>ERZ1034913.100-NODE-100-length-81751-cov-18.447745_pt1 | contig 81751 bp, 85 predicted proteins | sample MGYA00520697_ERZ1034913 | MGnify/ENA primary metagenome ERZ1034913 (study PRJEB33766, sample SAMN09781786) | gut metagenome | biome: gut microbiome | host: Homo sapiens | place: Madagascar | study: EMG produced TPA metagenomics assembly of the PRJNA485056 data...
AGAGAATCTTCTTCCTCAACTCTTTGGTTTTCAGGGCCTGGATTAGTGTCCTCACTGGGGTGAATCTCCTTGTTGATGTATAAGTTGCGTGGTTTTTATGCGGCTTCCGACAGTTGGTCGGCCATGTTCGCCTGTCGCATGCGATTCAGCATGTCTTCCGTTTTCCTTTGCACACGGTTGAAACGTATGGTTTCCACCGGGCCGGATAACGGTCGATACTCCACGTCCAAATGAGCACCCTCGAAAACGGCGGACAGGACCGATCCCATGCGGACACCGTTGTCGATTAGCAGGTCACGGGCGATTCCACGCCAATCCTTGTTCGTCCAATGTTTCAGGGCTTCCGTGTAATGCTCATGCTTGTAGAAGCTGAGTAGGTCGGCTGGAGCGGATCCTCTCGCACCATCGTCGCGAACCCATCCTCCGTCCCGGTAGATTCTTGTGGTGGGTTTGCCGCTGACGACCAAGATGAAACGTTCGTCGGCGATGCTTGCTTTCACGTCGGCTCGATAGCCGTGGTCTTTCAAGGCGGGAAGGATCGCCGCATATTCACGGCTGAGTTGGTCTGGATGATTCATTTTTTGCCCCCCACTCCAATTAGTGCCGGTCTATGGAGGTGGCAGGGATTTTCGTGGCGCTGGCTTCCGAAGGGCTCATTGTTTTTCCTCTTTCATTTCTATGTGAACGTATTCAGTATAACAGGCAAATGGGAAAATATTTTAAGCACCCGCTTCCAAGGGTTTATCCCCGCGTGTGCGGGGTAGATTGGACAAGCCTTCATATGATCGAGTAGCCAGACGGTTTATCCCCGCGTGTGCGGGGTAGATTTCCGATCTTCATCCTCGACCTGCTGGGTGTTCGGTTTATCCCCGCGTGTGCGGGGTAGATCCGCTGGAACGGTTTCCCGTCCGTTGGGGACACGGTTTATCCCCGCGTGTGCGGGGTAGATGATTTCACGTCGCTGATTATCGACCCGTCCTATGGTTTATCCCCGCGTGTGCGGGGTAGATCCCTTCGGACTGTTCGGAAGGTTGCCGCCATACGGTTTATCCCCGCGTGTGCGGGGTAGATTCCACAAGCCCCGAAAACGTATCCTCGTACCAGGGTTTATCCCCGCGTGTGCGGGGTAGATTGGACATCGAGATCCTCGAATGGCACTTTCTTAGGTTTATCCCCGCGTGTGCGGGGTAGATTACCCTTGTTGATCGGGATGGGGCTATCCGGTCGGTTTATCCCCGCGTGTGCGGGGTAGATGTTCGCGTCGAAATGTCTGCTTGCCACCACTGCGGTTTATCCCCGCGTGTGCGGGGTAGATGCACCGGTTTTCAACCGGTCGAGGTGACCATCAGGTTTATCCCCGCGTGTGCGGGGTAGATTTTCATCAATCAGAAGACATAGCTTGCCAATAGGGTTTATCCCCGCGTGTGCGGGGTAGATAGTTTAGTTTTCAACGTTTTCAATGCCATGCGAGGGCTGTTTATGCAAATTGCGTACCTGTTTTCAGGCCGTATTGTCTTTGGCTTTAGGCGGTCTGGACATTAGGATGGTTCCGTCGAAAGCGGTTATCGTCTTCTTTCCGTTTTGGCTGCTGACATGTAGCTGATGCTGGGAATGCCATGCCATCGTCGCTCTGCCCGTGCCGAGTTCCGAGAGGATTCGTTGCCAGAGTCGCGTACGTATCCGGGTGTTGAGGTCTCCGACGTATACGCCGCTGCTGATTTCCACCATCCATAGGGATAGGTGTCCGCGCAGTCCTTGTGGAGCGCTTTCGAGTCGTATCACGACGGTGCCCACGATTGACCGGCTTTCCCGTATCGTTGCCCGCCAGTCCAGACGGAACAAGTGTCCTCGTTATCGGGCTCCTCCGAGAGGAGGGTGGAAACATCATGTACGCAACGTTCCAGCAGTCTGCCGTCCTGCATCATGTCGCGCATGCGTCGTCGTGCGATTCCGTCAACCAGGCTGGGAGTGCAGGCGTGCAGTCGGAAAGCCAGCGGGATCGAATACTCCGCCTTGTACAGGTCCGCGATGTCGAAGAGGAACGAGCGGCGGTTGTGGCAGTGAACGAAACCGAGTGCCGGACTGCATCCCAATGCGGTGATCGCCGCATGGACGACACCATACAGGCAGCTGTTGGCCGTGGATAGTGCGATGTTGACCGCTCCGCCACGGGCATCCCATTTCCTGCCGTGCCATTGTATGTCGTTGCGCTTCGCTTCAGCCGTGTACAGGGCTGCGACTCGGGTGCCTTCCATGCCGAGCAGTTGGCGCATCGTCGTATGGGACAGATCTTCGCCGGGGAATCGCATCGCGTACATTCGTCGGGCGACCATGAGACGTGACCTCTCGTTGGATACGAGTCTGGCCTGCTGTTCCAGAAGTCTGGTGGAGCCGGTGAGTGCGGAACCGCTGCAATAGTGGCGGACTCCCTGCTCTCCGGCCCATACGATGATCGCGCCGGTGTCGCTTGCCAGGACGACGGAATCGTGCGTGATGGTTGTGCCGGGCCCGAGCATGAGCACCGCGATGGTCGCGATGGGCAATTGGGTTTCGCCGTTCTCGTCCGCCGCTACCAGCGCATTGTTCATGCGTTTGATGACGCACTGCTCCAAGTACAGGTAGGGTATACGTTCCGCCACCCGTGGCAGGTCCGCCGGCGTGAAGTCGCTCATGGCTTCAGCTTTTTCTGCGCTTCGGCTACCGCATTGAATAACGGGTCAATAGCATTGGAGTAGCGTGCCTGGAATACTCGGTTGTTGGCTGGCTGATCCCAGTGTGCTTCCGTGCCATCGATGGTTTCGACGTGCGCCTGTTCCTTGCCTTTGAACGCCTGTTCCAACGGCTTGTCTACCAGTCCGACTCGGATCGGGCCGGCTGGTGGGCAGGCGCGTCGTCCTAGGTATGGCATGTATACGGGGTGTTGGATAGCGGCGCCGATTGTTCGCAGGAGTCGTAGATTGTTGGACTCCAACCCGACAGTGAACGTGGAATCCTGTAGGTATTCCTTCGTTTCCAACGGGTTGGGTTTGCCGTCCGCTCGTCTACCCATGGTTTGGAAGTCCGTCAACCGTGGGCCCGTGTGGACTGGTTGCACGCCGAATCGGAGGGCTGCGAGGTCGCTGATGTCGCTTCCACGGGCACGTCCCAAAGCGGATGCGACGAGTCCGATGACTCCGCTTTTGGTGGGTAGGCTGCCGGTGTTGCGGTGCGTGTACCCGTCTTCGGTGGCCCATGATTGCAACGGGCCTTTCAACTGGAGCAGTAGGGTCGGCATGGTGATCAGAGCGCCTTGATGACGGTGCTGGTGGTTTCTGTGACCAGTTGGGGGAGTGTGAGCAGTGTTTCCTGCTGCTCCTTGCCCATCGCCTTGCGCGCGTTCAGGTCGGCCATGGTGAACGTGTCGGCTGCGGCCAGACCATACGTGTTCTGATAGTCGGCCTGCTGTTCGAGCAGTCGTTGCACGCTGGTGGGAATCGTGTCCGTGGTGACCGGCTTCTCGTAGGCCTCTACAAGGTTGATGGGCCGGTCGGTGCGGATTACGGTTTCGATGAACGAGGGGAGCGTCTGATGTCCGAAACTGTTCTGCTTGCCGGATGGCAGGCTCAATGCGAAGGCGTTCAGGAACGTGGACAGGGCGAGCCGCACGGCTTCCTTATCGTATCCGAGGTTACGGTTCAGCAGGTTCACGTCGACGCAGGCGTAACGGTAGAGGGTGGCGCTCAAGTATCCGGTTTCACCGATCATGCCGGCGCCGCTCGTGTTGTCGCAGTCGTCAACAGCCGCATAATAATCGTTTTCCACGTCGGCTCGGTTCACGCTGATGGCGTGCGCGAACTGGCTGGCCGCATCCACCACGTACTCGCTGCCGGTGCCCTTGTCGCTGCTGGCGCTCATTCGTCCGAAGAACGCGATGTCGATGCTCCGGTCGGAGTCGAGCAGCTTCTTGATGTCCGTACGATGGGAGGCGACGGACTTCTTCGGATCGGTGCTGCCGTATGCCTCTTCCGCATATTGGGCGAGCTTCTGCCACTGCTGTTCACCGAAGAACTGGAGCGCGCTAGTGCTGCCGGGTCGGTTCTTGTCAGAGGGAAGGCCGGCCGCCTTCATCAGTTCGCCGGTGACCTTCAGCAGATGCTCGTCCTCCGGATCACGGTTGATGCGCTGCGCGATCATCTTGGTGAACTCACGGCTGCGCGAGCCGAGCCTGCCGGTGTCGAGGGTGTCGCGGAAGTTGTCGCGAATGGCCTTCTTCCATGCTTGTGAGCTGACGCGCATACGTGGCACGCCACCGTAGATGGAGGTTTTGGGTCGTCCGTTCTCGTCGCGATTGAGGTTGGCGGGCGGAAGGGTCTGGATGGCGTGGATGTCGATGAACAATCCCATATTGTTTCTCCTGATATTTGGTTTTTCTTTGGTGGATGGTGGATTGGTTCCGTTTTGTCCGTGGGGGGGCTGTCGGGCGGGAAGCCCCCGCGAACGATGGTGAGGACTAGTTGAGGTAGGCGGGCTTTTTGCCCTTCGACAGCGCGACCAGAACGAGTGCAGCGAGACTCGTGGTCCGGTCCGCATCGAGAGCGAGGATCGCGTAGGAATATGCGTCCTCCGTCTTCCCGTCCCACCATGAGAGATAGGCGGCGACGGCAAGGGGATGGGCGCGGTACTTCTTCTCCGAGGCAAGGTCGGTGAGACCGCATGCGGTTGTGATGGCATTGTGTAGCCGGTCGTGGTCGGGTTTGATGTCGGGGTTGGTGAACCCGTCGGCAAGTGTTTTGGAAAGAAGCCTCTTATAGTATGGCGTGTGGGCTTTCGCCGCGAGGTTGATGATGGTCCCGATCTTGAGTCGTGGGTTGATGGCGGCGGCGATTGCCGCATCTCTGACGTTGAATACTTCGGACATGAGGTCCGCGAGCCCTTCGAGTTTCGTGTCTTCGGCGGCGTATCCTTCGCAGGCTTTCTTCCATGCTTGGAGCATGGGGGTGGCGAAGGTGCGGATTGCTTTTTCGTGCCCGTATGCCAGTGCTTGTTGGCGGTATTCTTCGATGAGTGTGTTGGTCTTGGGTTTTTCGATGATGTTGGTCATTGGTTCCTCTTTCTGTTTTATGTGGACATATTCAGTATAACAGAGAAAAGTCAGATGTCAATAAAAGTGGCTCACAGGGGTTTATCCCCGCATGTGCGGGGCAGGTGTCTTTCCGTTGGCTCTACGGCATGTCGCCCCGCGGTTTATCCCCGCGTGTGCGAGGTAGGTGGGGTAGGTCATATACCGCAATCGCTCTATCGAGGTTTAGGCTTATCCCCGCGTGTGCGGGGTAGGTTGCTTTGGCTTTGGTGTCGTTTTTCCTGATGAAGGTTTATCCCCGCGTGTGCGGGGTAGGTTACCGGGCCGTCAAAGAAGCAAATAACCCAATAGGTTTATCCCCGCGTGTGCGGGGTAGGTTCAACCATCCGTTGACACGTCCGGACGGCACCGGGTTTATCCCCGCGTGTGCGGGGTAGGTAGTTTAGTTTTCAACGTTTTTGAGGTCATGCGTGAGCCGTCTATGCAAATTGCATACCTGTTTCCTGAGTTGATTGTCCATTGATCGCAGGCCGGCGGACAATCAGTTGAGCAGTCGGCCCCAGTCGCGCCGCACTGTGTTTGCCGAGTCCGGTTTGCTGAGTCTCGCCAGATCCAATGCCAGCAGGGCGTGATCCAATGGAATGTCATACTCGTTAAACAGTCGGATTATACGTAGACAGAACGGTGCGGCCTCCTGCATGTTTCGCGCGTTCATCATTTTCCTGTAGAGCTCGTCAACGTCTTCGCCGGTATCGGCCAACGCGCGTAAAGCCGTGTTGAAGTGTTCACCCTCCACGTACATGGGTTTGCACTGGTTGCCTTGCTGATGGTAGGCGTATAGGCCGAATGCGTACCATGATGCCTGTTCCATGAGGGTTGGTTTGCTGAAACCGCGGTATTTCATGCCGTTCAACGACCATTTGGATGCCTTCGGATCCGAGCCGCAAGGTTTTTTGAAACTGTTGCGTAGGTCGGCGAGGTCGGCGCGCGTGTAAGTGCCGTTCAGGTAGCCGTCTTGCAGGCGGGCGAATCGGGGTCGTGCCCAGGCGAGGTAGCTGTTAGCCAAGGTCGGGTTCCTTCCCGCCTGCCAGATAGGGGAGCATCGCCGTATCGGCTTTGGCCCAAGCATCATGCGGATTGTCTCCGTTGCCGACCTTCGGCCATGCCTGTTTGACGAGTTTGTCCACGATGGCGCTGACGTTTGCATGTTCATGGATACGCCGCATATCCAAGGTCATGTGGTCTTGGCGGATTCGTGCGATGCTGCTGGACTGGCTGCCGTATTGGGCTGCAACCGTGTCGAAGCTGACGGTCGAATTGAAGTTCGATGCCCATAAGAGTGTTGCGGGATAGTGTTCGTCGCCGTCAGGTTCAACGAACGCCTTATCCCATTGCGTCCATAATGGTCGGTCGATCAGCGGGCCGAACGTGAGGTTCACCGGTTTGGGTTTGCCGGTCTTGTCCTGAGTCCAGAAGGCCATGTATTCGTTTTCCGGGGTCGTCCATTCGGAACGGTTCCCGTAGGTGACGTAGGCGCCGGTGCATAGGCCGTCCGTGTTCCAGAGCAGTCGGATTCGGCGGGACGGGTACGTGTAATAGTATGCGGGGCCGGTGGCGTCCGGTTCCATGTCCGCGCATTCGAGCGGTGGATACTCCCAGATGGGCTTGTTGCCATTATTCGTGGGACAGAAGTTCAACACTAGGGTCTCCCACAGGTTGTTTCCGTCGATGATGGCAATAGCGAGTCCTCCGGCCTGCGCCACCCCCTGTGGGGTACGTTTGCCTTCCGCGGCTTTCGGGTCGCCGTTCATGCCGGTGTGGACTCCGGCCACATCGTACATGTTGCAGACGAGCAGCATTCGTGCCGCTTCCGCAGGGGTGACGGGCTTGTATGGGTCGTGGGTCTGCCAGAGGGGGCGTTGCATTGCGGGGTGGAGTCGGGTGAAACCGTAGTCCTTGGGTTTGCCTTGCGGCATCATGCCGGCGACTTGCAGGAACGGTTCTGTTTCCGACATGAGGTCGAACCGGTGTGCCCATGCGTGTAGGTAGTCGATGATTTCCTGGTCACGCCCGGCTTCCATGATGCGTTTTGCCCCCGCCGGGGACGAGTATCCTTCCTGACGTGCCGCGTACATGATGGCGAGCAGCAGTCGCATGATGCTGACTCGTTCCAACGGGTCGGCTATATCCAGTTGTCGGATAGAGGTCGGCTGATCGAACAGGGTTTCCAGAGAGTAGGACTCGTGCTTGCCGTTTGCGAGTACGGGGACCCATGGTTCGGTGACGAGGTTGAATGAATGGTTTGCCATAAGACTTCTTTCGACTATCGCATGTCAGTGGTTAGAAAAGCAGCATCAGACCCAATCCATAGGCCTTGCCGTGGCCGATACCCGAGAGCATCGTTTGGGTGAGCTTGTCACGGTCGGTGATAGTGATCTCTCCCGTGTATTCGACAGTGTGGAACGTAAGTTTGCGGCCCTGACGGTTGAATCGGGTGGCGTGAACGTCGAGAATATCCAACGCATCCAAACGGGCTCCGGCCTGGGTGAGCTTGCCTTCCGCCCACTGGTGCATTCCGGCGGGAGTACGCAACGGTGTGCGTTTCCCGTCCTTGCTGACTACCGGTGTGGCCGTCAACGTGAAGCGACGTGTCTCACCGTTCTGTATCTTGTCGAGGAACGGCCGGTAGTCGAGCGTGTTGATGATCGGCTTGCCCAGTCGGGCTTCGAGCCGATCCGTATCCAACTGGTCGGAGACGATGTACAGCCTGTCCCCGTCCAAACGCCACAACGGGCGGCTACTGCCGGAGGTGGCGGCGCTGACCACGGCGTGAATCGCTTCGGGGGAGCGCAGCACTTTACGCACGTCCGGGTTGACTGGGTTGAGAGTTATGCGCGTGAATAACGGCATGTTAATCCTTGTCTGGAACGAGTTCCGGGTTTGCTTCTGTCGTGATGGCTTTTCGTATATTGACGATTTCCTGGAACGATTTTTCGGCGACTCCGTTTTTCCACTCCAATGAAAGGTGAACCGGCTGGCCGAGATATGTGAAGGCGATCTTGTATCCGATAGGCTCCGACATGACGTATCGGGTGACGCGAATTTGACGTCCTCCCCTCGGCTGAAGCCGGGGGATTCCTCCCGTCCTGACGATGGGAGAGGTTCTAGTCTCTAAGAGACTGCCACGGATTCGCGTGCAGCGTTTCCGTTGGTCTTATGTCCCTGTTCGACCGGGGTGCCGTCCGCGCCCCACAGGTTTCCCGACGTGACGGCGAGCGTGTCCAATCCCCGTTCGAGGATGTTCCGGGCGGCGTTCACGTCGGCGTTCGCCGTGTACGAGCATTTCTTGCAGACGAAGACCGCTTGGCTCTCGCGGTTCTTCTTGTCCACATGCCCGCATCGGCTGCATGTCTGGCTCGTGTAGGCGGGGTTGACGAGTATCATGCCCACGCCTTCGGCGAGTTTGGTCTTATAGGCGAGCATGGACGCGAGTCGTCCCATGCTCGCCTGTCTCAGGCTCCGGTTGAGTCCGTGTTTCGCGTCCTGCCCGTTGGGCAGGTATCTGCCCTCATGCAACGGGTCGGGAACAGGCTTGTTGCGGCGGCTCATGTTCGCCAACCGCAGGTTCTCCAACACAATCAGGTCGTTCTCGCGTACGAGCCGGGTCGTGTACTTCTGGTACACGTCGTCCAGTATGCGCTTGGATTTCGCGTGCAGTCTCCCGATTTCCAGCCGTGTTCTCCGATACGCGCGGCTGGTCTTGCCGCTCTTCGCGTACTCCCGTTCGCTGGAGTATCCCGCGTTCCCGGCCCTGCGGGCTTGGGCCTTCTGCCGTTTCCTGATTTCACGGTCGATGGCCTTCAACCTGTCTTTCGGCAGGTCCATGAACCGTCCGTCGGAGTCGGCGGCGGCGTGCACGCATCCACGGTCGATGCCGACCGCCCTGCCGGTCGGCTCATGCTTGATGGGCGTTGGGGTGTTGTTGAACACGACGGTGCGGTTCGTCCAATCCACTTGGATGGCCGTGTATTCGCGTATCGGCTGGCTGACTCGCACGTGCAGGAGGATGCGGTAGCGTAACGGTTCGCCCGGCAATGACATGCCTTTGGGATTCTGTCCGGTGATGGTTATGATGCCGTGGTTGCGGTTGACCCGACGGTATACGGCGTTGCGTCCCCCGTTGTGCCAGCAGACGAAACGCTGCCCGTCACGCTTGTACGATTTGAACCGGGGCATTCGTCCCGGCTTCAACCGTTTGCTCAGCAGGGTCTTGCGTCGTTGCACGGCGGTGAACCATTCGACCCGTTCGATTCGTGTCGGTGACTCCAATATGAGGGACGGCACCGCCGCCAGCCAAGAACATTCGCTTCGTGACTGGCTGACACTACGAGTGTCGGGTTCGCCGCCGATGGGGACGAGGGTTTTGTCCTTGCCGTATTTGCAACGGTTGGAACGCAATTGGTTGAACCGGTATCGCCAAGCGTCACACAGCCAGTCCATCGCCTGACCGCCCGAACGCGCGTACAGTCTTTCGGATTCGGGGTCGTGCCGGTCGGCATGGCCGGTGAACGGTTTGGCTCCGTCCAACGTCACGCGTTCCAACACGACTTTCTGACTCATAAGGCTGATTCTACCACATTTGCGTATAATATGGGAATAGGAAGGCCGTGATTCCTCCCCACGCCTAAAGGCGGGGGCACCCTCACGGCAAAACGGTGGTTGAACACCCATCGGATGACTTCGATATCCAGACCGTATTCTTCCGCGTATGCCTTGTATGATTTCATGGTTTTCTCTTTCAACGCGCTTCGATGGTGACGGGCTTCTCGTAGCATTGGGGAACATATTCTTGTCGAGCGCCCAGTTGCTGATGAAGCGGAGCGGGCAGGATTGGTCCCATACGCGCTGTAGTTCCGAGACCGGCAGCACCTTGTATCCGGCTTCTCCGTTCTTGGAGAGCATGTACCCGTATTTGCCGTTCTTGTCGGCGTCGCCGTTGTCGAGCAGGTAGATTTTGTGACAGCCGTCCCATGCGAATTCTGCGGCTGGGCTGGTTTGGCCGTTGATTGTGATGCTCATTGGTTTCCTCTTCCATTTCTATGTGGACATATTCAGTATAACACGTAAATAGGATAATGAAAACAAAAAAGCGCACCGAAAACTCCAGTGCGCTTAGCGAAGCAGAATACGATCAGCCGGCAGAACGCCAGTCGCCACCATTCTGTTCCTTGAACCGTTGCCGTGCCCGTTGCTCCCATGCGGGGGAACCGGGCTTCTCACGGTGGATCCAGCTCATCACGCTCGACGGTTTAATGCCGTTCGCGGTGATGATGGTGTGGCCCACCGGATACGTGCTGCCGTCGCTCATGTGTCCGATTCCCGGCCGGTCATGCTCCATGCGGAACGTGTGGTGTTTCGCGTCCGGCACCGTGTATTCGATGCCCGGATCCCAGCGTGCCAGGGCGACCGCCCCCTTGACGCCACGGTGTTTGGCGGCCAGGCGCAGCATCGCCGCTTGGCCGACATCGGGGCCAAGGCCGGCGAATGGCTTCTTCGCCTTTTCGTCCGGGTCGAACACGTCAGGATTCGCGGCCATGAACCGTCGGTATTCCTGTTCGTTGTCACACAATGCGTCGCGCATCTGACGGTATCGGCGAGTCGGTTTCCGCCCGTCCAGCAACTGTTTTTCCAGTTTCTTGAAGTCCTTGGACTGACGGTATTCCTTACCTTTTTCCGGATTCCAGCCATCATCTTGAAGCTCATGCAGCGTGTCAGCGAAAGCCATCTTGTCATCGAACGCACTGCCGTTGATCAGCCCACGGTCGACGTTCTTCTCGAACAGGTCACGCATGTCATCGTTCAACGGTGACAGGTGTTTCTCCGTCGCCGCATCGTACCGGGCCTTCTTGGTCTGTTTTCCTTTCCATGCGGCTTCATAGCGGCGTTCCGCAGCTTCCTCGTCGTAATCCCCGACCCAATCCTCCGGCTGCGGTCCCGTGTATGCGTTCGTGTGTTCGCCTAGCTGTACGGGTTCCAAACCAAGCTTGTGAAGCTCCCGGTTCGGATCCAATGCGGTTTCGAGAATATGCTGTCGGGTTTCCTGTTCCAATTGCGTACGGTCAGGCGCTTTGACCGGTATGCCGGCGTATGCGGCCTCTATATGGTCGGCGATATAGTCGGCATGGGAGCCGCCCGGGGCCTGTGGATCGTATCGCAGGTTTTCAATGATCAGTGGCATGTCATCGGTTTCGCCAGGCTTTGCCGGACGGGCGATGAGCTCATCCAATCGTCTGGTGGCGTATCCCGCGCAGTCGGCTACATCCGGATCCATGATGATGTTCGTTTCGGCGGCGAGCATCGCATTATTCAATCGTTTCCATTCGAAGTCCGTCAACGTGTCGCCGGAGGGCAGACCGGTATCCTGTTCCTCCGCGAATTCGCCGTTTGCTCGACGGCGTTGTTGCTTTGCGTGTAAGGATTTTCTGGAATCAACCATTTGGGCGCCTCTCGTTAAGGACTGTTGGTTTTCAGATTATCTGCACGGGGGTGGCGGGATCCTTGTTTTTTCGGGAACTGTTTTTTCCCATACGAGGAAGGCGGCCCCGGAGAGCCGCCGATAATCGATTTCGTCAGCCGACTTTGACGACTATCGGATTGCCGTTTTGGTCACAGGTCTGCAGATAGGTTCCGATGCCACTGTTGTTGATGGTGTCAGGCGTCGCGTTGTGCCACACCTGTTGCACGGTCCCGTATGGAGTGGATTGGCCTTGCTGCAGTTGTCCGATCCACCCGGCGCCCGTGCTGTTGTGTCCGGCGATGAGACGTGAGCCGCCGAGCCCGTCGAAAATCGGCATTTCGACTAGGCCTCCCTGGTCGATGGCTGCCTGGCATTGGGCACGCAGGTTCCATCCACCGTCTCCGCATGTGGTGGAGGGCGTGTAGGTGTATCCGTTGTCGGCTGGTTGGGTTGGCTGATATGCGGGAGCATTTCCCGTGTAGACCGGGTTCGTATAAGTGCTGGCGTTCAAACTGTTGGCCGTGGACGAGGTTTGATATGAGGACTGGACGGCTGCGGCTTGGGCCTCTTGCGCAAGTCGCTGTTCATGCGCGGACACTGCATCTTTCACCGGCTGGATTTTCGAATTGATTACGTCCGCTTGTTTTTTCAGCCAGGTGAGATCAGTGGACTTCTTCCAGTCTTTTGCCGCATCCATTGTCTTCTGCAATGCTTGGCGGGGCGCTTCGTCATCCACGTTGTCTTTGGACGTTTCGAGAAGCTGACTGGCTTTCCCGATCGAATCTTTGACTTTACCGCGCGCGTCGTCGAGCTTCTTGTAATGCTGCGATTCCTTGATATAGGAGTCGAGTCGGTTCAGCATGGAAGAGGAAGAAATATTGGCTGAGTCTTGGTTTTTAATGGTCTCGGTCAGCTCACGGATTTGACTGATACTCATTCTTCCCGCATCCGGATTGTGGGCAATGTTTTCCTTCAACTGACCTTTGGCTCCGAGCATGGCCGAATCCATACGAGACACGAGATCATGGTCTTTCCCTAGTAGCTGACCGGCAGGAATCTTGTCCGTTTTCTGCACTGCTTTGACTTGTTTGGCAAGATTAATGTGGGACTGCCGTGCACTCTGAACAGCAACCTCATACTGGGTTTGAGCTTCAGTGAAGTCAGCCGCATACACGGTTCCAGCCCCTGCGGCCATCAACAGGATAGCGGTCGTAGCGCCAGCAAGAATAGGAATGATATGTGTGTGCTGTTTTTCTGAGTTGGACAAAATGATTCCTTACGGTAAGCGGAAACTATGTTTTCTTGGACTTCGGATAGCCGTCTAGCTATTCGGGGATCCTCAGTCTCCGCTTTACCGCAAGGAATCAGTCAATTCATCGGAAACATTGAAAAGTGTGTCTGTTCAATAGAAAGCATCAAAAAAAAATGGATTGCTCGGCACTTCCTGACCAAAAAATCGATCCGGTTACTCTTTTTTTGCGATTCGACGTTTGAGATACGCACTTAATCCATCTACGCACCAAAGTGGAATGTTTGTCATCCAATCCTGCTCCCTGTAGCCTATTTCTCCCGTGCGGATTCCATGTAGCCCATATCGGCTGCAGACGTATGCGAGGCTTTTCGCGCGAATATTAGAAGAGGATTTCACTTCGATAGGAAAAATTTCGTCTCCCTGTTCCACAACGAAATCTATTTCCGCCCTGCCCTGAGGATTCGGATTAGTCCAATAGCGAGGTTTGATTCCTTGAACTACGAGCTGCTGGCACACGTATTGTTCTACGAACGCGCCCTTGAATTCGGAAAAGAGCTTCGACTTGTTTACCAGAGTGTCCACTTCGAGACCAGATAAAGCTCCCAGTATGCCCGTGTCTTCCAGATATATTTTGAACGTGTTAAGACTCTCATATCCGGTCAGAGGTATATGCAAAGCATCGAGGCAAGGGACTTTGGTAATGATCCCGTAATCCGTCAGCCAGTTGAGCGCTTCCTCATATTCGCGCGCACGGGCGCCTCGCCGGACGACACCGTAAACGAATTTACGGTTCTCTTTGGCTAACTGCGATGGCAATGTGTTCCACACGAGGCGGATACGCTCGCCAAGCGTATAGGCGGCGTGCTTGGAGAAATCAAGGTCATAGGCGTTGAGGATATCTTGTTGGATGGCCCGCACATCCTGTGGAATACCATTGTCCAGATGGGCGCTTAACGCGGCCGGCATGCCGCCTACCCACATGTATGTTTTGAGCAGGTCGTTCATCCGTGGTTCAAGCGCCTGCGGGATATCCTCGAACCGTCCTTGCCTGATAATGTCGGCTATCATGTTCTGGCCGATGCTGTCCAGATACTCGGTGAAGGAGAGCGGATGCAGGTTCATCATGGTGACCTTTCCCACGGGGAAAGAGGCTTTGCTGTGCTTGGATATTCCCATATAGGAGCCGGTGGCGATGATGTCATAGTCGGTCGCTTGCTCCGTGAAATACTTAAGCGAGGTCAAAGCGCGCGGGCTTTCCTGTATCTCATCGAAGAAGAGCAGGGTTTTGCCGGGAAGTATCCGCTGATTGAATGTGAGCTCAAGCTGTCGAACTATCCGTTGCGGGTCAAGATCCTGCTCGAATATCCCGGCCAGGGAGGGGCGTTGCATGAAATCAGCCGAGACGATGTTGTCGTATTGTCCATTCGCGAACTCGTTGACCAGCCACGTCTTGCCCGTCTGCCGTGCGCCGCGGATCAGGAGAGGCTTATGGTCTGGGGCGGCCTTCCACTGATTGAGCGTTTTCAGTGCTGCCCGTTGGAGTCTCATAGCCTCTCCCTATCATAAATGTGTAGACGTTACACATTTATCCTATCATAAATGTGTAGACGTTACACATTTATGATGGGTTATTGCAGTCGTAGCAGTTTCAACGCGACGGACACCAGGCGATCGGTACGGGCCTTGATCGCTCCGGCATCCCATTTGGTTTTGTCCACTACATCATCGTTGAGGTTCAGGCCGTTCCGGTATCCGATGTAGCGGCCTGCGGAGTCCTTGCGGTCGCGTTTCCGTTCGAAGCCCATTCGCCCTAGATCCGAGTTGTACCCGGTGAGGGTCAGATTGCCGAGGGTGTGCACCAAAGTGGAACGAACCTCTTCCGCTTGCTCCTTGCTGCCGAAGGCATCGATCCATTCCTGTGTGATGTTTTCGGTTTTCGGGAAAATATGTTCGATGGTGAAATAGTATTGGGTACCTCGTTCGTTCATACGCCACAAGTCAACCCAAGTCTCGCCTGTCATTCCGGTTTGCGCTATCGCAGCGAGAACATAGCGTGTCATGTCACGATTATCCTCGTACACCGGTCCCCGAAGAGACTCCTCGAAGCGTGTATCTGACGCATAATTCGTCGGCTTCGTGAGTTGTTCTTGCAGGTATTGGATCACTTGATCAGCGGTTCGGGGTTCGTCTTCCTCTAGATTGCGGAGAATGGCGACGAACAATCGTTGGACGGTGTTGGTTGCCGGGTAGTCGGTGAAATTGCGGCGCACGAACCATATTGCCAACATCATTGTGATATGGGCAAGATCCTTGTCGGATAGTTGCAGACGTTCTCGGTTCGCCGTGAACCACATCAAAGGCATGAATCCCTGAGCTCCACCTGCATGGCGAAGTGAATCGGATATCTTCTTGAATGCGGGTAGGCCGCAATCATCGGTGGAGCCGGCAAGCATGCCGTAGACTCTGCCCGACTCGGCAAGCTCGTCCAATAGGACATCCACACCTTTCTCATCCAGCCAATTCTCATACAATCGGATAAGGTTTGAGTGGGTCGCCGGAGTGCCAACCGTGGACTTAAAGGCGTTGTAGTAGTAGCGCAGGAACCGCTCCTGGGCACCGCCGTCGGGTCCGACCGCTGCGATGACTCGCATCCATTTCTCGTAGGTGTTATCGATATTAAGATTCCTGTCGGAATCCGCACGGGCGAGCATTTCGTTCTTTATCAGATCGATGGGGGACAGATCCATCCCTCTATTGTTCAGGCTCTCGAAAAGGGTGAAGGCGCTGGCGTGATCTGGTACTTCTATCTTGACCAATACCGTGTTCCGGACTCGACGTGCCATGCCGAACACGACGGACAGCGGGTCAGTGGATCCTTCCAGCTCAGAGGTTATTCGGCTGCGGAAATACTTGTATGCTTTACCGATGCCTCGGTTACCCCAGTATCGAGGTACAGGAGTTGGTGCTTGTCCGTTCTGGGAGATTGCCAAACTGACGAGATACACGTAGTCTGCATTGTTGTTGCCTTGAGCCTGAAGACGGAGTCGAGGATTGTCGTTTGTGGCAAGCATTTTCCGCAAGGAAATGGACTCGAACAATCTGCTCTCATCCGCAATGAACTGTTCGCGCCTGTCCGCCATCTCCCGGTATAAGGCGGCAAGAAGAATCGACAAACTGGTCATACGCTGTTGTCCATCGACCAGCTCCAGCTGTGGGTGAATGGCATCATCGCCGCTGATGGCGATGACCGTACCCAGAAAATGAGGCTTAGACCCCGATTCGCCCATAATATCGTCATAGAGAGCAGCCCATTGTGGCTTGCGCCAAGAGTATTCTCTCTGATATTTCGGAATCACATATTTAAGTAAGGAATCCGGATTGAGCAGATCCCGGAGATAATAATCATTCGCTGAATTAATGATGCTGGTTTGAGCCATGGACGGACCTTCGTCTTCGTTTTTTTCTCTTCATGGTATACCGTCGACTGGCGGTTTTAACTGGTATGCTAGGCCTGCCAATCAGCTGTAATCTATAGTCATGATTCTCATTGGCAAGCCCATAGATACTACTCCCAACAAGCCCTGCTCTTACCATATGCACGAACCGAGAGGGGAAGCGAAAGAGTCCCGCAACTTTGAAGCCCGCCGCCAAGTCAAGAACCGGGAATACGTTCGGAGCTTCGATAGCGTCAAGGAACTGGGGGAGTTCTTCGACGCTATCTAGAATTCGATGGACCGAGACAATTCGGGAGTATTCTCCTCTGGAGCTTCCAACGGCAAAGTTCGCCGTCTATTTTTTTCGGGAACATATATTGTTGATACTTTCCATCAGTCGAATCAACCATCCGTTTCTCCTTGTCGTTGCTTTACCGGCACCCGATGCGCCAGCCGTTGCACGACACTTTAGAACAGATATCTTGAGACCATGGTCTGGCTGGAGACTACCCATTCTGGAGAAGGATGTATGCGGTCATTGCCCGCAAAGGAAAATAGATCAATCGCAGTCCAGATTCCTACGACACAGTCCCAGCATCGGCCGCAAATCAGGAGTCCGACCCTCCCGATGCTCTCGCACAGCATGCGCAGCCAACGGCAGCAATCGTTCCAGATTCTTGTCCATGACACTACGGTTTAGGGTACGATCCCAGTCAGTGGCGATACGACGGAAAGCATTATGGAACTGCTCGACCACCCCAAACCGTTCACTATCAGAACCATATACGGATCTCATAGTCTCTACAGTACGGCCAGACGCTATCTCATAGTCCTTCGCTTGCCCGTCGAGCAGTCGGGCGAGCACCAGAGCATTCTCCTCAAACTTGTCAGCCGGCAATCCGAGTGCGCGCATCCCGTTGACTGCCCATTCGTGATCTGTTTCCGGATGCCTCCATGAGCAGCCTCCGCCGTTCAGATGGAACTCGTACCCGTACACATCCTTCAACGTTTTCGCCGCGATCTCGCGAATATGGTCATGTTGGATCCGATACCAGGCGCGCAACGCTTCGCACAGCATCGCATAACAACCGTTCAACTCCAGCTGCTCATAGGTCATTGTCCTGCTCATTACGATTCCTTAACCGTTAATAGGATTCCATTGGATCCAACGAGACCGACTTTGTTGCCGTCCACAAGTATCCACCCCTTGACATACCTGTTGCCCTGCAGCCACGTGGCCTCGGTTCTATCTTCCGGCAGCTTCTTGGATGGGCATCCGCCGATATTTTCGCAACGCAGATGACTGACATTGAACGTCCGTTCCGTCTTTTCCGTGAACGTCAAGTACTGTGGCTCCGTTCCGGTTGTAGTTGACAACCAAAGCAGTCCAATTGCCCAGGCGGCGATGATGAGGCTTGTGATGCATGCTTGGCATTTTTCCCAACCTAAGCTATCGGTGAGGTCTCTGCAGCGAGCGAGTATCAGAAACATGACGGATACGGAGACGATTGCAATGACCAGAAACCACCCAGTATTCAGATGGAATTCCCTAGGCAGAGAATTCAACCAATCGGAATAGTCAACCATCATTGTCCTTTCCTGTATCCGCCGATATGTCGAATCGCATACAGAACCGCGACGCACAGCATGATTCCGCTGACCGGCAGACCGATGAACGGGGCATGCCCATGGGCCAGGTTGGATACGTCTTACGACTAGTCACTTAAAGTATAGTATTCTGTGGTATTCTGTGTTATACTGGATGTCATGAAACTATCCGAGTATGCGAAGCGTCACGACATCCAGTATCGTGCCGCGTGGAACCGTTACAAGGCAGGGCGGATTCCGGGCGCATACCAGGATGAGATGGGTGCGATCATCGTGCCCGACGATACGAAGGCCTCGGAGAGGGATGCCGTCATTTACGCGCGCGTGTCCGACCCGTCGAAACGCAAGACCCAATTGCCTGCCCAGCAGAAGCGCATGGAGGATTGGGCTGTCGCCAACGGGTACCGGGTCGTGGCCTCCGTGGCTGAGGTCGGGTCCGGCGTGAACGACAAGAGGCGCAAGCTAACCGCCCTGTTGAAGCGTGACGACTGGGGGACCCTGATCGTCGAACACAAGGACCGGCTGACTCGGTTCGGGTTCGAATGGTTCCGCCTGTTCGCCGAACAGACCGGCCGGCGCATCCTCGTGGTCAACGAAGCTGCGGATGACCGGACGGACCTGATACAGGACCTCGTATCGATCATCTACTCGTTTTCCGCCCGCCTGTACGGGCGACGTCGTGCGGAGCGGGCCCAACGGATAGTCCGACTGTTGGAGGAGGGAGGGTCTGATGGCGAGCAAGACTAGCATGGCCTACCACGCGTATCAGGCGAAATCCCCCATGAACCAAGGCAAGGTTGAAGCCTTGCGTGCCCTGCTTCCCGTATGGCGGGCCGGACTCACGTTGGCGATGTCCTGTTGGACGCGCCCGTTCGTCCAATCCGGCGTCCTGCCGCGTTGGATCGACTCCAAAGGCTTCCCTGACATGCTGTCGCAACGCCAGTGGGATTCCGTGGACCGTCAGGCGCGCGCCGCATTGGACTCATGGATCGCGTTACGTGAGGACGAGTTCAGGAAGACCGTCAACGGCTCCACCCTCAGCCCCGATTTGAAGCATGCGCTACACCGGATCAACCTGCGTCACGCATGGTGGGAGTCCGTCGCCGATGACGCACACAAGATGGCGCGGCGCATCATCAAACATCTGCGCGAACGAGTCCCCTTCCCGGATATGAGGCGCTGCCGGACCATGAGCATGGACGGCAAGATCGCACGCGTCGGAACCCCCGTGAACGCGTTTCACTTCCAATACTGGGCCGTCGTGTCCACCCTGGACAAGGGGCACCCCGTCCGCATCCCGCTGACCGTCGACCCCCGCATGAACGAGAACACCCTCCACGGCGACGAACAGGCAGCCAACCACCTGCAGGCCCGAATCAACAGGGACGGTTCTATCGACCTGCACCTGATGACCGTCAAAGCGAAAGCCCGTAAGCGTTCGTCCGGCATGGTCATCGGCATGGACTGGGGGTTGAAGAGCCTGTTCGCCACCAGCCAGGGACAACTGCACGGGCTCAAACTCTACACGTGGCTTCAGCAACGCGACAAGGAACTCACCGCCCTGACGCGTGCCCTGGCGAAAAGCGGGATACGCTACAGGCAGTCACGCCGCTACCGCAACCTCAACAAGCGTATCCGCGACTACACGCGCAACGAGGTCAACCGGATCCTTAACCTCCTCTCCCGGCAGGAGATCCGCGAGATCGTCGTCGAGGAACTCGACTTCCGCAACGGCGGCCTATCAAAGAAGATGAACAGGATCATCAGCCGGGCCGGACGAAACGCCGTCAAAGCCAAGCTCAAGGACCTGGAGGACAACAAGGGGATCACCGTCACCAAGGTCAACCCCGCGTACACCAGCCAGGAATGCCCCAGCTGCGGCTACGTGAACCCACGCAACCGGCCAACGCAGGAACACTTCCGCTGCACATGCTGCGGATACCGGTCACAAGCCGACATCAACGCCAGCCACAACATACTCGCGAGACGTTCCCGCGAGGACGGATGGCGTCGGATCGGCCGCAGACAGATCCTCGCCATGCTCCTACGGGAACACGACGAACGATTCCACCCCACCGGTGGACACGCCGCGAAGAGTGCGGCTACCCCACGGGTCGTATCCACGACACCGAGGGTCAAGGCTACCAGCGGTAGAAAATACCACTAGAAACCACACTCTATCAGCAGGCATGTCAACGCATACATGCCGAGCAGTACGCTGAGCTTCCCGAACACCCTACGGATCATCCGATTCCCAGAGGCCAATAGTTCGGCGCCCATCCAGCTGACGAGCATTAGCAGGATTACATGCGATGTGAGGCTGGTGAAGCTCATTGTTCGTCTTTCAACTGCCAGCCGCATTCGATGTAACTGTTGCCTGCACAGGGAACCTGTTCGCCGTTTCCTAGGGTCACGTATGCGGCTTGCCTGTTGGCTTTCTCATCAGGGGCCAGCTGTCTTGGGTGATCCTAATCGCAGGTTGGTATAACATTTATCCCGCTATAGGTATATAGGGCTCCACCTACGCAGTCCACTACTTTTTTGTCCTTCAACTGGATGGTGTAGGGGCCGAGCTTGGCGCCCTTCTTCTCTTCTGCTTGCTGGGTGTCGATTTTTTCAAAGTTTTCTTGGACTTTCTCAGGATGATTTGAATTCCAGATGACAGCCGAAGTTACTAGGATTATAACGAAGGCGACAAGCAATCCGATAAGCACATATCCGAATTTGTCTTTGCCTTCAGGCCGCTCGTTCAGCATGGAAGTCCTCCTCTTTTATCGGTTGTACTGAGATGATCGCGTCCACGTCGGCGTCCTTCAAATGGACTCGTACCGGTCGTCCGGTTTTGTTCGCTTGGATTTGCGCGTCATGCACGGTTTTCACGTCCGGCCAGGCTTCCATCAGTTCCTCGTTGCTTTCGCAGCCGTTGATGACCGGCACCCAGTCGGGATGCTGGTTCATGAGCGTGCTGGAGAGTATGGGGGCGGTCATGTCGTGCAGTTCGTTCATGGCGCTGTAGGCGGCGATGGTGAAGAACAGGCGTGATTCCACGCTATTGTCAGTGCCTTTTGCGGACTGGTCGATGAGGTCGGCGAACGCTTGTTTGAACTGTTCGCTGACCTGTTGAATCGCGTCGTATACGCTGCCGGCGTCATTCCAGTTGATGCTGGTGGAGCCCAATGCGGGCGGCGGGAATCTTTCGCTTGCGTCTTCGGTGATGTCGTCGTTGAACGTGAATCCGGATGGTATCTGTGCCATTTTTTCTCGCTCCGGTCAGGCGATGAGACTCAACAATTCCGCATCGTCGGGAGTCCCGTCGCTGAGGACACTGTCATACTGGGGTTCCCGGTTGGATGCGATGTCGAGTTCGGTGCGAGGCATTTCCACGTTCGGCCCGGTCTCGTTTTGCAGATACTTGTCTGCACCTTGTGGCTCGAAGATCCAATTTTTTGGCTGAGGTGGAAGTACTACGCCAGAAACGCGGCCGACAGTCCCGTTGACAAGTTTGAAGACGCCTTGGAATCGTCCGTTAACCGATTCCACGATCATACGGCCTTCGATGTTTTCGGGGAAATCCGGGGTTGCGTTCCTTATCCCGATGGTGCCGATGAATCGGGTCCCGTTTTCGAATGTGTGGGAGACGCGGTAGCGTTTGTTGTATGCCATGATGGTTCCTTTTTTGATTGTTTTTTATGTGGACAGTTGTTGTGGATTGTGGATAACCGGTCAGAGTGGCGTAGGGAACGATTCTCCGGCTGAGAACTTTAACTGGCGGAGAGGCTTGCCCTTACGTCACTTGTTCCACGCCTTGATGGTCAATGCGGCGATGCGTACACGGTTGTCGCGGGTGGAACGGCCGGCCTTGTGAGGCTGAGCCATCAACGTGTTGCGCAGTATGAGGATCGGATCGTCGGCTTGCAGGTTCGCGCCGCTGGCGAGGCTCGTGAAGAACCTGTTGGCCTCATCCGTGTCGATGTGCGCGAACGTCCACCAGAGCGAGGCGAACATGCTGCTGGTCAGCAGTCCCCGGATTGGCTGCGGAACGCGCGTGATGCGGCGAGCACGTCCGCCAGTTGCGGGGTCTGGTCGATGAACGAGATAATCTCGCCGCGTGTGGGTTTCAGATCGTTCTGAGCGGCGGCCTCCATGCCCAGCTGGTCGGCCAGATACACGGCGCGGGCCAGTGAGGCGAGCTGCGTGGAGTTCTTTTCTCCGCGCAAGGTGAGCACGTCGCCCAAGGTGCGGGTTTTTCCGCTGTCCATGGTCTGCTGGGTTTCGTCTTCCAGCCCTCGGATGACGAGCGTGGTCAACGGCTTGTCGGCGGCGATGACGGCGAGCAGACGATGCTGGCCGTCCAGCAGTCGCCCGTCTTTGCCGAATTTGATGGCCTCACCGTTGAACCGCCATTCGCCGTTGCGAATTTCGCGGGCGAACAGGTTGACGTTGTCTCGGCTGATGCGCCGGTTGTTGACGTTTTCGCCGAGCATGGTTTTCGCTATTTCCGGGGTGATGGTTTCCACTTTGGCGGTGATTTTCGCGTCCATGATTGGGTTTTCCTTTTTTCTTCTGTGGGTCAGATTCCGGTCGTATAGTCCTGCGGCATGTCCTTGAACTTGCTGTTGCTGCCAAGGAAAGCAAGATGGAAAGTCTCGGTCGGGCCGTTGCGATGCTTGGCCATGATGATGTCGGCCTCACCGGGCCTATCTTCCTTGTCATAGGCGTCGGGACGGTGTACGAGGAACACCACGTCGGCGTCCTGTTCGATGGAGCCGGATTCGCGTAGGTCACTCATTTGAGGCACTTTGTCGGCGCGCATTTCCACGTTGCGGTTCAGCTGGCTGAGGATCACGACCGGCACCTGCAGTTCCTTGGCCAACAGTTTGAACTGGCGGCTGAAGTCGCTTACCTCCTGCTGACGGTTCTCGGTCATGCGCCCGCTGGACATGAGCTGCAGATAGTCGACGACCACGAGTTTCAGGTCTTTTGTCTCCTTCAACCTGCGGCATTTCGCTCGAATATCAGGGACCTTAAGATTCGCGGAATCATCGATATACAATGGCTTGTCCTTGAGCTTCTGCCAAAAACCGTTGACGGTTCGCCATCGTTCGTCGGTCATCTGAGACGGGTCGCGGAAAACATTCAACGGAATGTTCGTCTCGGCGGAGAACAGGCGTTGCGCGATTTCCTCACGGCTCATTTCCAGGCTGAAGACGACTGTGCATTGGTTGTCGTGAATGGCCGCATTCCGTGCGAAGTCCATTCCCAACGTGGACTTTCCCATGGCCGGGCGTCCGGCGACGACGATCATCTGCCCCGGTTGCAGACCGTGGGTCACGTCATCGATGTCCCTGAATCCGGTGTGGACTCCTTCGGTGATTTCCCCCTTCTGAATCTTGTCGAGATGGTCAAGCATATCGGTGGAAACCGTATAGATGTCCTTGTAATCGGTACTGGAATCGTCCTCGCCGATATGGAACGCCTCATCCAAGGCGTTGCCGATGATGCTGTCGGTGTCGGCATCGTTCGCATGACCCATTTGCGCTATGCGGGTGCCGATGGCGATGATGTCGCGTCGTTTCGCCGCGTCTTTGACCATGTCCGCGTAGATGCCGACATTCGACGTGGTCGGAGCATAATCGATGAGCTTGCCGACGTAGTTCAGGCCGCCAACACGATCAAGCATTTTCCGCTCGGTCAATGTCATGCAAAGCAGTGTGGCGTCAACGTCGCCATGTTGATCGGACAGGTCGCAGATCAGACGATAAATCGTTTTGTTGTTCGGCTGGTAGAAGTCGTTTTCCGTGATTTTCTGACGCGCCTCGTCAATGGCGGCACGGGATTGGAGCATCGCACCTAATACGGTGCGTTCCGCTTCATCCTTGTGTGGTAGTTCCTGGTTAAACGGATCATTCATTGCTTGCTCGCCTCCTTGTCCTCGGCCAGTCGGATTTTCTTCGCCTGCTGCTCGAGGTATTTGATTTCTTCCTCGATGCGCTTCAGAGACGTTCGACTATCTACTGTGGATAATTCGTCCGGGTTTTCTTTCCACCGGGCGATACAGCGTTCGATGCGCTTGTACCCGATTACTTCGGGTCCTATCCCGTTGTCGCGGAAGATGTCGACGGGCCGGTCTCCCATGGCATAGCGTGCCGTCGCTTGCGTCCTGAAGGAGTTCGTGTAGTAGATTCGTCCGCCTTGCACTCTGCGCACGATTTCAGGCAGCGTACGAAGGTAATCGACGGTTTCCCGATCGAGCTTTTTCCCTGATGTCATTGCGTGTTAATCCTTTGGCAGTTCTGTTTGCAAGGAGAGGATTCGACGGTGATTCCAAGAGCTTTTCTTGTTCTTTGATTGTTGAGCGCGGCATACAGTTCGATGCGTTCGAAGGCGTTGAATTCTCCTCTCGCGTTCATTTCCAGCATGCGCAGAATGGATTGGATGCGGAGCTGTTCTGAGAATTCATGCAGCCCCTGCGCCGTCGTCCCCTCGGATTCCTGTGCCTCATGGCGTTCGGATGGATGGGTTGGCTGTTCTGATTTGAGACGCATGTTCAGGTATTCCATGGCCTCTTCCTCCGAGTCGAATTGACGGATCGCCACGGGCATGTGGTTCTCGCATTCGATGATTTCAAAGTGGGTTTGTTCTTCTGCCACTGATTGGTCCTTGATTGTGTTGTGCGATGGTTTCATCGATGAAGTCGCGTACGGAAATCAGGTCGCTGATGTCTGACACGGATGTTTTCGGAGTGTTCGCGTCGAGCTTTCCGCCCTGTGGTGTCACGTATGCGCTGAACCCGTTAAAGCTGGGAACCCTCAACAGGATCAGGGACCAGCGGCGATTGGCCCCGGGTATCTCCAGCCGGCATGATCCGTCGTCATTGTCGATGCGTAGCACCGTCATATCAGACCTTCATCTTGAGAATCCGGAACATGCTTGGCCTCGTTCGGTCGTGTTGCATGACATATCTTCGGACGGTGCGCATGGCTTGTCTTTTGCTCTCGAAAGAAGGCATGAGACTCCGATGCCAGGCGGGCTTCCAACCGTCAACTGATTTTTCTTGTATGAAAAAAATACTCATCGGTTTCCTTGTCGTTCTGAATTACGGTCTCTTATCGGCCCGCCATCGGCTGATATCCGTCGAGTTCTCGAAGCAGTTCCTCCTGCCAGTCCTTGTCATCAAGGGACTGCTTCTTCTCCTTTTCGAACCAGCAGGAAGAGCAGAGTCCGGTCTGTCTCTCATCTGCCGACAGGAGTGTTCCGCATCCTCGGCAGAAGTGGTTCAGGATTTTCGTTCGGAACCGCACTTCATTTCCTTTCGCGCATCGTTGAAGGCTTTGAACGCTTCGTTGATGTACCGGTTCTGATCTCGTTTCGGGAGTTGCCCGAAGTCGAGAATCTGACGGCCGCTACGACCTTCGACGAGCCGGTATAGGGCTTTCGCCGCGGCAAGAACCTCGGCGGTGGTGCCAAGATCCGCAGCGTCAACCGTTCTCTTGTGCAGCGGTCCAGGAATAGGCGGAGAGAGACGCAGTTGGTCGAAAATGTTGGTGACGGATTGCATTCTCTCCCCTCACAGTTCTTCATCATGGAATCGGAATGGAGCTTTCGAGGACAGATCCTTTGTCGTTGAATCGTTGACGTTTTCTCCCGTCTTGCCGATTAGCAGCGCAGGGCCGTTCATCCAACGCCCATCGGACTCGCGTATCTGCATGATCCAAAGCTCCTGACCGTTTTTCCACACGGTGTACAGGCCGCCTGACTTGTCCTCCCACAGTCCGGGGCGATCCGGAATTCGTGCGGGTGCCGGTCGCAAAGCATGGTCGAATGCGTCGTCATCAATCCGATAGGTGTTGGAGTCAATCAGGACTAGACAATGGCCGTCATCGGTGATTTCCTGTACTGGATATTTGTTCCCGTTCGTTTGCACGAAGACGTCTCCGGGTTGCACGCCGGTGATGTCTTCGATGATTTTGTATTCGGGTTCGTCGGGTAGCAGCTTGATGCTGACGGGTGCTTTCTGCCGGGTGAGTTCCATGAATCCGTCATGGCCTTCGTGGAACAGTTCGCCGATGTCGAAGCCGTTGACAGTGTATTGCCGGGCTCCGAGCGTGTGTCCGATTCCGGGAGTGAGTCGGAATTCGAGGATCATGTCGCCGCCGTATGCGGAGACTCGTACCCGTCGGTTTCTGAGCTGGGCGAATGTCATGTTTCGCCAGAAGCGTTTGTCGTGTTCTTCCATTGGTTGTCGTTGTTTTCTTTCGATTTATGTGGACGTATTCAGTATAACAAGTAAAAGAGAATTAAGGGGAGGGGGTGAATCTTCGGAGTGTCGCGATATGCTGAACGCGTCCACATAAAAAACAAAAGATACACACCGAGAAAACAGCGGAACCCCCAACGCAATTACCTCAGGGCCACCACAAGCGATGCCGAAGACGGCGATTGCGGTTCCCCCAAAACGACAAAACGTAATCGGTTGATATCAAAAAAACAGGAGCCAACATGACCTTCACGGCAGAACCGAACATCGGATCGCACCTCGTCGAAGCGACACCACCAAACCTCTTGGAACACATCGACGAACACATCAAATTTCTCCGGGAATGCAAAATCACCTTCACGGGAAGCATCGGAAGAGGGGACATCCCGTACACGAAAAGCGCGATGACATTGCTCAACAACATCGACGTGCTGATCGCCGGCGAGGAAGCCGACAAGGAAGTCCTCCGATTCAACAGCGGGGACATGATGGGCATGATACCGCCAGCCACCAAGCACTATAGGCCCGACCTCGACCTCAGGACCCAGAGTCTCATGGACGGCGGATACACCGAAGCGATGATCAATTCAGACAGGCAGATGTGGGGCGGCTCGCCCATCTCATTCCCGAACGACCCGCAGTGGAACAAATAAGAACCACGACCGGCGGGCATGCCGGGTGACGACCCCAACGCCTCCAGCATGCCCGCCTTTTTTGACCAACTTGGACGGCGCGTCGGCCGTCGAATTCGGATGCGAATCGGTGTGAATCGGAGGTTGTTTTTTCTGATGGCGAGGCATAAGTCTCACGAGGAGGAACCATTGGGTTGGAGTGTCGGTGATTTCGCTTTGTCGGATCCGGGGTGTCGACTGTATATCGACATGGCCCGGAATGCGTATGGGAAACTCGACCCGAAACTGGTGTCCTGCAGAATTCATTACCGGCTGCAGTGTCTGAACCTCAGTCCCAGGAAGAAAGGCCAGTAGGTCTTCGGTTCGACGGTGTAAAACAAGCATCTGCCTTACTGGGTATGTTGGCATGTCGCGTATGAAAAACCGTAAAATTGTTGGTATCAACCGAAAAAGCAAAAACAGGGGAAGAGTCGGGATGCTCAACAAAATACACAGGCTGAGAAGCGTCGGGATGGACAACGGCATAGCCACAGGATTCGGAATTCTTTACGTCGCGGAAGAGGCATACCCGCTCATCCCATACGTGCGCGGCAACGAACATCCGCTCGCATTCGGCAGGACTCCTCGACTCCTAAGCATCCTGTTCACGACGTTCGTGAACACACAAAACGCGGATTACAACGGCAAGACCAGGACGCTGACCATCGGCAAGGACGTACGGCAAGTGGCCCGCAGAATGGGCATGCTGACGGGAGGCTGCGGCCGACAGAATACGGTCACCAGCATCATCGGCTATCAGGACATCACGTTCACTTCAAGGGACGGCAAAGAAATAAAACCGATCGAAGAGACGAACATCGTCCAAGGCGAAAGCTGGAACGAAAAAACCATTACCTTCACTTGGGAATACGTCCGATTGATGTCGCGCGAACCGAAGGAGATTCCTCTTTCCGCCGTCGTCGGAACCAGTGGCGGAAGCCTGTCCTTGGATCTGCTGGTGTTCGCGACGCTCTACTGTCCGGAGCAGAAGGAACTGTATATCAGTCGAAATAATCTATACAAGATCGTCCCCGGTACGAGCACGGAGACGGTGTCCACCAAGCACCTCACCGTCAGCCTCACAAAGCTCAACCAGATTCAGAAAATCTGGGTATTCTCGTTGACGAGGGCGGGCCTCGTGATCAGACCATACGGGATGCCGCCAAAGGCGGAGAACCGTGTGCAGCTCATCGCGGAATAATAAAAAACGGTTGGATACGGATCCATGTTCGTATCCAACCGTTCAAGCATCCCGAGATGCCGGCCGTCAGATTTTCAGCTTCTCAACCACACTGAGATCGACGCCGTCACCCCAGTGTTCAGCCACCGCATTGACATCCTTCATCGGCTCACCGGACGCGCGGCCGAAACCACGATCCGGTTCGGCGGCATTCAAAACAGCGAACAGAGTCTTGGACAGAGTCTTGTCTTCCATGAACGCGAAAGCAAGCCTCATCTTCAGGTCGGACGGTTGAGCGCCAGCCAGTTCCTTGACGAACTTGGAGAATTCGGCGACCCGCTTCCGCGTCTTGGTTTCCGTCAACACCTCAAGCAGAACCGGAGCGTCGGTCTTGCTGGTCTCGCACAGAATCTTGGCGATGTTCGCGGTACGGTCATCGGAAAGAACGTCGAGCATGTCCTTGATCTTCGCGTACGAGGCGGCTTCCAAATGAGGGAAGGACGAGTTTTTCTTCGCGGTCTTGCGCCGCGTGGTCTTGGCACCCTTGACGGAGGTTTCTTCCTCACGGTCGGGCGTTGTCTCATCGACGGAATCCGTCTCTTCCGGCTGGACGTCAGGCTGAGAATCCTCGTCCGATGCCGACCAGTTCTCAGAATCGTCCGCTTGCCCGGCTTCGTTCACCGGCTTGGAATCGTCGACCGGCGCCGGGGCTGGGGTCGGGGTGCCGAAATTGTTGTTCCATGGAAAATCTGCCATCGTTAACTCCCTTCGTCAAGGCAGGACCGTTCGAGTGAACCGTCTTCAACGACTGTATCCGAGCAAACAACGAATAACCGAAAAAATATTGAAATTAACCGTTTTGACTTCGGCGCGGCGCCGCGCGGCCGCCGTTTCTCATGCAAACTAGCGGACCAGAAAAATCACGGACAAAAACAAAAGAGCAGACAGGCAACCAAGAAGAGTCAGAAAAAAAAGAAGAGAAGAAGAAATAAGAAAAAGACAATCCAAGAACAAGAGAAAGAAGCCAACCCGCAACACATCACACAAACACCAAGACACCATTACCACATCACAGCAGGGTAAAACCAGAGCAACGAACCGCAACATTGCCAACAAAGCAACGAACCTACGGAACGAAAACGCAACAAAGCAACGAACCGCAACAACCCATACATCAGCAAAGTCATCATCCTGAATGGTTAATTTCAACAAATATTCGGCACATAACAAGATATGACGTAATATCAAGAAATGAACAGACAGGACGATTGACGAACAAGCAACAAAAACAAAAAACAGTCAATAAAACTAAATCAGTGTTGTTTCGTCAAAAATGGTCTCTTTCCGGAGCAAACCCCCGGAACAAGCAAAAAACAGTTCAAAGGAACTTGGAGAAAAGATGGCAAGTCTGATAATCGGACATGGAGGCATCCTCGACGTGCTGCGATCCAAGGTCCCCGAACAGCGTTGGAGGGTGCCCGCAGGAGAGGATTTCGCAGCCCAGGCAGACTTCCTGACAAGGCACCCGGTGCGTCCAGGCCGTCAGGGAATCGTGTTCACGAACCTCCCGGGAAACTGGATGCCGGTCGCCGATGCAGGCTGGACAATCTACTGGATCGACCGCGGACAGATACCCATCGGAGCGCAGGCCCTCCCCGAATATTTCATGGACCGAAGCATCACGGATTTCGTCCACGAGTTCTGGCGGATACAGACAATCGACAAGCGTCTGGTAGGCGATATCATCCTGAACAGGACCCGCCAGACGGCACCCATGATCATTGTCACATCGAACACTGGAGGCGTGGGAAAGACGGTTTCCTCACGCAGATTATGCGAGCGGGCAAGAGAAAAAGGACTACGCCCCCTCCTTATCGACGGCAACATGAGACAGTCATCGCAACGTTCCTTCTTCGACCCTGGGCAGCGTATGCCGGCGCGCACCATAGCCGACTGGCGTCCCGGCATGGCGGCACAATACGGCGCCAATTCGGGACGAATGTTCAACATCGGTTACGATGTTTCGTTCGCTCCACCGGCCGGTGCGATGGTGTCGTGGGACCACTACCGCGCATACATCGAGGAAGCACGCAAGCTCTGGGACTTCGTCGTCTTGGATCTCGACCGTATCAGCGCAGATGATCTGCAGGACAGCGCCACAGCCGCCGGAGGAATGGTCGTCCCCTACGTTCTTGCCGGCGACCTTTGCCTGGTCATCGTCAAGGCCGGCGTGCAAACGCAAGGAGATGCGTTGAATCTGCTCAGCGCGTTTCCCCGTTACGGTTTGCCCCGAGAATGTATCGGAATAAAAGACACGGTCCCGGTCGGAATGACAGACTACCGGCCACTTGATTATTCAAGATACGGGATTTTTCTCGGAGTCGAGTACCAGACGGTCGAGGCCGGCAATCTGATCGCATCCGGTAAATCGAATTGGGCTGACTCGAATCTGGACTTGGCGAGAGAGCAGACCCTTGAATGGGTTCTGCCCGATAAGGGATTCGAACCGGCCAGGTTCGAAGTGAAAAAGAAAAAGGGGTGGTTCCATCGTGGTTGATCTCTCACTCACGCCGAATCCCGATGACCGTGCTCTATGGCCGATGGGTAGCGACGCCGATTGGATTCGCGGAAGCGACGTGGCGAACAACGAACACCCCGGAGTGTTGGCGCAACGTCATCAGTGGATCGTTCCGAACCGATTGTTCGCGGAAAGCATGGTCAAGGCAAACAGTGAATTGGTTACGAGCATCATCGGCGCATTGCTTTCATGGAGGACATGCACCGTCGACCAGCTTCGGGCGGGACTCTCCGTGAAAGGAGCTCCCGAATTCCATCGCGACGAACCGAACCTGTACGGCGCGTTGTGTCGGCTGGGAGTCATCGACATCGGCTTCAGTCCTTACGAAAGATTTTCCGGGCAGATAATCCCGCAAACCTGGTTGTCGTTGAGCTCCGACAAGAAACTCATCCGAAGCACGCTCGGCCTGTTTAATTCAGCAACCTGGCTTCGTAGAATGCTTTCGGACAAGCAGTTGATCGGAATGAGACGCCACGTGCGCCACAATACGTATGCGGCGCACGTCGGACTGCATCTCGGTGTCAATCCGGACATCAAACTCGTCGGCGGCGACGGTTGGGGAGCGTTCCGGCTCATCGACCCGCAGGCGGTCAGCGAAGCCGGACTGCCTCACAGCTGTTCGACGGACATCACCGCACTCGCATCGAACAACGTGCTTGCGGGAATCGAAGTGCAGGTCCACCCAAATAACATGAGCCAGAAAATCTCCAATTGGTCGAAGCTGCTCGCCTACTCGCCGATGCAACGACGTGGACTCATCTGTATCTGGTTGCTCATACGCGACACCAGCCAATGGCAGTACCCGGCATTGGGCAGCATCATCGAAACGGCAAGCCATGCCGACGAGATGTTGGTCGGCGACCCATCCGTGGCGTCGCGTATGGGATTCGCGTTATGGGACGACTGGTTCGACGAGCAAGGCAACCCGACCGGCGGGATCGGAACATACCGGGACATGCTGAACGTCGAACGCAGCATGTTCTCACCGGACTGGAGCCGATGCACCCCATCAACAAAACCTGTGACGACAATCCGTGACTGGGGATGGACGGTCATGGATGAAACAATCAGACACCAATGGGGCTGGGATGTCAGTGGATGGCGGAAGCCGGAAGCATACCGGGGAGGATTCTACGGGTATATCGGAGGTGAAAGCGTTGAACTCTCTTCCTGAAAATTTCGCAACCAACCAGCAGCGTTTGGAGGAAGCCAAGACCGAACGCTACCGTGCATTGCAGAAGATACGGACGCTTTGCGAAACAGGACGCCGTTCGCTGGTGGTCCCGTTCCTCATGGTCAACCTGCAACGCAATCCGGCTTTGAAAAAAATACGACTCTGGCAATTGGATGCGATCATGTTCGACGTTTCCAAATACATTGCGGTGAAGACCATACGACGGATGAGGGAAACCATCGGCGACCAGAGCACCGTCAAGGACGGGTATGCGGATTTGGGATGGGCGTTGGCAGACAAGGATGCGACGGTCCGCATGACCACATGGCTATATCAACTGTTGGAAAGAGAGAAGCTGACCAAGTTCGACTTGCCGGAAGGATTCCCCTTGGCCATGCTCTACTCCACCGAACCGGCAACCGCAGAACAATCGAATTGACAGGAGGGCATCGGATATGAGCGAAAAAGAAAAAGCATGGTACGAGGTGACTCGCAGCATCAGCCAACTCGATGGCGACCAGTTGAGATCCATCGCGGATGATGTCCCAGGAAATCTGGAGGACTGCACGCTGCTGCTCGTCAGAGTGGGAAACGAGCCGGTCCGTGAATATGTGCATGGCGATGGCGAAGGCATACGCAAGGCGGGTGATCTCGCCGGCTTTTCCATCAGCCCACTGCCAGGGAACGGCGAACCCGAACTGCCGGAAGGAATCGGCAGATCAGCTCACTCTCTTGTGCCATGGCGGGCCCGCTTGAATTCAAAGGCGACGATGGAGAAGATGCGCACCGATTCCGCCGGCATTCGGAAAAGCGTCGAAGCATTGATGCCGGCAGACAGTTATGTCAGCGTAACGCTCCGCAGGCAAGGATATTTCGAACAGGCCCGAATTCGAGATTGGGTTGCCGACGAGCATTCCACCGTCGAGGACGGCAACGAATTTGTCGCAGCACACACGCTCTGCGCGCGAGTCACCGCAGCATGCGCCGACAGCCGCCGGAACGCAGAACTCGCACAACGGGCTGGACAGGCCATGTTCCCGCTGCTCTCCAACATGAGCAGTCATCCCAGCTACCCAAAGTTGGGCGGACTCATCGTGACCTTGGCTGTCACCCTGTTGACGATGGTATTGTCCGTCATCACTCCGATTCGTCTTGCCACATTCTTCTGGCTGGCGGGAACGGTAGCGGCGATGCTGCTGGTGCCTTGGGTTTTGAGTGGACTACTCTCCGCAAACGCGAAAGCCATGCTGAACGACGACAACAGCACTCGAATGTACTTCCGAGTACCGCCGCACTACAAATTCGCATGTCTGGGACTGTTGGCGTACTGCTCTTTGATGCTGTTGCCGATACCGTCATGGTTGTGGATCATTCCTCTTGCCTTCACTGTTGCAGCTGGAATCAGATGGTGGAGGAACACTCTATGGGATGATATTCTCCAACGCCCACGCCGATACTGGTGGCTTCGCCGCAAACGCAAGGCGAATCTCAGTGACACCGAAACAAAACTCGGCATGAAAGACAAACGAGTGTATGCGACGGGATATGGCCCGCAACGCACCACTTTGATCTTCAGCCCAATGACCACGACCACACTGTTCATGCCGGTGCAGAAATCCACGGCGGTGAAACAGGACCTTCACCCGGTGCCCGAACCATTGTCCCATGGAGGCGTCCTGATCGGATTGGACGATTCCGGACGTCCCGGATACTTGGATCCGACACAGCTCTATGGCGGAATCGCAATCAGCGGTGAAGCCGGATCAGGAAAAACCGTTCTGACCCACGGCATCAGCCAATGGGCCATCAGCCATCGCAATGATACCGGCCGTGACGTGTGGGGGACGGATTCACGACTCATCCACTTCTGGATGAAGGACGACACCGGAGTGGAAGTGCTGGACCGGTATCGGCAAACGCAGGGGATTGACTCCCATCCACGTGTCATATACCTCACCGACCCTTCCAGCATCGGTCTCGATTTGCTCGGAATGCAGGAGGGAAGGAACGCCCAGGAGACGGCGGAAAGCGTCGCCAAAACCATGAGATACGCATTCAATGCCGGCGACATTCAGAACGACTCCCAAAACATCATCACCCAATCCATGACCATCGGCGTGGCCGCAAGCCGATACGACCAACACAAGCCAGGGGACATCCTAAGAAGATGCAGACAACTCGAGCAACAGTATCCCGGGGCCGGTCAACTCAGGCAACAGCAGTCACCCATCGGCTGGGCCGTGGTCGCATTGTGTGGGTCGGATGGTCAAACCGGATCAGCCAGAGCGCTTGGACAGGTATGCAGGGCTCTCGCATTGGAGTTGAAGGACGATCCTCTCGGAATAGACATGACGTTGGCCGCGCGTGCCGCAGAACAACTGTACGGACGACCGGATCAGAAGGGGCAGGCGGCGCGAAGCGATCGTGAAATACTGCAGCGTACCAACGCCTCGGTGAACAAGGTCAACCAGTTCCTCGCCATCGAACACATGTTCACACCGCGACGCAGCACCGTCACATGGAAGTGGATATTGGATCACCCGGGCGACTATCACATCGTGCTCGCCCCGCACAATGGCCACTCGCTTCCCGAACTCATGGACAAGATTCTGGGCTCGTGGCTCATGTACCGGTTCTGGAACACGGTGTTCGCACACTGCAAGGACTGGTTAACGCTTGGCAAACACACGATGCTCGTCTGCGACGAGCTGAGCCTGCTGGCGAACGGGTCGGACGACGTGTTGAAGAATCTGAGGGAGCAGGGGCGTTCGTTCGGATTGATTCTCGTGTTTGCCACCCAATACCCGACCCAGTTGTCCGACACGTTGTTGGATTCGTTCCTGGGGTACACGACGTTCATCAGCTACAACACGTCGATTCCGCGCATAGCCACGCTGACCGCGGCACGTCTGACCGACAATGAGGGATTGGATGGGTGGACTGGAGGAGCGGTGACGAACCTCCCCAAATACCATGCCGCTGTAAGAACCAGAAACATGGAACAGATCCAGCCGGCGTTCATCGTGAGCGTGAAAGACTTCGACGACGGTTATCGCCCCGGCGACAAGTAGGACCGCAAAAAAACATGCCAACCCATCCGGCTTCCATTGACGCCGGATGGGTTTTTCTTAATCTGCGTCCTCCGTGTTGTCTGAGAATGCAAGAAACTTTGTTAAAAACCGAAAACCTATCGTTATCAACCGATTCCGTTGATACACTCGGGAAACGCAGGAGGGTTCCTTCAAACCAAATTCGAAGGGAATCCAATAATGGGCAACACCATAGAAATCGCCGCTTCCAGCAATCTTGTCGGAAGCTATCACGCCATGTTCGACGGCATCCTCAACTCGACCGCCGGACAGCTCATCACCAAGGTGGGCGCCGCTGCCGCAGTGATCTTGGCCTTGGGGCTTATCCTGGGAGGAATCAGCAAGGCGATGGGGCGAAGCAACCAGCTGGTCTCCATGTTCTGTCCAAGCGTCACACGAGTCATCGTCGTTCTCGCCGTCATCTTCATCTTCGCTGGCCCGACCATAACCATCCCGGCATTGCTGACAGCTCTTGACTGGATCGTCAACGCCGTGGGCAGTCAGGGCAAAGACTACCTCGGAATCTGATCGGGGAACATATTCATGGGCGAGCAAAGACAATTGCATCCAAGGGAAACCATGGATGACATCACCGAGGTCTCATCCACCGCATCAATCGAACGTAAGAACACGTTCATGATCACGAAAAGCACGGAAGCCCGATCCAAGACCGTGTTCTCGACAATCATCGGCGGTGTTATAGGACTGTTGATCTGTCTTATGCTCGCCCCGATCATCGGCATCACATTCGGCGTGGTGTTCATTCTCATCGGCTTGGTCGCCGCACCATTCCTCATGGTCGGCCAAGTCAAAGACCGGACCCAGCAGGTCCGATGGAAAAGACTCCTCAGGAGATTGCAGAGCCGGAACATCGCCGGAGAGGTTTTCTACCCCAATTCGAATCAGCCAGAGCATCTAAGCAGTCTGAAGGAGATGTGGATACTGTGAGCGCTTCAACCCAGATGCAGCCCAGCCTCCCGGTCAGGATGAAAGCGCGACGGAACATGCTGTTCATTGTTCTGCTCGTCGTTCTGATGACAGTGGCCGTACTGCCCTCCCAAGCATTCGCCATGGTCGAGAACGATGGCGGTGCGAGTGCGCCGGCATGCGCTACGACCACAAGCACCCAAGTCGATTACACGACATGTCTTCCGTCCGGCCGATGGGGAAGCAATGTCGGCAGCATAACCAGCCGCATCGAACCATCGAGCGGCATCCTTGGTTTCATCGCCAACGTGCCCGCCATGATCAGCCATACGACGAGGGACATCCTGCCGAACATGCTGATGCAGATCACGCAGCTCTGCTGGTCGTGCGCCTTGTCGCTAAGCCAGTTCGCGGCAAGCTTCACCCCATTGAAGACCGCCGGAGCGTCGGTCGACCACGCCACGGCGAACCTTATCGACAGTGTCATGGCCGGCGGCATTCCCGCGGCGTTGATGGTGACCGCCATCGTCGTATGGCTTCTCGCGGCGGGATTCGACATCGGGACCACGAAAGAGGCGAGCAAACGACTGCTTGCCACGGTATTGTGTCTTGCGGCTCTCATCGTGTTGGGGACAGGAGCCTCGAAAACCGCGGAGAATGCGACCGAACCGGCGACCGGCAGTCCCTGGTGGGTCGTCAACACCATCAACGGCGCAGTCAACAAGCTCACCGTCGGACTTGATCTGGACGGGTTGAACGACGGCGAATCGAACATGATGGCGTTCAGCAACAAAGCACTCAACCGTAATACGAACTGCCAGGATTACCTGTATGCCATGCACCAGCAGTACGACACCGCGACCAGCGGCAACGGGGGAGACACATCCTCTATCACCAAGGCCGTGAACCGCATGTGGGAGGAAACGGCTCTCCGATCGTGGGTGACGATGCAATGGGGTAATCCGTCAGCGGGGCCGAACACGCCGTCAGGTGTGGCCGACAACGCACAGCAAGCGTACTGCCATGTGCTTGACATGAACACGAACACCGATCCTGCGGTGCAAATGACATTGACGAATGCGGCAACCGGTTTGAGTATCGATTCCAGCACAGCGGAATGGTTGTTCAGCGAACACGGTTGGATCGACCCTCAGGACAGTTCCGTCAATGACAAGGAAAAGGAGCAGAACGACCGGGATAAATATGTTCGACTGACCAGAGCGGGGATCTTTTGGGAGACCTGCGGTATCGACGGCAGTGGGAAGGTGTACGGCCGTGACGGCTGGAACATCCTCGTCAAAAACATGGGGGACAAGGATACAGGAGCCATCAAAAACGGGAAGCTCACCGTCAGATTGAAGAAGGATGGATTCAGCGACATCTCAGGCGGGAACGGGGCCCACTTCTACGGGGACGATGTCAAGGTAGACCAGAACATACTCCAATTGTGCAATGTGGCTTTGGGCACAAAGCAATTCAAAGGCGACCAGTATCAGGCCTTCCACAACGACAATGACTTCCGTGATTCGAGCGGCAACGTCCAGAACACGGACATCGCCGATGCCGCGAACCTGGGCTGGCGTTTCGATATCCCCAACGTCGGCGGAACCTGGCGTGAAGCCAACCTTGGTAACACGCAGGATTCTTCGACCGGAGAAGGAGCGATGCGAATCACCCTGGACAACCTGTACGGCAATTCAGCGCCTGACAATCTGGGTGCATTCGGTTCCGTGCTCGGTGGCATCTGCAACATGATCGTCTGGGGATTGCTCAGCGTCATCCTCATCATGACCAAGCTCATGCTCGTCCTGATGGTGCTGTTCCTCGTCGTAGCGTTCCTCGTGAGAGCTTTCCCCATAGGCGAAGCTCCGAAGAACGTGTTGAAGAACTGGGTGAAATACACGTGCAACCTGAGCATGACCGGCGGATTGTATTCGGCTTTGGGAGCCATCGCCACATTCATCTGCCAGCTTATGTTGAAGTTCTGTTCCGAAATGAGCAGCAGCTTCATGTACAACGTGATCAGCGGTTTCAGTCCGGTGCTTGCAATCGCGGCCATCAGCCTGTTTTGTACCAGCGTGCTCAAAGTCGGCAACCCGTTCAGTTTCAAAGCGATGATGGGAATCGCCACCGGTGGAGCCATGGCAGGCGGAGTGCTGGCCGGCCTCAGGAGAATCGGCGGAGGAATAAGCAGCGGTCTCCTCATGGGACGGCTCCTCACAAGCCGAAACCACGGCGGCATGTCCAGTCGCAACGCCGGACCGCGCCACAGGATATTCGGTCCCACCGCCGGCGAAAGCAAACTCGACTCCATGCTCGATTCGGAGAGGAAGAATCTTGACCTCGACGGCGGCGACCGCAACCTGTACGGACGCAACGCGAAAGAATACGATGCGATCGCAGCCCGCGGAGCAGACTCCCTCAGTTATAGATGGGGGCGCATGAACGAAGGCACCGTACGCGGGTCCCTCGCAGGAGTCGCCGCACGTTTCGCCAACCAAGCCGACAGAGCTCAGGCGTTCATGACGGGCGGCATGTCCTACGATGATCGCGTCAAGAACTATATGGCCCGCCATCCCGGCGCATCGCTCGGCCGCGCCCGTACCATGGCAAAAGGTGCAAGCCTGCTTAATCAGACCGCACGCGGCCTGGGCGGAGGAGCTATGCTGTTGGGCGCGACAGGCAAGGCAGCCCTAGGTGTCATGCAATCCCAACCGTTGCGTGACGTGGTCAAGCGTGGCGCCAAAGTCGCGGCGACCGGTATCGCCGCTGCCGCACTCACATCCAACCCGATCACACTGCCGGCAGGTGCAGTCGCATTGGGCAAGCTCGCCACCAACCGTGACTTCTGGCATGGAGCCAAGGTCGGAATCGGCGCACTGGGAGCCAGAGCGGAGAAGAGCCGCAACGAAATCCTAAGCCTGGGCAACAGGCCCACGACGGTCATGACTCCGATTGCTCCGGTCGAAGACAATCCGTTCGATCTCGATGAATCATTGAACGAGATGCACTCCGAGGACGGAAGTCTCAACTCCGATGGAGACAAGGCGTTCGGGGTGGTGGAGAACAGCATGATGCACAACTTCCGGCAACAGGGCCACATGAGCGAGCAGGAAGCCGCCGACGCATTGGAGAGCGCGCGTATCACGGGAGAGGTCAAGGAAGCAGCGGCGAAATACCATGCGAACCTCAACGCGCCGAAGAACCCACCTCGCCAGAAAACGTCTGATGAGTTCGAAACGGATGGAGATGCATTCTGATGGACACCGGCACTGTTACTCAGACGGCTGGGCAGGGAGCCGCCGATTTTCTCACCGTCCTGTTCGCTTGGATGTTCACGCCAACGGGAGCCGTGCTGACCCTGCTCCTGTTGGCGGTCGGCGGCGGCAGCGTCTTCATGAAGATCATGGGACGTTCGATGAGAATGTTGTCCGTTGCGGCGAGGATATGCGCGGGCCTGTTCTTCGTGTGGGTCATCAGCGGCGTCCTGGAGGCGATGGGCATTCCCATCCGTGAATGGATGCAGGGGATCGCTAGTCAGCTCCCGGATTTGGGCGTGTTGCTCAAAGCGTTTTTGGAGAGGCTGTTGTTTACGGCATCCTAAAATTTTCGCAAAGAACTGTGGGAATGCGGGAATGGTTTGGCAGATGAATGCGGAAGTGTTTTTTCTGCCTGATCATTCCCGCATTGTGTTGTTTTCCTGTTGATTGGGAGAGCTGGTTCCACAAAAAAATGCGCCTCTGCTACACTGAATGTGGCCACATAAAAAAAGCGCGTCCCACGCCTCCACCTTGGCGGCGGAAAACGTGAACAGAGGAGAAAACAGCATGCTGAAAAGCACGATTCTTGTCGCGGTCGCCGACATCAAAGGCGGCGTCGGAAAAACGACGACAGCCATGCTTATCGCCGGATGCCTCGCCCGACGCGGCGAACACGTCACGGTTCTGGACGCCGACAACACCGGTGGTGCGACGCTCTGGGACGAATACGTGCGAATTGAGGACGATCGTCGTCGCAAAGAAGACGAAGCCAACGGGACTCCGCACAAACCCTACAAGCTGGGTTTCGACGTGATCCAAACCAATGACGTGATCCTCGGAATGCCCGACAGGATTCGCGAACGCTACAAAGGATGGGTCATCATCGACACGCCTCCATCCGATGCGGGAACGGTGCAGACGGCACTCCAGGCGGCCGACGTGTCAATCATCCCCTGCCAGCCGTCCATCAGCGATTTGAGCCATGCAGGGAAAACCTATGCGGCCGCCAGAAACGGCATCATCCTGCTCACGCGAGTGAAAGCGCGAACCAAACTCGCGCGTGACGCAGTGAAACAATTGGATGAGCTGGAGGCAACACGATTCGAAACGGTCATCCACGAGAGGGAAGCCATCAAGAATCTGTACGGAACCAACCAGATAGACAACAGGGATTACGCTTCCGTCACCCAAGAGCTCATTGACCTCGTCAAACAGTTCGGCATCGAGTAGGAGTTGAAACATGGTAAAGAATATCAACAGCGCTTTCGGACGCGGCCTGCAGGACACTCGCGACATGGGGCGTCGGCCTCTCCTATCCGAACCCCCCGAACCGAAGATGACGGTCGAGGCTCCCGAGCAGAAAGCAGTCTCTGAAGCAATCCCGGAAGATCATGAGACGAAAACGAATGAAGCATCCGGGAGGGCCGGCCGGAGGAAGCCCGTGTATTCGTTCGACCGGAGGCTCGGCACGAACCTGACGGATGAAAACTATCTCGCGCTGCGAATCAAGTCGGTCGAGACGAACATGACCACGCAGGCTCTTCTTAACGCCGCGGTGGAACAATGCTTCGTCAACGGAGGACTTGACATGGAGCTGGCCAGAAAATACGCGCAGACCCGCTGACACAAAAAGAGACTCGGCTCATATTCCGAGTCTCTTTTTTCTTTTCCCGACTTCCACCGCTTTCACGCTGAGACTCCGGATAGTCTGACACTAGATAACACGTTCAGATTCTCAAGGAGACGAAGTGGCACGAAAAGCATCCGTTGAATCTCCAATGGACATCACCGAAGACAAACGGAAGAACGAAGTCGAACTGACGGCAATCAAACGCGCCATGCGAAACACCCGCTGGTGGAAGGTTTTCATCACCGTGTTCATGATCGCCGGAATCGTCGCTCCCGTCATCAGCATTCACGCAATCAGCACGCTGCAGGACATGGGTTCCATGTTGAGCGCGAAATACAAGGAGATCAGCGTAGACAAACCAGGGAAACAGGCAGCCTTGGCGTCCGTCAACAAATGGTTGGACACAAACAAAGGACCATTCCGTTACGGGACCACGAACCTGTTATGGGATTCGGCGACAAAAGTCGGATCCAGTGACGAGGACACCGGAACAGGAAAGGAACATACCGACTGGTGGAGCCACCAGTTCTCCCTGACCGACCTGTCCGACGGATCCACCCGCGACGTAACCCAGCTCATTTCATGGAAGAACAACGTGGCCACCGCAGTGGGAGACCCAACAGTGCTGCCGCTGAAAGCAAGCGGCGCTGGCGGAGCACAATCCTATACGCCATCCGGATACTCTCGCATCGACCAGGCGGCCAGCTTCCAGAACGTCGTCAACGCTTGGGCGAAAGCCTACATCGGGAAAGACAGCAACGCGTTCACCGTGCTGGTCGGGGATCCGAACAGCGAGCACGCCTACCAGCCAGCAGCCATCGGAACATTCAAAAACGTGAGCATCAACTGGCTTGTGGAGTGCGACAAGAACGGGCAATCCGTACCAAAGGAACAATCCAGTGACACGCCTCCCTATGCTGCGGCGTCGATCAGCATCACATTCGAACCGTATGCCGCGATGCAAGACAGTTCCGATAAGGGAAGCGACACGTCATCTTCGGACAACACCGGCGGCTCGACCGTCAAGACGAACATCACCGTACTGGTCAAGAACCCTACATCCGGTAACGCGAAGATCATCGACTGGGGAGCGGATGGCAGCGTCAGGACGTTGAGCCCCTATGCGAACGCACTGAGCAAAAGCGACGTGACCTCGGCGAACTCCGACGACGAGACCGGCGGCACCGATTCCGCCGGGACCACATCGCAGGACACCCAGTCCGACGATTCCACTGCCGACGGTTCCAAGGCATCATCGGGCAACGGCACGTCGGACAACACCTCAGACGGCACATCGTCGGACGGTACGGCATCCGACAGCCAAAACAACTAAGGAGACCATCATGGCCAATGACAAGAAACCAGAACTTCCCCCATTTGCGGAATTCGTCAACAGCAACGCCGACCTGTTCGGAGCGATCATCGTCATCCTATTCGGCATCGCGGTCGTCTGGACCATCATCAGCGGACTGTTCTAGAAGAGGAAACCGTCGTGGCATCGAGAAAAAACAAGACCGGCATAACCGTTGCCGGCATCCTTGGCGGCTTGGCCATCGTGCTCATAACCATCATCGTCATCATCCAAACCGGAGTATGGGCCACGGTCGCCCCACAATTCGGGTTGCCTGCAATAACCAGCATCAGTCAGATACTTCCGGGCGAAGACTCCATGCAGAAAACAAACATCGGCTTGGGGCTGAAAAAACCGGACCTGTCGAAAATCGAAGGCCAGATCAAAGACGGTCTGGCCTCCTCGGGGAACACCGGAGAAAAGGATTCCACGAACACGGATATGGGAGCGAGCGGACTGCCGGCTTCCGCGGCAAGCCCCATGAGCGTGTCCGAAGCCATCACAGCCGCCCGGAACCTCCCGACCGAAACACCCCATACGAAGGGCTACAATCGCGCCGAGGATTTCGGGGACTGGCAGAACAGCGACCAGCTTTGCGGATACGGAACCACCCGCGACTACATTCTCAACCGTGACCTGACCAATCCGGTCATGGACTCCAATTGCAAGGTGCAATCCGGGACACTGCATGACCCCTATACGGGCCAGACCATCAACTTCCGGAAGAGCGTCGTGAAGAATGGGAAGACCGTCAGCGGAGACAGCACCGCAGTGCAGATCGACCATGTGGTCGCCTTGAACGACGCATGGGCCTCCGGCCTGTGGAAGAACTCAAGGAAAAACGATCGCGTGAAATACGCGAACGATCCGGACGTGCTGCTTGCCAGCCAAGGGGATGCCAACAATGCGAAAAGCGAGGGCATCAACCTGTACGGGAGCGGTGTCCCCAAGAAGTCCGTCGGACGATGGGTCGCATCCACCCCATCCGTCTGGCTGCCGAGCAACAGCGGCTACCAGTGCTCCTACATGGCCAAGCGCGTCTACATCAAAGACAAGTATGGACTTTCCATGAGCAGTTGGGAGAAAAGCGAGACGATCGGATTCCTGCAGCAATGCCAGGCGAAAGAAAATTAAGCCATTCCGAAGAAAACTAGGAATTATCTGATTGTTTCAATATATTGCCTGTTGTTTCGGAAACACTACGGTAGGTTGAGATATCAGGATGAGGGCCTACGTTCTCTCGACCCGAATCCTCTCGGTGGTAATCCTGTTTTTCCTCGGATTCTCCTATGGTGCGGCTTCCCCTTGTGGACTTTTTGGGTGAGCCGCACCTTCTCTTTTTTTCTGAAACAATTCTGTTATGCCTGTTAAACTGAATATATCTACATAGAGTATGGAACAGCAAGGAGATCCATTGTCTGAAGACAAGACCGAAAAACTCGGCGACTTTATGCGCCGCGTAAAAGACGACACGGTGCTCAACCTGTACTTCGTCACGGAGACCGGGTCGAAAAGAATACCGACACCACTGTTCGGCAACCCCACTGCGGAACAGCTGAGGGACAACAGGTACCTGCAATCCCAGGTGGTCGCATCCCGCAAGCACTATTGCAATGAGGTGATCAGCAGCGGATGGACCATCCACGTGGATACCAAGTTCGATCAGGCGGCTTTCGAGAATGCCTAGAGCGGATAGAGGCTGGAGAATCTGCGGGGCGTCGGTTCGGTTTTCTTGGTACTAGGCACCTGTCTTAAACCTTGGATATCTTTCATTGGGATTTTCTTCTACGGCATGTGACTGTTATACTGAATATGCCCACATAAACAATTGAAGGAAGAAAACACCAATGAGCCACGCAGCCAACACAAGCATCCAAGACATCCAAAACAGAATAGGAGACTTCGTGCTCCGTCCCGAAGCAGACCGCAACAGCCTCGACGGCTATATGAAACTACCCGAACAAAACCGTCTCAACACCTGCTCCCATGGATGTCTCATCGAACAAGGCGTGAAATCACACATGACCTACCACGATGACGGCAGCGGAGACTGGACACTCTGCAAAGACGACCCGGACTATGGGCAGTATGTCGCAGCAGGCAATCCAACGAGCGTTCCCGCGAATCCCGTCATCTGAATAGAAAGAACGAAATCATGTCCATTAAGTCAGCGCAAGCGAAACAACAGCGCAGAAACAGCGATGGCACATTCGCCAACGAGAACAAGAATGCGGGATTTCCCTCCAACGACATGATTCAGCGTGCCTCCAAATTGTTAGCGAAAAGCTCGGAGACCGTTGATGAGCCGATCATCAAGCCCTCCGTGAAGTCGGAAGGCTACATGGGATCCACCGCCATCACCGGCGGCAAATACGATGCCAGTCGCAGTCCGGCGGAAAACGCGAAACTCATGCGCGCGGACATCAAAGCATTGCAGAAGAACGGTCAACTTCCAAAAGATTGGAAGATCGGAGTCCGAACAAGTACAGGTTCCGCAAGTTGGAGAGCCCGATTCACCATCCAACTGCCGGAAGGCGAATCCTCCACATACGTGCCGACCCACGCCGAATATATGGCTGCGGATTCCGAAGACCGGATCATCGGTCCGGAACACAGGGCCGGACGAGGAATCATCGAAGCTCATGGAGGAAGCGCCTCCTCCGACGAATGGGATGAAACAGCACGGCGAATCAACCAGAAAATCCAGAACAACGAACAGCTGACCGTAGAAGAGCAAGCCTGCGTCATCGAAACTCCAAAAGTCCGCAACGCAAAGAAACTCTGCCAGCAGGTCGGCGACCAGTACACGTATCAGAACAACAACGCCATGGTCGACTACTTCGACACGGACGGATACGTCACCGTGCAAGCCGTGACAGGAATCAAGAAACCAGAAAACAATGAGTGAACCAGTACGAAACTTCAAACAAATCATTCGGATCAAAGGCACCGGCGATGACGCTTACCCAAATCCCGGAACGTTGATGCTATGGGGAGACAACTGGACGTTGTTGGATTGGATCCGGCAACACACGGACTACAGCAAGGACACCAGAACAACCCCCGTTGACGTTGACGTGCTGACTCGGCTTCACGAGTATGCGACCGGTATCGCCAACCAGAACGGGCACCATGATGTTCGACGTGGTGAGGCCGCGTGCATCGTCGCCGGAGTGGAATCCGTGCAATCCTATCTGCGACGCAACCCTGGCGTGGAACTCGAATTCGCATTGATTCAAACGGATTCGCATCCATCAGCCCACATCGAAGAAGGAGCCTAATCGTGTCCGAGAAAATCGATCTGCAGCAGGAAGCATTGAATGCCTTGAAGGATGCAGGCCTTGGAAGTAACAGCCTCAGACAAGCATTCATCAAAGGTTATCGCGCTCACGCCTACCGTCAGCCCAGCCAGGAAGAGGAACATGTTGCGGCCGTCACGATGTCTGGACGCATGCGTTCCATCTTCCACTTGGAAGAATCTGATGAAGACAATCTGACCAGCAAGTGTTCCTGCATCTATTCTGATATTCAAACCGCTTTGCTTGACATCCTCCCCCGCATGAATGCGGGGGATTCCCGAATCTCACGGTTCGGGTTTCTGTTCGCCACGACAAGACAAGAAGGGAGGGGACGCTAATGCGAGACCCTGGTTCCGGTTCTGCCGTCCTTGCAGACGCTGACCGCAAGCCCTGCGGCGAGGATGTTTTCGGCTGCGTTCAAATCCCTGTCATGGATTGTTCCGCAGTCCGGGCACGTCCATGCCCTGACTTTGAGGCCGGACATGCCCTTCGGCCCGGTCTTCGCCCCGCAGTGGGAGCAGATTTGCGTGCTCGGATAATACCTGTCGATGGTTATGAGCTGTCGCCCGTACCATTCGGCCTTGTATTCGAGCATTCGACGGAATTCCGACCATCCGGCGTCCATGATGCTTCCGTTCAGCCCGTTTTTCGCGGACTGGCCGTTGGGGAGCCAATGGTTCGGATTGTCCGGGTCGGGTTTCGGCGCGCATCGTTTGGCCATGTTCTTCACGTTGAGGTCTTCGAGTACCACCGTTTGGTTCTCGCGGATTATCCTCGTGCTCAACTTGTGGAGGAAGTCACGGCGCATGTCCGTGATTCTGGCGTAGGTGCGGGCCACCTTGAGGGCGGCTTTCCGACGATTGTTGCTGCCTTTGGTTTTGCGGGACAACGCCCGTTGCTCCCGTTCCAACCGTTCGGCGAGTTTCTTGTAGTGGCGTGGGTTCGCTATGGTCTCCCCGTCGCTGGTGACGGCGTAGCTGTCCACTCCCAAGTCGATTCCGATGGCATGCTTTCGCGTGGGAAGAGTCTGGATGGCCTCCTCCACGAGAATACTGACGTGCCATCGTCCGGCGGCGTCCAAGCTTACGGTCACGGTGCTCGGCTCCGTCTTGCGGGGCAGTGTTCTGGACCATCGTATCGGCAATGGTCCGCGCATCTTGGCGAGCGTGAGTTCGTTGCGCTTGGCGTCCCATTTGAACGCGCTTCGAGTGTATTCGGCGCTTCCGCCGTGGGATTTGGCCTTGAACCTCGGATAGTCGCCGGTCTGTTTGAAGAAGCTGGAGAACGCCGTCTGCAAGTGCCTCAACGCCTGTTGCAATGGTACGCAGGACACTTCGTTCATGTACGAGTATTCAGCCGTTTTCTTCCATTGGGTGAGCATGGCGCTGGTCTGGACGTAGGTGATGCTCCTGTGTTCCACGGTCCATGCGGTGGAGCGGGCTTCCAACGCGAGATTGTAGACCTTTCGGCAGCAGCCGACCGTGCGCCTGAGCAGTTGCTCCTGCTCGGGCGTCGGGTAGAAGCGGAACCTGTACGCCCGCTTGCACGCCTGCCTTCTGACCATGTTTCACATTATATCATAATAATCTGTGAAAGGAGGACGGTTTGCTTCCTCCCCGCCCTAAAGGACGGGGTCTCCGCAAACCAAAAACGATGACACAGCCCCGAAGCCACTGCAAGGCTTTACAGTCACCGCGCCCGTTCAGATTCTGGAACACAACACCGGATGCTGGTGGGAGAGAACAATCACGGCACGAATCAGAGACGGCTCAACCATTCCCGTCGTGTTGGATCACGTGTATTGGAATTGGATCACCGGCACACCCATGCACATTCATCTCGACGGCATTCAACGCATCCGGGTCATCGAAGACAAGCATCATCAAAGAGAGGAAAACAATTGAGCGTGAACCAACCGTTGACGGACAGCGAAGCCAGGAACATCTTCATAAACGGCGCAGAGGACTTCTATTCACTGTCGGCAAACCCGCAATTCTCCAACGTAGCCGAACTGTTTGACGCCTGGCTTACCGAGCATGATCGCCAACTGCTGGCCAAAACGGAAACCGAAGCAGGGAAACGAATCTCCAGCGAACTCAAACTCGAACATGCAAGCGACGCCCACGCCCGAACGGAACCATCCCGCGCATACATTCAAGGATGCAAGGCCGCGAGAAGCCTGCTCGAGGACGCCATCCGAGACATGACGCAAGAACAGGGGACGCTATGAGTTTCACCGAGAAGAAATTCGTCGCAATCCACTGCGACGAATGCGATGAACAATACGACCCCGAAGACGGCAGCGCTTATTACACAGACAAAGACGACGCAGACGATGACGCCAGTTCCGACGGATGGCAATTGGATGGAGACGAAAACCACTACTGTCCGCAACACTGGCATCTGACCTGCAGCAAATGCGGGAAAACAGCAATGGGAAACCATGACGAACTCATTGAAAACGGATGGGACTGCGCCACAGACGAGTGGCTGTGCCCGGAATGTCATTAAGGAGAAAATTTGAGCAAATTCTACGAACCATTAAAAACAATCGTCGAAAAGGATGATTGGAAGATCGTCGAGGAGAACGAACACACTCTGGCCTGTTCCTGTAACGGGTTGAACGGCTGGGCTATCAGCGGCATGAGTGTGGTGGAATATTCGCAACGACGTTTGGCTTTCTTCCGGGACAATAGGCTGATCGGTGAAATCAAACTGTATGACCTTGACCTGGCGGGACGAGTCGTTGATGAATACATGACCGGCGGGTTCACTCCGACCATGTTCATTTCCTTGGATACGACGATGGAACAGTGGTGCCAGCAAATCGAAGACGCCTATGCAGGAGTGCTGACTGGACTTGAAGAGGAGGAAGATGCTGATGCCGGAAGCCAATGAGAGCATTGAACCGTTCACTCTTCTGGGTGGAATCCTGTATCTAAACGAGTTCGAACTGTTGCCGGGACTGTCGGCTGACGCTTGCCGGAATATCGGACGACTGCGGCGTAAAGCCGTATCCGCTCATCTGGTAGGTGACAGGAAAACGGTTGTCTCCTGTGCCAGACAGATCAACCGTGTGGTCGAAGCAGACAAGCGACGCCGAGAACGACTCTCCTCCAAGAAAGGTCGGCCGACACCGAAACAGAAACCGGCACAAAAGAAGAAGAACACTGGTTCCGGATACGATGCCGAATACCGGCGCTTCAGGGAACAGTTCATGCGTGATGTGACCGATCCGAAGAAAATCCGTGAAGCAGACCGTCTCGCATTCTTCAGTGGCACGCAAATCATTCTTGAAAACTAGCAAAAGGAAAGAATCTTGAAACATCCAATCCTTATCAGCCTCAGCATCATGCTGGCCGCAATCATCGCAGTCGCCTTCCATCTGGCAAAAGACCCTGTCTGACCATGCCCCGATATCACAGTCGAGCCGAACGAGCAGCCGACCTGCTCCAGTCGCGTCGTTCCACGGTGGAATCCGTTGCCAAGCAGACCGGTTTGCCCGTCGATATCGTTCGCCAGATCAACGAGCCTATCGCCAAACGTCGGGCGGAGCAGGATGCGGTGGATGCCGCGGAACGTAGCATGAGGAAAAGCGAAGCGAAGATAATGCGCGAACAGTATCCGTGCCCGCTTTGCTCCACTGGTCATGCGGAACCGCATGACTGCGACACGTTCCTTCCCCTCGGGTTCATACACGGTGGCGAACGTGACGGACGAATGGAAGGCTTCTGGTGCCACCCGTACTTCTGCTCCTGTTCGAACCAACGGTGCATCGCCTGTAATATTTTCCCCAGCGAAAGCAGGGAGGAAGCCGTCGAACGGTTCTGCGCCGGAGACTTCGCCCACGAAGACGATTTCATCGAACTGAAAACCGGCAAACGTTACCACTATTCGCAATACGGTATCGAACAGCAGATCCTCCGGTACCTAGCACATTGGAGCGCGGAGCAGGTCAAAAGGCTCGGCTTCGACTCGAAGCTCGTGGACACCCTGGCCATGCAACGGACATTGGATCGCATGGGCGACAAATACGTTGACGTGTTCGACACGACGCTACTATGCCCTAACTGCGGGATGAAAGGCGAATATCGGAAAGCCGTCAGCCCGATCACTCATACGAAAACATGGTGGCGGGTCGGCTGCCCATACTGCAAAACCCGCACCAGATACTCGTTTCCCTCTCAGAGAGAAGCTGCGGAAAAATTCGAATCCGCCCAACTGGATACCAAACCATCAATCCTTAACGAAAAGAGCAAATTGTAATGGCAAGCAACTTCTACAAGGCGGGTGCGGCTGCGATGACCTCGAACAAGGACGATTGGGAAACCCCGCAATCCTTGTTCGATCAGCTGGACGAGGAATTCCACTTCATCCTCGACGCGGCATCCAGCGACCAGAACGCAAAATGCGAACACCACTACACAGCCGAAAACAGTGGCCTAGAACACTCATGGGAAGGGGAGACGGTTTTCTGCAATCCTCCCTACGGCCGCAACATCGGTGATTGGATACGCAAAGCCTCACAGGAAGCCAGCAAACCTGACACTCTCGTAGTCCTATTGGTTCCCGCACGCACTGACACCCGCTGGTTCCAGAACCATATCCTGCACCGTGCGGAAGTCCGGTTTCTGCCCGGACGTTTGAAGTATGAGGTGAATGGGCAGGCCGGTGAAGCGGCGCCATTCCCCAGCATGATCGTGGTCATGAGAACAGGAGAACGTTAGTCGATGCGCTCCACCGCCGACCTGGTGAACATATCAGGCTTCAGCTGGCTGTATAGTCAGTCGAAGTCCCATTGAAGCCAGTACTTTAGAGATGGTTTGGAACGAGGGATTACCCTCGGCGCTGAGGCTTCGGTACAGGCTTTCTCTGGACACGTTCGCCTCTTTGGCAATGCTGGACATTCCTCGTGCTTTTGCTACTTTTCCGAGTGCGGTTTGGAACATTTCAGGATCATTGTATTCTGCTACGGCATTGAGGTAGCGGGCGATGTCGTCTTCGGTTTCAAGGAATTCGCTGGTGTCGTAGTCTTGGTATTTCTTTGTCATTTTTTCTCCTCCTATTCGGAGTATTCCCTGAATAGTTTCTTGGCTTTTTTGATATCTGCCTGTTGTTTTCTTTTATCTCCGCCGATGAGCAGCAGATAGATTTCTGATCCGCTTCTTGCGTAGTAGATTCGGTATCCGGGTCCGAAGTGAAAGCGCATCTCGTATATGGAGTCTCCTACGGGTTTGGTATCTCCCAGAAGGGAGCCTTTTAGCTCGCAGTAGTCAAGGTGTGCTTCGATTTTGGCTTTTGCGTCTCTGTCTTTTAGTTTGCGTAGCCATTCAAGGAATTCGCTCGTCCTCTTGAATCTCAACATACCAATACTGTAGCCTACAGGCTACAGTTTGTCAAATCAACAAGAAAAAAAAGGAAGACGCCCCGCCGTGGGGAGCGTCAACTCAATGGCATGCAGCCATGCTTGACCTCCTGATTAGGCGTTGAGCGGTGTGCCGCAGTTTGGGCAGAAGTTGGTTTGTCCGTTCAATGGCTGACCGCATTTGGGGCAGTTGTTTGTTATTGCCGGCTGGGGGATAGGGGCTGGGACAGGTGAGGTCGCAGGCATCGGCACAGTGTTCGTCGCCGGCGCTGCTGGCGCAGGAGCCTGTTGTTTGACTGCCGAGGTGAACAGTCTGACGACACGTGGCGGAATATTGTCCACCGGCAGCAGGCTCAGGGATTGGATTTCCGCAACCAACTGTCCAGGCGTCACGACACGAACATTGCCCGGCCAGACGGCTTCGCTGACATCCGGGTTGCCGTTATGTCCGCCCGGTACCATGCAGACCATCCATTGGGCCGCCACGTGATAGGTTTCGAGCGTGGACGCCCAATTATCGCGTTGGGTTGCCATGTTCTCGCTCATCTTGACCACGGGTGTTCCATCCGAGCCTTTGATGAGGGCTCGACGGCTGATGCTCATGCGCACCAGGTTTCGTGGATCCAGATTCACGTATTTGGTGTCGCTGCCACCCTTGTAGTTCTTCGCGTCCACGAACCAGGCATGCACCTGCTGTTGCGGGTCTATGCCGACCAGCACGCAGTCGATGTCCGCGTTGATGGGCTGGCGGTTCTCGTTGAGCCCGTACAGGGACCAGAAGGAGATGACGTTGAGCCGCATGTAGGCGATGATTCTGGCCAATGCGGATTCGCCCTGCTGGCCGGCCTGTACGGCCGTGTTTCCGAAAGCGGAATAGTCCAAGCCGGAACCCGGATCACCGTACAGTTTCCCGAGCTGGCGTTCCTGTTGCAGGTTCGCGTTGAGACTGGCCTCATACAACGGGTCGGGGGAGCCGCCGTTGTCGTGGTCTATCACGAACCAGCCATAATAGGAGTCCTCGTTGCTCATGGCGGCCACCAGCCCGTATCGGGGTGCAAGACGGTTCAGCTCCGTCTGCGTGTCCATAATGAGGGAATTGCTTGTCGGCTGTGGTTCGCCATCGTCATGACTCAGGATGCCGCGCAAAACGGCACCTCCGATAAGCGCGATAACCACACCTATCATGAGCTGGACGAACCCCAGTCCATTCGTCGCAGTCGATTCACCAGTACCGGCGAATGGCCGTATCGCATAATCAATACCCAGCGACATGACGATCGCGGATATTAATCCCCCCACGCCCGTATAGATTCTGTCCCGCATGGTCTTGCAGAAAACCACGCGGAATATCACTGCACTGATGCTTACCATCATGGCGATGATTCCGATACCATTGAGGTCTTGCAGGAACGGGTCCAGATGTCCCATGATTTATCTCTCCTCAGCTATGCAATGGCTGGCTATATTCCAAAATCCGACGGTAGTCCTCCAAAAGGAATACCGTGACATCCATCTCACAGGACATCTGATAGATCTCGCCATCATATTCCCGTTCGGCCTGCACATAGTCCGCCGGGTCGATCAGAAACATGGCGGTTTCACGGCGCACACGCCATTCGGCATGGCTTTTCCCGTATTCCGCATGCGAATCATCGGCGTGCAGCCAGTGGAACAATTCATGGGTAAGAGAGCATCGTTTCTGCACGTCGGTCATATGCTCGTCGATGATTATGGTCTGGATAGCCTCACAGTAGAGGCCTGAAGTGTCATCGTCAAGCGTGGCTTCGATGACGTGGACTGGCTGGGTTTCCACGGCATCGAGCATCTGCTCGTAGGTCATGCCACGGTTGATGGGCATGTGGCGGTCGAATGGTGCGGCCGTCAACACGGTTGAATATCCTCCTATCGAATCGGTTCGAGAAGAGGATACTCTGACAGAACAGGGGCGAGCAGTCGTCACTAGCGGCCGTCACCGCCTTCCATTTCCGCGAGCTTATGCGGATCCTTGTTCGCCGCCAAGGACACGTCACCCCTACGTAGTTTCTCCAAAACGATACGCTTACGCTCTTCATCGGATAGAGACGAGGGTTTAACCGAACGTGCATGAGGAACAGGAACCGTGCCTCTCTTATCGGAGGTAACGCCCGTATCGACTGATGTGTCATGGGGAAGTCCGGAGACCGGAATGGAAGAGGATGGCCCATCAATAATCTGAACGACGTTGTCCCCATCCATGATGGCTACGAACTGACGGGCAAGCAGCCCGGCCCCGTTTTCCTCGGTAGCTCGTTTTCGGGCTAGGTTTCCGATCAATTCGATGGCATTGTCAAAATCTATGAGAGGTGCAATGGCATCAAGGTCATCCATCGTCCATGCAGCTTTTCCGCGCAATCGGACGGATACGTAGGATTGGCTCGTCTTCTCGCCCAAGGCCGAAGCAATCTGCTTTTGGGTCAGACTCTTTGCTCGCCGACGTTCTTCAACGAACTCCGCTATGAGCTTGGTGCTCTCCCCGGTCTTCTTAAGTCTGTCATTCCGTACCATGTTGTCATTCTATCTCTTGAGAGAACATTTTTCACGCTATAAAACACGCCGTATCTCCATAGAGATTGACACTATTCCAATCGACCCCTAATATCTCCCATGAGATACGAAAGGTTTTTTATCGCATGTCATCAAACGAAATCATCTCCCAAGCGATCCTCGCTCGCATGGCAACCCAGAACTACCAGGTGAAACAACTCGCCAAAGATCTAGGAACCACGCGAGAGGCAACGGGCCGCAGACTCAACCAGCACACCATATGGGACAGCAACGAACTCGACATCGTAGGCAAGGCACTGGGGCTAACGGACATGTTCGGCCTCTGCGATTATGCAAGAGCCCTCGCCGAGATGAACAAGAACGTTCCCCTATCCAAGACCGTCTGACCGGGTTCTTCGGAAGAAAAGAGAGCCATGCGCATCAGGAGCATCAAGCCGGAGTTCTGGCGCAGCCGGGATATAGCGAATCTCAACTGGGACGCCAGACTGGTTTTCATAGGTCTATGGAGTTACGTGGATGATAACGGGGTAGGCAAGGATATCGACTACGACATCATCGGAGACCTGTTCGCGGCTGATCTCATCAAAGACCCTCGCGAGACTGTCGCGAGAGTGTCGCGAGCCCTCGCGAGTCTTTCTGAAGCTGGATTGATATATCGCTACGAGTTCGACGGCACCCCATATCTGGAGATTGCGACATGGTCAAGGCACCAGAGAATCGATAAGCCAGGCAAGTCGAGGTATCCGTCTCATGAGATGGCAGAACCCAATGATTCCAACGGTTCAGACCCAGATTCGCGAGACTGTCGCGAGAGTGTCGCGAGACCCCATCGAGATTTCCACGCCCGGAACAGGGGAACAGGGGAACAGGGGAACAGGGGAACAGAGGATATTTACTCCTCTCTATCCCCTCAAAATCCAGAATCGGAGAAAAACGAAAAATCGGCGGACGAGTCCGCCTCAGAGCCTGAAAACGAGAATGCTTCTTTCGAAGCTTCTCAGAGTTCCAGCAGGGTTGAGGAAACCTCTCCGATTCAGAAGAAACCTTCCGCGGTTTCTTCGAAGAAGAGAAAAGTTCCGAAAAAAGAGAAGAAGCCCGCGACCCGTCAGACCGTGTTGGCTCCCGACTGGAAGCCCTCGCCCGAACTGCGCATCGCCACGGCCAAGGCGGGAGTCAACCTGATCCGCGAAGTCACCCTGTTCGTCGCCTACTACACGCAGGAGAAACCCGAACACCGCAGCGCCAACTGGGATGCCACATACAGGCGTTGGCTCGAACGGGACATCCAAAACCTGAAAATGGGGCGCGACCCCAACAACATCGCGCTACACCCGGAGAACCTGCCGGCGAACGGCAGGCTGCCGAAGAGCATGCTGAACGACATGCACAATGCGGAAGTCCAAGCGCGGGCCGCCGCCTGGGACGAAGCCCATCCGCGAGAGGAGGAATTCGATGAACTTTAACGAAGCTCTGCAGGTGCTGCGCCGCATCAACGTGCATCACGGGAACGCGCCAATCAGCGACGCGCAGGCCCAATGCTTCTACGAGGAGCTGGCCAGATCGGTGTCGTTCGACGAGGCCAACACCGCGGTACGGGAATTCTACGCATTGCATCCTCACGGCGAATGGATGACGGTGGGGGATATCAACCTCGCCGTGAGAAGGAAACGACGGCAGTCGATGCCATCGGAGGCGACCATCACCCGGCTGATGGAGGAGAACCAGATTTCCGACCCCGATGAGATGTGGCAGTTCCGACGCTCTCTGCTCAAATCATTGGGCCGTGGCCGTCCCGCCACACAGGCGGTGCAGCGTGCGTTGGAATTGTCCCGTCACCCGATGCTGGGCGGCCCGAGGGACGGGGCGACGAAAAGCCTGCCGCAGACACGGCCGGGGGGAAACCCCGATCCACGCGATCCGGCCCCGGTCACGACCGTCGTCCAAAGCATCATCGGCGGACTCTCGGCTCGGCCGCATCGGGCGGAATAGCCCCCCCGGACATCGCAAGAACATCGAATCAAAAAACGCCATCAGAAAAAACCGATTGGAGAAAAAAACAAATGGCAGACATCACCACACAAACAATCCGAGACACCTTCTTGGACAACCTTCCCGAAAACGTGACGCGCGAGGAGGGGGAGGAGTTCTGGAACGCATGGCTGGACAGGCAGCGCGAAGGGCATGAACCGGACATGCCGACACCTCCGGTCGGATTCCAGTACGCACCGGGCGAAGTGGACGAATTCGACTACGGCGAACCGGACTTGGAAGACGAGCAGCTGACTGAGGACCAGAAGCGAGACATGCTGGGACTGGTGCATGATTATGCGATGAACACGTCGGAACTGGCACGCACCATGCTGGACTGCCAGCATTTCGACGACCCGCAGGTCCGGGAGCTCGTACGTCAGACGTTCAAGGATCTCGAATGCGCCGGAAGCCACGTGTCTGACGCTTTGAAGCTGATGGGTTGGACCGCGGACGATGCGACGGTTGGCTGAAGTTTCTTCCGTTGCCGTCGATGCCGGGCCATGCGGCAACGGAAGAAAATCGGTTATTTTCAATAAAAAACCGGTTAATTACAAACCCTGAGGTTACAGTGGGAACTGTTTGAGAAAACTCAGGCAAGGAGAACCCTCGAAATGACCAAACGTAACAGCAGCGGTCTGCGCAATGCGGGCACCATCGCCACCGTCGCGGCATTGACCCTCGGCATGGCGGGGCCCGGCGTCATGACGGCCACCGCCGACGAAAACACCGCGAACGGCAACACCGGCACCAGCGCCGCCCAAGCCACGCAGGAAGTCAAATACACGACCACCGTGGCAGGCACGCCAGTCGACTTCACGAAGGACGGCAAAGGCGATTACACGGCAACCGTCCCCAAGGTCAAAGGCAAGTTCCAAAACCAGGTGATCGTGTCCGGCACAGACAAGTCCCAGATCACTCTGACCACCAGCCAGAAACCTACGGACGGGAAAATCAGCGGCCCCGTCGTCTACACCAGCGCCGCCGATTCCGCGCCCAAGTTCACGTTGACCGTCACGGATTATGAAATCGTCGACAAAATCGTCGACGACCAGCCGACCCAACCATGGAACGCCACCGTTGACGGCAAGAAGACATACCCCCTCGGCGTGAAAGGCGACACCGCATCCGCGGTCCTGGACCAAAGCGCCTCCTACCCGGGCAACATCACCGTCACCAACGGAGCAACCACCATCACGCTGACACCCGTCTACCAGAACGTCACCGTGGAATCCGGCGACAAGCTGGGCCAGCTGAACGTATCCGGCACCGCCGTCTACAAGCAGGCCGCCGACGCGACGAAGAACACTCCGGCATTCAACGTGACACTGCCGTTCGCCTACACCTCGGGCAACCCGGTGACCGTGGACGGCACCGAAACGGAACTCACCAAGTCTGATGACGGAAAATACCATGCGGATTACGCCGGTCCGACATTGGACGAATCCAACAAGCCCAGCACGGACACGGTGACCCTCACCGGCATCAAGACCACACTGCCCATCCAATGGGGCAAAGACGTGCAGGTTGTCGATAAGGGAACCGGCGACACCGCCAGCAAGTTCGTACGCCTCACCGGAACAGCTTCCGGCGAAGTCACCATCCAGGATGACGCCAGCAAGAAAAGCGTCACCGTGCCGGTGGAAGTGGATGTCACCGCGGATCGAGCCCAGGACAAGAGCTTCACCGGCCTGACCGTGACCCGCACCAACGCCAAAGGCGAAACCACCGTATACGACGGGGCCAAAGACTTCAATGCGAAATTCAACCCCAGCACCCATGAATACACGCTGACCCTACCGGCCGATGCGGTCGGCGACAGCTACACGCTGGGCCTCACCCACGGTGTCGACGCCCAGGCATCCAAGCCGACGCTCGCGCTCGGAGAGGGAGCCTCCCGCGTGCTCAAGGTGAACGTGAACGGAGCCGACTACACGGTTAACGTGAAATTCCAGCCGGCCGACCTGAAAGCAGATTCCCCTGCGAAACTCACCGGACTGTACGTGAACAAGACCGGCGAGAACACGAAGGGCCAGCTCATCGACAACTGGGATCCGAACCGGCTCGACTACGTGCTCGCACTGGGGGAGAAGGATCCAAGCCCGTATGTGCTGCCCGAAGCGCCTGACGGAGTCACCATCAAGGGCGGCAACATCACGCAGAACGCGCAATCCACCCGCCAGGAATGGATCGTCACCGACACCGCAACCGGCGTAAGCCGCACCTACAGCCTGACAGTGACCAGGCCGGTGAAAACCGCCGTCACCGAATTCAAGCCGGCAGACCCAGCGAAGCAGGATTCCACGGTGGACCCGGAAAGCCAGCAGGACACCAATCTTGCATCGCACGGCTACACCGGCAAGGACGGCAAATACGTCGTATCAGACAAGGGTTCCTACGAGATTCCCGAGGGTGGAACATTCGCCTATGAGCCGAAGAACGGGCAATCCGCGACCGTCACCGTCGCACATGAGGGCATGACCTACACGTACACGGTCAACGTGCTCGCGCCGGACGGTTCGACCTTCGCGCAACACACGTACACCGTCACCTACATCACGGCGGCCACGCACAAGGCGCAGCTCACCGGCATCCTCGTGGACGGTACGGCCGTCAAGGGCTTCGACCCGGCCAGACACGAGTACAACGCATCCGTGAACGATCCGGACGAATGGATGGTCTCCCCGCAGTACGACAAGGCAAGCGGCATGACCGTCAGCACCGAGAAGAAGGGTGCGGACGCCACCATTACTGTCACATCCGGTGACGGATTGGTCAAGACCACCTACAAGGTGCATGTCACCCGCAAACCATTCGGCGGCAACGGGAACAACGCGCTCGGACTCGCCTCCACAGGCGTCGGCGGCGGAACCGTAGCGTTCCTGTCGATGGCGTTGATGGCTATGGGAGCGGTTCTCGGACTCGTTGCACGTCGGCGCCAGCGCGGACGCAGCTTCTAATAGCAACGGCTTGCGACCTGATGCGGTCGCAAGCCTTCCATTATTTTTTCTGACTCGGCGTGAAATGTCGGGCAAAAAACAAGAAAAGGAAAGAACATGATGAAACAAAAACGGATTGTCGCCGTAGCGCTTGGCCTGGCCCTGTCCGTAAGCCCCATGATCGTGTTGCCCACCGCTTTCGCGGATCAGGTATCGGGGAACCCGTCCTCGTCGATTTCGGCCCGTTCGACGGCTCCGAATCCGCTCGACAAGTTCAGCACCGAAGAGAAGGCGTTCCTCAACAATCACAAGGACAAGATCGCATCCGCCCTGGGCATCGACGGGTTCGACCCATCCACCACCGACTATTACGGCGTCAAGGAATCGGCACTCGACACGGTCGCAGGCAAGATCCCCACCTCGAACACGGGACTGCTGAAGCCGATGGGCGCGCCGCTCGAGATCGACACGAACGCCACCGGCTGGCTCGTCGACGGAAAGATCGCGAAGGACAAGCCGTCCTCCGGCGACATGGCATACCGGGTCACGATCAAGGGCAAGAGCGGCGGCACCGTCGCATACACGCTGCACACCGCCTCACAGGATGCGAGCAGCAAAGCCGATCCGGGCGAGCTGAAGGGCGTGACCGCCACCGCCAATGGCACCGCCGTCACGGACTTCAATCCGGTGAAGGACGGCACATACACCGTGCCCGACGACGCGGAGGTGAAGATCGGCGACGTGCCCGACGGATGGAAGCTCGACCATAAGGCGGATTCGAAGACCGGCACGCTCACCTTCACCTGCACGAAGGATGATGTGACCGTCACCTGGACGTTCAAGTACGATGACGGAACCACCACGCCGAGCACCGGGGACAAGGCCGATCCAAGCGAACTGGCGGGGGTGACCGCCACGGCCGACGGGAAACCGGTCGACGGGTTCGCCCCGACGAAGACCGGCACATGGACCGTTCCCGACGGCGCGGAGGTGAAACTCTCCGGCCTGCCCGACGGTTGGGCGAGCTATAAGAATCTTGACGCGAAACCCGGCACCCTGTCCTACGACATCAAGAAGGGCGACGTCACCGTCGTCACGTGGACGTTCACATACGATTCCACGACCGATCCGGACAAGCCCGCCACGGGCGTGGACGCATTGAAGGGCGTGACCGCGACCGTCGACGGGAAACCGCTCCCGAGCTTCGACCCGACGAAATCCGGCACCTACAGGGTCGCCACGGGCACCGAGGTGAAGATCTCGAACGTCCCGTCCGATTGGAAGCTTGACAAGACCGCATCCGATTCGAAGCTGGTGTTCGCCGCTTCCAAGGACGGCACGACCGTCACTTGGACGTTCGAATACCAAGGCAAGGATGATGGCGGAGCCACCACCAACCCTGGTGACAATGCCGGAAACAAAAGCCAGAACAACAATGACGGCACGACTTCCAAGCCGACGGTGAACGGCGCGAACCCGCTCGCCTCCACCGGCGTGGGAATCGGCTGGGTTGGCTGGCTCATCGGCATCCTCGCCATCATCGGCGGAGCATTGGGAATCACGGTCGCTGTCCGCAAGCCGAAGGGCAAGGCCACGGACGAGACCCCGGCCCCGGAAGCCGATGACAGCGAAGCGTCATCCGATCAGCCGCTAAACTCCTGACCTCCATCGAAGGTTTGGCAGGAGAAGCAAATACCCTCCCCTGCCAAACCCCACGTTGAATCTTGATGCCATGCGGGACCCTCCTGCAAACCGGCTCCTATAGCATGACATCAGCAAGGGATGCCGAAAGGCATCCTTTTTTTTTGAAGCGAAGATACGCCTCTTCGGAACATGGGACGTCCAGTCTCTTGGACCCGAAGTCCACGGGCTTCCTCAGCTTTCCGCAATCCTAAAGCTCGATGTCCTGGGCGAGCATGGTGGCCGCGTCGTTTTTGTGCTCAATCCACCATGCCGCGTCGTTCATGCGCAGCACCTGTTTGCGTAGTTCGGCGAACACGTCACGATCCTCGATGCGCGCGTGGCGGGCGAGCACGTCGACCTGGCTGAGGGTGCGGCGGCGTATCGGCTCCGCGCGATCGCACTGGGATTTGGAGCCCCACAGTTCGCAGAACCCGTCGAGCCTGTTGCGCTGCCGGGACGCGATGCCGACGCAGGCGGGGCATGGCACCCGTTCCGCGTTCCTTACCCGCTGTTCGACGACCACGTATGGGCCGTCCACGTTGATCCGCTCCTGGTGCCCGCATGCGTGCGTGACGAATCTCCAAGCCATGACCTACCGCCTTCCCGGAACAAAACCGAACCAATATTCGAACAAATGTTCTATTGAGGTGGGGACATGCGCCCTTGCGCCAGCCAACGAAAAAGCTACGACCGACGCGGGGCACGCCGCAGATCCAACCCGCATCTCGACTACGGAATGGGTGTTTTTTCTCGCATGTTCTCGGAGTTTCCGGCGGAATAATCGCAGGTCAGGGGCATGTTGGGCCTCAACAAATGAGACAAAAAAAGATGTATCATTATACAAATGATTAAATAATTAAAGGAAGCTAAGCCGTGGCGAACATGTTCGAGAAAAATGCTACCGACCGCGAGGCCGAGCAGAAAAAGATAGAAAAAACCGTTTCCGCCGATACTCCCGCCGTCGAAGAAAAGCGCACGACCCTCTCGCTATCCCTTACAGTGAGCGACAAGAAAGCACTCAAGATGATGGCTGCTGAGAAGGAAACGACGATTGCTGCGATTATCCACGGATGGATTGCGGAGCATCAGAAGGGGGCGGAGAAGTAAATGGCACATGTTTCGGAATACGATGTGGAGAGCCTTTTCATCGACAGGCTCGAGAGCATCGGCTATGAGTTCATCAAGATGGACGATTACGACGATGTCGTGGCCAACTTCCGCAAGCAGCTCGCGGCGTTCAACGCAAAGAAGCTAACCGAGACCAAGGGTGAGGCATCCTTCTCGGATGCCGAGTTCGGACGCGTGATGATTCACGTGGAGAATAAAAGCGTCTACGAATCGGCGAAGATTCTTCGAGACAAGTACGTTCTGACGCTGGACAACGGCAAGACCGTATATCTGGACTTCTTCAGTTCCGATGCCGACCGTAACATCTATCAGGTGACGCATCAGGTCACGATGGACAAGGAGCACAAGGACGACGTTGCGTACAAGAACCGTTACGACGTGACGATTCTCATCAACGGCCTTCCGGTGGTGCAGGTCGAGCTGAAGCGTCCCGGCGTGGAAATCAACGAGGCAATCAACCAGATCAACCGATACCGCAAGTTCTCGTTCAAGGGCCTGTTCCGGTATTTACAGCTGTTCGTCGTGTCAAATTCGGTGCAGACGAAGTATTTCTGCAACGAGAACGAGATGGACGGCGGCTCGTACAACCCGATTCTGAAGAGCCTCGTGTTCTTCTGGACGGACGACAAGAACAAGCGCATCAACAAGCTGGACGAGTTCACGGCGGACTTCCTGCGCCGTTCGACCATCACGGAAATGCTGGACAAGTACATGGTCATCAAGACAACGGAACCCGTCTTGATGGTGATGCGCCCGTATCAGATTTACGCCGTGAAGGCGGCAAAACGGCGCGTGCTGGAGTCGAACCAGAACGGGTACGTCTTCGCCTGCACGGGATCCGGCAAGACGTTGACGTCGTTCAAGCTGGCGCAGCTTCTGCGCGATGAGCCGAGGGTGGACAAGGTCATCTTCCTAATTGACCGAAAGGATTTGGACGACCAGACGGTCGACGAGTACAACTCCTTCGAGAAGGGATGCGTGGACGGTTCGGATTCGACGGCCGTGCTGGTGAAGCAGCTGGGACAGGCAGACCGGGGCCTCATCGTGACGACGATTCAGAAGATGGCGAACGCCGTCAAGAGCAAGCGATACGAAAGGCTGATGGATTCGTACCGCGACAAGAAGGTAGTGTTCATCATCGACGAGTGCCATCGAAGCCAGTTCGGCAAGATGCACGGAGACATTGAGCGCCACTTCCACAACGCGAACTACATCGGCTTTACGGGAACGCCCATCTTCGAGGCAAACAAGGGCAAGGACGGCAGAACGACCGCTGATGTGTTCTATGCTGGATCGAAGCTGGACGCCTGCCTGCACCGCTACATGATTAAGGACGCGATTGCGGACGGCAACGTCCTGCGTTTCTCGGTAGAGTACCAGCGGACGATTTTCGCGAAGGAAATCTCGGCAAAGGGCATCGACCCGGAGCAGCTGGACGACCCTGACTACTGCCGCCGACATAATCTGGATTTGGAGTCCTTATACCACGACGACGAGCGCATCCGCGTGATTGCCGAGGATATTTTCGAGCACCACGAGCAGCACGTCCATCCGCAGGGCAAGGACATCTACACGGCGCTGTTCGCCGTGGATTCCATCAAGACGCTGGGCAGGTACTACGATGCGTTCAAGGCATTGAATGATGCCCGACCGGAGGGTGAGCGGTACAAGGTCGCGGCGATTTTCACCTATCAGGCGAACGAGGACATGGACGAGGGCGGTGACGAGCATTCTCAAGAGCTGTTGGCCCGTTGTATGGCCGACTATAACGGAATGTTCGGCACGGCATTCGACCTGGATTCGTTCGATGCCTATCGCAAGGACATCGCGAAGCGCATGAAACAGAAGGAGCTTCCGCAGGCTGACATCCTTCTGGTGGTCAACATGATGCTGACCGGGTTCGACGCGAAGCCGCTGAACACGCTGTATCTGGACAAGAATCTCATCTGGCACACGCTTGTGCAGGCGTATAGCCGCACGAACCGCGTGAACAAGGTGACGAAGCAGTTCGGGCAGATTGTGTCCTACCGCGACATCAAGAAGGCGCAGGACGATGCGCTGCGGCTGTTCTCCGGTGACGGCGACCCGAACGAATACCTGCTGGAGAGCTACGAGTATTACGTGAACCAGTGGATGAATCAGGAAGTCCAGCTGCGCAAGGCGGCGCAGACGGTCGACGATGCGGGGCAGCTTCAGAGCGAGGAGGACATCCGCAAGTTCGTGGTGGCGTTCCGTGCGATGTCAGGTACGCTGGCGACCTTGAAGACCTTCGGGAAGTTCGATTGGGCGGATTTGTCCGTCGTGCTGGACGATGAGGAATACGAAGGCTACAAGAGCTGGTATCTGTACTATCACGACGAGGCCAAGAAGAAGGATCCGAAGGTTCCCGTGCCGGTAGACGTCGATTTCGATGTGGAACTGGTGCGCACCGACCGCATCAACGTGATGTACATCCTGAGCCTGCTGAAGTCCGCCCACGACGGGGGCAAGTCCGAAGAGGAGCGTGCCCGCGACATCGACTTGGTGATGCGCGAGATCGAGCGTTCCGACAACGACGCCCTCCGCGCGAAGAAGGACATCATGGAGGCGTTCATCCGCACGAGGTTCTACGATTTGCCGGACGGCATCGACGTGAGCCAAGCATACGAGCAGTTCGAGCGCGAGAGCCTGCAAGCGGAGATTGAGTCCTTCGCCTACGAGAAGGGACTTGAGGCGAAGGACGTCTTGGACATCTTTTCGGAGTACACCTTCGGCAGGAGTATTTCCGAAGAGGATATCCGCAAGCGCCTCGCGTCGTACCGCATGGGGCTTTTGAAGATCACGAAGATGACGAACGCCATCAAGGAGTTCGTCATCAGCACATATAGCCGCTACAAGGCAGAAGGAGAGTAGACTTATGATTGACTCAACGAAGTATCAGGCGCAGGCGGGCGAGCTGTCCCAGAAGCTCTGGGCCATCGCCAATGACCTGCGCGGGAACATGGATTCCACGAAGTTTCGAAACTATATCCTCGGGACTATTTTCTACAGGTATCTGTCGGAGCGCACCGAGGACTACATGCAGGAAATCCTGAAGGAAGACGGTCTGACTTACGAGCAGGCGTTCATGGACGATGATTACAGCCCGGTGGTCGAGCAGTGGTCCATCGAGCATTTGGGGTACATCATCCGACCCGAGAACCTGTTCGGCGAGCTGGTACGCAAGATCGTCCGGCCCGACGGCGACGCCGACCGCTTCAATGTCGAGGATTACGAGCGTGCCGTGAACGAGCTGACCGGCTCCACCATGGGGCAGGCGTCTGAGGCGGCGTTTTCCGGCCTGTTCAACGACATGAAGCTGCAAGACCCTGACTTGGGAGACACGGTGTCGGCGAGAACGTCGCTCATCGCGAAGGTCATCGTGAAAATCAGCGAGATTGACTTCAAACTGGCGGATTCACAGTTCGACGTGCTGGGCACGGCGTACATGATTCTTATCGGGCTGTTCGCGTCCGATGCTGGCAAGAAGAGTGGTGAGTTCTTCACGCCGACCGGGCCTTCGAAGCTGGTGGCGACGTTGGCGACCGTGGGGCTGGACGAGGCGCGGACCGTGGGCGACTGCACCTGCGGATCGGCGTCCATGCTGCTTGAGGTGCAGAAGCACCTCACGACAGGGCGCGTGGGGCATTTCTACGGTCAGGAGAACAATGCCACGACGTACAACCTTGCCCGCATGAACATGCTGATGCACGGCGTCGATTACCAGCATTTCGACATCTACAAGGGCGACACGCTGCGCGAGGACAAGTATGGCGACGTGAAGATGACGGTGCAGGTGTGCAACCCGCCGTACTCGCTGAAATACGACGGCAACCCGGCGTTGCTGGACGACCCGAGGTATTCCGGTGCTGGCAAGCTGCCGCCGAAGTCTCATGCGGACTATGCCTTCGTCGAGCACATGATCCATCACATGGACGACGACGGCCGCGTGGCGGTGCTCCTGCCCCACGGCGTGTTGTTCCGTGGCGGTGCCGAGGAGGTCATCCGCAAGTACATCGTGAGAGATTTGAACCGTCTGGATGCGGTCATCGGCCTTGCGCCGAACCTGTTCCACGGGACGAGCATCCCCGTGTGCCTGCTTGTGCTGAAGTCCAAGCGCAACGGCAACAGCGGCAACGTGCTGTTCATCGACGCGAGCAAGGAGTTCAAGCCCGGCAAGAACCAGAACACGCTGGAAGACGCGAACATCCAGAGGATTGTCGACGCTTACGTGAACCGCGCGGACGTGGACAAGTTCGCTCATGTGGCGGACATGGCGGAAATCGAGGCGAACGGCTGGAACCTGAACATCCCGCGCTATGTGGACACGTTCGAGGAAGAGGAGCCTGTGGACCTTGCTGCCGTGCGCGACGACCTCAAGCGCATCGAGAGCGAGAAGAAGGCCGCCGTGGACAAGGTGGAGAGCATGCTGAGCCAGCTGGGGCTATGAGAGGAGGGGTGTAATTGACCTGTTCAGATCGGATAAGCATAATTTGCGCCGTGATTTCCCTCTTCGTGACCATCGCGATTGCGGGCCTGCAGCTGCGGCAAAGCGGGCGCATGGGGAAATTCGAGCGACATCAGGATGAGCGCGACGAGCGACGCCACGCTGAGGAAGTGAAGTCTCAGGCGGTTTCCTTCATATCGAAGTATTATGCAGACCGCGGCCTGATTCCTCTGTGCGCGATGGCGGCGATGCATAACGACCTGTATTACTATTCGCGGGAGATGTACCGCGAGTTTTGCTGCATGACGCTCGAAGCACAGAACCGTGTCCTTGAATACTGCGGACTGGATTTGCGCGTCACGGAGGAAAAGGGGCTCTTTGGGCGGTGCATTAAAGCAGTGGAGGAAGTCTTGCGCACGCGTTTCCATGACGATGAGTCTCCGTTCTATGACGGGGGCAAGTACGTGCTACGCAGCCTCGAATGCTATGGTGGCGAGAAGATTCCGGTTGAGCGAATCAATTATCGTCCTCCATATATGACTGGTCCGCTCGCCGTGAATTTTGATGGCACCTCATCTTATGAAAGCTGTATCGCAGATGTTTTAAGCGAATCGTTCCGGGGTGATGGTTCCGAACATCCTATTTCCGACCTTGAGCGCAAATATGGGTTCAAGGTGACGCCGGAAAACGAAGCGTGTCAGTTTGCAACGGTCCTTGCGCAGTTCATCGCAATATACGGCAGCGAGGATGACGGCTCGGATAAAGAATACGGTGTGCCGGGAGGATATGCGGGAGAAACCATAGATACGATGGAAGATTTGTTTTTACTGGCAGTATTCGAAATGTATATCCATTTGGTTCTGAAGGAGGTGTAAGCATGGGAGAACCGAAACTGAGATTCAAAGCCGATGACGGAAGCGAGTTTCCGGATTGGGAAGATAAGACACTTGGAGAGTTGTTTACATTTGTAACCGAGAAAAACAAAGACAGCCACATCAATAATGTGATAACGAACTCCGCCGAGAGGGGCTTGGTTCCCCAAAGGGAATACTTCGACAAGGACATAGCCGTTGACGGTAATACCAAAGGTTATACCGTCATCCGAAAAGGGGATTTCGTTTATAACCCAAGAAAGTCGGCAAGTGCCCCATTTGGGCCGTTCAACATTTATGAGCGGGATGAGGTTGGCATCGTGTCTCCTCTGTACACGTGTCTCACTCCCTACGATGATGAGATGGCACCATATCTTTCATGGTACTTCAAGACCAACAGATGGCATCCGTATATAGTGACTCACGGTGCTCAAAGTGGAGCGAGGCATGACCGAGTAGGGATGACAGTAGCCTTGATGGAAGGTATTCCCGTATTGTTGCCTTCTCTCCCCGAGCAGCGCAAGATCGCCGCCCTGCTTTCTTCCGTCGACGCGGTTATCGCCGCGCAGCAGGCCGAGGTCGATGCGTGGGAGCAGCGCAAGAAGGGCGTGATGCAGAAGCTGTTCAGTCAGGAGGTCAGGTTCAAGGCCGACGACGGGAGCGAGTTCCCGGAGTGGGAGGAGAAGACACTTGGGGAGCTTGGAACATTTACCAAAGGTGCGGCTCTTTCCAAGGCTGACATTTCTGACGACGGTAGGCCGCTTATTCTTTATGGTGAGCTTTATACCACGTACAATGAGGTGGCGGTTCATATCGTGCGCCATACTGAGCAAAATGTGGCCGACAGATTCCTCAGCCGAGTTGGCGACGTTCTGATACCCACATCAGGAGAAACAGCTGAAGAAATTGCTACTGCCACCTGTGTGATGCAAGAGGGAGTTGTATTAGCTGGTGACTTGTACATTTATCGGACTGTCGATGAGCTTGATGGCAGGATAGCAAGCTACTTGCTGAATCATAGCGTCAATAAAAAAATATCGAATATTGCTCAAGGCAAATCGGTCGTGCATATACAGGCAAAGGAGCTTTCAAAAGTCATCATGTCGTATCCAGCCTCGCTTGAAGAGCAGCGTAAAATCGCTGACTGCCTCGCTTCGATGGATGAGGTCATCCGCAAGGCGAAGGACGAGTTGGCGAAGTGGCAGGAACTGAAGAAGGGTCTGCTCCAGCAGATGTTCGTGTGAGCCACATGTTTACGGGTACCGTCCGCATTGCGGCGCTAATGGGCGATACCCGTACATTCGTTTGACGAGAAAGAAGTCAAAGCTCAACGCATGGAACAGGCGTTGTTCGACGTGGATCACGGCAAACGGGAGTCGGCCGACGTGATGGACATGTTCCACCGGGAGGTATTGCGAATCCCCACTGACACGACCGCGATCTTCAAGGCCGATACCGTCACGGAAACCGGGAATATGGACGCACGGGGAGTGGGGAGCCTGCCCGCGCAGCTTGCCAGGGAAGGCAAACTTGCCGACTATGTGAACGCGACATTTGGTATTGACGCCGCATGAGAACAACAGGTATCGAACCGTGGGGCACGGGGGGGGGTAGCTCGCTGATACTGGCATCATCGGATGCTTTGAACGAGAAGCCCCCACCTCAGACCATGCAAGCGGTCAGGTGGAGGGGGCACGTCATATTCTCCAACTTTCGGTTCTCTCCGTCAGCCCGTTGTCACACCAGTCGTTCGCCAGTTCGAAGGGAATGCCGAGGAATCCCTCTAACCCAGACCTCGGCACTATGGAATGGCCTGTGCCATCCAGTCCTCCGAACGCACGGCCCAACATCTGGGCAAAGAGTATCGGATGTTCTGCTCTGACTTCCACCGGCTCGTGTTTCGTCCAATGACGCTGCGCCATGCGAACGTACAAGGACTTGTATTTGTTCCCGTCAATCACACCCAGGTCGAAGGCGCGACGCACGGTCGCGGCGATGGAAATCCCCCAACCGGATTTCACATACCGGTAATCCTCCAGCATCATGCTGGAGCTGAGAACCGCTCGCGCGTCGGGCTCGGGTAGAAGGAATTCACCGGCGAACTCATTGGCCTCGCGCTCCATCAGGGACACGTCCTTTGGACGGCGGTACCGATGAAGCACCAGATGCCCCAGCTCGTGGGCGATAGTGAATCTGAGTCGGTCTCCCGGTTTGCTCTCGGGGAAATAGCCTATAAGGGTCTTGCCGGGATAGGTCACGCCATCGCTGACCGCATCGGACACGTCCACTGTCAGAGGAGCAATGACGACTCCCTTGCGCTCCGCGCTTCGTATCACATTGCTCACCGCACCCGTGGGGGGAAGCCCCAGTATGGCGCGAGTGTCGGCCGCGACCCGGCGGACACCCTGTGCTTGGGGTGCCGAGGTCGGTGCAACCTCATCCAGCCACGATGCTGTTTCATCTGGCACGTCTGACATTGCCCTGACTCTGGAGATTGTGTCCGCCAGTATCTCGAATTCCGCGCAGATGCGGTTGTCGAGGTTCTTGGTGATTTTCTTCTTGCGCCGGAAGGCGAGATGCTTCCGATCCATGTCAGTTGCGTGCAACATGAAGAAGGACAAGGGAAGACTTGTCGCGTAGGCTATCTTCTCGATGCTTGATTCGGTCAGACGGGCAGTCGGATCGGCAACCAACTTCCCGATGTAGGTCGGGGTCATGCCGCAGCGTTCCGCAAGCTCCTTCTTGGTCCAACCCCGATATTGCCGCGCAAGTTCGATGCGTGCGGGGTTGAACTCGTTCATTGGACCGTCTCTTTCTTTCTTTCCTGAACAATGATATTTGAACGCGGGACCAGCAGCTCATTATCCTCATCTCCGCCGTTGAAGGACATGTCTTCAAGGTTGCCCTCCATCGGCAGAACCATGAGGGCGATACACGGGGCACCTTTGGGGAACCGTCCGGTGCCAGTTGGCTGATAGGCGGAGCAGTGGAACACCCCATTGGTCTCAGTCCAGACGAGGACGATTTCGGAGTCCTTGAGCGGCCGGACGCCGGAAACCTCCTGATCAAGCAGGACCGGCTGAGCCCACGCCTCCCTGCGCAGTCGATTCATGCCAGCCGGCGGTACGCTTCCCTCGAATTTGAACTCCTTGAGGAACCGGAGCTTGAGGCCGGTGTCCGTATTGCGCAGATGAAGACAGGAAGCGGAGCCTGTAATCTTCCAGTCGTCGATCGGATCATCGGCAAGCTCGGCGCGAAGCGTGGCATTGAAGCTGTCCGCGTAGAGTTTCGGATACTCGGTGTGAGAGGTGCCAAGGGTACCCATGGCGGAGAGCGAGCGGAGCCTGGCCTGCGGCAACAGCGTCGGAAGGGCGTCGTTGATCGGCGCAAGGCTCTGGCGAATCAGTTCAAGTCGTTCCAAAAGACCTCCAAGCAACAAGGCAACCGTACCTGACTTTTCCGGCCGCATTTTGATTTTGAAATCTGAGTTTGAGTTTACCACCCAATAATTAATCTATCAATTCGAAGTGTCAATTCATCCGGTCGAACACAATGGGGTGGCGCGATCCACGTATGGAACACGCCACCCCATCCGAAAAGGAAACAGGAAGGAAAAGAATCAGCAGGGAACAGGATCGCTGCCAAGTACACCGCAGAATGAGACATCTCCGCCCGTGTCCCAAGGAGAAGAGACACCGGATCCACTGTTTCCGCCCTGGGAGGGCTGCTGCGGTGTCGGCTGGGGTGTTGGCGTATAGCCGCCGCCGGTCGAACCACCTGTGGGCTGCTGAGGAGTGTACGTGTATCCGCCGCCCTGGGATTGCGTGTAGCCGCCACCGGTGTATCCGGTGTATCCTCCGGTTGTTCCACCCATGTAGGAGCCGCTGTTATCCGCCTGTGCCTGGACCGTGTTCTCCGCCGCCTGCCCCTCCTTTTCGGCCTCGGCCTTCGCGTCCGCGTCCGACTTGGCTTTGATGGAGTCGTTGACCGCCTTCACCGCATCCGAGATCGCCTTCCCGTCCCTCGATTTGATGGCGTGCTCCAATACGGTGCGGGTCTTGTCGTCCTCCACCCTGCCCTTCGAATCATTCAGGATCTTGGTCGCGTCGGCAACGATCTTGTCGAGTTTCGAACCGTTCACGGCATCCGCCCTGTCCGCGACCTCGCTCACGGTCCTGGAATATGCGGTCGCAAGACCGTCGATCTCCTTCGTCATCGCCCTGATATCAGTCAGATTGCCGGAGGGGCATTCCGGAATGGTCGTCTTCGTCTTCTCGGCGGTCTTCACGGTCGAGGTCAATACGGCGACCGTTTTCGCGTCCTTGACCTCCGAATCCTTGACCGTGATTGCGGTCTTCACCGCATCCGACTCCAGATACTCCGTCAGCTTCTTCTGCGCCTTCACCGCCTTGTCGTATGAGGTGGCGCATTCCTCTGAAGCCGCCGTCAACTGATTATGGTTCCAATACAGGTATCCACCGGTGCCGACAGCCGCCAAAACAACGACGGCAGTACCCCCAGCAATCAACGGAACCAGCCACTTCGGATGCTTACGATCCGGAGGTAGGTGGACTTCGAATTCCGTCACCGGCTCAACCGGTGGCGTGACGTTCATGTTCATAGGTTCTTCTTTCTCATTCATTTGTCTTTCCTTATACTATGTCGTTGACTGTCAGGCTGAACCGTGTCTCCAATACACGGTCGCCGATCAGGCCTTGTTTCGTGGACAATTTCAGAATGCATCCAATGATATGCGCTTGCAAGCGCAACGGTAAGGTGGCCGCTCACAAAAAATATCGGTCAATTTCAATAAAAAACCGGGTAATTACAAGATTTGACGTTATGGTAAAAACCGCAAGAGTCCAGTGACCATCACTGGCGACAAAATATCCTTCCTATCAGAGGAGACGATATGGGGAGAAACAACAATCCCACTCGCGGTTCCACAATCCGACATGTGGTCCGCACGATCGCGGCGGCCAGTGCGGCCGTCGCCACTTTGGCGGCGGGCATGCTCGTGGCGGGCACGGCGGACGCGGCCGACATGCGTGACCCGTTTGAACGCTCCATTCAGAACGGCAACCCGGGCCTGTGGGCGAACCTGGGCACGATCACGTTCAGCAACGGGGCCTCCTATCCGGACATGGAGCAGTCGCTCGGCGTGGTCGACAGGGTCAACGGGAAGAACGCGTACTGCATCCAGGCCGACAAGCTCTACACGGGCACGATGGGCACGTGGGGCGATTGGACCGACGAGAGGACCAAGCCGGACGCGCAAAAGCTCGCCTGGCTGACCAACAAGTACAATAACGACAGGGACGACCTCACGCAGGCCGCGATCGCGGGCCTCATCCACCAGAAGCTCGACCCGATGGGCGACGAATACCTGAATGGCATCCAACGCCTCGGCTGGAAAGACGGGATCGGCTGGGACACGTACACGGCGAAGATGGACAGCCTGTGGAATGAGGCGGTCAACGGCACGCCCACGAACCTCGACATGAAATACCAGTACACGATCGGCCAACGCAAAGGCCTAGTCACCCCGAGCATTATGAACGGGAACGGCCAGTACGTGTCCGGACTCCAGTACACCGTGACCCTGAACGGCCCGGCCGTGTTCGACCAGAACAACTCGACCGCCATCACGGGAACCACTACCAACAAGAAGCAGGACATCGCCTGGACAGCGACCGGCAACGGCAAAGTTACTTATAAACTTACCTACAAGAATCCGCAGGCCATCAGGCTGAATTCCCCGAACCAGGATCTGATGGCCCCGACCGACCCCCAGATCGTGTCCAAGAACATCCAGTTCGAGGTGCGGAACAACTTCAAGCCGACCATCGAATCCAACCAGACCGATCATCGCATCGAATACGGGCATGCGCCCGAGGATGATCTGACCTGGCATGTGGACCCGACGGGCGGCGACTGGATCCAGGGCGCCACCATCAAGAGCACCGGCACCCTCTACTACTTCGCGAACAAGCCGGTCGAAGGCCAGACGACCGTCAGGGACGGGGTGAAGGCCGCGACCGCGACCGTCACCGGCGACAGGGATGGCGCCACCAGTCATGTGGACGCCTCCTCCATCACCATGGACCCCGACTTCATGAAGACGCACCCGGGAGCCACCCCGTCGAGCCTGCCGGACACCGGCTGGTACACGTGGGTGTGGCAGATCACGCCCGACATGCAGGACGCCGACATGAAGCAGTACCTGCCCGCCGACTACGACTGGTCCGACAACGTGCTCGAAGCGGAAACCACTCAGCACGTGCGCAACATGCAGCCGACCATCAAGTCGAGTGTGAGCGACGCTTACAAGAACGATCAGAGCACGGTGACCGGCGCCGATGGCACCGAACGTCCGAGCGTGCAAATCGGTTCCGCTCAGGCATCCGACAAGACCGATGTCGTCTACCTTGAAAAGGGCAGCGTCATCCGCGATAAGGTCACGCTCAACGTGACCGACGTGAACGGTGACGGCAAGGTCGACACCCAGGACTGGCTGCACACCAAGGACGGTCAGGGCGAAGGCAAGGAAATGGAAGACAACCAGATCACGCTTACCGTGAATGGCGCCATCTACGGTGGTATGACCCGCGAACAGGCCGAACAGGCTCAGAAGGATACCGCCGCAGGCAAGACCGTCGAACTGCCCAAGCAGGCTGTGAAGCTCGCCACCGCCACGTTCACGACGAACAAGGCCGGCGACTACCTGATTTCCAGCAGTGACGAGGACAAGCCTGTCGCCCAATGGAAGGCCGAGGATGGTGTGGATCTGACGAACCTGCCATCCGGATACGCGACGTTCGTGTTCGACATCGCGAACAAGGATCAGGACACGGAAAGCCAGACCGGTATCAAACCGTCCGACGATTATCCGTTCGCCAAGGATGTTCATGAGGCTCCGTTCACGGCGGATGAGACCATCATGACGCGCCTCACCCCGAAGCTCGACTCCACAGTGTCCAGCAAGGAAGTCAAGGCGGGGGAGACCACCATCGACAAGCTCGTCGTCGCCAAGACCAACGAAAAGGACGTGTGGCCCACCTACCCGCAGTCGAACGTCACCGAAGGCGAAACCCCGAAGAGCACCCCGCTCAGCCTCGACTTCCACGGCGTCCTCTACAAGGTGAGTGACGACCCGTCCGCCGCGATCGAGGAAACCGACACCGTGCCCGAAAACGCGGTGAAGGTCCACGAAACCGACATCAAGGACGTCACCAAGTTCGGCACCTACACGACCGACTCGTTCACGTTGACCGAATCGGGCACCTACGCTTGGCATTGGGTCATGACACCGAGCCTGACCGGCGACCAGAACCATAATCCGCTCGCCGCCCTCGCATGGCGTCAGCTCACCCACGGCAAGGTGCAGCACGCTTTCGGACTCGCATCCGAGATCGTGCGCGTCCGGAAGCCTGAAACACCGAAGTGCGAGGTGTCCACCAGGAGCCAGGGCGAGGTCACGATGGAGAACGGCAGGGCCGACCTGCACGACGAGCTCCTGCTCAAGAACTGCGAGCAGGCGGCCAAGGCCGAATTCGAACTGTGGAAGCAGGCCAACGGCGACCAGTCGGGAGACGTGCTCATCACCGTCACCGGCAAGGTCGACGCGAAGGACGGCGCCCACTCGCCGACCGTGACCGTGCATGAAACCGGCACCTACTACTGGCGTGAGAAGGTGTACGACCAGACGGGCAAGCTTATCTCCTACGGTGACGCGCGCAAGTCGAACGAGACTGTGCTCGTCAAGGAGAAGGGTCTCGCCTCCACCGGTGTCGGCACCCCGATGCTCCTGTGGGCCGGGGTCCTCGCCGGAGCTGGTATCGCTCTCGCTCTGGCTGGTTCGAGGAAGCGTATCCGCCTGTAAGACGGTCACGCTGATCGGATAGAAACCTTGATGGGCTCATTCCGCCGTAGTGGAGTGATCCCATCCTGCTAAAAGGGGTATGTCGGATTGGTGTCAGGTTTTTTCTCCTCTGTCCTGATGCTTATCCGACATGCCTTTTCTTCGTATATGCTTGTTATACTGAATATGTTCACATAGAAAAAATAAGGAGACCAGGAACCCATGGCAGGAGAGCCGACACTCACACTCGCAGGCAATATCACAGCAAACCCCGAGCAGAGGGGAGATACGGTCACTTTCACCATCGCGCACAATACGCGTCGACGTGACCGTAACGGGCAGACCGTGGATGGGGATGCCGTATTCATGCGATGCGCAGCATTTGGAGACCTCGCCCAGAACATCATGCGCTCCTGCTATAAGGGCATGCGCGTGGTAGCCACCGGTTACATGAAAACCAACAATTGGACGGACAAGACCACCGGCCAACAGCGTAGCAATCTTGAAATGATCGTCACCGATTTGGGTGTCAGCCTCCGGTTCGGCGTCACGCAATTTCAGAAGACCAGCGGCCAACAGTCCAACGGCAACGGCTACCGGCAGAACAATTACGGCGGCGGATACCAGCAGCCGAACAACGGCTATCAGCAAGGCGCATACAACAACTACCAGCAGCAGGGTTACAGCCAACAGGCTCCCGCACAGACACCGGCGCAACCTGCAGCACCCTCACAGCCCGCAATGGATCCGTGGGCTACGACCACGCCAGCCAGCACGGATCCGAACGGCGACGGCACCGACCCGGAATTCTAAACGGTTCCGACATTGATGAGGTTTTAGCCCGTAAACCCGGTATTTCAATGCCGGGTTAGGGCGTACCGAAGTTTACATATGGTAGCGAATGTGCTACGATTATTCCCATGAGCGCAAGCGATGAACGGTTCACACATGGTAGGACTTCGGTATACAATCTGAACTACCACATCATCTGGTGCACGAAATACCGTCGCAAGGTGCTTAAGAACGGAATCGACTCGGATTTGAAGACGATTCTCAGGGAGATAGCCGACGAGCACGGCTACCGCATTCCCCACATGGAGGTCGGCTTGGACGATCACATCCACCTGTTCGTGTCAGCGCCACCGAAAATCAGCGTGAGCAGCATCGTCAAACAGTTGAAGGGCACATCCAGTCTCCGACTGTTCGCCATGCACCCCGAACTGAAAAGCCAATACTGGAAACGCAAGGGCGAGCGGAGCCTGTGGTCGCCCAGCTATTTCGCGGAAAGCATCGGCTCGGTCAACGAGCAGGCGGTGGTCAAATACATCGACGACCAACGAGCGAAGGAGCGTGAATCACAATGACCATGCGCAAGGTGGCGCAGCGCATACCGTTCACGCCGTCCAGGACTCAGGCCGCGTTGCTGGAACGGTGCTTCGGGGACAGGCGTTTCGCCTACAACCAGCAGGTCGAGGCGTTCAACACGTACGACAAGGAGACGAACCCGAAACCCGAGTATCCGAACGTGACCGGCATGAAGAGCGCGAACGGATGGCTCAAGGACAGTCCGATCCCGTCGAACGCGTTGAGCAACGCCATCATGGACTTCCGCAAGGCACAGTCGGCGTACTTCCGCAAAGCCCAGTACGAGAAGCATCGTCCCCGTTTCGCCTCAAGGAACGACAGCATCCAATCGTTCCGCAATACCATGCCGATACGCCGTATGAACGGCAACCGGTACCCGTTGTCCAGGAAGCTTGGCTCGGTGCGCATCCGCAAACGCGACCGGCTACGCTATCCAATCGAGAGCCTGTCCAGCTGGACGGTGAAACGCGAGAACCGGACGTACTATCTCGTGCTCCTGTTCGACGTGGACATCCAGCCGAAAACACGGGCCGAGAGCCGTATCGGCATCGACTTGGGTGTCAAGAATCTCCTCACGCTGTCCACAGGCGAGAAAATCGACTATCCGAACCGGCTACGCCGATTGGAGAAGGACGTTAAACGGGAGCAGCGCAAACTGTCCCACAGAACGAAAGGGTCGAACAACTACCGCAGACAGAAGGCAATCGTAGCCAAGGCGTACGCCAAGCTCCGCCACTACCGCGATAACTTCCAGCACCAACTGTCCCACAGGCTGATAGAAGAGAACCAATTCATCGGCATGGAGACCCTGATGGTACGGAACATGACGCGGAAGGCACGCAAGAGGCTGGACGCCGAAGGCAGACCCATGCGCAACGGCCAGTCACGCAAACGCGCGATGAACCGTTCCATACTCCGCGACGGGTGGAGCGGCCTCGTGGACAAGCTCTCCTACAAGGCGGAATGGTATGGTCGCACCCTCGTCCAAGTGGACAGGTTCTACCCGAGTTCCAAACTCTGCCACGACTGCGGGCACAAGTACAAGGGATTGCGGCTGTCCGAACGCGAATGGACCTGCGAAAACTGCCATATCCGGCATGACAGGGACGTGAACGCCGCGTTGAACATCCGCGACGAGGCATTGCGGCTCAGCCAGGAAGAAGCATGACGAAAGAGAAGAGGAACCGGCCGACAACCGGGGATAGCCCGCTAAAAATGGGAAGCCTCTGGATTCAGGCGTATCGTCTGAATCCAAGCAAGCCCAGTTCGCAGGAATCCCGTGGTTTCAACCACGGGAGTGTCAACGAGCTGGAAGATCTGGGCGACAACCTCCGCCTATACAAGGGGGATTGTCGCCGACTCATCGCCTCCTTACCGGACAACAGCGTGGATTCCGTCGTCACCGACCCGCCGTATGAGATCGGTTTCATGAACCGCAGCTTCGATTCCACAGGCATCGCGTTCGACGTGGACCTGTGGAAGGATATCCTGCGCGTCCTGAAGCCGGGCGGGCATGTGGCGGCGTTCGCGGCCAGCCGCACCTATCATCGGCTGGCATGCGCCATCGAGGATGCGGGCTTCGAGATCCGCGACCAGATCGACTGGGTGTATGCGTCCGGCATGCCACACGGTTCGGATGCGACGCTCATGATCGACCGGGAACGCCGCGAGGATGTGGAGCCGACGCGATCCGAGACGGCGAAACCGTTCAAAGGCTGGTACAGCCAGTTGAAGCCCGCGCACGAACCGATCTGTCTGGCCCGCAAGCCGTTGGACGGGAATCTCGCCCACAATCTGTTCGAATACGGGACGGGCGCACTGCATATCGACGCATGCCGCGTCCCGTTCCGCAACACGGCGGACGAGGCGGAGTCGAAGGGCAAGAACCAGCATGGACGGTTCGGCTCCGGGCCGAGAGACAACCATGTATATGGTGCGGACAAAGCGGATCGCACCGACTACACGGCCGAAGCCCGGTTCGCGCCGAACATGCTGTTCGACCAATCCACGGCCAAGGAACTCGACCGACAGTCCGGCATCACCGTCAGTCGAAAAGGCAAACCACGCGCAAGCACGAAACCCGGTGACGGCTGGGGCATGACCCATACGGGCGCCGAATATGACGATATGGGCGGCGCGAGTCGATTCTACCCGGTTTTCAGGTATTGTCCGAAAGCCTCACCGTCTGAACGGCCGAAAGTCGACGGCATCCTCCATCCGACAGTCAAACCGGTCGAACTCATGCGCTGGCTTGTCCGTCTCGTCACCCCGGCGGATGGTCTCGTGCTGGAGCCGTTCGCCGGAAGCGGCACCACATTGGAGGCATGCCTACTCGAACACATGCAATGCACGGCAAGCGAACTCGACCCCGACTATATCAAGCTGATCCACGCAAGGCTCAGCAAACCAATACAAAACGAACTTTTCTAGGAGGTATTATTCTAAATCCTCTTTTAGCCGATAATGTACATTATGTCAGAAAAGATAATTCTCAATAATTGGAAAACGCAAATGAACGCATACGAATGGCGGAAAAAACCTTTTCAGCCACCCCGACCCACCCCTACCGAAAAAAACATCAGACGAATCGAACCCGCTGACAGCATCCAACAAATCAGAAACGATTATCGGCGACCAATACAACGTTCCAGCCAAACACGCGGGCGATAACGATTCGACCCGATTAATTCTTAATCCATCTGCGCGGCATTTCGAGGACATTGTTTTTTCATCGAATTTCACTGAAAACAATGGGATGTACCGAAACCTTGACACATAATCGGGATGTGTCCGCATATATAGAAAAAGGAAAGCGTGAAACCATGCTTGCGTCCAAGGTCTTGCCGTCCGGCTGCCGCCTCTTGGAGGTGGCTCATGCCGGTTATTAAAGTTTTCGAGGACAATATACTCCATCCGGTTGAAGTCCGCAAAGGGCAGGATGTCTCGTTTGTTTTCCTCTCCTCCGGACGACAGACAGCCCAAGGGAGAGAACGGCCCGTCTATCATGCGACATTGGACAATGATCGAGGACGAGTCATCAATGTCACTTGGCAGGACAAGGGCATGTTCAACCGGCTTGTCACCGAACATGCCCCATTCCTCCGCCGCATGTTCGGACAACCCGATGTCTACCGTCTTGACGATTGTATAGCCGCACCACGATTCGCCAGCGAAGAAGGTGCCTGAAAGTGAGCAACGCCGCGCATAAGGCACCAAGAGTCGCGACCAGAACGCAGTCGCGGCAGAAGACCAAAACCCAACGTCGAATAGCCCTCATGCTTCTGGCGGGATTATTCGCATCAGGGGGTGGCCTGCACGCTGCTCCCCCCATAGTGAAACCGCGTATGCGGGAGAACGGTTCGACCAGGCGACCGCCCTCACCACGAAACAGCTCACTGCCGACAGTATGCAGGCGGCATACCGCAGCGACCACCTATCCGGACCATCTGGTCAACGGGGATTTCGAATACCTGTCCTCCCGGATGCTGTCGCACGAGACCTCACCCTTGAGGGACCCCAATGATTTCACGTTCATCGACCCCCGCAAACGGGCAACGGCTCGCCTACCCCGGCAATACCGATTTGTGGAAGTGGACGAACATCCCCGGCTTCAACAAATCGAAGTTCGCGTGGACATCCAGCCAGCCCCTGAACGCGAACTACCCGCCCCAACGGGCGGGAGCGGTCGAACTCCAGCTCGACAGGGACGGCAACACGTACGCAGAGCTCGCGGCCAGCCAATCCGGGACGGCCATCTACCAGAAGATAGCCACCACGCCCGGCGTCGCATACACGGTCCGACTGAGTCACGCCAGCCAATCCGCCGCCACGGGCACGGACAGGCTGCAGGTGCTCATCGGCCCCCCCAGGGCCGCGAACGGCCGGTGGAGATGACCTGGACCACCTCCAACAAGGCCGGCGACAGGATCGGCGAAACGTCCACCGTGGTCGCCACATGCGCGACGAACACGGTGGACAGCGCCGGCGGCGGCGCGCGTAGCCACGCTGGACAGTGGGACTCATACCGGGGCACGTACATTGCCACGTCGGACATCACCGTGTTCACGTTCAAAAACCTCAGATCGCAGAACCAGAACGTCGGCAACCTGCTTGACAACATCATCTTCACCAAAGCCTACAAACTCAATTACAGCGGCAACGGGAACACCGGCGGCATAACGCCGAAGCAATCCAAGTAGAAAGAAGACAGCAATGAAAAACATCACCCCCCGCATGTTCCGTAGGACACTGACCACACTCGCCCTCACCAGCATGCTCGCATCACTGACGGCCTGCACCGGCACGACGACCGCCATGGACGCCGCAATCCGGCAGCCACAGGTCACAGCCACGACCCGAACGGACACGACCCTGCCCGACCATATCGTCAACGGAGGATTCGACTACCCCGACATGAGTATGTTGGGCGCGCGGGATTCCCTGTTCGTGTACATCAGCCGGAAAGACCTCAGCTACGCGCGCAAGGACACGCAGGACAAGACGAATCCGGCGGATCCTCCCAGATTCGCGCTGCCCTCCGGTTTCGACGCCTCCGGATTCGCATGGCATTCCACTCAGGGGAACACCGGGCTCGCCAACGAGAAACCCGACGACGTGCAGGTCTGGACCGTCTACGACGGAGGCAACCATTATGCGGAACTCGCCGCCGCCCAGACCGGCACCGCCATCTACCAGGACATCGCCACCGAACCGGGCGTCATGTACAAGTGGAGTCTGAGACACGCAAGCCTCGACGAGGCGTATCTCGACAAAATGAGCGTCATGATCGGAACACCCGGCAAGGAGACCGCACAGGATGCGGTCAGGGTCACGTCGAACGGGCACGGCGACAAGACCGGGCCGGTCGGCAAGATCATCGCCACCAGGGTCGCGAACCATCGGAACGCCCAATCCTGGAACAAGGAAACCGACCACACCGGGCAATGGGAATCATACGAGGGCACGTACATCGCGACCGGCAAGATCACTCGGTTCACGTTCAGGAACGTGGATTCGGCGGCCGACCACGACGGCAACCTGCTCGACGACATCATCTTCACCAAGGCGTACCCGCTCTCTTACGACGGGAACGGGAACACGAATGGAAACGCCCCGCAAAACAAGTAGAAAAGAGACAGCAATGAAAACCAGCACCCCCCCCCCGCAAGCCCTTAGGCTGATCGGAGCGATAGCCATCATGTCCATGTGTTTCGGCCTTACCGCCTGCACCGGCCAATCGGGAACAGCCGTTGCCTCGTCTGCCTCCGCCGTGCCGATGCCGGTGTCCGCCGCTCATACGGCGAGTTCCGTGGCCGCGACTGAGGCGCTGCCGGTGTATGACCTGATCAAGGAGCCGACTGTGCCACCCCAGTACGGTGATTTCAGTTTCGATATGTCGAAACTGACCGCTTCCGACATGACCGACATGACCGGCTGGACAAAACATACCGACACCGCGAACATGGTCGCCAACGAAAGCGGCGTGTACTGGAAACCCTCGAAGGGCGCACAGGTCACGTTCCGTCACATCGGCCAGTGGACGGACGGCACGGGCGCGAAGCAGTGGATCAACGCTCGACTCACCGTCAACGACACCAACGACGGCTACCTGTACAAGTCGGCCAATGGAAGAATCTTCATCGGCATCGGCCACTGGAACAACGGTGTCACGCAACGCAACTCGTTCGACATGACCATCGACTTCCAACTCGATGACGGGTCCACGCCCACCGGGTTTCGCGGCGTGACCGGATTCACCGATCTGGACGGTCCGGGTGCGGGTTCAGGTCCGAACGAGGGCTGGGAGCTGCTGGATGGTTTCGACGCCGCCTATGTCCGTGCCGACGCCCACCTGGAACGCTTCGGCACGAACGGGTGGCGCGGCATCACCGACAGCGATGACTTCCTCGCGTCCGCCCCCGACTCGAAGCACAACATGCAGCATTACCTGGGCACCACGTTCACCGGCCCCTCCATCCGCATGCGCTACAGCAACGCGGGCGGCTACACGAACGGGTCGAACGCATGGCCCGTGCCCGCGACCGTCGCCTACCGCCTCACCTACGACGCGAACGGCGGCGCCGGCGCACCACAACAGAAACAATAAGGAAAGGAAAAACCATGAACACCGTCCCTCCCCCCCCCGCAGCGTTTAGGCTGATGGCGGGTTCTAGTGATCGTTGCAACACCTGACCTACCGCAAGGAGGGTCAGGTG
>ERZ1034913.101-NODE-101-length-81140-cov-6.367639_pt1 | contig 81140 bp, 69 predicted proteins | sample MGYA00520697_ERZ1034913 | MGnify/ENA primary metagenome ERZ1034913 (study PRJEB33766, sample SAMN09781786) | gut metagenome | biome: gut microbiome | host: Homo sapiens | place: Madagascar | study: EMG produced TPA metagenomics assembly of the PRJNA485056 data set...
GGTTGGCGGCGGGGGCATCCCGGATGGGAAGCCCCCGCCGTTTTTACGCTTCGAGTTGCGCCAGACGCTCGGCAAGGCGCTCGGCGCGCGCGTCGAGCATGAGCGTCTCGCTGCGGTCGTAGTAGGCGTCGCAGCCGTGCTTCGCGATGAAGGCGGAAAGCGTCTTGTTCATGGTCATCTCGTTGAGCGCCATCGTCATCTCGTTGCCTTCACCCCAGGCTGCGTCCATGAAGTCGAGGGCGGAGGCAAGCTCGGCCTCGATTATCACCCCTTGCCGCTTGTGCTCGCCGAGTCTCTCGTTGAAGCTCGCGGCAATATCCCTCAAGCTCGCGCCGCCGCCCCCGAGCTTCGCCGCCCATGCCCGCAAGCTCTCAATCGCGCCGTGCTCGACGCTGCGGGCGAGCACGTCATTTCGGTAGCGCGCGGCGTCCGCTTCGAGTCTGCTCGCGTGCTCATCGGCTTCGCGTGAGAGCGTAGCTGCGGGGTCGGGTTCCTCCTTGGCTCGAACAAGTGCCGCTCGAAGCTCGGCAAGCTCGCGCTCCTGCTCGACGTCGCTTTCCGCATGGGCGGCGAGCGCGTCGATCAAAAGGCCGGCCAAGGCGGCTCGCTCGTCGAACCCGGCGTGCGCCGCCTTCTCGCGCAAAGACTCATCGGCTTTGCCGCCAAGGATGTCCTCGATGCGGTAGTCGGCGCTGTAGCTGCTGAAAAGGCGTAGATAGACGCAGAAATCGGCGGCAATCGACGCCGTCTGCAAGTATTGGCCCACCAGCTCGTCGTCGATTTCCAGGCCGTTTTTCTCGTACAGGCGCATCATGTTCGAGAGGTCCATCCAGGCGCGCGCGGTGACAAACTCGCGGCTTCGCCCCTTGGCCTCCATGTGGTAGAAGCAGTCGGGGCGCATATCAAGGAAGCTAACGACTGCTGGATGAGCCCCGCACGCCACAGCGTACTCGCGCCATGCTGCAAGGTCGGGCTCCACCTCGATGCGCTTCACGCGGTCCATCGTCACGACGTCGAATTGGCGCGCGCTCTTGTTGTATTCGAGCGGGTTGCCGGCGCTGACGACTACCCAACCGTCGGGGACGCGGTGGTTGCCGAGCATCTTGCTCTGCAGGAACCGAAGCATCATAGGCATGAGCGTCTCGCTTACGCAGTTGATCTCGTCGAGGAATAGGATACCCTCCTTGCGTCCCGTCTTCTCGATGCTCTCGTAGATGCTTGCGATGATTTCGCTCATCGTGTATTCCGAGATGTCGACGTCGCGCTCGCCGTAGCGGCGTTTCGTGATGAACGGCAGGCCCATGGCCGACTGGCGCGTGTGATGCGTCATGGAGTAGTCCACAAGCCCTAAGTCGAGCTCCGCCGCCACCTGCGCCATGATCGCGGTCTTGCCGATGCCAGGCGCCCCCAGAAGGAAAATCGGGCGCTGCGTCTCGATAGGCATTACGTACTCGCCGAAGGCGTCTTTGGTGAGGTACGCGACGCAAGTTTTTTTGACCTGCTCTTTTGCCTGCTTGATGTTCATCTATCGCTCGCTTTCGCTCGTAAGCTCGTCGGAATATGTTAGTACCCTTGTTGCCCATGCGGGGCATGAGCCCGCCTCGTCGACAAAGACGAAGGCTGTATCCCACGGCGACGCCTGGTCGGGGAAGGTTCCCTGCCCGTCCGTGAAGTAGATGAGCGCTTCCCAGTTTGCCACCGTGCCGTCGCCGGTCATGCGATCCATCAGCTCGAACACGGGGCGGAAGTCCGTGCCTCCGAAGCCCTTGAGTTCGAGCGAGGAAAGCCAATCGGCGACGTCGTCGCGCGTGCGCAGAAGGCGGGTGTCCTGCACCTGCGAATCGCATTGCACCATCCAGATGCGCGTCTCGTCGCCCACCGACGTGCTCTCCAAAAGCATTCCGCACGCCTTCGACGCGAAGGCCTCCACAAGCGGCCCGCTGCAGCTGCCGGATGTGTCGATGGCGATGCAGAAGTCCCTGATCTGGGGTGTCTCGCGGTATTCCAGAGGCTCCACCAGTGCGATCCCGTCCAACTCGCGCAGGCTGTAGCTGTAGTAGATGTAGTCGAACTCCTCGTCGTCGAGAGTCATGCTCTCGTGTGGCGCGGCGTAGATCTGCAGCAGCTCTTCTAAGCTCATCGTGCTTGCATGGGCGCCGCGAAGCTGGCTTGTGAGGGTGCTCGGCGCGGTGTCGTGCTCGCGCTGCATGTCCATCTCCGTTGCGGTGGCGATCTCCTCCCAGCGCTGCTTGAGCTCGTGCTGCGCGTCGCTTTCCGTTTGCGACCGGTCGGGGTCAAGGCCCTCGGGATCTTCGAACCACAGCTCATGGCTGTCCATACCGATGGCGATTTCCAGCTTGGCGAGCTCCTCCTGGCTTAGACCCTCGCGCACAAGCAGCGCGTAGAACGCCTGCGCAGTCGGCTGCTCGACGCGGTGCGCCCATTCGGAGATGCGGCAGTCGCGCTCGTCGTCTTTGTAGGTGATCGCGTCGCATTCCAGCTGGCCGAGAACGCAGCCGACCGACAGATCGCAGGCAACGCTCCAGGTGAGCGGGTCGATGTCGGCGCGTGGGAAGGGGTGGCGCAACAGGCAGTGCGCGATCATGTGCAGGTAGGCGCGCGCGATGACCTGCCGCGCACCCTTGAAGTTGTTCAGGACGAAGGCGGGGGAGAAGAGCGCCTCGCGCCCATCGGTCATGCATCCGCCGCGGTTCATCTGGATGCGGTGCGGCAGGCGCGCGAGCGGACGGTTCGTGAATTTGATGCTCGTGAGCAGGTCGTCGCGGCACAGTGCGATCATGCTGTCGGCGAGCGACGCCGCCTCGTCGAGCAACTCGGAGGGATGCGCGTTTCGAGCCATGCTAGAACTCCAGAAGGTCGAGCTCGTCTGCGGCGGAAGAAACGTTTTGCGCCGCGCGCATGATGAGCGCGGCTCCCTGCGCGTTGTTCGTCCCCTGCGCGGCGGCAAGGGCGTCGTCAAGCCAGGATTGTTCCAAGTTTTCCCAGGTGAGCACAGCGGAAAGGCCGGGAAGGGCGCTCGTTCCGGCCGCGGCGAGCGTCGCAAGCAGGCTCGCTGTGCAGTCGCACGCCTCGGCGCAGCTGCGGCATGCGATCTCCGAGAGCTTGCGGGCGAACTCCGGCTGGCGCCCGTACGATCCCCACCAGCTGCGATGGATGGAGCAGGGGTGCCCCTCCGTGCGCTCGAAGATGAGCGAGAGCGTTTCTAAGGTGCGCTGCGGCGTGGCGAGCCGCGCCCAGAGGTCCTTCTCGCTCGCGGCGAGATCGCTTCTGCTTTTCCTCAAATCTTCCGGGACATCGTCGCGCATGCCGTCGGAGAGTCGCGCGCCCCCTGCGGCCAAGGCGCGCGCGAGCTTGGGCTTGTCGCTTCGCAGGGCGAGCGAGAGCAGCTCGGCCTTGTCGTTTGCGGAAAGCAACCCGTGCGCGAGCAGCTGCTCGATAGGCCCTCGTGACGCGTCGCTTTCCACGACGGGAAGATAGTAGCTTCGCTGGGCTTTGCAATAGCGATAGTCCTCCAGGAAACCAAGCAAGCCGCGCATGCTTTTCGCCTGTTCAATAGCTTGCTTTGCCGCCTTATCATCGGTGACGGCGAGGTGGAAGCCGAGTCGCCCCATAAGAAGGGACGCATCCGCCATGCCCGAGGAGACAGCCGCGCCGAAGCAGCGCCCGGTGAACTCGACGAGCCCCGCCCGGGGGCCTTCGAGCCAGTCGACCACGGCGCGCTCATCGCCCGCTTCCACGAGCGCAGAGAGCTCTTTTTCTGCTTCGATTGCCGTATCGTGCGGCACGGGCATCCTCCTTCAAGCGCCTTTCGCCAACATGATACCTCTGCTGTCTATAGGCTATTGTCTAATATGGGATTCCGTCTTAATATCAACCAAATACGGTTTGAATCAATCGAGGGGGTTTCCATGCCTTTGCCAAGCGTTGACGAAGAGGTCTTGCGCATCGCCGATTACTGTATGGACGGTAAAACGCTCACGCATAAGGACGCAGTTTACCTGTGCGATGTCGAGCCCTTCACGCCTGAGGGTCATATTTTGAACTACGTCGCGCGTGAGCGTCATTTCGAAACTGCGAACGGCATTGCCGAGGTGCACGGGCAGATCGGCATGGACGCGAATCCCTGCCCAGCCAACTGCGAGTTCTGCTCGTTTGCCGTCGGCAACGAGGCGCGCCCGAACGGCCGTCATGAGATGCCGCTCGAGACGGTGCTCCACTACGCGCGCGACTATTACGACAACGGCGCGAACGTCCTCACGCTCATGATCACCGTCGACTACGACTTCGACAAGTACCTGCGTTTCATCGAGGCTGCGCACAAGGAGCTGCCGGACTTTCCCATCATGGCGAACATGGGCGATTTCGACCTCTCCATGGCGCGCGAGCTTAAGGCCGCAGGTGCGGGGAGCGTCTACCATGCCATTCGCATGGGGGAGGGCGAGATTAACAACTTGAGCGTTGATGCGCGCGTGAAGACGATCGAGGCGGCGCATGAAGCGGGCCTTAAGGTCTCCACGTGCACCGAACTCATTCGCCCCGGGCTTCGGGACGAGGACATTGTCGCCGCGCTTGAGCGCGAGGTCTCGCTTGAGCCCGAGTCGGGCTTCGCGGGCGGCTTCATCGCCGTTCCCGGCACGAAGATGTTCGATGCGCCGCGCTACAGCTGGTCGAAGATCGGTGTGTTCGGCAATATCCTCCGCCTTCTGACGCCCGAAGGGAAGATGCCCTTCGGCAGCGGCAACCACAGCTGGGCCGAAGTTGGGACAAACCCACGCGACGACAAAAACGAAACTGAGAGGGGAGGCCTTGGCCCCGATCTCCTAAAAAGCCGCATGGAGTTTGAGAACAAAGAATGGACGGTCCCCTTCGGGCCTTCGAAGTTTTGGTAAGAAGCGCGGGCGAGCCAAGATGGGTCTCAGCGGGCGCCTATGATTGCGCGCTCGCTTAACCGGATAGCGTATGGTGATGCGGCGGAAGACTGCCGCAGTGAAAGCAGGGGAGGGACGACAATGACGCAGGTATTCGACGAGGAAATCTACGACATCGTGGAGCGGGGCCTTTTGGGCAAGGGGCTCACCGAGGCGGAAACGCTCAAGCTCTACCAGGTGCAGGAAACTTCGAAGGAAGCGGCCTATATCCGCTGGGCTGGCCAGGAGCTTTCCCTTCGCGCTGCCGACGGCAAGGCGGAAATCCACGCACAGATCGGCTTGAACTCCACCATCTGCCCGAAAAACTGCAAGTTCTGCTCGTTCGCGTCGTGCAACTCTTCGCGCAAGGGCAAGTTCGAACTGGCAAAGGAAGACGTGCTCGAGTATGCGAAGATTTACATGGAAGATGGTGCGAACCTCATGCTCTTGCTCACCACGGCGAGCTACAGCTTCGAGAAACTCGTCGACATGGTGGGAAGTGTGCGCGAGGTAATCGGCGACGACATGCCGCTTCTGGTGAACACCGACGACATGACGCTCGAGCGCACGACGGCGCTCAAGGCGGCGGGCGCGAACGGTGCGTACCATGCCGTTCGCATGCGTGAGGGCGTCGATACCGAAATCCCTGTTGAGATGCGCATGGAGACGTTCGCGAATCTGGCTGCGGCGGGCATGAGCCTCTCTACCTGCGTGGAACCCGTTGGCCCCGAGCACACGCCCGAGGAAATCACCGAGGCGACCTTCCGCTGCATCGGCACGCACCCCGTGTCGGCGGGCGTGGGCAAGCGCGTTGCCGTTCCCGGCACGCAGCTCTACGTCCTGGGCATGCGCACGGACGTTTCGAACGCGAACATGGTGGCAATCTACCGTTTGGCAAGTGGAATCGAGCCGCGCCTCAACTGCTCGGCGAACACGGTGATGACGGCGGCGTCGGGTGCGAACCTCGCCTGGGCGGAAGTGGGGACGAACCCGCGTGACACGGTGGAGCGCACCGAGCACGGCGGGCGCGGTGCAAGCTTCGCGCAGCAGCGCAAAATGTTTTTGGCGTCTGGTTGGGAAATCGTCGACGGTCCCTCGAAGGGCTGGATGCTCTAAGATTTCGAACTCGATGAACCCTTTTGCCGATATATTCGAGCCCGCGGTGCCCGCACCCCTAGAAGATGGGGGGCGCTGCGGGTTTTCCCTCACGCTCGAGCGCTATTATTCCCGCGATGCGGCGCACGTCGTCGTGCCCTTCGGCACAACGCAGATTCTTCCTGAGGCATTTCGCGGCCATGGGGAAATCGAGTCGATCGAGCTGCCGCGAACGCTCGAGTCGATTGGGAGGGCCGCTTTTCGGGATTGTTCGGGACTGCGCAAGATCGCTGTGCCCGAGTCCGTGTTCGAAATCGGTGAGCGGGCATTCTCCGGGTGCGCCTCCCTTCGCGAGGTAGCGCTTCCGCGCGCGCTCATGGCGGTTGCGCCCTCGACGTTTTCCCGATGCGCCTCCTTGGAAGTCGTGCACGGGGGTGATGAGGTCTACGAGGTGGGGGCGAGCGCGTTTTCCGGATGCGGCAGCTTGCGCGAGATGCCGGCGTTTTCCCGCTTGGAGTCGCTCGGCGCCGAGGCGTTCGCGGGATGCGGCTCGCTTTCCCGGGCGATGCTGCCGGCGACGGTCCGCGCGATCGGCGCCGAGGCGTTTCGCAATTGCCGTGCGCTCGCTGAGGCGCGCATCCCCGAGTCGGCGGAATCGTTGGGGCACGACATTTTCTCGGGGTGCATGGGCATACGTTCGATTGAGGGCGCCGACGCGCTCGTTTCCCGCTTCCCCGACGCCTTCCCGCGTGGGGTTGCCGCCTCCCGCGGGTTTCTGCGCTCTCAGGATCGATCCGACCAGGTCAGGGCTTATCTCCATGCCCATGCGAACGAAATTGAGTCCCTCCAAGGCGACGTCGAGAAGTCGCGGGAGAAGGCGGGGCGAATCGCGTGCGAGATCGAAGAGACCGGCGTGTTGGAGCGCGCCCGTCGAAAGCAGCTCTCCGAATCGCTCTCCTCGGAGCGTCGCACCCTTCGCGATCTGAGAAAGAGGCTCGATAGCTTCGAGAATCCCTCCGACGAGGCGCTTCTCGACATGATTTCGCGCTCCTAGCAGCTGCGGTCGACCGCGTGGGGCCGTCCGCCGCTCTTCGCCATCATCTCAAATATATTCCAATATCAACTATTGGACATTCTCAACTATGTGAGATAAACTACCGTAGTCATTTTTGTGAACCAACATGACAAGGAAAGGAATCCATGGCGCGCGACGCGGCGAAAGAAAGCAACAGGAGCTTCTCCGAGTGGTTTTTCGGCAAGTTCTCGCTTGCGAAGCCGAAAGAGATAGCGAAGCTCATCTGCCCTCTCATCGCGATGATCCTCATGATGATCGTGAACGGTGCCGCGCAGGACGTGTATCCCGCAGACGAGACGACTGTCTATTATCCCATCTTCATCCGCGCGTCGATCGTGGTGTACGCCGCGCTTATCGTCGCGAGCGTTTGGTTCGAATATGTGCGCCGCCATTTTCTGAAATGGTGGGGTCTTGTCATCTTCGTCTACCTGGCGACGGGCATCTACAACCTGTGCACGTTGAAATCGGGCATCCTCGAGCTGCCGTATTTCCCGTCGTTCGAAAGCATGCTCGCGTACTGTTTCGAGCATTACGGCAGGATTGCGGGCGATCTGTTCAACTCTGTTACGCTTTACCTGCAAGGTGTTTTCATAGGTGGCGTCCTGGGATTTCTTTGGGGCTCGGCCATGGGGTACAGCAAGCATGCTAACTACTGGCTCAACCCCATTATCAAGATTATCGGCCCTGTTCCAGGCGTTGCCTGGGTGACGATCTCCCTCGTTTTAGCGCCTTCCAACCACTTCGCGGCGCTCATCGTCATCGCATCGACCACGTGGTTCCCGCTTTCGGTGAACCTGGCCGGCGGCATTCGCTCGGTCAGCCGCGCGAGCATCGAGCGCGCGCAGACGCTCGGGGCTTCGAACTGGTACATCATCCGCCATGTGGTCTATCCCGCCGCTGCGCCGAGCATCTTCACGGGTCTGTTCATGGCATTCTGCTTCTCGCTTACTTCGCTTGTTACCGCCGAAGTTATGGGCGTGAGCGGCGGCCTTGGCTGGCGCATCTCATGGGCGCAGAGCTACATGGCCTACGACATCATCTACACCATCGCGATCATCTTCATCGCGATGGCCTTCGTCCTCATCACCATTCTGTTCGTTATCCAGCGTCACACCATGAGCTGGTCAAAGGAGGTTGTCCAGTGGTAGACGCCAAGAAATCGACCGCTGTTCGCGAGGCCGACAAGCGCCTTGTCGCGAAAGACGTGCTGCGCGTGTTCGACGATGCCGACAAGGGCGAGCTTACCGCCCTTCATGACTTCGACCTCGAGGCGGAACACGGCGAGATTGTCGCGCTCATCGGGCCTTCCGGCTGCGGCAAGTCGACGTTTCTGCGCCTTGTCGCCGGCCTGGACAAAGCGCAGGGCGGCACCATCGAATACGGCGGCGAGCCCATCAAGGGGCCCTCGTACAACCGCGGCTTCGTGTTCCAGGAAACGAACCTCTACCCCTGGCTTACCGTCGAGAAGAACATCGCCTTCGGCCTGAAAGCTCGCGGCGTCTACAAACAGCAGAAGCATCGCGTTCAGGAAATGATTGACCTCATGGGCCTTTCGGGATTCGAGAAATCCTACCCGCACCAGATTTCGGGCGGCATGGCAGCGCGCGTCGCAATCGCCCAAACGTTCGTGCAGGACCCGGGCATCATCCTTCTCGACGAGCCGCTCTCCGCGCTCGACGCGTTCACCCGCGCGGTCATCCAGGACGAGATCTTAAAGATGCGCGACCGTTTCAAGCCGATCATCCTCATGGTGACGCACGACATCGAGGAGGCCGTCTACATGGCCGACCGCATCGTGGTGCTCAGCCCGCGTCCGGGCACGAACATCGGCGAGATCGTGGTCGACATGCCCCACCCGCGCGATCGCATCTCCCCGCAGTTCATCGAGTACCGCCATGCGGTCATGGACATGCTCCAGTTCGACTAGGTGCACCGCATGGCGAACGTTGATTTGAAAGAAGAGCAGCGCAAGGAAGAGGAACGGCTTTTCATCAAGAAGAAAAAGCCCCTCATCTGCCGCGCATCCTTAAAAGACGCGTTGACGATGCTTGTCCCGTTTTTGGGCATGGCGATTTCGGCGTTGGAGTTTTCCCTGCTCCCGCAGGTACACCCGATGAAGGTGCAGTACCACGCGGAAACCTGGCTGCCGACGCTCGCCGTCTGCGCGATTGTCTATGCCGTGCTGTATCTGGTCTCGCTGTTTGTGCGGCCGGTGCGCGAGAAGGTGTCGCATGTCTCATGGTTCGTCTGCGCCGTCTTCCTGTTCTTCACGTTGCAAGATTACCTGACGCTCCGCACGGGAATCTTGAAGCTGCCCTTCATCCCCTCGCCCGACAAGATCATGCACGAGCTCATCGTGAACATCGACGTCATCATGGGCGATGCGGCGTCGTCGATGACCACGCTGTTCTCCGGCCTCGCCATCGGCATCACGCTCGGCTTCGTCTCGGGCGTTGCGTGCGGCTGCGTGCGATTGGTCGACTACTGGGTGAACCCGCTTCTGAAGGTCGTCGGTCCGGTTCCCGCGCTCATCTGGATGCCCATCTTCTTCGTGACGTTCCACTCGAGCAACATCGCCGCGCTTGCGGCGGTCGTGCTCGCGTCGTGGTTCCCGCTCACGCTCATGATCTCGAGCGCCATCAAGACCATCGACCGCGGGCTTATCGAGCGAGCAGAAACGCTTGGCGCCTCGAAGATGTACGTGGTGATTCACGTCATGCTGCCGAATTCCATCCCAGCTATTGCAAATGCTCTGTTCATGGCGCTATCGCATTCGTTCGGCGCCATGGCGGCAACCGAGCTGTGCGGTGTTAACTCCGGGTTGATGTTCCGAATCCAGTACACCCGCGTCATGGCCAACTACGGCGAGGTGTTCGCGATCATCGGCGTGATGATCGTCATCTTCTCGACGCTCACCGCGATTATGTTCGCGTTCAGGAACTGGCTTTTGCGTTGGCAGAAGGGACTCGCGCGCTGGTAGAAGGCAGGTATCTACAGCCAACAACGGCTGTGGACATAAGGTTTTAATGATACAAGGAAGGGAAGGAATGCGAATGGAAAAACTGACAAGGCGTTCTTTCGTGAAGGGCGCGGCCGCTGCAAGCGCCGTCGTTGCTGCCGGTGCGGCGATGGCCGGCTGCGGCTCGAATGACACGAGCGCGAAGACCGACGACTCCAAGAAGGGCGATTCCTCAAGCGACAAGATCCCCATGACCATCGGCTACTGGGGCGGCAACTGCTGCGAGCTCGCCGTTTACGTCGCAATCGAGAACAACTGCTTCCAGGACAACGGCATCGAGCCGAACGTCGTCACCATCACGGCCGACACTTCCGAGCTTCTGGCCAACGACGAAATCGACTTCTTCTTGTGGACGCCGGGCTTCTTCCTGTCCTGGCTGCAGGGCGCGAACGCGAAGTTGATCGACACGATGCACACCGGCTGCTGGTCGGGCATCACGCTCGAGGGCAACGGCATCGATAGCGCCGCCGACCTGAAGGGCAAGAAGGTTGGCTGCACGGGCATGAGCGGCCCGTCCTACGTCGAGTCGAACGCGCTTTACTCGCGTGCCACGGGCGGCAAGGGCTCCGAGGACATCAACTGGACGGTCTACGACGGCTCGCTTCTGCTCCAAGCGCTGAAGGACCACGAGGTCGACGCCATCATCGGCATCGATTCGACGCTCTACCCGCAGGTGAAGGACACTGAGGGCGCTAAGTTCTTCTTCATCTCCGCCCAGGAGCTCTCCGACTACTACTGCTGCTTTGTCTGCTGCAACAGCCATACGCTCGAGAAGCACCCCGAGGCGGGCGACCGTCTGGCCAAGGCGTTCGCCGACGCCGACGACATCCTGCGCAAGGATGTGAACGCGGCGGTCGAGATGGCCATCGAGAAGGGCTACACGGTTGGCAAGTACCCCAATATCGAGAAGGGCCTTGCAAACAACTACCTCTACGGCCATGGCAACGAGGAGGACTTCAAGGCTTCGATCTACGAGCGTTGGGACGAGCTTCGCGTTGCCGGCTTCCTGACCGATTGCCCCACCGACGAGGCGAAGGCCAAGGAGTACCTGCAGGAGCTTACCGACGGCATCGCCGAGTGGCATGGCGACGTCGGAAAGGCGACGGCGGCTAAGAAGCTGAGCGAGCAGGTGAAGACGCGCGGCGACGCGTTCGGCACCAACCCTGAGGACGTGAAGAACGCCTAGGGCTTCGCATAGCGAACGCGAGGAGGGTATCGGCATGAAGCCGGTACCCTCCTTTTGTTTGGGGAAGCGGGTTGCTTGTGCGTGGGGCGTTTTGCGCACGGGGTGCAAGACGTGCGTGGGTGCGTTTTCGGCGGCGCTTAAGGTTAGAATCCTTATCGTTTCACCTTGAACGTCTTGCCCTGGAGCGTCATCGTCGTTTTTGCGCGAGCTGCCAAGCTGGGGATATGCGTGGCGTAGAGAAGCGCGTTGCCTTTTTCGGCATATTCGAACAGCGCGTTTTCCACCTCTTCGGCAGATTCGACATCGAGGTCGTTGGTGGGTTCGTCGGCGATGAGGACCTTAGGGCTCAAAAGCATCGCCCGTGCCACGGCGACGCGTCGCTTCTGCCCGACGCTCAGCTGGTGCGGGTAGTGGTACATTCGGTCTGCAAGCCCGAATCGCTCAAGCAGGTCGCATGCGCGTTTCTGCACGTCGAAGGATGGTTTCTCCTTCGCGAAGCTCGCTGGTGCCGTGACGTTCTCGATAGCTCGCAGCGATCCTACGAGCTGCGTGCTTTGGAAGACGAACCCAATCAGGTTTTGCCGAAGCTTCGACGCCTCCTTGTCGGGAAGGCCGAGCGCGTCGGTGCCGTCTTCGGTGCAAATGGATCCCGAGTCGGGCTTGAGCAGAAGCCCCGCCATGGCGAGCATGGTCGATTTGCCCGATCCCGAAGGGGAGGTGAGGGCGATGGTGTCGCCGGGGTTTACGGTGATGGAGGTGTCCTCGATGATGGGGGTGCCGTCGAAGGACTTGGAAACCTGCGTGATTTCGAGAAGCGCCATTAGTCGATGTCTCCTTGCTGCATCGCTGCGGATGGGTCGAGTCTTTCGATTTGACGCAGCGGAACGATGATGGAAAGCAGGCTCACAAGCTCGATTGCCACGACGATGATTGCGACGATGGCGATGCTCAAGCCCATGTCAAGCGGCATATAGGGGAACGCGAGGCCCTCCTGCATGACGCTGATGAGCACGCTTTGCGCGGCGAAGCCGAGGACGACGCCGCACACGAGGCCCGCGCCTACGAGCACCTCGATTTCAAGGAAGATGAGCTTGCGCAGGTCGCTTTTGCTTGCGCCGACGGCGCGATAGAGCGCGAGCTCCTTCTTTCTGTCCCAAACGCTCGAGTAGAAGCGTGCAAACAGCTGGAGCAGGGTGATCACGACCATAATCGCCGCTGAGACGAGCAAGAGGAAGAACGCGGATTGCAGCTGAGCCGTCGACTTGTCGACGACCTCGGAACGCACGAGCGGGGTTGCCTCGCTGGAGAGGCTGATGCGCGCCTTCACGGCGGTGAGCGTGGCGGGGTCGTCGTCGACGATGTCAATCATCACGCAGGAGATGAGCGTTGAGGGGTCGCCGTTCTTTTCCCAGTAGTGCTCGTATCCCTCGAGGTCGCGGCTGATGTTTCGGACGACGTCGATGTCGGCGACGATGGACGAGTCGAAGCCCGTTCCCGTTTCCGCCATCGTAGCGACGACGTGGTATTTCGTGCCGCGGATGGTGAGCGAGTCGTTTGTCACGCCGCCGACGTCGGAGCCGACGATGACGCTTTGCTCGTCGAGCGAGGAGATGGCGTCTTTGCTCGTGAGCGCTCTCACGACGAAGTCGGTGCTCGGGTCGATGCCGATCAGGCGCGTCTCGCCGGTCGTCGAGCAGCATCCGGAGTTGAGCGTCTGCCCATAGAACTGCGGGGATACTTTGATGTCGCCATCTACTGATTCGATCTTGTCGACGATGTTCTCGTCCATGTACACGGGAGCTGGCGCGCCCGTGTAGAGCAGCTCCGTCTCGTCGATGTACTGCATCGCGTCGGTCGGCACGGCCATGACGTCGGCGCCGCCGCGTGCCTTCGAAGTCTCGATGCCCTGTTGCACGCCGCCGTATACGAGGCCGAACGTCGTCATCAGCATGATGGACAGCGCAATCGACACGATGATCGACGCCGTCTGAATCTTGTGCATCTTCAGGCTATGGGCTATCAGGTGGTTCATGCGTTCTCCGTTGTTCGGTTAGAGCTTCATTTTGGGGATGTTGACGGCGTTCGGGTCGGCTTTGACGAGCTGAACGATCGCGCAGATCGCCGCCGCAACCGAGGCGATGCGGACCCCGAGGGCCGTCTGATGGCAGTGCATGGCCGCGTTCCCGCAAAGCCCGATTCCCGCGTCGAGCGTGGCGAAGATGGCGAGCGCGGCGACGACGATGACCCCGATTGCGGCGAAGCGGCGCCCCTCGGCGGTCTTGCCGAAAAGCGCAAGGACGGAGCTCGCGATGCCAGCGACGCCGAAAATGGAAACGGCGATGAAGGTCCAATGACACTTCATGAAACAGGTGCCGCCGGTGGTGGTTTCGAGCGTGTGGTCGCAGCCGCCCATGATTGTCGCGATGGCGACAACGGCGATGGCAGCAATCACCTCGATAGCCCCGACGACGCCCCAGGTTGTCTTGTTCATTCGAGCAGTCCTTCTTTCGCACGCTGATTTATCCAATTAATAGACTATATCCTATAATAGAGTAAAACTGACTGTTTTTAACGGAGATTTGGTTTAATGCCCCTCGTTGTCTTGCGTGACGGCGATTTATCGATGCAACATAACTTCTTTGCGTCCCATCGGGTACAATGAAGCCATTATGGCAAGTTCATTCAACTTAAACGCATACGGTGCGATGTTTCGCGTGAAGGCCGCCTATTCTTTCGAGGTAGGCGGTCTTCTCGTGCGTATGTACGCGTTCATGCGCACCATCGGCACTGTCTCCATGCTCACGCTTTCGGGATACTCCTACTTCATGGCAGGCTTGGTGGCGTCGGTGGTGGCGTTCTCCCTGTTTTTGATATCGCCGCGCGTCTCGAAGAAAATCGACGAGCGCGGTCAGGGCGCTATCGTCTTGCCTGCCACGTGCATTGCGCTGCTAGGGTGTGCGATCTTGCTGGTTACCGTGCTGCTCAAGCTGCCGATTGCGCTGTGCTTCGTGGGCGCGGTGCTCATGGGCTTTCTGCCTACGCCTCAGGCGCTTACCCGTGCTCGCTGGGTTTACCTGGTGAAATCGGGTCGCCTGGGCGATGATGCGCCCGAGCTCAAGACCGTCTTCTCCTACGAGGGCGTGATGGACGATATCGTCTTCATGGTGAGTCCCGCACTTTCCATTGCACTCGCTTCGGGAATCCACCCTATCGCCGGCATGGGATGCGGCTTTATCTGCTGCGTGGTGGGAACGCTGCTGCTCGTGTCATCGAAGGACACCGAGCCAGTGCCAGGTTGGGAAAAGAAGCTGGCGAACCGGGAAGGTGCCGCGCCTGCCGAGCGTGCCGAAGGTGTCGCCTCCGCCGAGCTGGGCGCCGCGGTCGAAGGCCCGGGAAGCGGAAGTGTTCCCGCAGCTGGCCCGGACGTTGCGTGCACTGCTTCCACGGATGCGGTCGACGATGCCCGAGCGAACAAGAAGAAGCGCTCCCGCAGCCTGTTCCTCACGAATCCCGTGGTGCGCACACTGTTCTTCCTGTCGCTTCTGATGGGCTGCTTCTTCGGCATCTTCGACACCGCCACGGTCTCCTTCGCACAGATCGAGCTTAACGACCCGGTGTTCGCAAGCCTCATCCTCGCCATCGAGTCGCTCGTGTCGACCATCGTCGGGTTCGTGTTCGGCATGATTCTTTTCACCGCACGTCAAAGCAAGAAGATGCTGGCGTTCTCCATCGTAATCGGCCTCGGTTACGGGTCGATGATTTTCGTGAGCTCTTCGGTAAGCCTGCTTGTGGTCATCTTCGTAGCGGCGGGCACGTACGCCCCGTTCGTCATCACGCTGAACGAGACGGCCGAGCGCGCTGTGCCCGAGGCGAACATCACCGAGGCGCTCACGTGGGTGACCTCAGGCAGCATCTGCGGCCTTGCATTCGGGCCGACGCTCGCCGGCGTCATCATCGACACGTGGGGATCGTTCGCGTGCTTCGGGACGGGCGCCTTTGTTGCGCTTGCCATTCCGGTGCTAGCCATTCTTACCTATCCCATGATGAAGAAGCAGGTAGGGTAGGGGAAGCCGGCGGAAGCGTTTTGAAGGCCGGCGCATCGGGGCCACCGCTGGATTCATAGCCACCCTTCTTCTCGAAAAGCGGGGTGCGATGGACATAAAATGGCGATATGTGAGTTTTCGACGCTCGGAAATAACCGCTTGCTCGTTCCTCTGCCAGCATTTCCCCAGGTTAGAATTTCCAAGCTGAAGTTAGCCTTGCGATACTCCTCACATATCGTCATTTTTTGTCCACGGCAGGGTCGTTTCCAGGGAAGAAGGCATTCTTGGCAACAGTACTTTCTTTCATGTATAATGCATGCAAAGAGCATGCGTTCATGAAAGGGGGCTGCTATGCCGGCTTTGCAAGTTCGCGATTTCCCCGATGATCTGTACGAAAAGCTGAAAGAGGTCGCCGCGAGGGAGCACAGGAGCGTTGCGCAGCAGACCATCGTCGCCGTCGAGGCGATGGTGTCGGGCGAGTATGCGCGGGCGGAGGAAGAGCCTCGTCGTTCGCTCTATCTCGATTTCGATACGGAGGCAAAGCGTGCCGCCCGCATCAAGAAACGCCAGGAGTTGTTCGAAAGCGCGAAGGCGCATCCTCTGGTTTTGCCCCCCGATGCACCGAGCCCCGTCGATGTTGTCCGCGAAGCGAGGGAAGAGCGAAGTAGGCATATCGGAGAAGTGCTTGACGAAATCATGGAGCGGAGGGTCTCCTATGGTGGTAATTGATGCAAACGCGGCTCTCGAAATGGCGTTCGAGGGTGAGCGCGGCGATGCTCTCAGGGCTCTTCTATTGCGAGGTGAAGAAGCTATTGCTCCGTCTGTCTTTCACTCTGAGGTGTCGAACGCATGCTTCAAATATGCGGCTTTTGAGTCGATGGGCGAGGAAAAAGCCCAGGTCTTGCTTGATCGGGTGGAGGCTCTCGTCGATTGCTTTCATGACGACGCGCCGCTCGCGAAGGAGGCGCTCTCCGAATCGATTCGCTATCGGCATCCTGCATACGACATGTTCTATCTGGTTCTCGCCCGTCGGACGGGTGCGACGCTTTTCACTCTCGACAAAAAGATGTGGGCGCTTGCTCGCGACATGCATGTGAACTGCATCGAGGAGGCGGAGCTGGCAAAGTAGTTTTCAAAAAACTGAACAAAGAATAATACATAAGCCAGAATAATGTTCAAATTGAGTCATTTCTAAAGTTTCTGAACGAGACAGGACGAATCCCTCCCCGTATTCTTTGCCTCGCAAACGACGTCGGCAATTCGAAACGGACGCGCCGGCGTCCACGACAAAGGAGGGAATATCCACATGGGCAAGAACTTCACTGCAATCGGAAACGTTTCCAACTCGGCGGACATCGAAAAGACCATGTCTCCCGAGGAGGCGCGCGACTACCTGGCGGATTTCGCGGAGTCGCATTACTCGGGCGATATCCTTTCCGCTGATGAGGCGGGCAAGATTGTTGTTGCCCTCGCGTCTCTCGGCTCCGACGAGATGTCCGTCTCCGAAGACGGCGCGCTTCAGGGCAACTCCGTCATCGAGTATACCGCCGAAGGGGCCGGGATCGAGGTTTCCGTCTGCTCGAAGATTGGCGTGAAGGGCGTGCTCGATCGCTGCCGCAACCAGTGGAGCTGCGATATGGGCGTCACGAAGACGGGCGGCGACGCAACGGTGTACAGCCTGAAGTTCGCTTTCCGTTTCCTGGGCTTCGGCACCTCAACCGCCGGCGAGACGGTCGTGCTCTTTGATTATGGCTACGGTCGCGAATTCAAGGGCAGCGATCAGATGCTGGCCGATTTCGTGAAAGGCAAGAAGGCGTCTGCTTCCCAGTTCGACTTCTCTAAGTTCGAGCACTGGGGATATTTCCTCATGGGCACCTGCGACATCGCTACGAGCGAGGGTACGCTCGAGGTGTAGTCCCTAAAACTGGACAACGATAACTCGGAGGAGCGCCCTGCGGCCATCGCGGGGCGCTTACTATTCTGGGCCGCGTCGCTCGTTGCCGAGACGCCTCGCCACCCTCGTTTCATGCCGCCCGCGGCCAGGCCACTTTGCTGCCGGCCCCCAGACAACTCCATCACCAGGTAACGCCTTCCGATTCAAGGGCATCGAGCCCTCCTTGAATGTAGCGGTCGAGCGTTGCGCGAGTCTTCGCCCAATCGGCATTGCTCGCGCCAAGCATCGAGCTTACGGCGAAGCAGTCGCTCATTTGGAAGGCGAATATCGCTCTGGCCTGCTGCGCATCGAGCCCTCGATCCATCAGCTTCGCGATGAGCACACTTTGCTCTGCCGCCCCCTCGCTCTGAAGGATAGTTTCCAGAAATCGCGTCTCGCGGAAGAGGGGAGTGTATTGATTTGCCTCGCGGACGATATGGCAAAACGGCTGCTTGCCCTTTTCGGGTTCGCAATTGCACCCGCATCGCGTCAGCAGGGGCAGCACCTGGCAGGCCACTTCGCGAACCATCTCGTCGTAGAGTTCGCCAAGGTTTTGGTAATGGAGATAGAACGTGCTTCGGCTGATATGGGCTTCGCGCACCACTTCGGCGATGGTCATGTCCGAAAGCGGCTTCTTCTCGAGGATTTTCAGGAAAGCGGATTTCAGGTCGCTATCGGTTCTGGTCTGATAGGTCATGTTTCCTCGTGCCATCTGTTCTCCTCGAATAAGGCTATCCTTAAAAAAGAATGATTGCAGTGTAGCAGAACCACGCCCACCTCTTCCATTTCTTTAGTGCTGCGTTGCAACAAAGTGTTCTTTGCCCTGTAAACTGTCCGAAACAATTCGCCGTTAGTTTGATAAGCGTTGGTTAAGGGGGCGTCGCGCGGAACTTCGTGTTATCGTGTCGAACAAGCGGCCATCAGCCAAAAGCTGCGATGGCACCCCTAAAGTAAACTGCGGTTGTGACCGCCTAATCGGCGTTTGAGACGACCAGTGAAGGAGCGCGGTATATGTCACACGTTTCAGAAATCTACGGATCGATGGTGTTCAACGAGCACACCATGCAGGAGCGTCTGCCTTCCGCAACGTACAAGCAGCTCATGAGGACCATCAAGGACGGCGAGCCGCTCAATCTCGAGGTTGCGAACGTTGTTGCCCATGCCATGAAGGAATGGGCGATTGAAAAGGGGGCCACGCACTACACGCACTGGTTCCAGCCCCTCACCGGCATCACGTCCGAGAAACATGACGCCTTCCTCGACCCGACGCCCGATGGCCGTGCTATCCAGAGCTTTTCCGGTAAGGAACTCATTCAGGGCGAGCCTGATGCGTCGAGCTTCCCCTCGGGCGGTCTGCGCGCCACCTTCGAGGCCCGCGGCTACACCGCGTGGGATCCGACGAGCTACGCGTTCGTGAAGGACGAGGTGCTGTGCATCCCCACCGCGTTCTGCAGCTATACCGGCGAAGCGCTCGACAAGAAGACGCCGCTTCTGCGTTCCATGGTCGCCATCGACGAGCAGGCGAACCGCGTGCTCAAGCTGTTCGGCGAGGGTCATCAGAAGGTCGTCACCACGGTCGGCGCCGAGCAGGAGTACTTCCTCATTTCCGAGAAGGATTATGCCAAGCGCCTCGACCTTGTGCTGACCGGCCGCACGCTGTTCGGCTATCCGCCGTGCAAGGGCCAGGAACTTGAAGAGCACTACTTCGGCGCTATCCGCCCGACGGTGAACGAGTTCATGAAAGAGCTCGACGACGAGCTGTGGAAGCTCGGCGTTTCCGCGAAGACCAAGCACAACGAGGTTGCGCCTGCGCAGCACGAGCTCGCGCCGATTTTCTCGAATTCGAATCGAGCCATCGACGAGAACCTGCTCACGATGGAGAAGATGAAGCTTCTCGCCAGCCATCACGGCCTTGTCTGCTTGCAGCATGAAAAGCCGTTCGAGGGCATCAACGGCTCGGGCAAGCATAACAACTGGGCGATTTCCGCAGGTAAGAAGAACCTGCTCGACCCGGGCGAGAACCCGATGGAGAACCTGCGCTTCCTCGTGTTTTTGACGGGCGTTATCCAGGCTGTTGATGATTATCAGGAGCTTTTGCGCATGTCCGTGGCGTCGGCCGGCAACGACCATCGTCTGGGTGCCAACGAGGCTCCTCCGGCGATCGTGTCCATCTTCCTGGGCGACGAGCTGGGCGCCATCGTGGATGCGCTCATCTCCGACAAGGAGTACACGTCCGCCGAGCGCGTGGCGATGGATCTGGGTGTGGCCGTGCTCCCGAACTTCCTGAAGGACAACACTGACCGCAACCGCACGAGCCCGTTCGCCTTCACCGGCAACAAGTTCGAGTTCCGCATGCCGGGCTCCGCGGTGAACCTCTCCGACGCGAACACCATCCTGAACACGGCCATGGCGAAGAGCTTGAAAGAGTTCGCTGACGCCATGGAGGGCAAGTCCGGCGATGAATTCGAGGCGGCTGCAATCGCCTACATCAAGGATGACCTGCGCAAGCACCAGCGCATCATCTTTAACGGCAACGGCTACTCCGACGAGTGGCCAGTGGAAGCCGAGCGCCGCGGCCTGGCGAACCATCCCACGACTGCCGACGCGCTGCCGTGCTTCATCGATCAGAAGAGCATCGATTTGTTCGGCGAGTTCAACGTGCTCTCCGAGGTCGAGGTTCGCTCTCGCTACGAGGTGAAGCTCGAGAAGTACAACAAGCTCCTCAATATCGAGGCTCGCACGATGAAACGCATGGTTCGCCGCTTCTTCCTGCCTGCAATCAACAGCTTCGCAGCTGACGTGGCGAGGGATATTGCCCAGGTCAAGGCGGCGCTGCCCTCTGCCGATCAGACGTTCCAGGAGAAGAAGCTGCAAACGGTGGTTGACGGCACGAAGCGCGTGGAAGAGGCGCTCGACGCTCTCAACACCGCGCATCTCGCCAACGTCGAAATCGCCGACCAGCAGGAGCGCGCGAACGACAATGCGCACCATGTCATCCCGCTTATGGACGAGCTCCGCGCTGCAATCGACGCGATGGAGATCGTCGTCGACGACAACCACTGGCCGGTGCCGACCTACAACGAGATTCTGTTCTACTGCTAAAACGCAAGGTCATAGCCGTGTGGAAGAGCCCCGAGATATCTCGGGGCTCTTTTTTCGTTGACTCTGATTTCACTTTAGTATTTTCTTGCGTTCAAACGCAATTGGCATGCGTTCAAATTCTAAAGTCGGATTGCGCAAATGCAATTGCGAAAAGTTGAGTCTATCGCACTTAGATTACTTGACATGATATGTCGCGTCGTTACAATGCCTTTTAGCACTCAAAGACGGGGACTGCCAAAGCAAAATGCGAAAGCGGTCCTTCGAGAACAGGAAGCGAAACGCCATGAAGAAATTCAAAACAGAGAGCAAGAAACTGCTCGACCTCATGATCAACTCGATCTACACCAATCGCGAGATCTTCCTTCGCGAGCTTATCTCGAACGCGTCCGATGCGGTCGACAAGCTTTATTTCAAGAGCCTGACGGATTCCGACGTGCAGCTTTCCAAGGATGAGCTGGCCATTCACGTCGGCTTCGACGAGGGTGCTCGCACCATCACCATCTCCGACAACGGCATCGGCATGACGAAAGACGAGCTCGACAAGAACCTCGGCACCATCGCACACTCCGATTCCCAGGCGTTCAAGACCGACAACGCCGAGCAGCAGGGCGACGACATCGACATCATCGGGCAGTTCGGCGTCGGCTTCTACTCCAGCTTCATGGTTGCCTCCAAGGTGCGCGTCGTATCCCGCGCGTTCGGCAGCGACGAGGCGTGGGCGTGGGAATCCGACGGCGTTGAGGGCTACACCATCACCGAGGCCGAGCGCTCCGAGCACGGCACCGACGTTATCCTTACGCTCAAGGAGAACACCGACGAGGACAACTACGACACCTATCTTTCCGAGTACGGCCTGAAGGACCTGATTAAGCGCTACAGCAACTACGTGCGCTACCCCATCCAGATGGAGGTTTCCAAGACGCGCGAGAAGCCGAAGCCCGAAGACGCCGGTGACGACTACAAGCCCGAGTACGAGACCTACACCGAGACCGACACGATCAACTCGATGATTCCCATCTGGAAGCGCAAGAAGTCTGATGTGACCGACGAGGAGTACAACGAGTTCTACAAGACAAACTTCCACGATTTCGCCGACCCTGCGCGCACCGTCTCGCTGCATGCCGAGGGCGCGCTGACTTACGACGCGCTGCTGTTCGTGCCGAGCCGCGCCCCGTATGACCTGTACAGCAAGGATTTCAAGAAGGGTCTCGCGCTTTATAGCTCCAACGTGCTCATCATGGACAAGTGCGAAGACCTCCTGCCCGACTACTTCAACTTCGTTCGCGGCATCGTCGACTCGCAGGACCTCACGCTCAACATCTCGCGTGAGACGCTGCAGCACAACAGCCAGCTGAAGGCCATCGCCCGCCGCGTCGAGAAGAAAATCAAGTCCGACCTTGAGAATTTCCTCGACAAGGATCGCGAGGGCTACGAGAAGTTCTTCGAGAACTTCGGCCGCGGCATGAAGTACGGCCTCTACACCTCCTACGGCACGGCGAAAGACGTGCTGGGCGACCTGCTTCTCTTCTACTCGGCCAAGCAGAAGAAGATGATCACGTTCAAGGAATATGTGAAGGCTGCTGCCGATGGCCAGGAGACCATTTACTACGCCACGGGCGATTCCGTCGAGCGCATGGCGCAGCTGCCGATCGTGACGACGGTGCTTGCGAAGGGCTACGACGTGCTGCTGTGCCCCGAGGATGTCGACGAATTCTGCATGATGGCCATGTCCGATTACGCTGTGCCCGACGCGGCCGACCCCGACTCGCTCACCGCGTGGCCGCTTAAGAACGTGGGCGGCGAGAATCTCGGCCTTGAATCCGACGAGGAGAAAAAGGAAGCCGAGGAGACGGCCGAGTCCAACAAGGACCTGTTCGAGGCCATGAAGAGTGCCCTCGACGGCAAGGTGGAGAAGGTCGCGGTGTCCACGCGCCAGACCGATGCCCCTGCCTTCATCACCACCGAAGGCGGCGTGTCGCTTAAGATGGAGAAGATTCTCGCGGGCGCGCCGAAGAGCGCCGAGGAAGAGGGCGCGGTGAAATCGCATCGCGTGCTCGAAGTGAACGCGAAGCACCCGGTGTTCGAGGTCATGCAGAAGGCGCAGGAATCGGGCGACGACGAGAAAGTGAAGCTGTACTCGGGCATTCTGTACGACCAGGCGCTTCTCGTCGAGGGCATTCCGCTCGACGACCCGGTTGCCTACACTGAGGCGGTCACGAAGCTGATGAAGTAGGCCTCAGGGCGCAGGGCGTGAACGGGGGACCAGCTGCCATCGGCTGCCATCGGCTGCCGAAGGGGGAATCGGAAACCGGTTCAAGAAAAACCCTTGCGCTTGCGTGATTGATTCGCTATTATTTGTTTTCGCGTCTGAAGCTTGTGCTTCACTCGTTTGCCAACGTGGCTCAGCTGGTAGAGCAACGCACTCGTAATGCGTAGGTCAGCGGTTCGAATCCGCTCGTTGGCTCCAGAAACTTACAGGCCGTCGGCATTGAGCTGGCGGCCTGTTTTGTTGTTGAACGCGAAATAGGCGGGTCAGTGGTCCTTCCCGGTGGTTTTTGCCTCCCGCTGTCGGACGGGCTTTCTCGTTCGTGTTTTCTTTCAGGAGGGGGCTGACTCTGCTATTCTCTGTCGGACGGGGCGCTTTAGAAGGAGACAGCGCTCAAGGTGGAGAAAGGCGGGAACATGAACATAGAGCATCTGCGTGAATTCGAATACCTCGCCGAGAACCTGAGCTTCCGCGATACTGCACGCCATTTCTTCGTGAGTCCGTCGGTTATCAGCCGCCATATTTCGGCTATGGAAGACGAGCTCGGCACCAAACTCTTCGTCCGCTCGAAGCAGTCGGTCGCCATCACCGACGCCGGCACCGTTTTCCTCGACCGATCGAAGGCCATCCTTTCCGAATACAACGCCGCCCTTGCCGAGATGTCGCGCCTCGACGAAGGCGGAAAGCCCGTGGTGCGCTTGGGCTACTTGCACAATGCGGCGCGCCCGTTCATCCTGCAATTCACGTCGTATCTGAAGGAGCATTACCCGGAAATCGAGATCGAGTTCAAGGGCATGCCGTACAAGATGCTCTACACCGCGCTCGATGATAACAAGGCCGATCTCAACATCATGCTCAACGTGTATTCGCCCCATCAGCAGCGCTACGAGCTCGCGACCATGTATCGCGATCAGTTCTGCGTGGTCGTCCGGGCGAACAGCCGGCTTGCGCGCGACTGCGCCGACGGCATCGAGCTTTCGCGTCTTGTGGGTCTTGACCTGCTCCTTCCAAGCGAGAAGGATTTCCCGGGCCTGCAGGAGCGGATGCGGAAGGTGCTCGAAACCGAGCCCTCCCTTCTGATGGAGCGCGCTCGCAGCTTCCGCGACGTCGACTCGATGTACATCCAGGTGGAAACGTCGAACAGCGTCGGCATTTCCACAAGTGCGAACTGGGCATACGGGTCGAGCAAGGTGGTGTATCTCCCCATCAGGGGCGTCGATGCCGGCATCGACGTGAACGCCTACATCGGCCGCTCGCTTTCGGGCCGCACACTCACTGCGTGCAAAGAGGCGCTTGCGAGCTGTCAGGCCTATCTTGAAGATTTCTCCGTGCTCGAGAATGCCCGCGTGCAATGGCGGGCACGAGTGGGCGCGCTCTACTAAGCTGGCAGTTGCACAATCGCAAACGGGGTTGTTCCACATATTGCAACAACGCTTGCAGAATGCGAATCACCAGGTCGGCGGGAAGACGCATACAATCATCCCAGTGAGAAACATCCGACGGTGTTATCCCCTCCTTACAAAGCTGTCGGTTGCACTCCCTTATCCCCTTTGGCTCGCCGCCCTCTCCAATCCTGTCGGCGAGCTCCTTTAAGGAGCCGTTATCCCCAAAAGCGGCTCCTTTTTCTTTGGTTTCTCCGCGCACTTGGGCGCTGTCGCGCAAAGCCGTTGTACCCTTTTATCGGTACTATTCGATTGCGGGCATATAGCCCGAGAGGTTCGCCGCGTTTGCGAGGAGTGTCCATGTCCATTAGATTTGCCGCAGCTCAAGCCGTAAGCTCCATTTCGACGTGGGGCTTGAAGCACGTGTTCCGTCGGCCAGCGGCAAACTTCCCAGGGAAGATCGCGCTCTATGTGGACCCGCGTTTGCTCGCGAACTTGCGGGGAAAGCTTGCCCGCGGGTCGATCATGGTGGTGGGCACCAACGGGAAGACCACGGTGACCAATCTGCTCGCCGACGTCCTCGAGGGCTCGGGCGCCCGCGTGGTGTGCAACCGGACGGGTGCGAACCTCGATTCCGGCGTATCGACGGCGCTTCTTCATGCGAAAGAGGCCGATTGGGGCGTGTTCGAATCCGACGAGCTGTGGCTGAAGAAGATGACGCCGCAGCTCAAGCCGACCTACGTGCTGCTTTTGAACCTGTTCCGCGACCAGCTTGACCGTTGCGGCGAAATCGATCGCATCCAGGACAACATTGTCGAGGCGCTCGCCGCATCGCCTGAGACCATCCTTGTCTTCAATGCCGACGACCCCCTGTGCGCCACCATCGCAAAGCGCGCCTCCGAGCTGCCCGGGCGCGAGCGGACGCGCCAGATCGCGTTCGGGGTGAGCGAGAGCATGGGCCTTGCGCAGAACACGGTCTCCGACGCCACGATGTGCCAGCTGTGCTCGTCGATGTTCGAGTACGACTTCCGCCAATACGGCCAGCTGGGAGCTTGGCATTGCCCGACGTGCGGCTTCTCCCGCCCTTCACTCGATTTCGCGGCGCAAAATGTGGAACTTGGCGAGCACGAGCTTTCCTTCGATATCGCCCGCCCGCAGCCGAACGCGGGCGAGTCCGCGCCTGCAAGGCCGATCCGCGCGGCGTTCAGCGGTGCCTACATGGTGTACAACCTGCTTGCGGTGGGTGTTGCGGCCGATCTTGTGGGCTGCGGAAACGACGCGATTCAGGCTGCCATCGCGTCTTTCGACCCGAAGAACGGTCGTCTGCAGCGCTACTCCATTCGGGGGCGAAGCATCCTGCTCAACCTCGCGAAGAACCCCACGGGCTTCAACCAGAACCTCAAAATCATCGAGAAGGACGCATCGCCCAAGGCGGTCGCCTTCTTCATCAACGATAAAGAGGCCGACGGCCATGACGTCTCGTGGCTGTGGGATATCGACTTCGAGGAGCTTTCGCGCCAGGAGGGCTGCGTTGTGTTCGCCGGGGGTATTCGCGGCAACGACATGCAGGTGCGCTTGAAGTATGCGGGCATTCCCTCCAAGGTGGTGAAAAACGCGCAGGAATTCCTCGATGAGCTGATGAAACTTCCTCGTGAGACGAATGCCTACGCCATCGCGAACTACACGGCGCTGCCGAGCGTGAAGTCTGCTCTCGATGCTGCGGAAAGCGAGGCTGGTGACCTTGCGAACTGCGAGGTTGGCGACCCTGCGCGGGAGACTCCGTGCTCAAACAGTCCTCGCTTCGCTGCGGAACTGCGCGCGGAGCCCCCCGCACAGGGTCGGTCCGGGGCTGACGGGGCGGAGTCCTCCGCGCAGGCTCAGGAGCGGACCCCCATCGTGATCGCCCACATGTTCCCCGACCTGCTGAATCTCTACGGCGATGGCGGTAACGTGCGCATTCTGAGCGAGCGCCTTGCATGGCGTGGAATTCCCGTCCAGGTGAAACGCGTCGAATACGGCGAGTCCGTCGATCTTGGCGACGTCGACCTCGTGTTTCTCGGCGGTGGCCCCGATCGTGAGCAGAAACTCGCGTCGGCGGAGCTCATGCGCATGAAAGACGAGCTCGCCGCCTACGTGGAAGAGGACGGGCCGGTGCTCGCCATCTGCGGCGGGTATCAGATTCTCGGCAAGACTTGGCTGCTCGGCGATGAGGAGGTTCCCGGGCTCGATATCGTCGGCATCGAGACGCGCCGCTCCGGCACGTCCGCCGACCGCCTTATCGACAACATCGTGCTCTCCTCGTCGCTTGCGACGCATCCGGTGGTGGGATACGAGAACCATGCGGGCCGAACGTACCTCGCGGAAGGGGTGAAGCCTTTCGGCGCGGTGGTTTCCTCGGTCGGGCACGGTAACAACGACGCAGACAAGGCCGACGGTGCGCTCTATCGCAAGGTTCTCGGTACTTACCTCCATGGTCCGCTGCTTTCGAAGAACCCGGAAATCGCCGACTGGCTTTTGACCGCCGCATGCGAACGCCATGCTCGGCGAACGGGTGAGAGTGAGCCTGCGCTTGCTCGTCTCGACGACGCCGAGGAGCTGGCGGCAAACGCGTTCATGGCGGATAGGGTCGGGGCGAAGTAAAAATTTCGGTCTGCGCTTTCGGCATGCGATTTTCCCGCCGACAGCGGATTGCACTGCTTTGGGACAAAAAGTGGCGTTTTAGGGGGTGTTCGGACCTTGAGAGGCTCCGCTGAAGAGGCCCAAGCGGCGCATCGGGGCCGCCTGGGCCCCGAAATCGTGCGACCCTCGACCCCCTCATCCCCCTAAAACGCCACTTTTTGTCCAAAACCTGCTGATTTCCTTGTCGGGAAACGTGAAGGGGAAGCCCCAAGTTGTAGGTTTTCAGTGGGCGTCCTGCGGCTATTTGCCAGAATTGGGGCATCCTCGCTTGTCAATAATTAAGGCAGTCGGCAAAATCTATTTGATATGAGAAGAAATAAGAAAAAATCCCCCAATGCCGTCGGGCGGCACGGTCAGCACACGATGGGCGCCCAAGCGTCCGCGAGCTTCGACCGGGAGTCCCCGACGCCTCACGCCTCCCATGCGGCGGCGTCCTTTGGTGACGGCGATAACCTCGGCCCTGCGCAAAACCCCTACTCGCGTCGCGTGACGCAGGCAGAATACACCAAGAAGCGCAAGAGCAAGAAACGCAAGAAGATCGTGCTTGCGGTATGCATCGCCCTTTTGGTGGTGGTGCTCGGAGGAGTCGGTGCTGCGTTCGCCTACATCAACACCATCAACGCCAACCTCAACAAGGGCGTCGACGACGACCTTCGCGACGCGCTCGTCGACACGAAGTATGCTGGCGACCCCTTCTATATGCTGCTCATGGGCACTGATGGTTCGGAAGAGCGCTCGGAGTCGGCTGAGTACGCGGGCGACCAGTTCCGCTCCGACAGCATGATCCTCGCGCGCATCGACCCGCAGAACAAGCAGGTCACCATGGTGTCGCTCCACCGCGATACGCTCATTGACATGGGTACGAACGGCAAGCAGAAGCTCAATGCGGCGCACTCGATTGGTGGCGCGGCCTACACGATCGAGGTTGTCTCGAAGTTCGCGGGCGTTCCCATCTCGCATTATGCGGAAATCGACTTCGACGGCTTTAAGGAAGCGGTCGACGCGCTCGGCGGTGTGGAAGTCGATGTCCCGATGGAAATCAACGACGAGGATGCGGGCGGTCATCTCGACGCCGGCCTGCAGACTCTCAATGGCGACCAGGCGCTCATCCTGTGTCGTGCGCGCCATGCCTACGACGCTTACGGCGATGGCGACCGCTACCGTGCCGCCAATCAGCGCCTTGTCCTTTCCGCCGTTGCGAAGAAGATTCTCTCGTCCGACCCAATCACCATGGCGAACACGATTCAAGCGCTCTCGAAGTACATCACCACCGACTTCAACGTGACCGACATTGTCTCGCTCGCGTCGAGTATGCAGGGGCTCAACACCGACACGGGCATCTATTCGGCGATGGAGCCCACCACCTCGAAGCTCGTTAACGGCACCTGGTACGAATACGTGAACGAAAAAGAGTGGCAAACCATGATGCAGCGCGTCGACCAGGGTCTTCCTCCGACCACCGAAGACGTGATCGACGAGAAGAACGGCACGGTGCTCGCCAGTACGGGCGACAAGGCGGGAGCAACTTCTAACACGTCTTCCACCACGACTGCAACCAGGTCGGGCAAGGTGACCGTGAAGAACGGCGCGAACATCGACGGGGCCGCCGCAACCGCCGCCACGAAGATCGAGAAGCTCGGCTACACTACCGAGACAGGCAACGCGAGCTCCTCGTTCTCGACGACGGTCGTTGTGTACAGCAACGACAGCCAGAAGGAAGCGGCTGAGGAAATCGCGAAGCAAATCGGCAACGGCGTGGCAACCAAAAACGATGGGCGCTACACGTTTTCGACCGACTTCCTCGTGGTCATCGGCTCGGATTGGAAATAGCATCTGCGCGCTTGCGGGCGCAGGGCGAATGGATGGAACACGCGCGGCAGCCGCATTGCGGGCCGCGCGTTTTTTATGGGAAGGGGCGTGGATGAAGTTCACCGTTATCGCGGTGGGGAAGCTCAAGGAGCGTTTTTGGACGGAAGCGTGCGCGGAGTATCTCAAGCGCTTGCAGCCGTATGCGAAGACGGAGGTGCGCGAAATCGCCGACGTGGACCCGCGACGTGCGGGAGGTATCGAGGGCGCGCGCGATAAAGAGGGCGCGGCGATTTGCGCGGAGCTCGACAAGCTGGGACCGGACGTTCATGTGGCGCTTCTGGCGATCGATGGCAAGGAACGCTCGAGCGTGGGCATCTCCCAGCGAATCGATTCGCTGGCGCTTGCGGGGAAGAGCAGCTTCGCGTTTGTCATCGGCGGGTCGGACGGCGTGAGCGCGGAAGTGCGCGCTCGGGCTGATGAGCTGCTGTCGTTCGGTCCGATCACCCTGCCTCACAACCTGGCGCGCGTCGTGCTCTTGGAGCAGCTCTACCGCGCGCAGAAGATCTCGCACGGCGAGCCCTACCACAAGTAGACGGCCAGCCGCGGAAGGCGGCCAGCCACGGGAGAGCAGCCTACCATAAGGAGACGACTGGCCGCGGGAAGGCAGCCAGCCGTCTGTTGAGTTCGTGTCCCGCGCTCTGCGTGAGCTGTTCGCCTATGCGAGCAGCCCCTTGCCCGCACCGGAAACGACCGCCGATCGTGCGACCAGGTATGTCGACACCAGATAGATTGCGTACACCGCAATCACCAGCGCAATACCAACGGCAAGCGTGCCTGCAACCGCCGTAGCGCCCCAAATCGACAGCAAGTTCTCGTACAGAACGCTGATCGCGCAGGCTGAATGACATCCCGCAACGAGAAGCGGCGCCCCGAAGTAAATGCCAACTTGCGTGCGCAGGCTTCGCAGAACCATGCCTCTGTTGCACCCCAGCTGAGCGAGTAAACGATAGCGCGGAATGCTGTTCGCTACCTCGGAGAGCTGCTGGACGGAAAGAACCGCCGCCGTGGTCATGAGGAAGATGAACCCGATGTAGAGCGCCAGGTAAACTAACAGCAGCGTAAGCCCCATGCTGTCGGCGACAACGCTTTCGCTCGTGTCGTAATAGGACACCGGCCATGCGCCGGGATCGTAAGTCCAGCCCTTTTCGGCAAGCTCTTCACTCGGCGGTGCCGCCTTCCCGTATTCAGCCATCATGTCTTTCATGGCCTGCTCTTGCGAATCACTTGCCAGGTTGACGTTCAGCTCGCTCAAGTACGGCAGATCGCCAGCGGCGAACCTGTCGGCTGCCAACTCATCGGGAACCACCAGCACAGCGAGGAGGCAACTCATGCTGCTTACCTGGAGCGACTGCGAAACAACCTGCCCTGATGCGGTCAGCTCATGTCCATCGACGGTAATGGTCCGCCCTTTCTGGCCGAGGGCCTGCGCGTACTTGGCCGACTTGTCAACCGTGTTGTCGACCAAGTATTCGTCTGCAGCAAGCTCGATCGGCTTTTCGCCTGCAAGTTGCCGTGCAGCGTTGAACTGCGACAACGACACGTACTGCACGCCTTCGTCGGCCATGCTGGAGTTCTCATCGAATCCGATCTGCGCAAGCGTGAAGCCGCAAGCATCGGCAAGCTGCTTGTTCGTCAGATCGCTCGCAAGCCACGTGTCAACCTGGGCGGAGCCGGTCACGCGCTCGTTCCAATCGGGGATGAGCGACTTCATATACGCGGCGGTGGAGCCGTCGCTCGATTGCCAAAGGCTATAGATCTCGTCGCGCTGGCTCTCGACCTCCTCGATTGCGGCGGCCTTCTCCTCTTCCCCGCCATACTGCCCGGCGGGCACCGCCTCCATGTCGGAGGTGTCAAGCGCCATCAGGCTCGCGCGGATAGATACGTCGAACTGGGTATTCTCTTCCAGTTGATCGGAGAGCACCGACGCCAAGCTGAAGCCTGTCGAGAACACGACGATACTGAAGAACAGAAGGACGCTCACGGCCCACAGCGACACGAACGCAGTGTTCACTTTCGTCGCGATCTGGCGCATGGTGAACATGGCGAGACCCTTGAAGTACACGCCCCGCAAACGCTGGATCAGCAGGATGAAGAACCCCGACGCCGACCAGAACAGGCCCAGCGTGCCGACGAGCATCAACAGGGTTGCGATGCGGAAGTGCTCGCCAAAGTAGACCAGGCCATCGAGGTTGAGCTCGGAATACGCCTTCGCCAAAATCAGGCATGACAGCACGAACACAATCAGGCAGATGAGGGGGTTGCGCACGGGCATGCGCTCGCTGCGGGAGCGTGCCGAGAGCAGTGTGGCAAGTTTGCAGCGCGAAATCTGTATGGCGTTGAACAGGGCGACCACGACGAAGATAAGCGCGAAACAGCCCAGGGTCAGCTGCGCGGATCGGGCGCTGAACAGCAGATGGTAGTCGCTGATCGCCACGCCGATAAGGCCCGCCGTGGCGAAGGCAATCGCTTGCGAGATCAGAAAGCCAAGCCCCAAGCCCACCACCAGCGCAAGCACGCCGACGATCAGCGTTTCCGTCAGGACTACCGAGGAAACCTGTCGCGGGCTCATGCCGAGCAAAAGGTAGGTGCCGAACTCCTTCTTGCGGGCTCGAACCACGAACCGGTTGGCGTAGAGGACCAAAAAGCCCAAAACGACGGCGACGACTACGCTGAAATAGGTCATGATCTGGGCCAAGATATCGAAAATGCTCGCACCAGATGCCAAGAAAACACCCTCGGCGCCTTCCTGGGCCTCGAACAGCACACGTGAGTCCCCGATGGCGTTGAAGGCGTAAAACACCGCCACGCCCAAGGTCAGGGTGACGAAGTACACAGCGTAGTCGCGCACGCTGCGGCGCACGTTGCGCAAGGCAAGTTTCATCAACATGATGACCGCCGCCTAGTTGCCGAGCGCGGTGACGTGCGAGGCTACGAAACCGACCGCGGAGGATGAGCCCTGCTTGCCGGAAAGGAACGCCTGGACCTCAAGGATACGCTGGTAGAAATCGGTTCTGCTGTTATCGCCGCGACGCAGCTCGTTGAACAGCTTGCCGTCTTTGATGAACAGAATGCGATCGGCGTACGATGCCGCAACCGCATCATGCGTGACCATCATGATAGTGGCGTGCAGCTTCGTGTTCAGAACCTCGAGGGTTTCAAGAAGAACGGCGGCGTTGCGTGAGTCGAGCGCTCCTGTGGGCTCGTCAGCAAGAACCAACTTCGGATCGGCAACGATGGCGCGGGCTGCAGCCACGCGTTGGCGCTGGCCGCCCGACATCTGGCGCGGGTACTTCTGCAGAACGTCCGTCACGCCCAAAAGAGTGGCGGTGCGCTCGACCTTCGTTCGGACGGCGTCGGCCTTCTCTCCCTTGATGGTGAGGGCCAAAGCGATGTTCTCGAAACCGGTCAGGGTATCGAGCAGATTGGCGTCCTGGAAGATGAAGCCCAGGTCGTCGCGGCGAAACTTGGAGAGCTGGCGGCTGCGTAGATGCGTGATGTCGCGGCCGTTCAAGATGATGCTTCCGCTGGTCGCGGTATCAATAGTGGAGATACAGTTCAACAACGTGCTCTTGCCCGAGCCGGATGGGCCCATCACGCCGACGAACTCGCCTTCGCAGATATCGAACGACACGTCGTCAAGCGCACGCGTGACGGCCTCGCGCGAGCCGTACACCTTCAAAACGTCGCGCACGGAGAGCAAAACCTTGCGGCTGTCGGACTGATTCGCATTCGCGATGCCTGCTGGAGGGGCTGCGGTAACCATAGACATGGGGATTCCTCGTATATTCTTTCTGCCACTGTTTTTGGGTGTGGCACCCACCGCTTCCAACGCAGCGGCAGCGTTTCTTTACTCTCGACAACGAATATGGGATAAAGGACGCGTCATGGGCGGAGGGCGCAGTGCGTTTCCTAGGGTTTGGCTCTGCTAGAAAGGATTGCGCCTCCGGCCTGCAGCGTGACGCGAATAAGGCTGGATGACCGTCTCGGGCCGCATGTCCAACGAGGCTGCGTGCTGCAGATGCCGAAGGAGGACCTTCGCTCAGGCGGATCGAGCGAAGGGAGCGAGCCTTGCAGTACATCGGAATCGACATCGCCAAGAACACCCATGTCGTCGCGTCGCGCATGGCGGACGGAGCGCCGCATGGCAAGGCATTCCGGTTCGCGAACGACGAGCGCGGGTTCAGGTCCTTGCTCGAGCGCTTCGCCGAGCTCGAGGCGGGCCCGGACGACTGCATCGTCGCTATGGAGTCGTCCGGCCACTACTGGCTGGCTCTCTGGTCGTTTCTCGACGACCACGGATATCCCGTCGCGGTGGTCAACCCCGTCATGACCGATGCCTTCCGCAAGGCAGATTCGGTGCGCAAGACCAAAACCGATGCAATCGATGCCTTCCTCATCGCCGAGTACGCGCGGTTCAAGAACCTAGGCCCCACGCCGATCGCGCCTGAGGTCGCCGACGGTGCCAAGGTGCTCACGCGCTACCGTGCGCACCTCGTCTCCGAGAGGACCGCCCTCAAGAACCGAGCCACCGCAGCGGCCGACCGGGTGTTCCCCGAGCTCGCTAGATGCTTCTCGACGAAGCACACCGCCGCAAGCCGGGCGATCCTCTCCGAGTTCGGCACTCCTGCGCGCGTGGCCTCAACCGACATCAGGACGCTCACGCGTGTGATCGGGGAGGCCAGCCGGGGCCATCACGGCCGCGAGAAGGCGGAGGAGGTCAAGGCTGCGGCGAAGACGTCGGTGGGTTCTACTTGGGCCTCTGAGGCGCTCGCCTTCGAGCTTGCCCACATCACAGCCCTCATCGACCGCATGGACGAGGAGATTGCCGCCCTCGACACCAAGATAGCCGAGGTCGTCGAAGGCCCCATGGCCGGGTTTTTGCAGACGATCCCCGGGATCGGCCCCGTGAACGCAGCGGTCATCCTGGCCGAGGTCGGAGACCCTTCCCGCTTCGAGGAGCCCTCCAAGCTCTACGCCTACGCGGGCATAGACGCCTCGAAGTCCCAATCCGGCAAGTTCGACGGGGCCGAGCAGCGCATGTCCAAGCGCGGCTCGTCGTATCTGCGGCACGCGCTTATGTATGCGGCCGACAAAGCCAGGATGCGCGACCCGTACTTCGGGGACTACTATGACTCCCTGAGAGCGCGCGGCAAGCATCACTACGTCGCGGTATCGGGTGTGGCGAGGAAGCTGTGCGGGGTGATACTGGCGGTGATGAAGGAGCAGCGGCCCTACGAGAGCCGTCCGTCTATCCAATCGCAGCAGAAGGAGCCGACAGCAGGCTGAGGTTCGCAGTCCGGACACCCGATCTCTTTGCGGCTGCAGATCCATGCAGCCTAAGCAGCCATGTCCCGAACCGCTCCGATGGTCGCCCTTTATCCCATATTCGATTGTCAAAGTTCTATCTAAAAATGTCTCGGAAAGCCCTTGACATCATTTAGCTGGTCTTTCTCTTCGATTCGGCACATCCCCATGATGCGACGAGCGCGAAAACGAAGCCATCGAAGGGCCTTACCGAAATCTTACGGTTTTGTAAGGTTTGCCGCCAAGTCTATGCGCGTGCGGTCGAGTGGGAAGGTGAGTGCGATGGTCGTGCCCGCCCCCTCTTCCGAGGAAACACGCAGGCCAAGGCCCATTCTCTCGCAGGCGACAGCGGCAAGATAGAGCCCCATGCCCGTCGCTTTGTGGTGGGCATGGGGCTGGCTTCCCGTAAATCCGCGATCGAACACGCGCGGCACGTCGGCGGCGGGAATGCCGTCGCCGTTGTCGCTGATCAAAAGCTCGATGCACCCGTCTTTCGTCCCTGCGTCCTTCACCGCGCCTTCGAAGTGAACGGTTTTCGCGCCGTACTTCGCCGAGTTCTCCAGAACCTGTCCGATGATGAAATTGACCCATTTCGCGTCGGCGAACACCTCGAGCGTCTCGTCGATCGCGAAATCGAGCGAAATGCCCGCGCCGATGAGCGTGCGCGACCTCTGGCGGCATGCCTTGCGAGCGAGTGCCGCAAGGTTTAACTCATCGATGGAGAAATCCTCGCTCAGAGTTGCCGAGCGCGCATAGTATAACGCCTGTTCAACGCGCGACTCGATACGGTCGAGGTCGCCGCGCACCTCATCGGCCCCAGGCCCGTGAAGGCTCGACAACGCAAGCTGGGCCGATGCGATGGGCGTCTTCGCCTCGTGAACCCACAGATCGATGTAGTCGCGGTAATCCTTCATGTCGCGGGAGCGGGCGGCAAGCTCGTCCGAGGCAGCCTTGCCCTGCACGGCGAGCGCACGATAGGCCAGGGTTCCCTCCAACGTGCGCGGCTCGTCCAGAATCGACGAGAGGTAGCGCGCGTTGTCGGGCGAATTGCAAAAGTGGTCCAGCTGCTGGTAGAACTCGCGGTTGCGCGAGAAGCCGACGGCGAGCGCAATGCAGGCGAACAGGGCCTCGCAAAGGGAAACGAGCGCGATGGCGGAAGCGTTCGAGCTGGTCACAGCTAAGATGCCCGCAACAACGAGCATGAGGGCGACCATGCCGAACATGAACCCGGCGCGCGAGCGAAGATATGCCCCGAACGAGTATGCACACTCGATGCGGTCCTCGGCAGCGAACGGCGCAGGCTCAGGATCGCGGGGCGAACCAGCGGCCGTGTGGTCGGGCTCTTCCCAATTCGTGCTGCTCATCGAATCACGTACCCCAGGCCGCGTCGGGTGGTGATGAAGTCGTCGGGCACTCCTGCGGACTCCAGGCTGCGGCGCAGGCGATTCACGTTCACCGTGAGCGTGTTGTCGTCGACGAACGCGTCGGTCTGCCACAGCTCGTTCATCAGCTCGCTGCGTGAGATGATGGATCCCGTGTTCTCCATAAGAATGCGCAGAATCAGAAGCTCGTTGCGCGAGAGCTCCACGCGCTTGCCGCGATACGAGACCTCGGCCCGCACGCTGTCAAGGGAGACGCCGCCATGCTCGATTTGCCCGCGCGCCGAATCGGCTGACCCGCTGCGGGCGAGCGCGCGGTCGATGCGGGCAAGCAGCACAGCGGGACGGTAGGGCTTGACCACGTAGTCGTCGGCGCCGACGCTCATGCTCATGACCTCGTCAAACTCGCTGTCCGAAGAGGTCAGCACGATGATGGGAACGTTGCTTTCCTGACGAATAGCGCGGCAAATCTCGTGGCCGTACGCACCGGGAAGCGAAAGGTCGAGCAAGATGCAGTCGGGGGCGGCAGCCAAAGCTTCGGCCGCGGCGTTCGCAAACGATTCGCAGCAAAGGCACTCGTGGCCCTTGAGCTGCAGCATGCGCACAAGATTCTCCCGTAGTGAGACGTCGTCTTCGACAATGAGCAAACGCGCCATCGGTCCCCTTTCGCGTCAATCGGATGAGCTGATGATAGCGCAACGGGAAGCCATCTGGCATTTCGTCATCGTACTGTAGCGCCGTTTTCGCGCTCTTGAGGCAGGGCGCCGTAAGCGCCGCCGCTATTGTTGCGATGCTGCAAAGTACGCAGGTGAACGCGCGCGACATGCATGTTTGGTCGTTTGTCGTGGGTCTTGGGAAGGTGTGGGGCGGCGAGATAGGAAGTAGGGTGAGCCGCCCCGCAGTTGGAAGGTAATGAACGGGAAGGTGGGCAAGCGCTTGCATAAGGAGGACACAGGCGCTTGCCCGATGTGTTTCAGACCTCCTCAAGTATAAGACATATGCCAATAGATGACAAGCGCAAATTGGCACTATTTCACACATGTCGCACTACGCGCTCGCGCTATACTGATGCGACTACGGGCGGCATGCCCGTTGCAACTGCGGGCCGCGTAGTTGCTTGCGACTGCGGGCAGAGCTCCGCCGCGGTTACAAGAGGCATGCCCGCGCGTTGCTCCTCGCTTGGAAAGGTGAACCGATGAGACTGATCTCGTGGAACGTGAACGGCTTGCGCGCCGTTATGAAGAAGGGCTTCGAGGACATCGTGGCCGAGTTCGATGCCGATGTCTTCGCCCTACAGGAGACAAAGCTCCAGGCGGGGCAGGCGACGCTCGATCTTCCCCAATACCTAGAGTTCTGGAGCTATGCCGAGCGGAAAGGCTACTCAGGGACGGCGGTCTTCACCAAGCGCGCGCCTCTGCAGGTGCTTCATGGGTTGGGCTCGGAGTACCTCGACACCGAGGGGCGCATCGTCGCGCTCGAGTTCCCCGAGTTCTGGTTTGTCGACGTGTACACGCCGAACGCGCAAAACGAGCTCGCCCGCATCGGGCATCGCATGGAATGGGACGACGCGTTCCGCGACTTTTGCAAGGGGCTTGAAGAGGGCGTGCTTCCCAGGGATGTTCCCGTCGAGCGCGCCGATGCCGACGGGCTGGTCGTTCTCGGCTCCGATGCCCCCAAGGACACCCCGCGCCACCCGCTCGGGGCAGGGCACATGCCCAAAGAAGTGCTTCCCTTGACGCAGGCGGGGGAGACCGCCGCGCCGAAACCTGTCATCATGTGCGGCGACTTCAACGTGGCACACAATGAAATTGACTTGAAGAATCCTGGTCCCAACAGGGGGAACGCGGGTTTCTCCGACGAGGAGCGCGGCAAATTCTCCGACTTGCTCGCCGCAGGCTTCACCGACACGTTCCGCACCCTTCATCCCGATACGACGGGTGCGTACTCGTGGTGGAGCTACCGTTTCAACGCGCGCAAGAACAACGCGGGGTGGCGCATCGATTACTTTTTGGTGAGCGACGGAATCGCCGACAAGGTGGAGGACGCGAGCATTTACAATGAAGTATTCGGAAGCGACCATTGCCCGGTGGGCATTGACATAGCACTGGAGGATTAACAGCCTATGGATACTCGGAAAATCGAAGAAGGCGTGCGCCTCATTCTCGAGGGCGTTGGCGAGGACCCCGATCGCGAAGGGCTGCGCGAGACGCCTGCCCGCGTGGCGCGCATGTACGAAGAGGTGTTTGCGGGGCTCGCACAAGATCCCGCCGTCCACTTCGAGAAGACCTTCGACGAGCACTGCAACGAGATGGTCCTCGTGCGCGACATTTCCTTCTACTCGATGTGCGAGCATCATCTGGTGCCCTTCTTCGGCAAGGCGCACATCGGCTACATCCCCGCCGCGGACGGCCGCGTGTGCGGGCTTTCGAAGCTCGCGCGCCTCGTGGAGGTGTTCGCGAAGCGCCCCCAGGTGCAGGAGCGCCTGACCGGGCAGATCGCCGACACCCTGGTGGAGCAGCTCCACCCGCAGGGCGTCATCGTGGTGCTCGAGGCGGAACATATGTGCATGAGCATGCGCGGCGTGAAGAAGCCGGGCAGCCGCACGGTCACGAGCGCAGTGCGCGGCGTGTTCGCGGGTTCGACGCCCGCTTCGCGCGCTTCTCGCAGCGAGGCCATGTCGCTTATCCTTCGCGACGCTCGCTAGGCGCAGCGCACGTCGCTGCCGGCGGGCGAATCGGGTAGTATGGGAACCACAAGAAACGGATGAAAGGTGCAACCATGAAGTGCGTTATCTCTGTTCTGGGCAAGGATCGCAGCGGCATCGTCGCGGCGGTGGCGGTGGCGCTTGCGGAATGCGGCGCGAACATCGACGACATCAGCCAGACCATCTTGAACGACATCTTCTCGATGACGATGCTCACTACGCTCGATACGGAAAAGGCCGACTTCGACACCGTGCAGGACAAGCTCAAAGCGGTGGGCGAGGATCTCGGCGTGCAGATCATCATCCAGCGCGAAGATGTCTTCCAGTACATGTACAAGATTTAGAAAACGGCATCTGAGCTGGGGTTCACTTAGCTTCAACCCACACTACGCCACATTGCGGCCATATCGCCCGTCGGGAAGATTGATTCTCGGCGGGCTTTCTTTTTGTTCGATTCTATTCGTCATTCACTATAATGGAGCGTACGCGATAAACGTCGCAAGCTTGTGCTGCGGCACATGAACAGGAGGAATTATGAGAGATCATTCCCAGCATATCCAGCTCTCTCGTGAGCAGGCGGTCTCGTCGATGCTCGAGGCGATGGATGCGGCACCCGCAGGTTTCGGGTGGGCGAGCATCGCCGCGGGCGAGGATTTGCACAGCAGCGAGGTCGCTCGCAAGCGCTGCGAGCAGGTGGCGCTCGCCGATTCGGTGGGGCGTGTGCTCGCCTATGACGTGGTCTCTCGGTGCGACATGCCCTCCGCGCTCACGTGCGCGATGGACTCGATCGCCCTGCACTGGTCCGATTTCGAGAACCTCGCGGAAGGCGAGCTGCCCGACACGAGCGCATGGGTCCGCGGGGTGGATTGGCAGTTCGCGAACACGGGCGTCGCGATGCCCGAAGGGTTCGACAGCGCCATCGTCATCGAGCACGTGCGGGTGTCGGAAGACCAGCAGCACGTGACCATCGACGCCGCTCCCTCAAAGCAGGGTGCGGGCACGCGTCCTGCGGGTTCGACCATGAAGCGCGGCGATGTCCTTGCGACTGCCGGCACGGTTGTGACGCCTGACGTTGCGGCGCGCATGGGCACGGGCGACAATGCCGTGGTTCCTGTGGTTCGCAAGCCTCGCGTGGCCTTCATTCCCACGGGCAACGAGCTCGTTCCCGCAGGTGTCCCCCTCGATCCGACGCGCGTCGACCAGTTCGCCGCCCGCGGCCGCAACTTCGAGACGAACAGCATCCTCGTGCGCGCGAAGGTGGAAGCGTGGGGCGGGCAGTTCGTTCCCTTCGACATCGTGTGCGACGAGCGCCCCGAAATCGAGGCCGCCATCAAACGCGCATGCGAGGTTGCCGACATCGTCGTTTTGAACGCGGGTTCCTCGAAGGGCTCGGACGACTGGTCGTGCGAGGTCATGGACGAGATGGGTCGCATGATCTGCCATCAGACGAACCATGGCCCGGGGCATCACAGCTCCTACGCCGTCGTCGACAACGTGCCCATCGTGGGCATCTCCGGTCCTTCGGGCGGCGCGTCGTTCACCCTCGACTTCTACCTGCGTCCGCTTATGCGCAAGTATTTGGGGCTTGATCCCATCGTGCCGAAGACGGCGGCCCGCTTGACCGAGGCGTTCCCGGCTCCGAAGCACGGCCCGGGCGCGAAGAACGGCAAACCTGCTGGTGAGGAGCGCCCGCGCGAGCATCCCGACCATGCGCCGGGAGAGCCGGAGTTCTTCGGCATCCGCCCTCTCCGCGTGGAGCCGAGCGCCGACGGTGTGCTCGAGGCGACGCCGATTGACGGTCGCCCCGGATCGAAGACGGCATGGGGAGCGAACGCTTTCACCATGATGGGCATGGGTCCCGGCATCGAGCCTCCCGCGGCAGGCGACATCATCGAGGTGGAGTTTCTCTAGCGAAGCTCCTCGGCGACGCTTTCCCGCGTGGTGTTATACTTTCTTGCAGTGATTGACAGTTTGCAACGGCAACCCAGTGCCCGAAGGGTGCGGGGAGAAAGGAGCGCGTTATGTCTATGAACAAAGTGCTCGCTGCGGTGGATGCAACTGATGGCGGTCGTAGGGCGTTGGAGCTTGCGATCAGCGTGACCGAGAACAACTCCGATGCTGTCATCGACTTGGTGTACGTGGTGCCGATTCCCTTGCTCGACGATTCCCAGATGACGAGCTTCCGCTCCATCTTGGAAATGATGATGAACGATGGGAAATCGCTGCTCGAGAGACTGGTCGGCGCTCACGAGGATGCGGCCGATCGCCTGAATCCGCTGCTCATCACGGGAACGAACCCCGCTACCGAAATCGTGAAGCTGATCGACCAGGGCGACTACGATCTTGTCGTCATCGGCAACCGCGGGCTTTCGGGCATGAAGGAGTACATGGGAAGCGTCAGCCACAAGGTGCTGCACGGCTCGTCGGTGCCGGTGCTCATCGCCAAGTAAGCCATACTTCGAAACAAGGAGCGTTCTGTGAGCGAATTGAAAAGCGAGCAGGGCGGCATGAAAGAGGAGCGCGTGCGCAAAAACGCGCTCCTTTTGTTCAGCAAGCCGCCGATTCCGGGTTTGGTGAAAACCCGCCTGACCGTGCTGAAAGACGGTGTGTTCCAGCCCGAGGTCGCCTCGGGGCTCTACCACTGCATGCTCTTCGATGTGGTGGAAATCTGCTGCGCGGCGATGGCGGATTTGGAGCGCGAAAGCGCCGAGCGGGCACAGGCGGCCCTGGCCGCAGGCGAGGAAGTGGTTCGCGACGAGTACGAGATGATCATCTCGACGACGCCTGCAAAGAACGTCGAGGTGATGCGCAAGCTGTTTTCCGATGCGGGCGAATGGCCGCGCGAGCTGGTGTTTCTCTGCGATGAGGGCGCCAGCTTCGACGAGCATTACAACCAGGCGTTCGAGAAGGCGTGGGCGCGCGGTGCTGATTGCATCCTCTCGATGGGCGCCGATATGCCCGCTCTCACCAAGGCCGACGTGCGCGCAGGGTTCAACGCGCTCCACAAGCTCGACGGGGTTGCGGGCGGCGGCATCGTGCTCGCTCCCGACCAGGAGATGGGCGTGTCGGTGATCGGCTGGACGCGCGAGACCGACTTCGACCATTCAGGCGTGTTCTACAACCAGGAGGGCCTCACGGTGCTTCCCGCCTATATCGACAAGGCTCGAAAGCAGGGGCTCCCTGCGCTTTACCTGCCGCCTATTCCCGACGTGGACACGATGGCCGACCTCATGCACAACATCACGCTCGTCGAGGCGCTCAACTACTGCGCGCAATACGACGACGTCACGCCGCCGTGGCGCACGGCCCAAGCGCTCAAGGAGATGGGATGGGACGAAGTGCGCGTTCCTCCCAACGACCTGCACGATCCCCGGGAAGAAATCGACAAGTAAAGGGACTGGATTCGTTCCGTCGGCTGTTAAGCCGACGGAACCACCAATTCCCAAAACGCGACTGCGCTTGCTGCGGCGACGTTCAAGGAATCTACCTGGTGATACATGGGAATCTTCACCGTGTAATCGCAACGTGTGATGGTGCTTTCCGCCAGGCCGTCGCCTTCCGTGCCCAGTACGAGCGCGATCTTCTCGCATTCCTTTAGCCTCTCGTCGCGCAAGCTTACCGAGTTGTCGGAAAGCGCGAGCGCTGCTGTGGTGAAGCCGAGCTCGTGGAGCAAGGGGATGCCGGTTTGTGCCCAATCGTGGGCGTCTTCCCCGATGCGCGCCCAGGGAATCTGAAACACGGTGCCCATCGATACGCGCACCGCGCGACGGTAGAGCGGGTCGTAGCATGCCGGCGTGATCAGCACGGCGTCGACCCCGAGCGCCGCTGCCGAGCGGAAGATCGCTCCGACGTTCGTGTGGTTCGTGATGTCTTCTAAAACCGCGACGACGCGCGCTCCCTCGCATGCCTCGGCGACGCTTTTCGGGTGCGGTCGGCGAAAAGCCCCCAAGGCGCCGCGCGTTAGCTCGAATCCGCAGAGTTTCTCAAGCTCATCGTGGGGGGCGACAAACACAGGGATGGCGGGGTCGATTTGCTCGATGCGCTCGACGATACTCGCCATGGAGGGCAGCCATTTCTCCTCCATGAGCAGCGACAACGGCTGCATTCCCCCTTCGAGGGCGCGCTCGATCACCTTCCCCGACTCGGCGATGAAGATGCCCTTTTCGGGCTCGAGCTTGTTGCGCAGCTGCGCTTCGGTGAGCCGTGCGTAGGCATCGAGTCGCTCGTCTTCAAGCGTGTCGATTCTCACGATCATGATGGCCTAGATCCCCCTCGGAGCACGCATCACGGGAAGTTCGCGCGCGTCGGTCGAAGTGCGCAGCGTGGGTGGCGCGGTCGTGCCCGTCGGCTCCAACGTGCGGGAACCGAGCGTGCGGGGATGGTGGCCCGACGTGGGGGCGCTGCAAGGTGCAGCTGCGCCCGTCGTTTGGTCGGCTTGACCTTGCGCCTGGCCGGCTGCGTAGTACTCCGCCTCGATCGCGCGCGCCGTGTCGCCTGCGATGTCCTGCACTTGGGAGAGCTCCTGTTCGAGGAATTCCGCAACGCTCATGATGTGCGCGCCGATATAGGCCATGTCCTCGATGTTCGCGTGCTGCACCTCGGGAGTGCGCGAGGAGGTGGCGTCCTCCAAGATGACGACGTTGTAGTTCAGGGAAAGCGCGTCGTAGCAGGTCGAGCGCACGCAGTTCGGAGTCGTGGTGCCCGCAAGCACCACGGTGCTTATGCCTTCGCGTGAGAGCACGTCGTCAAGCTGCGTGTCGAAGAACGCCGAGAAGCGCGGCTTCACCATCACGCGGTCGCCGTCCGCGGGCGTTAGCAGGTCGGGCCAGTTGAGCGAGCTCTCGTCCTCGCTTGCGGGGGAAAGCGGGCGCCCTCCGTCGCGCCATTGCCGATAGCGCACGGGCTCCACGTTCGCGCCGTCGGCGCTGTAGATGCGGCGGATATGGAAGATGCTCATCCCGATCGAGCGCGCGAAATCGAGGGCGTGGGCGCATGCCGGCACCGTGTCCGCGGCGCCGGCAACGCATAGGGCGCTTGTGGGGTCGATGAAGCCGTTTTGCATGTCTATCAGCAGGAACGCTGCACGTGTTGGTTCTATCATGGAGTCGCTTTCCTTGTGGTCGGTCTTCGTAGTATAGCGCCTTGCGTCCCGGTTGCGCCCGGCGCGAACGCGTGCGGGTTGTTAGGCAGTTTAGCGATTCGTCAACGGAATCGGTGACGGTATGGGATTGCATGGGGAATGCGGGTATACTCGTATTCTCAAGGAAAGAAAAGGGGAACAGTGTCACACGAAGACAATGCCGCTGAATCGGGCGTCAATGCGCCCGACAGTGCGCTCGACCGATACGGAAATCCGACTGATCATCCGTCGTTCAACCAGTTCGTCGCTACGATTTCGGCCCTCAGGGCCCCGGACGGCTGTCCATGGGATCGCGAGCAGACGCACGCATCGATTTCCCACAACATGATAGAGGAAGCCTACGAGGCCGTTTGCGCAATCGAGGAGGAGGACGTCGCCCACCTGCGCGAAGAGCTCGGCGACGTGCTTTTGCAGGTTGTGCTCCAAAGCCAGATCGCCGCCGATGCGGGGGAGTTTTCGATCGACGACGTATGTGCCGATGTGAACGCGAAGATGGTGCGCCGCCATCCGCATGTGTTCGGCAGTGTCGAGGCCTCCAACGCGAGCGAGGTGCTCGATGTGTGGGACCAGGTGAAACTTGCGGAGCGGCAGGCGATAGGCAGCGCCGATGGCTCGGGCGCGAGCGAACCCGAGGGCCTGCTCGACGGCGTGCCGCGCACCTTCCCCGCGCTTATGGAGGCGCAGAAGATTTCCCGCAAGGCTGCCGCCGTGGGCTTCGAATGGGACTCCATTGAGGACGTGTGGGGCAAGGTCGCCGAGGAGAAAGCCGAGCTCATCGAGGCGTACGCCGCTGCCCCGCATGCCGCAAACGGCAAGATCGACACTTCCGTAGCGGGCGAGTTTGGCCTTGACGAAAAGGAGGCGGCCCGTCGCGCCGAAGCGGCGGAGATGGAGTTCGGCGATGTGCTTTTCGCCTTGGTCAACGTGGGCAGGCGCATGGGGATCGATGCCGAAAGCGCCTTGCGCGCCTCGAACGCGAAGTTTCGCGCCCGCTGGGTAGCGATGGAGGAAATAGCCTCCGAACAGGGGAAACGTATGCAAGATTTCTCGACCTCGGAGCAAAACGAGCTCTGGGGCGAAGTGAAGGGGAGATAAGATGACGAGCGCTGCGCAGCTTTTGAGCGAGCAGGACCATAGGGACACGTGGTCGCTTACAATCGGCAAGGACATGTCGGATGAGGATATCGAGTTCGTGCGCGAGGCGGGAGCGAAGCTTCGCGAGCTGAGCCAGCGTTACCGCGCCGCGCTGCGCGAGATGGTCGTCCGCTTCGAGATTCTCGACCAGGACCTGAACCTGCGCAAAGACCGCACGCCCATCCATCATGTCGAGTCGCGCGTGAAGACCCCCGAGAGCATCATCGAGAAGATTGGCCGCTACGGCAAGGAGCGTACGCTCGAGAACATCGAGAAGTACATCATGGACATCGCGGGCATCCGCGTGATCTGCTCCTATATCAGCGACGTGTACAACCTGTTCGACCTGCTGCAACGCCAGGACGACCTGGAAATCGTCACGGTCAAGGACTATATCGCTAACCCCAAGCCCAACGGGTATCGCAGCTTGCACGTGATCGTCCGCATTCCCGTGTACTTCCTCGATTCCAAACAGATGGTGCCGGTCGAGATTCAGCTGCGCACCGTCGCCATGGACTTCTGGGCAAGTCTCGAGCACGACTTGAAGTACAAGGCGAAGCGCGAGATCGAGGGCATCGATTCCTACGGCGAGCTGAAGGATTGCAGCCGCATTATCGAAGACGTCGAAGCGCGCATGCAGATTCTCGCGCGAGCGCTCGACTCCGAATAGCAGGGGCGTTTCTCCGCGCGGTCGCCGCGTTCCCGCGGTTTTTCTTGACTTGAAGCAAGCTTGAGGTTTTATCATGGGTGCATTCCAGAGAGAGGAGCACCCATGAACTCAGACTTCGCGCGCGTGTCGAAGCTCGGCTTCGGCTGCATGCGGCTGCCGCAGACCGACCCGAAGGATCCCACCGCAATCGACATCGAGCACGTCAAGCAGATGGTCGATACCTACTTGGCCGGCGGCGGGAACTACTTCGACACCGCGTTCGTCTACCACAACGGCGCATCCGAGAAGGCTCTCGGGGAAGCGCTCGTCGCGCGCCACCCGCGCGAGTCCTACACCATCGCCACGAAATGCCTCGCCTGGGCGTGCCCCGACGAGAAGACGGCGAAGTCGAATCTGCCCACGTCGCTTGAGCGGCTGGGAACCGACTACATCGATTTCTACCTGCTCCACAATGTGGGCGGAAAGCGCACGAAGGTCTTCGACGATTGGGGGATGTGGGACTTCGCGCAGAAGGCCAAGCAGGACGGCCTGATCCGCCACGTCGGCTTCTCCATGCACGACGGCCCCGAGACGCTCGATCGCGTACTTACCGACCACCCCGAGATGGAGTTCGTGCAGCTGCAAGTGAACTACCTCGATTGGGAAAGCCCGGTCACGCAATCGCGCCGCTGCATGGAAGTGGCTGCCGAGCACGATGTCCCCGTCATCATCATGGAGCCCGCCCGCGGAGGGATGCTCGTCAACCTGGCCGATCGCGTCGCGGCGCCGCTGGTTGCCTGCAGCCCCGAGAAAAGCCTCGCGTCCTGGGCGTACCGCTTCTGCTACAACTTGCCGGGCGTGCTCACGGTGCTCTCTGGCATGTCGACGATCGACCAGGTTCGCCAAAACATCGCTGATTTCAAGGCGAATGAGCCGTTTTCCCCGGCGGAAACCGAGGCGCTTGCCCAGACGCGCGAAATCCTCGAGTCGATTGCGGCGATTCCTTGCACGAACTGCCGTTATTGCGTGAAGGGGTGCCCGCAGGAAGTCGCCATCCCCGAGATCATGGGGCTTTTGAACCTCGAGGCGCAGGTCGAGAACAACAAGTTCGTGAGCGACCTGTACAGCTGGCAGGCGAAGCCCGGTCGCGCGTCCGATTGCATCGAGTGCGGCCTGTGCGAGTCGATGTGCCCGCAGCAGATCGGCATTATCGAGAACTTGAAGACCGCCGTCGAGCACTTCGAGTAAGGTCGAGCGGGCTTTGGAGTGCGCGGCTGGGTCCAGGCGCGTGGCTGGGTTCAGGTGCATTCCCGGCTGCGCGCAGCGGCGCCGCACCCCGATTATTCACGCCTGTAACAAAGATGTAACAGCATCTGGCCTTTTTCTTGTTCGACAAAGCCTTTGCGAGCCTTTATAGTGAACGAGATATCTCATCTTGCTTTTAATATGGAAAGGGGAAGGAAGATGAAAATGAAGAAGCTGGGTGTGGTGCTCGCCGCTGGCGTGCTCGCCGCTTCGCTTGCCCTGTTCGGATGCTCCTCGAACAGCACCGCGGGCAACGACACCAAGAAGGACGATTCCGCCAAGGCCGATACGAGCTACACGCTTGTCACGGACGGCACGCTCACGATGGGCACCTCCGCCGACTATCCTCCGTTCGAGAACCTCGAGAACGGTGAGGCTGTCGGCTTTGATGTCGATCTGTGCAAGGCTGTCGCCGACGAGCTCGGCCTCAAGTTCGAAGTCGTCAACAACCAGTTCGACACGCTGCTCACCGGCCTTGCCGCGGGCGGCAAGTTCGACGTCGTGCTTGCTGGCATGACCGTCGAGCCCGAGCGTGAGGAGCTTGCCGACTTCACCGACACCTACTACGTCGATGACCAGGCCGTTGCCGTTATGAAGGACGGCGCGATCACCAAGGACAACGCCAAGGAAGAGCTGAACAAGGCCGGCGTCATCATCGCCGTGCAGTCCGGCACCACCGGTGAGACCTACTGCCGCGAGAACTTCCCGAACGCGACCATCCAGCCCTATGGCAACTCCACCGATAGCTTCGCCGCTATGCAGGCTGGCCAGGCGACTGCCGTGTGCACCAACGCCGCCGTCGTGAAGAAGATGCTCTCCGAGGCCTACAGCGATGCCCAGGTCGTCCTCGAGGTTGCGACCGGCGAAGAGTACGCCGTTGCCGTGAACAAGGACAACCCGGAGCTCACCAAGGCCATCAACGAGGCCATCAAGAAGCTTCAGGACGATGGCACCGTCGAGAAGCTCGCTGCCAAGTGGCTCGGGTAAACGTCTCTGCCGTGCGCTGAACACCCGTAACGGGCGAGAGCTCGTGTGCTCCTAGCGTTCGAGAATCGCCATTGACGCCCTATCCTGTCCGAGAGCGGCTCGCCGAGAAGCGAGCAAGCCCGAAGACAGGATAGGGCTTTTCTTTTCCTGAGGACCTGACGCCTCCTCGATTTTGATTTGCTGTGCGCTTGTCAAGCGGGTTGGGAGGGAGCAGGGGATTCTTCTTGGAGGCACCTTCCGACAGAAACGCAAACATTCTGGCCGATGTCTTTCGAGATCGGCTCTTGGCTCCTTTTGCGTCGCGGAGTTATGATACTCCCAAAAGTGAAATTGGATTTGAGTTTTAGGAGCATTTCTTGAAGGGCAACAGATTGAAAAGCCGCGACAGATACCTCGAAGAGGCGATGCTCTTTCGCGATACCGACCTCATCAAGGTGATCACGGGCGTACGCAGGTGCGGCAAATCGAGCCTTCTCGACCTTATCAGGATGACCATCGAGTCCGAAGGAGTTGCCGGCCGCGGCTTTGCGAGCGTCAACCTAGAAAGCAAGAGTGCGGGCATCAAGACGGAGGACCAGCTCTATGATTACGTTCGTGGGCGCCTTTCGGATAAGGGCCGCACCTACGTTTTCATAGACGAGCCCCAGAGAATCGAGGGTTGGCAGGATGCGGTCAATGCGATGAGGGTCGACTTCGATTGCGATATCTACCTCACGGGCTCGAATGCATACCTTCTCTCGAGCGAGCTGTCCACTTACCTGTCCGGGCGCTACGTCGAGGTAAAGATGTTGCCCCTGTCCTTCTCCGAGTTCGCTGACTTTTGCGGGGTTGAGTTCGCATCGGGAGGATCGGTTGCTCTCGCTCCCGGCGGGGAGCCCGTTCTCTTCGACGAGATGCTGGCTCGCTACCTTAAGTACGGCGGCATGCCCGCCATCGCATCCTTGTCGACGACCCAGGCGCAGCACTCGGCGTATATGTCCGGTGTCTACGAGGCCATAGCCGTACGCGATATCGTCAACCGAGAGCGCGGGAAGGGCAAAAGCGCAGTGACCGATTCCTCTCTGCTGCGCCATGTGGCTGAATTCCTGGCAGACAACATCGGCAACGAGTACTCGCCGAACGGAATCGCCGGCGCATTGACTTCTACGGGGTTGAAGACCACGAACAAGACCGTTTCCTCCTACGTGGGCGCGCTTGAGGAGGCCTTCCTGTTCTACCGCGCCACACGTTACGACCTACACGGCAAGGCGCTCCTCAAGACGAACCCGAAGGAGTATATCGTCGACACCGGCTTCAGGACTTGGATGGCCGGCTATAGGGTCACGGATACCGGCCGCCTGTTCGAGAACGCCGTGTATCTCCAGCTGCTCTACGAAGGGTGGAGCGTGCATGTGGGCAAGCTCTACGGCAAGGAAGTCGACTTCGTTGCGACGAAGGACGGGCGCGTGCTCTACGTGCAGGCGACTGACGAGATGTTCGCAAGCGAGACCAGGGAGCGCGAGATTGCCCCTCTGAAGTCGATACGAGACAACCACGAGAAGATCGTGGTCGTGAGACAGGGTTCCTACGACACGGACATCGACGGCATTCGCATTGTGAGCGCGAGGGACTTTTTCCTCTAGGGAAGTTCACGTTGCCGACAGCAGTTCTTTGTGCTTACCCTTCGGCACAAGCCCGAGGAAATCGGAATCTCTTTGGACGAGCACGGCTGGTCGGATGTTGACGAGTTGGTGCGAGGCATTTCCAAAACAAGACCTTTACTCCTGACATGCTCGAGGAGATTGTAGCAGCGTCAAGCCGAGCGACGGGGTGTGTGGGTCGGAAGACGTGTAGGGCGCTGCCTGGCAAGGAAATCCCGCTGCGAGCAACTACGAACGCTCAAGGGCTCTAAAGGGGCTCAGGGATAGGTTTTGTAATAGCCTTTGGAGTTATCGGAAATACCAAAACGCAGGTTGTGGACGTGCTAAAATTGCATGGCCTTTATCATGTAGTTAACCGCTAGGGCTATGAACTGGATGAGGCCCTCTTCGCGTTGGCGGAGAGGGCTTTTTAATCGTAGAGGAACGTACATGCACATGCAGAACTTGAAAGCGAATACCGTGCGCGCCGCGTTTTGCGCACTGCTCGTCTCGTTCGCGCTCGTGTTCGCCGGTGCGGCGCAGGTTGCCGTCGCCCCGACGAACGCGTATGCGCTCGACACCGCCAAATGCACGGCGAAACCCAACGTCAGCGGCTCGTCAGACGTGCTCGGCGGCGTGGAGACGCGCATCACTTGGGAAGGCCAGGCCGACCCCGACGAGCAGATCGCGGGTGTCACCTTCACCTTGCCCGAGGGCACAACCTGCGAGCCGGGCGACACGCGCGCAACGATGCTCACCGGCGACGACCTGATGACGCGCACGAATCTCGACGTCGACGCCGACTACAAGAACGGCAAGCTCACCGTGAACTTCTCCGAGCCGGCACAGGCGGGCGGGTACTTTCGCGTGGAAATCTACAAGGTGAAGTTCTCCGAGATGGGCGGCGACATGCAGCTTACGGGCGCATATACGCTCGCAGACGGCACCGAGGTTGCCATGGACACGCTGCCTGCGATCACGGTGAAGTCGCACTCGTTCTTCGAGTCGCTTTCCGACTCGCTCGCCCAGCAGGATTGGGTGAAATCGTGGAACAGTGTGCTTTTCTTGAAGCTGTTCTTGAACCCGTCGGTGTTCGTGTCGAGCCTGCCGGTGGTATTCTGGGGCTTTTTGATGGCAATCGGCATCGTGGCCTGCGCGTTCCCGCTCGCTATTCCGTTCGGTCTTCTGCTGTCGCTCATGCGCATGTCGAAGCTGCGCGTGCTGCGCGGCATCGCCACCGCCTACGTGAACGTGGTGCGCGGCACGCCGCTGTTCCTGCAGATTTACATCGCCTTCTTCGGCCTGCCTCTTGCGGGCATCCAGATTCCCACGTTCCCGCTCGGCGTGATCGTGCTCGCGATGAACTCGAGCGCGTATCTGTGCGAAATCTTCCGCGCGGGTATCCAGTCTATTAGCAAGGGGCAGTTCGAGGCCGCCCGCTCGCTCGGCATGAACGGCGCGCAGACGATGCTCTATGTCATCATCCCGCAGACCGTGCGCCGCGTGATTCCAACGATGACGAGCGAGTTCATCCTGCTGTATAAGGACACGTCCATGCTCGCCGCCGTGGGCACGATGGAAATCGTCATGAACGCGAAGACGATTGTCGCGTCGACGGGTTCCATCACGCCGTATGTCGTGGCCGCGTGCTTCTATCTGATCATCACGCTGCCGCTCGCGAAGGTGGTAGGCAACCTTGAGTCGCGCCTGGCCAGCAATGATACGGGCAAGGGCGGCAAGAAGAAGCGTAAGAGCAAGAAACATGCGATTGGTACCGGCGATGCTGCGGGTGCGCTCGGTTCGGGCGCGGGCACTGCTGCCGCCGAGGCGCGGGCAACGGGCGACGCTGTGGCGGCCAAGCGGCCCGACGCGGTCGAGGGAACGGGCATCACGCCCGAGCAGATGTCGAGTCTGTAAGGGGTGTGCGCAATGACTGAAACGATGAAGAACCTGACGAATGAAACTGCCGGCGGCGCGGGCGAGGGTGTGGCGCGCGTGGCGACCAACGGACAGGCGGCGGACGACGGCAAGCCCATCATCCGCATCTGCGATTTGCATAAAAGCTACGATGACCTCGTGGTTTTGCGTGGCGTCGATTTGGAAGTGAAGCGCGGCGAAGTGGTGGTCATCCTGGGGCCTTCGGGTTCCGGCAAATCCACGCTCCTGCGCTGCGTGAACCTGCTTGAGCAGCCCACGGGCGGCCAGGTGTTCTTCGAGGACACCGAGATCACCGCCAAGGGCACCGATATCAACGCTGTGCGCGCGAAGGTCGGCATGGTGTTCCAGAGCTTCAACCTGTTCCCGCATCTCACTGCTAAGGGCAACGTCATGCTCGCGCAGCAGAAGGTGCTCAAGCGCTCCAAAGAGGAAGCGGCCAAGGTCGCGGTCGAGCAGCTCACGAAGGTGGGGCTTGCCGAGCGCGTCGACTACAAGCCGAGCCAGCTTTCCGGCGGTCAGCAGCAGCGCGTGGCCATCGCCCGTGCTCTCGCGATGGACCCGCACGTCATGTTATTCGATGAGGCGACGAGTGCGCTCGACCCCGAGCTCGTGCGCGATGTCCTGGGTGTCATGAAGGAGCTCGCGCGCGGCGGCATGACGATGATCGTGGTCACGCACGAGATGGGTTTCGCCCGCGACGTGGCCGACCGCGTCATCTTTATGGACGGCGGCGTTATCGTCGAGCAGGGTACGCCCGACGAGGTGTTCGATCACCCCAAGAGCGACCGCACGAAGGACTTCCTGGGTCATATCCGCTAGAGGTTGCAATGCGGCGGCTTGGGCGACGAAAGCTTGCGCAGGCTGCCGTTTCCTTTTTGCGTGTTAAGGTGGATATGCCAAGTTGAAGTTGCCTTTCTTGAGGGCAAGAACGGCTTCGGGGAGGGCGCGTCGGAGAGGAAGAGCGAGATGGAGTCTGAGGCGGAGGCAAGCCGGGCAGAAGCGGGGCGCGGTGCCCTTGCTGCGGTTGGATGTTATCTCCTCTGGGGTTTTTGCCCTCTCTTCTGGGCGTTGCTCGACAATGTGGGTTCCGTCGAGATTATCGGGCAGCGAATTGTCTGGTCGCTCGTCCTCACCGTCATTGCGTGCAAATTCATCCTGAAAGTCGATTTCGTCGGGCTTCTACGAGACGCCCGCGCACGGCGATTCCTTATTCCCTCGGGGCTTCTCATCATGCTGAACTGGAGCCTCTACATCGTTGCTATGGTGACGAACAATGTGGTGGAGGCGTCGCTGGGGTACTACATCAACCCGCTCGTATCGATTGTCCTGGGGCTCGTGGTATTCCGCGAGCGTTTGGCGCCGTTGCAGATTGCAGCTACGGTACTGTCGGCAGCGGGCGTCATCTACTTCACGGTAAACTACGGCAGTTTTCCCTGGATAGCCCTGGTCCTCGCCTTTACGTTCGGCATATACGGAGCGGTGAAGAAGCGCGGCGGATATCCGGCAGTCCCCACCATTGCGGTCGAGGGAATCGTTGCGCTGCCTTTTGCGATCGTGGCTCTCGTTGCAGTGGCTATTGCTGGTCAAAGTGTGTTTTTCTCGCCGGACATGTCGCTTGAGGCATGGCAGACGCGCGTCCTTTTGGTGCTGACCGGTCCGATTACCGCTGTGCCGCTCATCTTGTTCGCAACCGCAGCGAACAAGACCCCGCTTTCGCTTATGGGGTTCATCCAGTACATCAGCCCGACGACTAGCCTTCTTTCGGGCGTTCTTGTGCTCGGCGAGCCGTTTACCAGCGCGCATGCGGTATGCTTCGCGTGTATCTGGGCTGGTGCAGTGCTCGTCATCGTGGACGCGATTCGCAAGCAGGTTCGCCATCGATAGGGGGGCGTATTGCCGTAAGAGCAGAACGAACCATTAGATCAGCATTATTCTCGATTTTATTTTAGAATAATCTAATGAGTGTCCAAAGCTCAGGATAGCTTACCAAGGATTCATGGGTATCCTATATGCTTGTCAACGAGACACGGAATAAATGAAAGGCATCTCATGGGTTTGAGATTTAGAAAAAGCGTAAGCCTCGGGAAGGGGATGCGCATTAATTTCTCGAAGTCGGGTGCTAGCATGTCTTTCGGCCGTCGTAGCAGCGGCTTCACTACGACTGTTGGAAAACGAGGCGCTTATCTAAACATCGGTATACCTGGAACCGGCATCTCCTATCGAACTAAGATTTCCGCCTCGAAGTCGAGGGCATCTATGAAGAGAACGCCTGGTAAGGCGAATGGCGGCGGAGCCAATGCGGCGGCAAGTAGTCTTCCGAGAGCAGTTTCCGAGTGGATCCAGTATACAGGTGACCCGAACCCATCGGTAACCGTATCGCTTAGCGAAGAAGGCGAATTCACTTTCAAGGACAAAGATGGCCGGACGATCGGTGACGACTATCTTATTGGCATTATCAAGCGAACACCTCATTTTTCGGAGCAAGCCAAGGTTTTGCGAGAGGCTCAGGCAAGCGAAGTCGCAAAAATCATCAAGGAACGTGATGCTGAGGCTGCTTCTTTTGTCGATTTGTATAAGCAATCTGCAGATGTTATGCCGAGATGCTACTTCGAGAATGAACTCGCGAACCTTTCGCTTCAAACGTATGAACCTGTCCCATTTGAGATAGACCCTCCAACCGAGGCAGACGTGCGTAGTCAAATTGAAGAGGAGGCTGATCAAGCTATAAAGTCCTTGTGGAAGGCGCGCGAAAAGAAACAGCAGTATGTTGAAGCCCATTTCGAGAGTCGTTTTGCGCAGTGCGTTGCAGAATGGAAAAAGATGTACGCTACGCACGAAGCGGAGCAGGAGGCCTTGAAGGTCGATATGGATGCTCGATTTCGCGAGGAATATCGATCCAGTAAGGAATATCTAGAGCAGGCCCTTTCGGGGTCACCTGATTTTATTGAGTCAACGTCCGCGGAATGGCTAGCTAGTATTGAAGTTCCGTTTGAGATAGGCGCACAGCTCGAATACAGAGAGGGCAACAAAACGCTGCTTGTGGATCTCGATTTACCCGAGATCGAAGACCTTCCAAGCGAGGAAGCCATCCAATTGAAAAATGGCGATTTACGCATGAAATCCAAATCCCAGAAGACCTTGAGGGCCGAATACGCAAAGTGCGTATTCGGTCTAGCTGTATTTATTTCTTCGAACCTTCTATGTATTAGCCCCTGTATTGCAGGGCTAACAATTTCTGGTTATACCCAACGCCGAGATAGTGAGGGCAATGTAAGAGACGACTACATCTATTCGATTGCTTTTACGAGAGATGTATTCGAACAAACGAAGTGTTCGGAAGTTGATCCTGAAGAGTTTTGTATGCGATTTGAAAACCGTTGCAGCAAAACGAAAACAGACATTTTCAGAGTTATTAAGCCGTATGATTAAGGAGAGGGTATGAGCGACGAGGTGACATTCAGTGCTTTAGGTGATATTCAAGCAGGCAATGGGGACAAGCGAGGGGTATTGAATGGGCCAAACAAGTTTAGAGCATCCTTCGTATTGGCATTAGTCGGGGTTGTTCTTGTATTCGCTGGCACATCAAACGTTCTGATAGAAGCCCTTGCAATAGTATGCGGCATAGCTGCACTAGTGGCCAGAAAGGTGAAATCTATTCCGCGTGAACAGCAGATGGCGCCTAAGGCGACAACGATAATGGCTATTTGCAGTATCGTCTTGGGCGTGGCCGTGTGCTTCTCGGTTGCGAACGGAACTGGAAAACTCAATGTGGAAGTAAATGCCGAGAATTGGCAAGGCAGTTCTATCGAAGTAAGCATAACAGGTACAGACAGCAGCGGAAAAGCAGTTGACGAAACGCTTAGAGTGATTCCAGGCGAGTCCAAAACCATTCCTAACGCAAAAGCAGGAACGTATTCATTTACGGTAGATGAATCAGCTCTGACCGTAAATGATATTGTCTACAAAGTCGACCAGTCATCTGATCAGTATGACTTTAATAAGAAGAACGATATGACGGTAGCTATCAACCTTGTTGTCGACGAGGAGGCTACTTCGGCATTAGCGGAGAAAAAGGCAGCGGAGGAGCAGGCGGCAGCTGAGCAGAAGGCAGCGGAAGAGGCAGCAGCAGCTGAAGCTTCTGCTCAGAAAAAAGCGGAGCAGGAAGAAGAGAGGCTCAACCGAACGGTTTACATTACAGGCTCCGGCTTGAAATACCATTCAAGTGGATGCCGCACCATAAAGAAATCCAGCGTTACTGCTATTACGATTCGCGATGCGGAGGCTTCTGGTTACGAACCATGCGGTGTGTGTAATCCGCGGTAATAAAAAAGCGACTAACTCTTGGCTGCGCAAGCTCACTTGCAAATTAGCATGAGTTCAGATTTGCTTAGTCTTGCTTTCCAGGTGGGTGAATCTTTCTGATGCATGAGACTCGCGGCTTGCGTTTGCCGAAACCCGTGCATGCCGCGAGCTTTGCCAGCTGGGAGGACTCGCTGCAGCTCAAGCGCATGCACATTAATGGGCGAAAAAAGAAAGGCTCCTGTTCACTGTGAACAGGAGCCTTTCAGTTGTTGTGCAGTGCGCGTCGAGCGCGTTCCTTGCGGCGCCTAAGCTCTTACGAAAGGCCGAGTAGGGTGGCAAGTGAGGTCATGAAGCTCGACATGTTGCGGTAGCACATGAACAGCGTGATCACGATGAACACGACGCCGCAGATGTTCGCGAACGCATGGTTGCGCCACTTGCCGAGAGCCTTGCCGTTGGCGACATACATCACGAAGAACGCCATGATTGGGAGCAGGATGGCGTTCGCCGCCTGCGCGACCAGAATGAGCTGTGTGGGGCTCTTGCCGAGCGTGACGGCCATAACGCAGCCGAGCACGAGCACGATCATCCAGATAACCTTGAACTTGATGTCCTTGAGCGTCTTGCCCCAGCCGAGCACGCCGTTCACCGCGTAAGCAGCGGAAAGCGGTGCCGTGATGGCAGAGGAGAAGCCGGCGGCCAAAAGGCCAAGGCCGATCATGAACGTTGCCCAAGAGCCGAGCAGCGGCTGAAGCGCGATGGCCATGTCCTTGCCGTTGGAAACAGTGACGCCGGTGTTGCCGTAGATGTTCGCAGCGGCGCAGATGAGAATCGCCATGGAGATGATGCCGCCGATGCCGATGGAGAGCACGGTGTCGAAGCGCGCGTCGGCGATCTGCTCGGGATCCTTGAAGCGCTCAGCAGCGCCAGAGGCATGCAGGAACAGGTTGTACGGCACGATTGTGGTGCCGATGAGGCCGACAGCGGTGAGGATGCCCTTGGAGGCTTCCTGGCCTGCCGGCAGTTGCGGCGTGAACAGGCCGACGACGACTGCGCCCCAATCGACGGGGGAGAACAGGGCGGTCACGAAGAACACGACGCCCATGAACACGACGATGCCCGTGAGGATCTTCTCGACCAGCTTGTAGGAACCGACCCACATGCAGGCGAAGGCGAGGATGCCGAGCACGATGACGATGGGGATCATCGGCACGTCGAAGACTGCCTGGATACCCAGGATACCGCCCGTGATATTGCCGGTTTCGTAGGCGGTGTTGCCGATGAAGATCGCGATGATAACAATCACGATTGCAATCCATTTAAGCGCCGGATTCGAAATGCGATCGCGGATGTTCTCACCCAGACCCTCTTGGGTGGCGATGCCGATGCGCGAGGCCATCTCCTGGAAGATGATGGTCGCAACGGTGGCGAACAGGAGGCACCACAGCATCGTGTAGCCGTAGCTTGCACCGGAAACCGTGCACGTGGTAACCGTGCCGGGTCCGACGAAGCCAGCTGCTACAAGCGCGCCAGGGCCGATGTTCTTGAACTTTTCCTTGAGCGAACTAGCCATTTTCCACTCCTTTCATGGGAGTCTCGTCCGTTTGTCGCGACCTGCTTCTTGAGGTGTTGGCAAGCGGATATGAAGATTACTCGAATCACTTTAGCAGAATGTAGTGCTTGAGAGTTTTTCAGCTTGGTTAACAAGGTGTGCAAGGCGGAAAATAATGTCCTTTCGGCACGCTTATCGCTCGCTTGCCGGGCGCATCTCGATTCCCGCCTCTGTGAGTGCCCGGCGGATGTCGCGGGCGAACTCGAGCGCGTGGGCATTGTCGCCGTGCACGCAGATCGTGTCTGCGGCGATGTCGATCGTTTTTCCCGTGATGCTCTCGATGGAACCCTTTTGGATGACGCGAACGACGCGCGCCACGGCGAATTCCTCGTCGGTGATGGTGGCGTTGTCCTGGGTGCGCGAGACGAGCGTGCCCTCATCGGTGTAGTTGCGGTCGGCGAAGAATTCCTGCGCCACGTGAAGCCCCGCGGCCTTCCCTGCGCGTGCGAGCTCGCCGCCTGCGAGCGCTACCAGGGTGATATCGGGATTGAAATCGGCCACAGCCTGCGCGATGGCCTGTGCGAACGGCGCATCGACGGCCGCGCGGTTGTACAGCTGCCCATGGGGCTTCACGTGCGCGAGCTTTACGCCCTCAGCGCGACAGAACGCTGCGAGCGCGCCCACCTGGTACAGCACATAGGCGTATCCCTCGTCGGGGGAGAGCGCCATGTTGCGCCGCCCGAATCCCTGCAGGTCGGGGTATCCCGGGTGCGCGCCGACGGCGATTCCCGCTTCGGCGGCGAGCTTCACGGTGCGACGCATGACCACAGGGTCGCCCGCGTGCATGCCGCATGCCACGTTCACGCTTGTCACTAGGGGAATCACCTGCTCGTCGAGTCCTAAGGTGTACCGACCGAAGCTTTCTCCCAAATCGCTGTTCAAGTCTACACGCGCCATGCCGTTCCTTTCCCCTAAGAGATGCGGCCCCGCGGCAAGGCGCCTGCGGGGCCGCATCGTTTCAGTTGCTTGCCTCGATTATCCTACATGATTCCAGCGTTGATGGCGTTTGCGAAAACCTGTGCGGCCTGGCAGCGGGAAAGCTCCCCTTGCGGGTCGAGGGAGTACGTTCCGTCATGGTTGTCGATGCCGTTGATGACGCCTCTGTCAACGGCCCAGATGACATACGGTACTGCCCAGTTGCTCGTCTGCTCGGTTCCCAGGAGCTTGTCGTACTTCTCTCGGCTCGCGTCCGCTAGATTCGAATAGCTGAGGCCGAAAATCACCTTGCACATCTGCTCGCGGGTGATCGTGTCGTTGGTTCCGAAGAGGTTCGACCCGTCGTCGTATCCCGTCATAATCCCTTGATCGACGCACCAGTTAATGGCTCTCGTATACCACTCGTTTTGATCGACGTCGGGCTTGTTGCAGCTGGGTGAGACAACGTACGGCGCGTTGTCCTTGTAGATTACCTGGGCAATCATTGCGCGAGTCATGGGCTTATAGGGGTCGAACATGCCCGTCGCGCCGTCGCCGGTCATGGCGCCGCGTGCCTTCATGAAGTACGCGGCATCGAAGAACCAGTCGCCAGGAGACACATCGGGATATGCGGTTCTGCCGAGCCCCCAGAGGTAATTGACGGCCTTCTCGGCGTTGACGACTCCCTTGCTGCCGCTAGTTTCCGTGCGGTCGTTTTCCGTATCCTGGATGGGGGTTGCCGTGAGGTATAGCGCCCTGCAGGCGTCGTCGACTGTGGCGACGGGCTCGGCGGCGAACAGGAGCGCGAAAACGCCCGAGACAATCGGCGCCGCCATCGAGGTGCCGCTGGCCTTGGAGTAGCCCCCCGTAGCATCGGTCGTGGTGACCAGCAAACCGGGGGCGCTGATATTTTTCTTCTTGTTGTAGTCGGACCAGTAGCAGTTTGTGTTGTCGGTATTGAGCGCCGTTACCGCCACGCATTCGTCGAAGTCGGCGGGGTAGATGTTGTCGGTTCTCGGTTCGCCGTCTTTGCCGTTGCCGCCAGAGCATACCGTGACGATGCCGGCGTTTTTCGCCGAGACGATGGCTTTGCGAAGAGCCTCATCTTTCAGGCAATAGCCGCTTGAGGAGTAGGTGTTGTAGGAGCCGAAGCTCGTGTTGATCACGCGCAAGTTGGGAACGGTCTTTGATGTTGCCAGGTCAACCACGTATTTGTAGCCGGAAAGAACAGACGCGGTAGTCGCCTCCGGGGTGCTCGTGTCGTTGAAGACCTTCACGGGGAGAATAGTCGCGTTGAATGAGGCGCCCGCCAAGCCGATCCCGTTGTTCGCCCTGGCAGAGATGATTCCCGCAACCATCGTGCCATGCCCGATTCGGTCGCCGTTGGGCACGCTCGCGTTCAGTGGCTTGCTGCTGTACGCATCCCACGCGTAGTCCATAAGCAGGTTGTCTTCCAAATCCGCATGGTCGAAATCTACGCCCGTGTCGAGCGTGGCCACGGTGACGGTGTTGTCCGTATGCACGAGGTTCCACGCTCTTGTGATGCGCGTGGTGTAGAGCCAGTATTGGTTGTAGGGTTCGTTCGGATCGCGGGTGTATACGTAATCGTCGTTCGGCATGCCGAGCGCCTGCGCCGAGATGTCCTCGTCGCCTTCGGCCTGCTCGTCGGCGATGCTTGCGGCGCTTTCGTCCAGCGCGCCGGCGGGCACCTCGTCCACCAGCCTGTACACGAAGTTCGGCTGCACGGAGACGACGCCGGGGACTTCCTGGGCGGCGGCAACGGCCTCCGACGCGCGCATGTCGTCCGCCACATCGGCAACGGCGAGCGTCGATCCGTCCGCGGATTCGATCTGATTGGTGACGGCGAGCCCCGCATCGGCAAGCCCTTGCGCGAGCTCGCTTTCCCCGCCATCTGCGGAAAGAAGGTTAATCTTTGAGTCCTCATCGAGGGTCACGAGAAGGCCTCGGTAGTCCACGCCATCGACAAGCTCGTCGAAGAGCGCAGGGTCGTTGTCTTGCGTCGCGCCCTCGCTGATTGCGGTCGTGTCCACAGCGCTTTCACCAGCCGATTTGTTGGCATCGGCGGCATCGTCGGCAAAGGCGAGCGCAGGTGCGGGGAAGGCGATTCCCACCACAAGGATTGCGGCGAGCATCGTTTTAGGTAATCGGCGTGGACAGCGCATGGGGGCCTCCTATCCCTTGAGGTCGACGTTCTTTGTGTCGGTTATCAGCATGCATCCGGGCGCATGCGTGATGGCGAAGGGCGGCTTGGAGTTCATGACCACGGCTTGGGGCGTTACGCCGCAGGCCCAAAAGACGGGCACTTCGCCCTCGTGGATATCGACGGGGTCGCCGAAGTCGGGCTTCGAGATGTCCTCGATGCCGATGACCGACGGGTCGCCGATGTGCAGCGGAGCGCCGTGCACCTTGGGGATGGCGCCCGAGATCTGCACCGCCTTCACCACCTGGTTGTAGGGGATGGGGCGCATCGACATGACGGTGTTTCCTGACATGGACCCTGCGGGCGTGCACGCGACGTTGGTCAGGTACATCGACACGTTGCGGCCCTGGGTGTTGTGACGCATCTCAATGCCGGCCTCGATGAGCTCGCTTTCGAACGAGAACGAGCACCCGATGACGAACGACACCAGGTCATCGCGCCAATACGACGACACGTCTGTGACCTCGTCTACCAGCTTGCCGTACTCGTAGATGCGGTAGCGAGGGAAGTCGGTGGCGATGTCGCAGTCGGTGGCGCAGATGGTGGTCTCGCGCGCGCCGGTCTCGGTCACTTCCAGAAGCGGGCAGGGCTTGGGGTTGCGCTGGGCGAACAGCAGGAAGTCATAAGCCTGCTCTTTCGGCAGCACGATGAGGTTCGCCTGCGCGTACCCGGGGCAAAGCCCGCTTGTGGGCGCGTCGAAGCTGCCCTCGCGGATGAGGTGGCGCGCCTCGGTGGGCGTGGCGGAGAGCATCTTTTCCCAAACCGTGGCGTCTACGCCTTCCGGTTTTACGGGTGCCGGCATCTTGATAGTCATGAGTTCCGCCTTTCCTTCATAGTTCAGGGTAGTGCGCTTCGCTTTGATGCGCACTACCCCGACGTCTCAACAATGCTATGCTATGAAGCCTTGAAGGCCCAAGCCCGTGGTTAAACCTCGCCTGCGAGGAAGCGCTCGATGAAGCTCGTGTTCGCCTCACCTGCGCAGAAGGTCTCGTTCTCCAAGATGGAGTATTGGAAATCGAGGTTCGTCTGCACGCCGACGACAACCATCTCCTCAAGTGCCGTGCGCATCTTGGCGATTGCCTCGGTGCGGTTGCGGCCGAGCACGATGACCTTTGCGATCATCGAGTCGTAATACGGCGTGATCTCGAAGCCGTCGTAGGCGGCCGTGTCCACGCGCACGCCGTTCCCGCCTGGCAGGTGGGTTTGGGAAATCGTGCCAGGTGAAGGCATGAAATTCTTCTCTGGCATCTCAGCGTTGATGCGGCACTCGATGGCGTGCCCGTGCAGCTGGATGTCGTCTTGGGAAAACGAGAGCACCTCTCCTGCGGCGACGCGAATCATCTCGCCCACAAGGTCGGTGTGCGTGACCATCTCCGTCACGCAGTGCTCCACCTGGATGCGGGTGTTCATCTCCATGAAGTAGTAGTTGCGCTCGTCGTCGAGGAGGAACTCGATCGTGCCCGCGGAGGTGTAGCCCACGGCACGCGCGGCCTTCACGGCGTCGTCCATCATGCGGGCGCGCAGCTCCTCGTCGAGTGCGGGGGAGGGGCTTTCCTCGATCATCTTCTGGTGGTTGCGCTGCACCGAGCAGTCGCGCTCGCCGAGGGCCACCACATTGCCGTGGTTGTCCGCGATAATCTGCACTTCCACATGGCGCGGATTCTGCACGGCACGCTCAAGATACATCGTGTTGTCGGCGAAGGCATTCACACTCTCGCGCTGCGCGATGTTGAACATGTCGGCGAAGTCCTCTTCGGATTCCGACACGCGCATGCCCTTGCCGCCACCGCCCGACGATGCCTTGATCATGATGGGCCAGCCGATCTTGCGCGCCTGCTCGAGCGCTTCGCCCACGTCGTGGATGCCCTTCTTCGTGCCGGGGACCACGGGTACGCCTGCGTCCATCATGGTGCGGCGCGCCTGGCTTTTGTTGCCCATGCGGTCGATGACCTCGGGCGTAGGGCCGATGAACGCGATGTCGTTGTCGCGGCACATCTTCGCGAACGTGGAGTTCTCGGAGAGAAAGCCGTAGCCCGGGTGGATGGCGTCGGCGCCCGTTCCCTTCGCCGCCGTGATGATGGCGGGGATGTTCAGGTAAGAATCGCGTGCTTGGGCGGGCCCGATGCACACGGCCTCGTCCGCAAGGTACGTGTGGAGCGATTGGCGGTCTGCCGTGGAGTACACGGCAACGGTCTTGATTCCCATGGCGCGGCAGGCGCGGATTACGCGCACGGCGATTTCGCCACGGTTTGCGATGAGAACCTTCTCGAACATCGCTGCCCCTTATGCGCTCGCCTGAGTGGCGATGCGGAAGAGCACCTGGTCATATTCGACTTGAGCGCCATTCGCCGCGAGCACTTCGGTCACGATGCCAGGCGCGGGCGCGGTGATCTCGTTCATCATCTTCATAGCTTCCACGATGGCGAGCGTCTGGCCGGTGAGCACTTCCTGGCCCACCTTCACGAACGGCTCCTCGTCGGGGGAGGGGGAAACGTAGAACGTGCCCACGAGCGGGCTTTTCACCAGCGTGACCGAGCTGTCGTTGCCCGCGACAGGCACGCTTTGGGCGCCAGTGGTCACGTCGTCGTGCTCGCTTCGGGCGTCGAGCAGCCTCCCTACGCGTTCCGCCATGAGGGGAAGCGCGGCTTGCGAGAGCGGGCCGTGATTGCGCTCGAGCTCGATTTTCACGTTGCCGTCGTCGAATCGCAGCGCCGAGAGGTCGCCCTCTTCCATGAGCGCCATGAGGGCGCGGATGTCGCGGTCCCTCTCCTCGCGCGCGGCGGTCGATTCATCCATGTTGACCTGCTTCTTCTCGTCGTTTGCCTTGCCCATTTTGCTCCTCCTATGCCCGATCGCCGGCGTGTGCGGCGTTATGTCCGTCTTCAAATTCTATCCAAAGCTTGTTTCCAGCGCTTTTCTTGGCTTGCGCTTCCAGAATCGGAGTGAGGCGCCGTGCGGTCCTGCGCGGCGAAACTCCTCCGTAGCAGGGGCGCTTTACCACTTTCGCGAGCGAGCGCATTTCCTGCGCCTCCTTGCGGCACGCGGCTTGCGCCTCCTGGACGCTTATCTCCTCGAAGCGAATCGCCCGCCCCGGCTTGCATTGTACGAGCTTGGGTATATCGACCGAGGCAACGGTGCCGATTTTGGCGTAGCCGCCCGTGGTTTGGCGGTCGGCGAGCATGATGATCGGGCGTCCATGATTGGGGATCTGAACAGCGCCGAGCGCGATGCCGTCGGAGATGATGTCCGACCCGTTGACTGTCTCGATTTCGGGACCATCGAGGCGAAATCCCATGCGGTCGCATTTCGCAGTAGCGGTGTACGTTTCTTTGAAGAACGTGTTAACGCCCTGTTCGGTGAACATGCCTTCTTGAGGTCCCGGCACTACGCGCAAGACGATTTCGTCTGACGAGAAACCGTAGAAGCTGTCGTCTTTGAGCGCGTGCGAGCCCAGATTGTCCAGGAAATCGACGTTCTTGGTGACGAAGGGCAGGTAGTCGCCCGCCGACAGCGCGCGTCCTTCCCAGCCTCCGATACCGCACTTCAGGTTGGTCGATGCGCTGCCCATCACCTTGGGGACCGCGATCGATCCGCCCGCGATGGCGAGGTATCCGTAGACGCCGGTTTTCGGTGCGCCGAACTCGAGCACCGACCCGCGATGCACCATGATCGCGGCGTACATCGGGATGGCGGCGCCATCTACGGTGGGCGAGAAGTTGCCGCCCGTGAGCGCGATGCATGTGTTTGTGGTGAAGCGCAGCGTGGGTCCCGCCAGGCAGAACTCGAGGACGGGCGCGTTCTCGCCGTTGTCGACGAGCAGGTTCGCAATGCGCGCCGCGCGCTTGTCCATCACGCCCGAGGGCGAGAATCCGCTGCCGAGGTATCCCCGCCGGCCGAGGTCTTGGATGGTGGTGCAGATGCCGGGCTTGTTGACGGTTACACCCATAGCGCGTCCTCGTCTTCCTCTTCACGATTGGCTTGCGGGACGGCATCGACCTGCGGGGCGGCTGGCTCCGCGGTCGAGCCGGCCGCCTGGCCGTGGCTGTCGCCCATCTGCGGGGCGGCGGCGCGCTCGCTCGCATTGCGCTCAGAAGCTTCGCAGCCTTCGCTCCATGCGGCCGAGCCCGCCGCCTGGTCGTTGTCGGACTCGGTTTGCGGGACGGCGATCGCGTCGTCGGCGAAACTCCGCTCAGAAGCTTCGCAGCCTTCGCTCCGCTCGCCGGCGGTGCCAGCCTGGACGGGGGTGGTTGCTCTTCCCTTGACGATCTCGCATTCGTAGGTTCCTGATTCCACCTGAGTTTCTATCAGGCTGAACTCCTGCGGCGTGATGGGAACGAAGCGCAGGTAGTCGCCTGCGGCGTACAGGATGGGCGACTCGCGGTCGGGGTCGTAGGGGCGCACGGGGGTGCGGCCGATGATGCGCCAGCCGCCAGGTGAGGCGAGCGGGTAGATGCCCGTTTGCGCACCGCCGATTCCCACGGCGCCAGGCTCGATGCGCGTGCGCGGTGTGGCGAGGCGCGGTGTGTGCAGCCGCTCGTCGAGTCCGCCCAGGTAGGCGAAGCCTGGCAGGAAGCCGAGCATGTCGATGAGATAGTCGTGCCCCGAGTGGATGGCGATGACCTCTTCGGCGCTCATCCCTGCGTGCTCGGCAACGTCGGCCAAATCAGGGCCGAAGTCGCCTCCGTAGCAGACGGGAATCTTCACCACGCGGTGGATGCCGCCCGTGGTGGCCACGAGGCCGCGCAGCTTTCCGCGAACCTGGCTGGTGAGTTCGTCGTACCCGACGACGCATGGATCGTAGACCACCATGAGCGAGCAGAACGTGGGGACGAACTCGATTACGCCGTTGATCGGGTCCGCTTCGAGCGTTTGCGCGGCGGCGCGGATGAGGCCGTTCGTTTTTTCCGAGATGACGTTGCCGAACTCGAGGTTGATGGCCGAGTCGCCGGCCACGGTTATGTTGAAACCTGCCATATTCCCTGCTTTTCTCAGCGTTTGGCGCATAGTTCATATTTGTTAACATCAGGCGTTCGGACAATGCGCTACCCTAAACGACGCCCATGCAGGCCATGAGCGCAATTGCCTTGCCTAACGGAAATGTAGGACATTTCCGTCGCAGGCCCGAGAAGTTTCAAAGGATTTTAACATACATGGAGAAAGTGCTTTTCGCAGCAGCGTTCTTTGTTGCCTATACGATACAAGCGGTCACGGGGTTTGCGGGGAACATCTTCGCGATGCCCGTCGGCACGCACGTGATGGGGCTTTCGAGCTCCGTCGCCGTTCTGAACGCCATGGGCTTCTTCGCGTGCGGCATGCTCGCCGTGCTCAACTTCAAGTACATCAACTGGCGCGAGCTCGCCAAGATGACCTGCGGCATGCTTCCCTTCCTTGCGCTTGGCATCTGGCTTGACACGGTGCTGCCCTTGCCGGTGCTCCTGCGCATCTACGGGGCGATCATCGTGTTCATCGGCATCCGCAACCTGTTGTCCAAAGAGCAGCGGTTCCTGCCGAAATGGCTGCTTGCGATTATCGTCGCGGCAGCTGGGCTCATTCAGGGCATGTTCGTGTCGGGCGGGGCGTTCCTCGTTATCTACGCCGTGCAGAAGATGAAGGACAAGCAGCAGTTCCGCGCCACGCTTTCCGCGTTGTGGGCCATCCTGAACTTCCTGTATGCCTTGCTCGCCTTCACGCAGGGGCATTTCACGGGTGACGTGGTGCTCACCGTGGGCATCTGCATCCCCATCGCCATCGTGGCGAACATCCTGGGCCAGGTTATCCAGAAGCGCATCAGCCAGGAGAAGTTCCTCAAGCTCACCTATGTTCTGCTGCTTTTGGTCGGCCTCGTGCTGCTCATCACGTCCTAGCGGGGAAAATCTCTATTGCAATAGAGAACTTTGCTCAAAAATGACGAAATCTCGGTTGCAATAGAGATTTCGCTTCAATCATGCTAAAATCTCGATTGCAATAGAGAATTTAGTGGAAGATATGGATCATGGAATACGCTCCCCGTCCCACTTATGAAAATGAGCTCAGGTTGCTTCGCGATACTGAGGACATCAAGGTTCTCGTAGGTGTTCGTCGTTGCGGCAAGTCGACGTTGCTGCGGTGGCTCCAAGGCGACCTACTCGATAGCGGTGTCGGGGCGGGCAACGTGTTCTATCGGCGCATGGACTTATTCGGCATGCCGACGAACCCGAACGCCGAATGGCTGGTGGGCGAGATATCGGCCGCAATCGAAAAGAGCGACCCCCTCAAGCCGTTCTATGTGCTCCTCGATGAGATTCAGGATGTAGACGGCTGGGAACGCGTTGTTCGCCAGCTGCACACAAGGCCGAATACCGATGTGTATATCACGGGGTCAAATGCCTATGTCCTCTCTTCCGATCTTGCAACGCTTATCGGGGGGCGCTATGTGGAGATGAGGGTGCAACCGCTTTCGTTTTCCGAGTATCTTTCTTTCTCTTCCTATTACGACTTGCGTTTTCCGAATGAGGACTCGGCGTTTGCCGAATACTTGCGTTACGGGGGCATGCCAGCCTTATTTCATCTGAAAGAGCGGGATCAGGATCGTATTGCCCAGCTGCTGCGTACGGTGTATGAAACGATTATCCTCAATGACGTGGTGGAACGTACGAAAATAGGCGATGTGGACCTGCTTTCGAAGCTCGTTCGCTACGTGTTCACAACCTCGGGCTCTCTCTTCTCGGCAAACAAGATTGCCAACACGCTGACAAGCTACGGCCGCAAGACTCGAATCGAAACGGTGGAGGCATATTTACGTGCGTTGGTCGATGCTTTGATTCTTCACGCGTGTGAGCAGGTTGGGCTGTCGGGTAAGGATATTTTGCGTCCGCAGCGTAAGTTCTACCCGGTGGATACGGGATTGAGAAACCTCGCAAGTGGATTTGTCTCGGGAGATATTGGCTTTCAGATTGAGAATGTAGTTTACAACGAACTTCTGCGACGAGGCTGGAGCGTGACGGTGGGCTCGCTTCGCGCTGGGGAAGTCGACTTCGTCGTCGAACGTGCACAGAAACGAATGTATATACAGGTGACGGAGTCACTTGTTGACCAGGGAGTGTTCGAACGAGAAATATCCCCCCTCCTCTTAATTGGCGACTCGTGGCCCAAGTTTATCTTGACAGCTGATCGCCTTCGATGCGGCGTGACTGAAGAGGGGGTCGCCATAGTAAACGTAATCGATTGGCTGCTGGGTAGGTAAAGGTGGATTGCTCGACGTTTTTGTTGACCCTTCTTGCTCCAACCCGATTATTTCGCTCGGGAAACTTTTCTGTGATGGACCCCATTTAGTCGTACAATGGCGTTCTAGATTCAAGGCTCTAACGAAAGGGGACTGCCATGTCTGCCATTCACTTGTTCCCGCGCGTGTTCGCATCGCTCGACGGCGGATCAACGCAGGATATCGTCGCGCGTCGCGCTGTCGCGATCGCCGCTGCCAATAACGCCGACCTGCTGTTCGGCCATGTTGTCGACTCTGTCCCGTTCGAGGCGAACGGCGCCGACTTCGACGCTCTGTGCGAGTCGCGCAAGGAGCAGCTCGAGGCCGATCTTGCCGATATCCTGGAAGAGGCGAGGAAGAGCCCCGATATCAAGTCGGTCGATCTGCAGGTGCGCGCCGGCCGCATCACCGACACGCTGACCGAGCAGCTCATCGAGCCCTTCAAGCCCGACCTTGTCATCTGCGGCGAGCGCGGCCTGTCCAATATGCAGTACGCCTTTGTCGGCAGCGTCTCGAAGTATCTCATCCGCACTGTTCGCTGCGACGTCCACGTCGTCAAGGCGTAGTTAGAAAGGCCCTCCATGCTCAACCAACGCGCAACCGAGCTCGGCTCCGCCCCCAACAAGATTCGCGAGCTTTTCGCCTACGGCCTTAAGCGCAAGGCCGAGATCGGCGAGGGGAACGTGTTCGACTTCTCCATCGGCAACCCGAGCGTTCCGGCACCCGATGCTGTGGCCGAGTCCATCGCCGAGCTGATTAAGGAACCGCCCTGTGCGCTCCATGGTTACACGCCGTCCCCCGGCGCTGCCGGCCCGCGCCAGGCAGTGGCCGACAATATCAGCCGCCGTTTCGGCATCGAGGCTACGGCCGACCAGGTCTATCTTACCGCTGGCGCCGCCGCTGGCCTCGCCATCAGCATCTATGCGATTACCAATCCCGGGGACGAGATTATGGTGATCGCTCCGTACTTCCCCGAGTATGCCGTGTGGGCTGAGACCGCCGGATGCACGACGATCGAAGTGCCGGCGCATGAGCCCGATTTCCAGATGGACATCGACGCCATCGACGCCGCCTTCACGCCGAAGACCGCGGGCATCATCATCAACTCGCCGAACAATCCGGTGGGCGCTGTCTACACGCGCGAGAACCTTGAGGCGCTCGCTGCGCTGCTCTCGCGCAAGGAAGAGGAGTACGGACACCCGATTTACCTGATCAGCGACGAGCCGTACCGTGAGATCACCTATGGCGCCGAGGTTCCCTACGTGCCCACGATTTACAAGCGCACCATCGTCTGCTACTCGTATTCCAAGTCGCTGTCGCTCCCGGGCGAGCGCATCGGCTACATCTACGTGTCCAACCTCATGGACAACGCGAAGGAAGTGTACACGGCGGTGAGCGGTGCGGGCCGCGCGCTTGGCTTCATCTGCGCGTCCGTGCTGTTCCAGCGCGTGATGGAGAAATGCGTGAACGAGCCCTCCGACGTCGAGGCGTATCGCGCAAACCGCGAGCTGCTCACGAAGGGCCTCTCCGAGCTGGGCTACGAATACGTCGAGCCCGACGGGGCGTTCTATCTGTGGGTTCGCGCACTTGAGCCCGATGACGAGGCATTTTGCGAAAAAGCGAAGGCTCATGAGCTTCTGCTTGTGCCCGCCACGTGCTTCAAGTCCCACGGCTGGGTGCGCATCAGCTACTGCGTGTCCGCCGATGTCATCAAACGCTCCATGCCCGCCTTCAAGGCGCTTATGGAGGAATATAAGTAGCGCGCTTGGCTTTCAGTCGAGGGCGGTTCGCGGCAAGTCGGTCGCGAACCGCCTTTTTTGTTGTGCCCTTGCTTCGGATGTGCGTTCCCGCCTCCGCCAGGCGCCCTGGCCCCGAAGCGAGACCCCGGATCCAGTCCCCGCTCCAGGCCGCAAACCTTAGGACGTGTATTTCTCCATGTAGTCGAGGATTTCCTGGCGCGAGTGCAGGCCGGTTTTCGCGTAGATGCGCTTGATGTGGGCATGCGCCGTCCCCGGGCTGATGAACAGCTCCTCAGCCACGCGTTTTTGCGTCCAGCCGAGTGCGTAAAGCGAAAGCACTTCGATCTCTCGCTCGGAAAGCAGGAACTGCTTGCCGACCTCTTCAGCGTTGTGGCGCATAGTGGCCTGCCGCACATCGGCCAGGCTTTCGTGATGCTCGTCGAGGCCCATGATTTTCACGACGGGGCTTGCTTGCGCAGCCTCTTGCTGATGGGCCATCTCTTCTTCGGGTATGGCCTCGAATTTGCGCACGTTCAGGAAGTTAATGAATGCGACCTGGGTCGAAATCACGATCATCGTGAACACGGCGGCGAGCATCAGAAGGTCGTTTTGCGACACTGCCGTCACGTTGATGAGCGTGATGCGGGCGATGCCTCGGCATCCAAGCCAGACGATCCATCCAGCAATCGCATAGTAGTAAGGGCAGCGCCAGCCGTAGCTCATGAACGCGAGGATGATGTACCACGAGAAGGCGACGAGCAGCGCATTGAGGTTGGTCGTGAAGATGGCGCCGATATCGAGCGCGTCGGGCCAAGCCGAATAGCACAAAAGAGCGATGCAGGCGAGCGCTTCCATGACGACGAAGATGCCGACGGTCATGACGCGATGGTGTCGCCTGCACGCGAACACGATAATCGCGACGCAAAATGCGAGGATAAGTACAAGATCGGCGAATCGCGTTGTCGCCCGAAATGCGATCGGCGATCCATCGGGGTACCCGCGCAAAAAGCCGTCGGCACACGCAAGCACGCCGATGCTCACGGAGATGGTGGCGAGGAAGACCTTCGACGTCATGGTGTTCTTCGTGAAACTGAAGAAGTCGTTCTCGCTGGAAATCGTCTTGATGTCGCAGGCGAGGGGCTTCTTTCGGGCGAGCGTTATGCAGGGAAACTGCAGCAGCACAAGCGCCACTGCGTAGAAGCTGGAGATGCCTTTCGCCATGAATATCGAGGCAAAGATGAGCAGCTCGCTTACAAACAGCGCGCCGAATGCGTATATGACGGCGGTTGTCGCGGTGCAATCGCGTGCGCGGCGCAGCCAGTACGACATGCAAGCGAGGCCGCCCAATGTGCAAAGCGTGCTTGCAAGAAAGTGGTTTGCAGCCGTATTCGTCTCAGCAGGTCCGATTTCCAGCAGACCTGTCATGGCAAGGGAAAACGCCTCAAGGAGAATCGACGCAAAGGCGATGCCCCTCACGACGCGATGCGAAAGATGGCATTTTGTGATGGCAATCAGAAGCCACAGCACCGCTAAAATCGCGAGTGCGACGAGCATGACTCCGTCGGAAAAGACGCCCTCGTCGCTGTGACGATAGCTGCCATAACTGCCGATGATGAGCCCCGCGCGGCAAAGGGCAAGACCCAGAATCGACCAAGTGAGCGGTTTGTGCCGGACAATCACAGCACTGATGCTCTCCATTTTTTCGGCTGGAAAGACTGTGGATTCTTCGGAAGGAGTCTTTTGGTTTTGGGTGCACGAAAGGGAAGGCGACGATTGATTCGTCTTTCCAGTCATGTTATCCCCTGCTTTCATAGCGGCCTTTGAACAGGCGCGATTGTTTTTTATCCCCAAAGAGGGTATGTCCCCCTGCCAAAAACTGGCATCATAATAGCATCAATTTATTTCGATTCGGAGTCTTGACATGATTATCCGTAAATCAAGATTTTCGGTTGAGGGAGAGGGAAGCTATGGGGGACGGACGAGACGTGTTTCATGAGCCGGCCGAGCGTGCGCTGATTCGCACTGCCGACGTGTACCAAACGAATCTCGACGAGGGCGTTGCGGGCTATTCCGACACGCTGCTGTCGATCGTCGTGAATTTCACCAACTCTGGCAAGCCGGAGGGCTATAACGCGGAATCCATGGTGGGAAAATCGAAGCGCGGCGAAGTGGCGCTGCGCCTGTTCGCTGTTGTCGGCGAGCCCGAAGACGGCGGCGAGCCTCGCTTCCTGCGCGCAGGGTTCAAGACGCGCGGATGCCTTGCCATGACCGCCTGCGCAAGCGTCATCTGCACGATGATCGAGGGCAAGACGTTCTCGGAAGCGCTTGCAATCACGCCCGACGACGTGAAGGCAGCCGTTGATGGCGTGCCCTACGACAAGGCGCATACCACGGTGTTTGCGGTCGAGGGCGTCCGCGGCCTGGTGGGCGACTGGTATTACCGCAGCGGCATAACGCTTGCCGAGCTCAACGAGAAGCTGCCGTGTGACACGAGCTCGGTCGCGTGCCTTTTGTGCGAGCACTGCTCGCTGCGCGACACGCGCCTCGACATGATGGTCGACGAAGCGCGCGCGAAGGCGGCGGATGCGTAATGGTTGCTGAAGACACGCGGGCTGCGGCGGCGGCTCCCGAAGAGGAGCTCTTGCAGGGGAATTTGACGGAGGCTGCATGCGGCAAGGGTCTCGATGCGGCTTCTTGTGGGGAAGGTGCGGATGCTGAGGTTGATGCTTCCGCGGTCGACTCGGCTGCTTCGGACGATGCGCCTGACGCGGCGGGCGAAGGCAGCGACGCCGCCGAAGCGCAACAGGCTGAGCCTACGCCCGAAGAGCGTGAGCTCGCGGAGAACAATGCGCTCGCCGACGTGTTCGACGATGTTCGACGTCAATCCTCTGACAGCCAGCTCGTTGTCCCGAGCAGGTGGGTTGAACTGGGGTTGGTGCCCGGGCATATGACCTCTGACGAGTTCGAGATGCTTGTCTACGAGTATCTCGAGGACTATCGTCGCGACCATAAAGACGAGATCGCAGCGGAAAAGGCGGAACGTGCGCGTAAAGCGAGCTCCATCCGGTCGGCTACGCGCGCCGTGGGCGTTCCCCCAAAGATTACCAATCGTCGGCTGAAGCAGATCGAGGAGGACGAGAAGGCGGCTGCGCAGAAGGCTGCGCGCGAAGCGTCCGAGGCCGAAGCGGGGAAGGCGGTCGCGGTCGATGATGCGAAAACCGCTGCGGGCGAGGCCGTTGCCTCCGATGGTGCGAGCGCATCCAAGCAGCCTGCAGATGTTGCGAACGCCTCTGTGGCTCTCGGGTCGTCTCAGGTTGCGGTCGATTCCGGTTCCTCCGCGCGATCAGACGCCATGGAAGCCCCTGCACCCCATGTGAGCGAGACGGCATCTGCCGCACCCGAGGTCCCCGCTGACCCTTCGGCGGACAGCTCCGCAGCCGACGACGGCCCCTTTGCTGGCCTGAAGCTTCCCGAAGGCTACAAGCTTGTGGAGCTTGAAGGGGAATATGTGCTGGTGCCCGACGAGGACGCGGCACCGGTGAAGAAGGAAATCCACTGCGAGCATATCGTCACGCTGGTGGGGCAACACAGCTACTACCTGTACGACTCCGACCTCATGACGAAGAGCTATGCGCACTGGGCTTTTCTGGCGGCCGAGGACAATCCGATGGCCACATTCGTCGACTGCGTCCGCGAGGACGGGCGCGTCTATCCGCGTCCATTTGCTGCGGAAGACCTGGCCAACCCTCCTTTCCATATGAGCAAAAGCAAGGTTGAGGACACGTGGGCCGAGCTTCAGAAGTCGGGTGAGTACCCCGACATCGAGCGCTGTGAAGCCTCGAACGGCGACGTCTACTTCTTCTCGACGCTTTATATGGATCGCACGCTTGCCGAGTCCCTCGCGGAATACCGGTCGGTGGAGCGCCTCTCAAACGTGTAGCAACTGCATGGCGGCCGGTGGGCGCTAAGCTCCTGCGCGCCCATCTCGCTGCCTGCGTCTTCTCGGCGCCGCTCGCATCTTCCCCCAATACAACAAGAAGAGCCCCATCTGGGGCTCTTCTTGCGGGTAGGGCTACCCTCTACGTCGGATGCGACTCATGGGGAGATTTGCAGCGGCTCGTAGCTTTGCGCCATGCAAGCCGCTGCCTTCATCGCATCGCTTACGGAAGGAGGTTCAGGCTCTTGAGGTCGTCCTCAACGTCGGACATGCCATAGTACTCGAGGCAATCGGCCGTCGGGCAACCAAGTTCGCTGTCCCAACCGAACTTCTCGTAGAGCATCGTGAGGCCCTTCTGGAAGTCTTGCTTCTCCATCTTATCGGTGCCTTCGGTGAAGGGCTGCTTGTCCGGGTCCTTCGTGAACGGCCATTCGGTCATGACGTCGTGGATGTTGCGGAAGTCGTTGCAACCCATGTTACCGTTTGCGTCCTTCATGCCGCGGGCAGTGTTCGCGCGCTGCAGCGTGATGATCTTCGCACCGGCCTTGTACAGGTCGTCGGTGGTGACGTCCTTGCCAGTGACAGCCTTGAAGAACTTCGCCTCGAGGTCGAGGTCGCCACGGTAGTTTCGGCTCTTCGACGGGCTCTGAGCCATCGGCCACACCCAGTTGCACAGCGTGAGCGAGTCATGTAGCACGTCGGTGACGATGGACCACCAGCAGAAGTTGATCTTGTGGTCGTTGATGGGCGTGTAGTTCTTCGCCTGGTCAAGCGCGTCCTCGCCGCCCCACAGCTCGGCTGCGATTTCCTGCTTGAGCTCATGCGGAAGGCCGCACTGCAGCATGTTCTGGTGCGAGTGGATCATCGGGTCGCGGTTGAAGATCATGTTCAGCAGGCCGCCGACCTGGCCATAGGACTCAATGGCGTGATGGACCGGCCAGCCGCGGTAGTTGATGAGGCAGCTTGCCGTGGTGTCGAACCACTCCATGTCGTTCCAGCGCTTGCACCACACGATCGGGCCATGGCCGAGGTAGGACATCTCGTTGTCGTTCTTGGCGATGTGGGTGAGCAGCTCGACCATGATGGTCGGGTCGTTGTTCTCGAACTTCTTCCAGTCGAACATGTTGTACTCATCGGCAGGCAGGTTCTTCTCGAAGATACCCGCAGACACGCAGTGCGCGATGTCGCGATAAATCTGCGCGTAGTTGCACCACATACCCAGATCGTCCATCGTGCCGCCGACAACCTGGTCCCAAATGAGGCCGTCTTCGGTAGATGCCTTGACGGAAGTGTGCTCGCCCAGAATCTTCACCATGTAGACGGAGAACGGGAAGTTCGGCACGCAGGTGTTGCCCGTGATCTCGTAGCCGCCGTTGGCCTTGGAGTTCGGGACGCGCATGTCGGAGTAGCAGTGAATCGGGCAGCTGTGGCAGCCGTTCATCTTGATGGTGTACTTCTCGGCCTCGGGGCCCTCGTCCTTGGTGGTCTTCATGCAGCGGTAGCCAACCGTGTTGATCTCGCCCGGCTTCGGCTCGCCGGTCTCGATCGGGTCTCCTTCGGCGTCGGCCCAGTAAAGACCCTTGCGAGCGGTCCAACGGGTGCCCTTGTCGTAGTATTCAGCCCATTCCTGCTGGGTGGAAGGCACGACGTGGTTGTTGTTGGAGCCGACGATCTCGCGCAGCATGTAGTCGGACAGGTCTGCCAGAGCCTGCGGGTCCTTCACGTTCACGGTGCCGCTGCCCTCGACGACGAGAGCCTTGAGCTTCTTGGAGCCCATGACGGTGCCGAGGCCCGCGCCTGCGGAGTGGTTGCGGGAATTCATCATGCAGGCATAGGGGAGGAGGTTCTCGCCTGCGGGGCCGATGGTCGCGACGCAGGCGCTGACGCCCTCGAGGCGGTTCAAAACCTCGGTCGTGGCGCGGGTGCCAAGGCCCCACACCATCGAGCCGTCCTTGATCTCGACCGTATCATTCTTGATGTGAAGGTAAACCGGCTTGTCGGACTTGCCCTCGACGATGATGGCATCGTAACCGGCCATCTTGATTTTCGCGCCAAGCATGCCGCCGCAGTGCGCGTCGACAACCTGGTAGTCGGTGGTGAAGGTGGAAAGGAAGCAAACCGTGGTGCGGCCAGCCAGCGGCACGCCGGTTGCGGTCAGAGGACCGACGGCGTAAACGATCTTTGCGTCCTCGCTCAGAGGATCGGTGCCCGGGGCGACCTCATCGTAGATGATCTTGTTCGCCAGACCCATGCCGCCGATATAGTCCTCATAGGGTGCGGTCGGCTCGGTGGTGATGGATCCAGTCGTGAGGTTCACGCGCAAGATCTTGCCGGCCCAGCCATATGACTTCGTGTCAGCCATTGTTGCATCTCCAAATCTCTCGCTTATCGTGCGTTGCGTGACACGTCAAGGCGACTTGGGGTTGCAGACGATACAAACTCGTCGGGCGAAGTCTCTCATCTGGGTGCAATACCCCTGTACCCTCTTTGAGGGTAATTGGGCATAATTGCAGGTAAACGCAGTTTTGCCCCCGAAAGAGGGTACGAGGGGTTTTCTCGGGAGCACATACTGCTTACCGTTGCGTGACCTATCAAGGCCAAATAGAAGAGGGGGAGCCACCGGGATGCGTACCTCTCTATAAAGGTACGCGAGGAAACCGGGGCCGAAGGAAGAGACTCACCGATATGTGAGGGGGAGTACCAAAAATGTCAGATACCAATATCAACGGCAGCGCCCCTGAAGAGAGCCCGACGAACGCCGTCGAGCAAACTGAAGCTGTGGAAGCAAAGCCGAAGCATGCGATGACCCGTCGCCAGGTGCTTGCAATGGCAGGCTGCGGCGTCGCTGGTCTTGTCGTGGGCGGCGTACTGGCGTCGTGGGGCGTCACGAGCCAGTCGATTGCATCGGGCCGCATCGACATCCGCCATACCGCAACCAAGATGATCGTCACCGATCGCGCCCGTTGCTCCGGATGCCAGCGCTGCGAAATGATGTGCACCCTGAAGAACGACGGCCGCGTGTGCCAGAACATCGCGCGCGTCCGCGTTTGGGATAACTATAACTGGGGTACCAGCCCCGATACGGGCGAAGGCTCGTTCGGCGACGGCAACCCGGGCGCATGCGAGTTCACCGTCGAGCACTGCAAGCAGTGCGCCGACGCGTGGTGCATGAAGTACTGCCCGGTCCATGCCATCAAGCCCGACGAGAAGACGGGCGCCCGCACGGTCGACCCGAAGCTGTGCATCGGTTGCGGCATGTGCGCGCAGGCTTGCCCCTGGAACATGCCTCGCATCGATACCGAAACGGGCGTTTCCACGAAGTGCATCTCCTGCGGCCGCTGCGCAGAGCAGTGCCCCAACGGTGCCATCCAGTTCATCGATTGGGAAGATATCGCGCAGAAGTGCATCGACATGGGCGTCGTTCGCACGACCACGCTCGTCTCTGCGTAAGCGTCGGCTTCCCGCTGATGCAAGGTAAGTAAGTCAAACGATCGATTCGGAAAGGAGCGAACAGACGATGTTGGACGACGCAGCGGTGTTCTCGATTCTCTCGAAGTGCTTTGCTCCCGTCGATAAGGCGGAATGGGAGAATCTGTCCGCGCGCGAGGCGTGGGCCGAGTTTCTCGATGGCGCACGTTTCATCCTTCAGAACGGCGGAAGTCTCGGGCTTGACAAGAGCCCCGCGGACTATCGTCGCGGCAACCACGCGCCTTTGCAGGATTTCCTGTCGGAGTGCGAGGTTTGCGCGCTGTTCTGCCCTCCTACCTACGAAGAGAAGCGGCAGTTCGCTGCCCGCCACTTCACGGGAGGCTTGCCCGAATCGGCGCTTCCTATCGAGTCGCTTTACGTGAACACTGCCAAGGCAGGCGATCTGCTTTCGCCCGTCGACGGCAAGGGGATGTATCTGGGCACTTCCGCCCGCTACATGTCCGCGCTCGCGGAGCAGCTGGGGTTCGGCATTCCGTCTGAGTTCTCCGATTGCCCCGACCACCTGGCTCTTGAGCTTGACATGGTCGCGGTGCTTCTGAGGAGCGGAATGGTGGACGAGGCGCGAACGTTTCTCTCCGAGAGGTTCAATTGGCTTACCGCGTATCGCAGACGCCTTATCAATCTGGGAAGCGAGGCGAACTTCTACGTTTGCCTGTGCGATCTGCTCATCGGCATCGTTGCCGAGCAGGCAGAAGATGCGGCGTGAGCGATAAAGCATCAGGGGGAGCGAAGACGATGACGCGAGATGCATATAGAGAGGAATCAGCAATGTCAGAAAACGCTATTACCAGGCGAAGCTTTCTGGCCGGAAGCGCCGGGGTCGCTGCCGTTGCGGCGGGCGCGGGCTTTTTGAGCTTCAACGCTTGGGAGCAGGCGGATGCGCGCGGGACGAGCGATATCGATCATTACACCGCCCACTCGCTGTGCAACTCCTGTTCATCGAAGTGCGGGTTCACGGGATACGTCGTTGACGGCAAGCTTGGCAAGATGATCGGCGATGCGAACCATCCGAACTGCGAAGGCACGCTGTGCGGTCGCGGCTACGGCTTCGCCTCCATCGCCTACAACGAGGATCGCCTGACCGACCCGCTTAAGAAGAACGGCGGCAAGTTCGAGAAGATCACGTGGGACCAGGCCTACAGCGAGATCGCCGAGAAGGTTAAGGCGATCATCGACGAGAAGGGCCCCCAGGCACTCGCTATGGTGCAGGACCCGCGCCCGAGCGGCTCGTATTACACCAAGCGTTTCATGAACGCACTTGGCAGCCCGAACGTCTACACGCACGGCGCTGCTTGCAACATGTCGAAGAACGCTGGGTTTACCCAGGTCATCGGCACGGGTGACTTCACCTCCGACGTGGCGAACTCCAAGATGACGATGTTCATCGGCCGCAGCTACGCCGACGCGATCAAGCCGAGCCAGCTGCATGCCATGCAGAAGGCGCACGAGAACGGCGCCGAGCTTGTGATCGTCGACCCGCGCTTGAACAACTCCATCGCGTTCGCCGATGAGTGGGTGCCGATCAACCCTGGCACTGACCTGGCCTTTATCCTGGCCATGGCTCATGTTGTCGTGCGCAACAAGCTCTACGATGCGAGCTACATCGCCGAGAACACCGTCGGCTTCGAAGAGTGGGCCGATTACCTGAAGGATTGCACGCCCGCATGGGCAGAGGAGATCACCGGCATCTCGAAGGACACGATCGAGCGCTTGGCAACCGACCTTGCTACGGCAGCCCCGGCGGCCTCCATCGAGCCTTCTTGGCGCGGTGCCTACGGCTGCAGCTATGCGAACTCCGGTGAGACTGCTCGCGCGGTGTGCTGCTTCAACACGCTTCTCGGCTGCTGGAACCAGGAAGGCGGTGCCTTCTTCGGAAACTCCGTGAAAGCGGGCAACCTCGACAAGGAGAAGTTCCCGCCTGTTCCCAAGCCGGAAGGCAAGATTGCCGGTGCGGACGAGTTCCCGCTGTCCCTTACGGGCATGGGCGTGAACGTCTACGCTGCCGAGCTTGCCAAGAAGGGCGAAATCAAGGGCATGTTCTTCTATAACTCGAACATGGTTGCGGGTTACTCCAACCCCAAGTACCTTGAGGACTGCCTCTCGAACCTCGAGCTTTCCGTCGCCATCGACATCCAGATGACCGAGACCTGCCAGGCTTGCGATTACGTGCTTCCCGATACGACGTATCTGGAGCGCCTGGAAGTCCCCGAGTTCATCGGCGGTAAGATCCCCGCAGTCTCCCTGCGCGACCAGGTGATCGAGAAGATTCACCCGAACACCAAGCCGGTTGACGAGATCTTCACCGAGCTCGCCGAGGCATGCGGTGTGGGCGAGTACTTCCAGTTCACGGTTGAAGAGCTCGCGGACGCGCAGCTTCGCACGGTGGGCCTCACGCTCGACGGCTTGAAGGTCGCCGGCACCGCCCGCTTCCCCGAGAAGACTTTCAAGTTCGGCAAGACGCCGACGTGGAAGACCCCCACGGGCAAGATTCAGTTCTCGAGCGAGGCATGCCACGCGGCTGGTTACCCGAGCGTTCCTCAGTGGACCGAGCCCGTCGCGAGCGTTCCCGAGGGCGACAACTACTTCCGCCTGATCGGCGGCAAGCAGGCTGTTCATACGCACACGCAGACCGCGAACGTGCCGGCGCTCATGAACATTTCCAAGCAGTACAACCTCGATCGTGTTTGGATTAACGCAAGCCGTGCTGCGAAGCTCGGTATCGCCGAAGGCGACGAGGCCGAGATTTCCAATGATGAGGCAAAGGGTACGGTGAAAGTGCACGTCACCGAGCGCATTAACCCCGAGGCTCTGTACATGCCGAGCCACTACGGATGCAGCTCCAAGGACGAGAAGACCGCCTACGGGTTCGGCCTGCGTCAGATGGACTTCGTGCCCTTCCGCATTGAGCCTGGCTACGGTGGCATCTGCTCGCAGGAGGCTATCGTGAGCGTCAGGAAGGTGGGTGCATAAACATGGCCCGTTATGGAATGTTGATCGATACCACGAAGTGCATCGGCTGCTACACCTGCCGTCTTGCGTGCCAGAGGCAAAACGGCCTTGAGCCGGACGAGGCGTTCGTCCGCTTTGAGGACCGCGAAACTGGCACGTATCCCCAGGTTGGCGTCGAGCATGTGCCCCTGCAGTGCATGCATTGCGAAGATGCGCCCTGCACGAAGGTGTGCCCGACCGGCGCTGCCCATATCGGCACCGACGGTATCGTCCAAGTTGATCAGGGCCGCTGCATCGGTTGTCTGTACTGCATGGCAGCGTGCCCGTATCAGGTTCGTGTGCGCAACTCCAAGACCGGCGCAGTCGACAAGTGCCGCTTCTGCCACGTGTCGAACTACGAGAACGGTACCGAGATGTGCACCTGCGTGACGGCTTGCCCGACCCATGCTCGTATCTTCGGCGACTTGGATGACCCGGATTGCGAACTGGTCAAGGAAATCAATCGCACGCACGCGGCTCCTATCGCCGGCGATCTGACCAAGTCCAAAGTTTTCTATGTGAGGTGATGAGAGATGACCTTCGAACCTATTTGGAGCGGCATCATCGCCTGCTATCTGTTCCTTGGCGGCTTGGGCGGTGGCGCGTTCGCGACGAGTGCGTTTTTGGCGTGGCGCCATCCTGAAGCGGTGAATATGCGCAAGATCGGCCACATCATCGCGCCGATTGTCGTTATCATCGGTCTTGTGCTGCTGATGTTCGACGCGAAGGCGGGCCTTTACAACCCGCTGCGCTTCGCTCTGCTGCTGACGAACTTCGGGTCTGTGATGACCTGGGGCGTCGTTATCCTGGCGCTGTTCGTGATCGTGGCTTTGATCGCCATGATTCTCGACCTTACGAAGCGTCGCGTCCCCTGGGGCATCGAGCTTGCCGGCTCGATCCTGGGCATCTGCGTCGCCATCTACACTGGCTGCCTGCTCGGCGTGTGCAACACATTCCCGCTGTGGAACAACGCGCTGCTGCCGATTCTGTTCCTCGTCTCGGCAATGTCGACTGGCATGGCATCCGTGCTGCTCGCAGGCGTGTTCAAGCACCCCGAGGAGTTCAACCGCGTGGGCGTGTTCAAGAAGTTCCACTTCTGCTTCCCCTGCATCGAGATGCTGCTGGTGGCTTCGCTCATGTTCATCACGGTGACGAACTCCACCGCGGGCTATGAGTCGGTTATGGCGCTGCTTGCTGGTAAGTATGCGGTTGCGTTCTGGGTGCTGTTCGTGATTGTCGGTCTTGTCGGCCCGACGATCCTCGAGACCTGGATGCTGTTCTTCTCCCCGAAGGAGTTCGAGGAGAGCCGTAAGGCGCACGCGATTTCTGCGTTGTCCGACATCGGCGTGCTTATCGGCGGCTTCATGCTTCGTCTGCTCGTGCTGGTTGCGGCTCTGCCGATCACCATGGTGACGCCGTTCGTCCTGTAACCTTCCCTTTGTAAGGGGCGCGGTACGCCGCTGCGCCCCTTCCCTTTCAGCTTTTCTTGGGGGTGCGGCACGTCGTCGCGCCCCTCCCTTCAACTTTTCGAATCGCGGATTCCTTCCCCTGCGGTTTCGAAAACCATTCCTGCCAAAGGCCGGCCCTGTTATTCCTCGGGGCCGGCCTTTGCGCATTTCGGGAGCGAGGTGCGTGCGGAGGAGAGGCGTGCGCGGCCCAGCGGGGCGAGGCGCAAGGCCGAAGTGCCCGACGCCGAGGTGCAAGACCGGAGGTCCCGACGCTAGGATATAACGCGAGACGTGGGTTTAAGCGCGGCAAAAAACGACGGGACCGGCGAGCCTTTTCTCGATTGATGTTTCGAGCGGTGAGTCTTTTTCTCGGGCGCAGATCGGCCTGTCGGAGACACGGCTTTGGCTGTCATAGAGCGATTAAAATGTCCCGTATAAAGAGCATTTTGAGCCTTGAGCGGTTGTTATTATCTGTATACGGTTTTTGCTATATTATTCATGAATAATTATTAC
>ERZ1034913.105-NODE-105-length-80857-cov-19.271219_pt1 | contig 80857 bp, 66 predicted proteins | sample MGYA00520697_ERZ1034913 | MGnify/ENA primary metagenome ERZ1034913 (study PRJEB33766, sample SAMN09781786) | gut metagenome | biome: gut microbiome | host: Homo sapiens | place: Madagascar | study: EMG produced TPA metagenomics assembly of the PRJNA485056 data...
CCCGCATCCGGAGCGAATGGTGTGTAATATAGCACAGCCCCTCAAAAATGCAAACGGGGAAAACAAAAAAAAACGAAAAAACGAACAATGGGCAGCAAGGATTGGATGAGCAGAAAAAAGAATACCGCCGCACCCGCGGTGCGGCGGCTGATACAGTCATTTACCCGCGAAGAAACGGATCAGACGCGCGGCGTGCGCGGCACAGTCATCCACAATCGGATCGTAAAATTTGTCGATCGGAAGGAACTTGCCGTCCAGCTCGTCAAGCTTTCTGCGCGTGGACTTCAGGTAGGTATCCATGAATTCCGTCGCGATATTGATCTTCGCAATGCCGGCCTGAATTGATTTGCGGACATCCTCCAGAGGAGTGGCCGAGCCGCCATGAAGAACAAGCGGCGTCTCAGGAAGCGAATCCGCAATCTCCTGACAACGCCGGATGTCAAGCTTCGGCGTCGCCTTGTAGTAACCGTGCGCGGTTCCGATGGAAACTGCGAGCGCGTCAACGCCCGTCTGTTTCGCGAACTCGCAGGCTTCCTTCACATCGGTCAGAGACGTTTCATCCCCCTGCGCGACATGCCCGATTTCGCCCTCGACCGAAGCGCCGAACGCTTTGGCGTATTCCACGCAGAAACGAGTGATACGCACGTTCTCTTCAAACGGAAGACGGGAACCGTCGTACATCACCGAAGTGTAGCCCCATGCGAGCGCATCCTTCACCTGACCGACATTGTCGCCATGGTCCAGATGCAGCGCGACCGGCTGATTGCAGCGATGCGCCATGCGGATCAGCGAGCCGGCAAGGTCAAACGCCTTCGTCGAATCGAAAAGGCGCATGTAGAGCTGTATGATGACCGGGGATTTTTCCGCTTCCGCAGCCTGGACAACCGCCCGGGCGGTTTCGTAGTTTGCGATGTTGAACGCCCCCACGGCGCGCTTTTCCCTGCGCGCCGGGAGGAGAATCTCCTTCATTGTCACAAGAGCCATAATCCGGTCTCCTTATCAGAGGCAGGCAGCGGCAAGCTCTTCCAGAGTCTTGACGTTGAGCGCCGTGTATTTCGTCAGGCAAATCTTCGTATACGGAGACGCGACAACGATGAGATCCTTCTTCGGGTCATCGGCGCGCGCTTCGATGTACTTTGCAAGTTTTGCGACGAGGGCTTCGTCAATCTTCGGAAGGACGACCGCGCCTTCGCCGCAGGTGTAGGATTCCTCGTTGTTGGTGCCGAACGGAATCAGATCGGCTTTCAGCGCGGCGAGAAGTTCGCGCGGAGCCTGCATGTCGCCGTTGTAGTTCTTCAGGTAGTCGCTTTCGAGATAATAGGCTTTGCCGGCCTTCTTCGCGAATTTGAGTTTGAGCGATTTGATGAACTCGGAGGTGTGCATGACTTTTGCGGAAAGCTTGATTCCGGCGTCCTTGAAGTCATGAACCAGCGCATCGTAAGCGGCGGGGTTGGAAACGACGACGGTCTTCGCCTTGCTCGCCTTGATGACCTGTGCGAACTTCCGCATTGCCTCCTTTGCCTCTTTCCGGAAGCCGAGAATGTTCAGGGCTTTGCCGATGCAGCCGCCGGTGACGGTCTGATATTTCACGCCGGCTTTCTTCATGACGGCCTCGAACGCCTTGACGACGGTCTTCGCTTCGGCGGTGTAGCTGTCGATGAAGTAGAGAACATCGCCCTCGCCTTTGCCGATCCATTTTTCGCTCTTTTTGAGTTCGGCGGCAATTGCTTTGACGTATTCGGGGGCAAGTCCGGCCTCCACGACGTCGGCGCGGGCGGCAAGGTTGAGTCCGTTCTCATCGAAATGGCTGACGCAGTGGAAGCGGCAGCAGGCGCTGAGGTCGGAACGGTAAAGAGTGTCGATATAATCCCGGTTTGCGAGCTGCTCCGGATACATGGTGACGCCGTAGGTCATTGCGGCGCGGACGCGGGGTGTGTCGGCTTCGGTGAACCGCACGTTTCCGATTGCCGAAAGGTGACGGCACATGAAGCAGAAACGGCAGTTCATAATTGCGTCGGTATAGTTGTCGATATTCATGATCAGACTCCTTTGAAACCTAATTTGCCGGGGTTCATAATGTTGTTCGGGTCGAGCTGTTTCTTGATGCCTTCCAGGACGGGCATCGCGGGACCGTAAAGCTCCTTCATCAGGCGACCGAGCTTGAGTCCGACTCCGTGATGTTCGTTGATGACGCCGCCGTTCGCGATCGCAGCGCGGATGGCGAGGTCCCAGACTTTGTTGTAGAGCGCGGCTGCTTCACGCGGATCCTTCGGAACGTCCTTCTCCTCGAAGATGAAGCGGGCGTAGAGCATGCATCCCCACTCGTACCAGTGCGAGAAGTGACCGATGAAACGCGCCTGCGGGAAGTTCTCGTTGACGACTTTCTTCATGGCGTGATAGACGTTTTCAATGTTCGAGAAAGTTGCGACTGTGTCCAGGGTTCCGAACGCCTGGGGCATGTGGAACATGAACGGAGGATAGAAGAATTTATACTTGTTCTGCCACCAGAGGTCGCCGCCTTTGCTGCCGAGATCCTTGCCTTTGTATTTCTTTTCCATGATTTCGCGGGCATAACGCATCTGACAGTCGACGATGTCCTTGCGTCCATCAAAGCCGAAGACAAGATACGCGCCCTTGTCGAGTTCCATGCCGAAGACTTTGCGGACGTGGTGAATTGTTTCCTCTTCATCGTAGAGGCGGACGGCGCAGGGCTGGAGGCGGCTGCGCATGAGTTCGGCGCCGGCGCTCATCGCGGTGTGGAAATCCTTGAAGATGTAGGCGCGGAATTCGCGGGCTTCCGGCTGCGGATGAACCTTCAGAGTCACTTCGGTGATGATGCCGAGCGTGCCTTCGCTGCCGAGGAAAAGCATGGTGAGATCCGGTCCTGAGGCGTGACGCGGAACCGGAAGCGTGCGGATGATTTCACCGGTCGGAGTGACGACTTCCAGAGACATGACCATATCTTCGATCTTGCCGTATTTCGTGGAGAGAACGCCGGTTCCGCGGTGTGCGAGGAATCCGCCGATCGTCGCGCACGCGATGGAGGCCGGAAGGTGCATGGTGGAGTAGCCTTCCTTGTTGCACTGCCATTCAAGATGACGCGCAATCATACCGGTCTGACAGGTCACGGTGAGCGCTTCCTTGTCGATGCCGATGAATTTGTTCATGCGCTTCATGTCGACGATGATTCCGCCGTAGACGGGAAGCGCGCCGCCCTGGGAGCCCGATCCGCCGCCCCAGGGAACAACCGGGATGTGGTAGTGGTTCGCAAGTTTCACGACGCGGGAAACTTCCTCGGCGCTGCCGGGATGAACGACGAAGTCCGGCTTCGGGGTCTCCATGCCGCGGTCATGCCACATTTCCGGGATCCAGTAGTAGTCGATCGAGTGACCGAACTTGTCGGCGTCACGGGTGCAGACGTTCTCGTCGCCGAGAATGTCCGTAAGTTCCGTGCGAATCATTTCGTACATGTAGCTGTCTTTAGAGACTAACATTTTATCCTCCTTGAAGGGTTATTTCATGCTGTAAATCGGCGCAAGGGCATCATGCACCGCTTTGTATTTCCGGAAGAGCGCGGCGTACTGCGCGGCGCGTTCCGGATCGGGATGAATCTCCCGGTCGATCCTCAGACATTTGCGGACGGCGTCCGCGCTGTTCGCGAAAAGCCCGACGCCGGTTCCGGCAAGAAGCGCGCTGCCGAACGAAGCGTCGCCCGGAATCGAGACCTGCACCGGAAGGTTGAAGACGTTGCAGACGATCTCGCTCCAGAGACGGCTCCTGGCTCCGCCGCCGATCAGGAAAATCCGTTTGACGGGAAGCCGCATCTGCTCGATCAGACCGTAGCAGTCGAGCAGAGAGAACGCCACGCCTTCCAGAAGCGCGCGGACCACATCGCCCTTTGTCGACGAGACGGCGAGTCCGGTGAAGCTGGCTCGCAGATTCGCATCCCAGTACGGGGAGCGTTCGCCCTGAAGATAGGGATGGAAGAGCACTCCGTTTGCGCCGAGCGGCGAGCGGTTGGCTTCGCGGTCGAGCAGTTCAAACGCGTTGATTCCGAGTTTCTGCGCGGCGGCTTTTTCCGCATCGCAGAAGAGGTCGCGGAACCAGCGCTGGCAGAGCGCGGCGGCGTTGGTCGCGGAAACCGTGTACCACATGCCGGGAATCACATGCGAATAGGTCAGAGTCGTCGGGTAAGGATGCGCGGCGGACGTCATGACATTGACGTTTCCGGCGGTTGCGAGTTTGACGATGCAGTCGCCCGGCTCAATCGCGCCCGCGCCGTAATCCTCGACGGCGGAGTCGGATGTTCCGCAGACGACGGGCGTTCCCTCCGGAATTCCCGTGTCGGCGGACGCCTTTGCGGTGACGGAGCCGAGGAGGTCGGTCGGGCTGACAAGCTCCGGAAGAACCGCGGGATCCAGTCCGGCGAGTTCCGCGAGTTCAGAAGACCAGCGGCGGTTCGCCATGTCGTAAAAGAGGGTCCCCTGCGCCTCGATGTGATCGGTCGCGGCAACGCCGGTGACCTGGAAACGCACATAATCCTTGACGAACAGGATGTGCTTTGTCCGCTTCAGAACATCAGGCTCGTTGTTTTTGAGCCACATCATCTGCGGCAAAGTCCAGGTCGGCGTCGGCATCTGATATGCGGTTTTGAAAATCCAGTCCGCATGGCGTTCTTTGAGTTGAGCGCATTCGGCGACGCTCCGCTGATCGGTCCACATGATCGTGCGGCGCAGCGGCTTCATCGCACCGTCCAGAAGAACGGCGTTGTGCGTGGAGCCGTCAAACGAAAGAGCGCGGACGTTTCCGAGTTTCACGCCCTTCGCCTCAAGCTTGCGGAGCGCCAGACACATGGCGGCATACCAGTCGGCGGGGTCCTGCTCCGACCAGCCGGGATGCTCGTAATGCGTGGCGTATTCCACGGACGCATCGCCGAGCATAAGACCCGTGCAGTCGATCGCGGAAACCTTGCAGCCGCCGGAACCGAAGTCTATGCCGAGAAGAATGGTGTCGTCGCCGTTCATGTCACTTTACCCAGCTGTGCAGCGGATCCTTGTAAGAGATGAGGCCGCGGTTGACTTTGCCCGTCATGGTCCAGAGGTAATACATCTGGTAGCCGGGGGCTCCGCAGAGCGGATGATAGCCTTCGGCAATCGCCACGGTGTCGTTGTTTTTGACCGTGTAGGTCTCGTCGATGGAGCCGTCGGGCTGGTAGACCTTCTGGATGCCGAAGCCCTGCGGGGGATCGAAGCGGTAGAAGTAAGTCTCCTCCATGTCGATTTCATCGGGCAGGTTGTCGAAGTCGTGGCGGTGCGGGGGATAGCCGGACCAGTTGCCGCTGGGGATCATGCCTTCGCCGATGTAGAAGTGTTCGGAATCGAACTTTTCATCAAGCATGATCGTGGCGGTGCGGGAGAAGTTGTCGCGGCCGAGCGAAAGGGTTCTGCACTCTTCCGGAGTAATGACGGTCGGACGCGCGGTGTCGCGGGTTGCCGGAGAGGCGTTGTACGCGATATCGACGTCGCCGAGCGCGGTGATTTCATAATCGGTGTGGCGCGGGAGGTAGACCGTGTGCGGCTTTCCGTCGAACACGTTTTTGCGTTTTCCGACTTCCGCGAAATGGAAGTCCTTCCCCTTGACGGAGCATTTGCCGCCGAGGAGGACAAGCGCGACTTCGAAGTCGCCGGTGGAAGCCTTGTAAGAGGTTCCGTCCGCGAGCTGGATCAGACCGAACGAAGTGAGCGCCATATTGTATTCGCCCACATCGAAAACCTTGTTGTATCCCTGTTTCGGGGAAAGATGAATCAGAAGTTTGTCGCTGCTCATATTCGAGCTCCTTTCTTACTGAACGACCACAGGTTCGATATCGAGAATGCGGCAGATGTCGAGAAGTTCCGGGACAATGTCGCCGTAGGAGAGCGCATAGTGGTGCTCCCAGCCCTGGCTGATAACAACATCGCGGAGCTTGTCGCAGCCTGCATCGAATTTGATTTTGACGGGGTTGCCGCGGACAAAGAGATCCGTGTCGAGCGCTTCGCCGGTCGCAATCAGCATGCGGAAACCGTCTCCGTCGCGCTTTTCGCCGAGACGAGCCAGAGTGACGCGTCCGGGCTTGAGCGGGAATTCGTCGGTGACGCCCTTCACTCCGCCGCCTTCCACCGTTGCGCTGTGGCAGAGCTGAGGCCGATAGCCGGGTTTGCAGAGCTTGCAGGGAGCCGCGCCGCAGTGCCACGCGACGCCGTAGTCGCCTTCCATGACGATCATGTCGCAGAAGAACGGGAGTTCACCCGTGAGCTCCTGTTCCATGCGCATCATGACGGCTCCGTAAGCGTCGCCTTCGCACGCAGTGAGGAAACCGTGGTTCGTCAGATGACCGATCGTGGAGCAGATCGCAATGCCGTAGAGATCGTTGGAGATGAACTCCGGCCAGCAGCGCATTGCAAAAGTGTCGACGAGGAATTTGTCTTTCATCTTGCCGACAGCCGCAAAGAGCGCAGCGGATTTTTTGAGCTGTTCTTCGCTCGGTCCGTCGGTCGGATGAACTTCGGCGTCGGAAAGGATGGTTTTCATTGCGGCGTCGAGTTCTTCCGGCTTGAGGTTGCGCGCGGCTTCGATCACCTCATGCTCGGTGATGAATTTGACTTCCGGACCGACCTTCGTGCGGAGAAGCATCTCGTCGCAGCTGGAGGTGAAGAAACCCGGGACGCGGCCGCCGATCACGCCGATTCTCATCCGGTTGAGCATGTTGACCGTGCGGGTCACCCGAATCGCCTTTTCGAGTCCGGCGTTCGCTTCGGAGGACCCTACTTCGGCGTGAATGTGGAAGTACGGAACATGCATCCGGTACATGAAGTGGGAATTCATGTTCGCGGCGCAGAAAGAGTTGTTCTGAAGACGTCCGCCCTTCGGATCCGGCTCCTTCATCGACCAGAGCACGACGGGAACTTTGAGACGCTGCGCGAACATCGGGACGATCACGCCGAGCGAGAATGTCATGAAGTGGGCGACGATCAGGTCCGGGCGTTCCTTTTCGAAGAAATCGAGTTCCTGAATCGCCTTGTCCTCGAAATCGATCATGCGGTCGCCGCCGATCACTTCGACTCCCGGCAGACTCTGAAGATATTCCTTCGCGTTTTTGCGCGCGGCTTCAAGAGTCTCGTTCGTCCAGTTTGCCTTCGTCAGCGGAAGATAGCCGATCTTGAATGTCTTTGCCATTGCTGTTCCTCCTGTGAGTATCAGTTGTTTTTCAGGAATTCGTCAACAGTTTTGCGGTCGGGAAGCCCTGCGCGGCCGCCGAGCTTGCGGCATTTGAGTCCGGCGACGGCCGAACCGAAGCGCATGGATTCATAGATGTCGCCGCATTCGAGATAGCGGACCGCAAACGCACTGTGGAAGGTGTCCCCCGCTCCGGTGGTATCGACGATGCGCCCGACGTCGAACGAGGGACAGCGGACGATTTTTCCGTCGATCCATGCCATCGAGCCTTTTTCGCCGACCGTGATTCCGGTCACCTTCGCGCCTTCATCAAGCAGTTTGACGAGCGCCTTCTCCAGATCGTCCTCTTTGGTCCATGCGCGGGCGAAATATTCCGATGTAAAAAAGATATCGGTATTTTCAATGATTTTTTCCACGCCCGGGCGAATGGTTCCGGCATCGAAATTGACAATCACTCCGGCTTTTTTCGCTTCCGCCGCCGCCGCGATCGCGGCCTCCGTGTTGTGTCCGTCGAGGTGAAGAATCTTTGCGGAACGGACAAGATTCATATCGACTTCGGAGGGAAGCAGTTCTTTGAGCGTGCCGCGCGTCCATGCGACGCTGCGCTTGCCGGTCGGCGCATCAATCCAGCAGTACGCGAGCGGCGACATGCTGTCTTTGCGGCGCACGATTCCAACGGTGCTGACGCCGTCCGCCTCGAAATCCGCAATCATGCGGTCGCCCGCGGCGTCGTCGCCGACCGCGCTGATGAACGCGGCGGAGATTCCGAGTTTTGCCGCCGCGACGGTTGCGGTTCCGCCGGGGCCGCCCCCCTGGATGATGTGCTCTATGATCTGCACTTTATGGTCTATCGGGATTTCCGGGAGCAGGCAAATATCGTCGTTGCTGCAGAATCCGAGCCCGACAAAATCAATTCTATTCTGGTTCTGATGCATAAAAATCCTCCTGTTTCGTCTGTAACGTAACTCCTCTTTCCGGAATTGTCAAGAGCCGAAATGAGAAAAACTGATAATTATTTGAGAAAACATGATAACTTAAATCGTCCGATGCACTCCCCCGCGCGGGAATCTGTGCAGATCATCGTTTCAATCGCATTTAAAACGAAAAAGCTCTCCGCAACGGAGAGCTTTTTCATGTCCGGAAAGAATTCCGGTTTATTTCTCGTCGTTGAGAATCTGACCGTTGTCGTTCGGATCCTCAACGCGCTTCTTCAGATCCCGGAAGAGCTGAATTGCGTCAATCGAACCGCCGATCATGAACCAGACGGTCGAGATGACGCCGACGATACCCGGGATCAGCAGCGTGGTGATGAAGAACTTCACCGTCCACCAGGAGTGCGGCCACGGCCAGATCGCATTCCAGATCACGATACCGAAGAATATGATGCCGACGCTGTACACGACCGAGTAGAAGAACACCGAGTAGGCAATGATTTTGTCGCCGCGGGTGTATTCCGGAGTGATGCCGATAATCTTGCTGAAGATGTTCCGCAGAGTCCATTTTTCCTTGACCGGCTCCGGCCCGTCCGCGTACTTGCCGCGGTGCAGAAGCTTGTCGAGATCGTACGGCTTGTAGGTCAGATAGGAGCCGATGACGTAGCCGCCGACCGAGAGGATCATGGAGATGAAGTAGATTTCAAACGAGTTGATCGGGAACTTCACCGGGTCCATCGACCACTCGATCCAGGGATTGAACGGCGAGGAAACCGTGACGAGGAAGTTGTTGAGTCCTTCCACCCAGCCCATTTTTTCGAGGAACGGATAGACGTTGAGCGCCCAGGTGCGCTGAAGGATGAGTCCGGCGAGCGAAGTTCCGGAACCGAAGATGATGGCGCACCATGCGCCGGTCAGGTTTCCGAAACGGCTGTAGAGGCCGAACACCATGATCGGGCCGGCGCCGCCGAGCCACAGCGAACACATGATCGTGGTGAACATGTTGATGTAGTCCAGCTGGGCGAAGAACAGCGACACGATCAGGAAGAAGACCGCCACGCCGATCGTCATAAGGCGGAGGTAGAGCAGATGCTTCGCCTGCGGAAGGTGTCCCTTGAACATCGGCAGAATAACGTCCTGCATCAGAGTCGAGGAAGCGTTGAAGATTCGGCTGTCGTCCGTGGAGATCAGGAGCATGACCATCAGCAGACAGAAGAGACCGAGCATACCCACGGGGAAGATCTTCGCGACCACGGTCGGCATCATCATCTGCTGGTAAAGCGAACGGAACTTCTGGAACTGGTAACGTCCTTCCGGAGTATCGCCGAGTTCCTGACGAACCGTATCGAAGTACGGCGTATCGAGGTTCTTCTGCTGGGAGTTCGGGGAATCAATATATTCCTGGGTGACCCGCGACGGGACCTCTTTGACCTTCGCGATGATCTTCGCGCGGAGAGCTTCGTCGTTCGGAATCGCCTCTTCCAGAACCTTCGCGGAGAGTTCCTGACGGATTTCCGTGCTGTTGGTATCGAAGCGGTTTTTGCCGACGAAGTGCGGACTGGTCATGAAGACGATAACGACGATTGCGAGAAGGAGAATCATCATCCATGAGAAGCCGTTGCGCCAGGAGCCGAGCACGCCCGCCATTTTCTGTTCGTGCGGAGTCTTTGCCGCTCCGCTTGTGTCGTTGCCGATCCATCCGGCACGGTTCAGAACCGAACCGCAGAGAGAAACGATCAGAGCGAAAATATTGAAGTCGCGGAGCTCGGAAACATCATACGGATTCATGAAGCTCTGTCCGGGAACACGGTTCCACATGACCGGGGCGATATCGTAGGTCCAGGAGAAGTTCAGAATGATGTAGCCGACGATAACGACGAACACCGGGTAGCAGAGAAGTCCCTGCACACAGTCGGTGATCAGAAGGGAGATTCGACCGCCGGGGAGAATGAACATCAGCGCCAGAATCAGGCAGAGGGCGACAATGATCGCGTAGCAGGGCAGATTGACGCCGCAGATCATGATTTTGTGCGGCAGACCGAGGTAATAGATGAAGAAGTTGGTCGCGATTGCGGGACCGATGGCGTTGGTGACCATTTCCGCAATGGTCCGCAGTGTTGCGCAGAAAACACGGAAGAATTTGCTGCCGTAGCGCATTTCAAGGAACTGACCCATGGAAAGACAGCGGGTTTCACGCCAGCGGTACATGCAGTATCCGGTAAGAGCGATGAACACGCCGACGGGCGCGGTGATGGCTCCCCAGAAACCGACGGCGAAGCCGGTCTGATAGTTCTGTTCGCATCCTGCGACCAGGGTGATGACGGAAAGTCCGGCGGTGAGGTCACCGACAGAGATTACGTAACGTCCAGCGATTCGTCCGGCTGCCAAATAGTCGACAACCCCTCGAGCGTACCTTCGTGAGTAAAACGCCATCCAGATAAGCGCGGCCATCGGGATGATCGTAATACACCAGTCGATCCAAGTCATTTTTTCCTTCTTTCGTTCAAACAATTGATAACACCGCCCGGGCTCCGGGACGGAACATCCGGCTCGCGGATTTTGCCCTTGCACAAAAACTCTCCAGTGCCGACGGGAAATCACCGTTCTGCCGCGTATTGATTTCTTGAAAAACACAATGCGGAAATCCGGCATCCGGAATGGAGCATCTGTTTGAAGACCTCTCTGCACAAGGGGAATTCATGCAGAGAACCCTCCAGAAAAAGTGCATCGGACCGGGTTGCTCAGAAGCCGTTATTCTTTTTTCAAAAAATCAATAGCTAATATAGCACAGATATTTACGAATACAACCCGTTCAAAAGCATCTCGTCAATTTTTTTGTCAATTAAAAAAGCAAACGCACTCCGGGAAAAAGAGACTGAACGCACAATCCCTCCGTTCAGATGTCCTCCAGGAAACGTTTCCCTTTACAATTCACCAAAAAATTATTTCCGCACTTGATTTTCCCGCTTCAGCGGATATATTGTGGACATGAAACGGAGCATAGCGCAGCCCGGTAGCGCGTCTGGTTTGGGACCAGAAAGTCGTGGGTTCGAATCCCACTGCTCCGACCACCCGCTCCCCCCCCCGCCGATGAATCCTGCTTTTTCAGTACGGAATCACCATTCCGTCGAATCCGACCTCTATGCCAAGCGGATTGAAGCGGGCTTCCAAATCTGCGTGAAGAGCTCCGCCGTTGTGCGAAAAATGATTGATGACATAACGGGTCTTCGAATCCGCCGCGCCAAGCTTCACCAGACGGTCGTGAAATTCAAGAATGTGTTTCCCGCCCATGTGATGATCCCGGCAATCATGAAAACCGCAGGTGGCGTCGGCAATGACGACGTCGAAACGAATCTTCATGCGCTCAAACCACTGCCAGGTCTCTTCCGGCGGAATGCCGGTGTCGTTCGCGACAAGAATCCACGCTTCGCCGTGGCGGACCGCAAAGAAAACCGCCTCTTCCGGAATGTGATAATGGTTGGCGGTCAGCGGATAAAAGGTCATGTCCTCCTCCGGGAGTTCAACCGGCTGGAAAAGACGCAGCAGATGCGGAACAAGCGTCTGGTTCGCAGATTCCGGAATGCTCCGGCGCAACCGCTCCAAAACCGTTGCGCGGCCGTAGATGTTCAGCGGAACGACAAAATTGTGAGCGAAACCCGGCTCCCGCATCTCGAAGGCGAATGTATCGAGATGATCGGTGTGTTCGTGGGTAAAAAACAGATGTTTGAGCGTCGCTGCATTGAGTCCGAGCTTCACCTCTTCCGCATAGGAATCGGGACCGTAGTCGATGCGGACGCGGTCATTGAACGAATAGGCGGCGGTCATGCGGAGATCTTTTCCTCCGCGTTTGCGAGCCTCCGCACAGAGATCGCAGCTGCAGAAACGCGAGGGAATTCCCTCCGCCGCCGCGCTGCCCATAATGGTAATTGCATTATTCATTGAAAAACCTCCTGAGTTTTAAAATACTATACTTGTTCATTCAATAAATTCAACCCCGTTCCGCCGATGTCTAAAACATCGGCGGAACGGGAATAACTTACGGGTAGACCACCTCGAAATAAGGTGTTCCGTATTCAAGTTTGCCGGTATCAAGCGAGAACTGCAGAACTCCGTCTTTGAGCTCAACCGGAATTTTCCGCTCGCGGGAGCCGTTGAGATTCAGCGCGTAAACGGACGGGAGCCCTTTGCCGCCGTTCTTCAGAGAGAAACGGAACTGACCGGAACGCACCAGCAGCTGCATGTCGCCGATGTCCAGCTCGGAATAGAATGTTTCATCCGAGTAGACCGCGTTTTCCGCGAGAATCATCGTCGCGACGCAGAGGAGCAGATGTTTCGACTCCGCAATGGATTTATCGTTCTCCAGCGAAATCGCGGTGATCGAAACGGGCGTGCTGACCGACTGCACCGCAAGATCGTTCAGAGCGACCGGCTCACTCTTCTTCAGCACCGCCGACTGGAAGCGCGGCGTATTGACCGTAAGCGTGTGCTTCTGCACATTTGTGCAGATTTCGCCCGTCTCGCTCTCGAAAATTCCGGCGTTGACGTTCGTCCGGTTCCCGGCGGGGAGGATGTTGTTCCTGCGCAGGTTTTCCACCTGTTCGCGGAGAATACGGAAGTTTTTCTCCTTTTCTTCATTGAGCACGACATACATTCCCATGCTCGTCGCGCCGACATACGCCTTGGGAACGATGTTCAGGGTCGCCGCCGGATTCTTCGCGTTCCGGTAGTCCGAACCGATGCGCGTCAGCATGGAGAGCGCGTTGTAGCCGCTGCCGATGGCGCCGATGTATTCGGGAGATTTCAGGACGGACTCGGGAACGTTGAGCGAAACGGAATGCTTCGCGCTCCGGATGTCGCCGCGCTGCCAGCCGAACGCCGTGAAAAGTGAACACATCGGAGCGAAACGGTTGTTCGCATCATCAAACGACGCGCGCAGCGGACGGTAATAAAGAGCGACGGTATTGGCATGCGGAGTCAGAATCTGCCAGTCCTGCAGGCTCGCAAACGCCGTCCAGAGGACCGGATATTCCTGAATATAGCGGTTCTGCGGACAGTGCGAAAACTCCGTCATGAAGAACGGTTTGCCGAGCACCCGCGTCGCCGCAGCGCGTCCGATGTAGTTGTTCGTGACGATGGACGAATGCTGAGCGACATTCGACATCTTTCCCCGAAACCATCCGCCGAAAGCGAGACGCTGTTTGAAATCCGCCGGGCTGAGCTTCGCCTGATTCGGATGCGCATGATAGGTGTGCATGGCAATCGCATTGAAATCCGCACGGGCGTCGCCTTCCAGTCCGCGCATGAACATATCCCAGTTCGTCACGAAGCCTTTGAATCCGGATTCGCGGACGACTCCGAGATAGAATTCGTTCATTTTCCGGATTTTGCCGCGCAGGAACTCGCGCGCCGCGGCGCCGTCCGGAGAATCGGACCGCAGAAGTTCAAAATCGAATTCCGGAGCGGACGGGCCGCGCATCTTGCGCCATTCGGGCGTAAAACGGGCGATGTCACGGGATTTCTGCCCGAACAGATGTTCCTGTTCGTTGAAGAAGGTGATGCCGATCAGCTGCGGATCGTCAATCAGAGCTTTGCCGGTGTACGGATTCGGTTTCTTCAGCAGAAAATCGAACGCCGCTTTCCAGTGTTTCTGATAGACCGGATTGTCGAACATCTGGAAACGCGGATAATCCTTTGCGTTCACCGCCCCCGTCATAAGACCGCGCGAAGTGAAGATGTCCAGCATGACATATACGCCGCGGTCGCGCAGACACTTCAGAAGATAGTGATAGCGGTCGGCAAATGCGGGGTCGATCTTGAGCTCGTCAACACTCTGCGGAATGTGAATTTCCGCAATATCCTTCCGGTCTTTCCCCTGTTTCGGGAAACCGTTGTTGCCGGCGAGCGCGCCGTCAAGAAAATGAAAACGCAGAATGTTCATGCCGGCAAGCCGGATCTGTTCCGCGAATTCTTCTATTTCCGCTTTCGTGAAGGCGTAAAAACGGTGTTCCCATGAACCGGGCGTGAAATTGAATCCGCGCAGACGCACCTTTTCGCCCGGAGCGTTCTCAAAATAAAGATCGCCGTCCGCATCCGCCTTCAGACGGCCGTTTCTGTCGATGTCGTACTTTTTGACATACTGCGAAAGATCCAGCGCCGAACCCGGGATACGCTTGAACTGATCAATGCGCAACGCCCGCAGAGAACGCTTGTCCCACGAAACGTTGTCCATCTTCACCGGACGCCACTCTTTGCCGCGCTGAATGCGGATAATCCGGTTCGTCTTTTCGCGGAACGGGACCTTGCCGCAGACGAATTTCCAGCCGGCGGAACCGCTGAGGACTTTCACGACGACCCGGTTTTTCCCTTTCTTCACCGGGAAGTTGAACACATGATCCGTCGGCTGATAGGTGTTTACCTTGTTTCCGGTCTCCAGCGTATCATAAATTTTTTCGCCGTTCACCGAAAATTCGAACCAGTAGTCCGCAGCACAGCCGACCTGCATCATGCCGTCCGCCGGAGCTTCAAATTCATTGAACAGATACACTGGAGTCTTCTCGGCGAACTTGTCGCGAAATTTCGTGAAGTCAATCGTGTTGTTTTCCATCTTCACCGTTTTCGCTTCCGCCCCGTCAGAGGTCCAGGAAATTTTCCATTCCGGATTCAGCGCGAGCGGAAGAAAATTCGTGAGTTTTTCAAACTTCACCGGTCCCAGCCAGAACTTTGTTCCCTGCGGAAGCGCACCCGCCATCAGCATGGGCGTGCGGACCATTCCCGCGTAATCGGAATTCGCCGTGAATTCAACGGAAACAGTCTGCCAGTCGGTATTCAACATCCATTTCCGGGTGGAATTCCCTATCGTTTTCCACGGAGCGGCGCCTTGAATGCAGTTGCCGCTTAGATTGGCGTCGCGGTCGGCGCGAATCTGAAACGAATAACGGTATTTCGTCCCGGCTGTAATTTTCCGCTTTGAAGTAAAGCAAATCTGCGTGCTCCACGGAACCTTGGCGTCACCCGCCTCTTTCACAGAGAATTCTCCGCACGGCTCGCCGTCCGGAGTCTTCACATCCGGGGAAACGCGAATGCCGATTTTCTGATCCGGATATGTGAGACCGGGTATTTTATCGCCTTCAAATTTCCATTCCTTCAGAGTTTCCGCCGAAAGCAGAACCGCGGCGCCGCAAAGAAACGCTGTCAAAAATTTCTTCATGTTCCAGCTCCTTTCCGGTCACTTCCGAACGTCAATCTGTTCAAATGCGACGGGCCCCATCCAGAAAACGGTTCCCTCGGGCAGCGCACCCCCCATCAGCATCGGGGAACGCAGCGAACCTTCATAATCCATGTCGGCGACGAACTCCGCGGAAACGTTCTGCCAATCCGTTGAAAGCGTGAGATTCCTGTGCGAGGGACCAATCGTCTTCCACGGCCTCTGCCCCTGACTGCAAGTCACGGCTGTCCTGGCGGCGCGGTCGGCGCGAATCTGGAATGTGTAACGGTATTTGCCGCCTTTCACAATTTTCTGATTCGAATTGAAGCAGATTTGCAGACTCCACAGGACCTTGGCGTCACCGGGAACCTTCACGGAAAATTCACCGCAGGCGGCGCCGTCCGGAGTCTTCACATCCGGGGAAACGCGGAAAGCGATATGCTTCTTCGGATATGACACCCCGGCGACCTTTCCTTCCTCGAATTTCCATTCCTTCAAAATATCCGCGGAAAGTACAAGTGCGGCACCGCAAAGCAGAGCTGTTAAAAGTTTTTTCATGATGCAATTCCTTTTTGTTGTTTTATTTGTAAGGGAAATAGAACGTGCAGACCGCGCAGCCAGGCGTGTAGACAAGCCCGTGCCCGCATGTCACGGAACCGTAAGCGACATTCCCGACATGCCCGTCGAAATAGAGCACATTGTTGCGTTTCTGATGACTCCACGCCCCGTCTTCAAGCGTATTGTCCGGATTGTTCAGCGCTTTTTTCTCAAACTGCTTGAATCCTTCCGTCCAGAAGGCTTTCGACGACGGATTCTTTACGCGCCCCGCCTGGTGATAGACGGCCCCTCCGTTATAGAGCGTGACACCCGCTCCAACGTCCATGCGCATCGCATAGACATGAAAATAACTCACATGCGGAATTTTGCGGCAGTATTCGCCGTCGCAGAGCTTGTAATTCACCGGACTCAGCGTCGACGCCTTGGCAAATGCCGTGGAGCAGAGTTTGGAAAGCGGAACTCCGAATGCGTTCAGCGAACAGACGGGATTGTTCTGATTGGCGTCCGGACGGACCTTTTGCCCCACGGCCTCGAACACGTAGGACTGATGGCCCGCCTTGTCAACCCCGCCATATTGGTACAGCCCTTTCCATTCCCTCTCCATGACGGAGATCATATCCTGATTATCTCCCAGATACCCTATGACCGCCAGGGAGAGCTGCTTGAAACCGTTGACGCAGGAAATCGTCCGCGCCTTTTCCCGCGCCGAATTCAGCGCAGGCAGGAGCATCCCGGCAAGGATTGCAATAATCGCAATTACTACAAGGAGCTCTATAAGGGTGAACTTCATTATTCTTCTTTTTGCAAGACAGATGCCGACATGTTTTCTTTCCGCATTCATGGCTACAACCTCCTTTAATTTTTTGTTGAATGCTTCTGCCTCTCGGAACTTTGCATAATATTCATTATGTTAAACTTGGGAATATACAAAAAAACGGAAAAAGGAGGTGTTCGCAGAAGAAAAACTTGTTCTTTTGAACACGGGGAATTTAACATAATGAATATTATGTGAACCCGGAAATCTGTACAGTCCATCTTTGCTTTCTTCTATTTTAGCACATACCCGCGATTTTGTCAAGAGGCAAACGAAAAAATCTTCCGCAAATCTACGCAAATGAAAAAAATTGCAAAAAAACGGTTCTTTGCAGCGCGGACAAAAGTCAGAAATACTCCACCGGACACGGAGGAATGGAGTCGAGAAAACGGCTGCCGTACGATTTCGTCACAATCCGGCGGTCCAGAACGACAACAATTCCCGTATCCGTTTTGCTGCGGATCAGACGGCCCACGCCCTGCCGGAACTTCAGAACGGCGTCCGGAATCGAATAGTCGCGGAACGGTTCGCCGCCGCTCAGACGGATGCGCTCCAGGCGCGCTTCGATCAGCGGATGCGAGGGAACCGCAAACGGAAGCTTGGTGATCACGACGTTGCTCAAGGCGTCGCCGGGAACGTCGACGCCCGTCCAGAAGCTCGCCGCACCGAACAGGACCGAAGGAACGGAGCTGGTCTTGAACTGCTCCAGCATTGCGGAACGTGAAAGTTCGCCGCCATGGACAAGCAGGTTCAATCCGAGATCCCGGATCTCATCCTTCAACTCCTCCGCACAGGTGCGGAGCATCCCGTAACTCGTGAAAAGGACAAAGGCGCGACCGTTCGTGAATTTCAGGAAACGGATGATTTCATCGCACACCGCGCCGTAATACTCCTCGTCCGTCGGCATCGGCATGGAGCGCGGAAGATAAAGTTTCACCTGCTTCGCGTAATCGAACGGGGAATCCAGCACGATTCCCTCGCCGTTGCCGAAACCGACACGGTTGAAGAAGTAGTCCAGACTGCCGTTCACCGCAAGCGTCGCGCTCGTCAGAATCACCGATTTTTTGCCGTTGAACAGGATGTTGTGAAGAAGCGCGGCGACGTTCAGCGGAGCGGCGTCGAGCTCGATCATCTGCGTGCGCGAAACGGAGGAGAGTTTGCCCTCCGCCCAGTAGACGTGTTCGTTCCACGCCATCTCCGTAAACCCGGCGATCTCCTCCTGAAAGCAGAGACACCGCTCGTGCATCGACTGCAGCTCCGTACGGAAATCGGCGTCCGTCTGTTCCGCGATGTACTCGCGCAGCATCTTCGCCACCTCGCCCAGTTGCGCGGAAAGATTATCGGAAAAACGTCCGGGCTTCACAATCCGCAGCACGGAGTCCTTGCGGTCCCGGACAGCCTCCTGGAACTGCAGAAAATATTCGGTCGCCGCATCCTGCACCTTCGCGATCGTGGCGCGGAGCTGGAGCGACGCCTCCCCCGCGCGGAGCAGCAGACCTTTGCCCGTCGCCGGATTGTAAAGGCGGTTCAGGAAGTAGCGCAGCGCCCCCGAGCGCAGCGAAAGTCCGAGATGCGATGCGGCGGAATCCTCAAGCGTATGCGCTTCATCGAACACCACCGCGCCGTAATTCGGAAGCGGCGAAGCCTCCTGCTGTTCAAGCGCGCGGATCTTGAGATCGATGAAAAACAGCGCATGATTCGCAACCACGATATCGGCGTCCTCCCACGAGCGGCGCGCCTTCCAGTAGAAGCAGTTCCGGAAAAATTTGCACGAGGGCCCCGAACAGTTCGCCGCCTCGCTGCACACGCACGCCCAGAGCTCGTTGTCGACGGGAAAATCAATATCGTACTTGGAACCGTCCTCCGTCTTATCCGCCCAGTCAGCAAGACGCTCGACGGCGGAAAGCATGTCGCCGGAGGGCAGATAGTCGTCGCGGTGACCGCCGCGCGCAAGCAGAAGACGCCGTTTGCAGACATAGTTGCCGCGTCCCTTCGCAAGCACGAATTTGAGATCGAGGTTCAGCAGTTTTGCGAGAAGCGGAAGATCCTTGTAGACCAGCTGCTCCTGCAGATTGAGCGTTTCGGTCGTGATGAGAACCGGCTTCTTCATGGAGAGCGCGGCGTAAATTGCGGGAATCAGATAGGCGAAACTCTTGCCGACTCCGGTCGGAGCCTCGACGCAGAGATTGCGTCCTTTTTCAAACGCGGAGGCGATTTCGTTCGCCATGACGGCCTGCTGCGGACGCGGCTCGTAGGAGCGTCCGCCGATTTCCGCCAGTTTCTTCAGTGGACCGTCGTCGGAGAAGAAAGCGACCGTCTCCTCCAGACATTCGGGAGGAGGCGGAGCGAAATCGGCTTCCTGGAGCTCGACGTCGACTTTCGCGAAGTCCAGCGAGTCGAGCCCGGAACAGTCTTCCTCTGTCTCTTTTCCGTCGGGAGGTGCGGCAGGGGCGACCATATTTGCGAATCCTCAGGATTGGTTCCGGGAGAACGGAGTCTCCCGGAGGATCATCAGATCTTGCGCCATTTTTCGTCGATGCCGGAAACTTTCCAGTATGCTTCCGCCATGTAGATGGCGTCGAGAATGACGCAGCGGGTCATGGCTTCGATGACGGGATAGATTCGCGGCAGGAGCGAGGGGTCGCGGCGGGTGATCGGGGAGAGAATGGTGTCTTCCATCTTCTCGACGTTCACGGTCGCCTGCGGAACGGAAACGGTCGGAGTGGGCTTCACAGCGCAGCGGAAGCGGATGTCTTCCCAGGTCGTGATGCCGCCGAGAATGCCGCCGGCGTGGTTGGTTTTGAAGCGGACTTTGCCGGTTGCCTTGTCGACATAAGCTTCGTCGTTGGATTCCGCGCCGAGCATGTCGGCGACGCCGAATCCCGCGCCGAACTCAATCCCCTTGATTGCGCCGATGGAGCAGACCGCATGGGCGAGGAGCGCGTTCATCTTGTCGAACACCGGTTCGCCGAGTCCGGCGGGAACGCCGCGGGCGATGCACTCGATGACGCCGCCGGCGGTTTCGCCGTCCGCTTTGACCTTGAGAATATCTTTTTTCATCTCTTCCGCAAGCGCGAGATCGGGGCAGTTGATTTCGTTTTTGCGGTAATTTTCCTTTGCGAACTCGTAGGTGACGGGTTCTTTGATTTTGATGCCATGGGAAGCGATGGTGTAGGCGATGACGTCGATGCCCATCTGGTCGAGAACGGCTTTTGCGACGGCGCCGCCGGCGACGCGGCTTGCGGTTTCACGTCCGCTGGCGCGTCCCGCGCCGACCCAGTCGGCATACTGACCGTACTTTTTGAAGAACCCGTATTCCGCATGTCCGGGACGGATGGAATCCTTGTAGGAACGGTACTGGTCGATATGAACGTCCTGAATGTCGTTGTTGGGGATGATCATTCCGACGGGAGCGCCGGTGGTGAGATCATTTTCCATCACTCCGGAGAAGATGTAGACGAGGTCTTTTTCCTTGCGGGGGGAATCGAGCGGCGTCTGACCGGGTTTGCGCTTGTTGAGTTCCGCCTGAACCATCTCTCCGGTGATTCTGATTCCCGGGGGAACGCCGTCGACGATGACCATGAGACCGCCGTAAAGCTCGGGCGGGACAGGGAGATTTTTTCTGAAGCCGCCGGCATAGGATTCGCCGCAGCAGGTGATTTTGAAGAGTCTTCCAAATGTGTTTCCGAACATGTTCTGTTCTCCCGGGATAAATTCGCGGGTGCGGCACGATACCGCACCTCCATAATATAATATACCGCATATTCCCGCAAAAATCAAGAACGGGTTGCAAAGAGTTCTCTTCCGCCGTTACATTTCAAACGGCTTGAGATGTTTTCCGACTTTGAGTTCCTGCGGAAACGGTCTCGGACGGCAAGCTGAATCCCGCCGCATTCGGCGTGTTCGCGAAACTGCCGGACATCAAGCTGGACCCGGAAAAAGATTTCATGGTCGGCGAAAATGAGCCGCCATATACGCGCCGTCACCGCAAGGAACTTTTCGCCGCGGCGACCATCTTTCAGGACACGCCCGAAAAACGCTGGGAGCTTCTCCGCGCCTCCGGAATGCGGATGTGCCGCTACTGGCTCCGCTGGATGCTGTTCGAGCCGGAAGAGGGGAAAATCTCAAACTTCCCGCATGACGACGATATCGCCATCATGAAGCGCGCCGGAATTGAACCGGTGGTCATGCTCGGCGACTCTTCCATCTCCACAAAAAAGGGACACGAGAATGAAAACTGGTTCATCATCAAGCGCAGCCAGCAGGGGAAACGGACGTATCTGAGTTCAGGAACGGTCCGCAATTTCACCCGGATGGAGGACTGGAAGAAGCATGTCCGCGACGTCGTTTCCCGGTATAAAGGAACGGTGCGCTACTTTGAAATCATGAACGAACCGAATCTTTTCTTCGAACCGGCGGAGTATGTCCCGTACCTGAAAGCCGCATATGAAACGGCGAAAGAGGTGAATCCGGACTGTGTGATCGTCGGAATCTGCGCAACCGGAGATTTCGCCGGAAATCTCGGCGAGTTCTTCGAAAAATGCGGTCAGCTCGGCGCGTTCAAATACTGTGATGCGGTCTCTTTCCATCCCTATTCGGCTCAGCTGGACAGCGATGCGCTTCCGGCGCAGCAGCAGATTGCTCAGGTGAAATCAATTCTGAAAAAGTACGGCGCGGAAAAACTGCCGCTTTGGAACTCGGAGCTCTATTACATTCATTCTCTGAAAGAGAACACGAAAATCATGCAGGACCGTTCTCCGGTGCGCTATCTGCTGGACGGAGCCGTTTCCGCCGAAAACGCTTTGCGCCGCTATCTGATCGACCAGTCGAACGGACTGGCGCACACGCTGACTCTGAGCGCCGGACAGTTCCAGAATCATTTCTACCAGCCGCGTCTGAACGTTTCCGGACCGTGGAAGTATCACCGTGCGATTCCGGCTCCGCACATGATCGCGGGGAATGCGTTCTTCCGCTTCTCCGCCGGAAAGAAATGTCTCGGTCCATGGGTTCCGCTTGCAGGCTGCAATGGTGCACTCTATGAAAACGCCGACGGTTCGCAGACCGCCGCGATCTGGGCAGTTGAGGAAGACACCATCTTCCGCTTCTCCGCCGAATCCGGCGTCAAGGCGTATGACATGTTCGGAAATGAAATTGCCGCAACCGGCACACTTACAGCCAAACCGGTTTGGTTCACCGGACAAAATCTGAAGAAGAACCTGGCTCTTTCCCCCGCTGAAACGTTTGCGGTTCGCGGAATCCGCGCAGTCGGCGGAGATAAAATGCAGCTCGCAGTCGACGTGCTGAACCGGAGAGCGGAAACGCAGACTGCGCAGGTCAAACCGCGCGGAGTGAAAGGCAAGCAGTCCGCCGTCATCCCAGCCGGAGCGGCACATACATTTTTCTTTCCGGTAACGGAATTCAAAAAAGAATGCGCCGTCATCGTTTCCAACGAAGAGAAAATGCAAAGCGTCACTCTTCCCGTAATCCCCGCACGCAAAGCACTTAAAAGCGGAACAGAACAGGTCATGCCTTACGGTGCGTTCCGCGTCACAACCCTTCCGGAAGGACTCGACTTCAGAATCAAAGTCCGCGATGACAAGCGCGGCGACTACGAGGCGAAAACTCCCTGGGAGGGCGACGGCGTGGAGCTTTTCATAGATTCCCGTCCGTTCACCGGACTCGACAAGGGAATTTACAACAACCATGTTTTCCGTGTGTTCGCGAATCCCGCGACGAAATCGCACAAAGCGTCACTGAGCACAAGCCCGAATCTTGATTCCTCCGTGATTCGCTGGAACATCAAGGAAAACGGCGCGGATTATGAAGTTTCAATACTCATTCCGTGGAAGAGCCTCAAAATTAACGCGCCGGCAACCCTCGCGTTCGATATCGCCGTCAATGATTCGGACGACAATACGCGTCTCTCCACCATTCCATGGAGCGGCGACAGCGACAACTACAGAAACCGTTTCAACTTCGGAACGCTCATCATCAAGTAAAGGATACAGCAAATGAAAAAATCAATTTCCCTTCTTCTCGCCGGACTCCTTACCGGAACCGTCTGTGCAGACACCAACTGGAAAGCATGGGTCCGTCCCGCCGGAACCGTTACGGAGGGTGAGAATGCCTCCTTTACGGCTGAAGCAAAAGAGAAAACAGGATTCTCCACAAGGATAAAACTGGAAAACGGCAACTTCTACAAAGTTTCGTTCCGTCTGACTTTCCCCGTCGATGCGCCGGCGAGCTTCAAGTACGGGTTCTACTCCCCCGACCTCCCTCTTGCATTTCAGGAAGCTCCGCTCGCAAAAGGAACTGCCACACCGGAGTTCTACCTCTATGCAAATAAAGATTCTGAGCTCTGGTTCCGACTCTATTTCACCGCCCAGGATCAACTCAAAGGCACATTCAGCTGCCCGGTGATTAAAAAACTTTCTGCGGAAGATGTGAAAAAAGTCGTCCTGGATGAACACAGCGGCATTCCCTCCAACTGGTTCATCCCCGGCTGGATGCAGAAAGCAGGGCTGAAACTGGAAACCGTCGACGCCGCGGACCATATTGACGAAGGCAAGGCGTTGAAGATGACGGTTCCGGAAAGCTACAATCGCCCGGACAACGCGACAATCCGTTCAAACGCCCTCCCGCTTCTGCCGGATACCAACTACAAAATCACCGTCTGGATAAAAGGCAACAGCTCCGGAACCGTTTCAATCGGTGTGGATTCATGGATCGGGCGCGGACTGAAACACTATTACGCAGGCGGGGGTGTCTCCGTTTCCACTGAATGGAAAAAGGTGCAAATCAAATTCCGTACGCCGTCGCTCAAAGAACATCCGCAGCTTGATTACCGCGTGACACGCGCCAAACTCGGCTTCCGCCCGAACGGAGGGCTGACAGAAGTCCAATTCAAAGAATTCTCTCTCGAACAGGAGAAATAATATGGAACTCAAACGCAAACCCGTCATTCTCGATACCGATATCGGCACCGACGTCGACGACACCTGGGCGCTTGCTCTGATCATGCGCTCGCCCGAACTCGAACTGAAGGCGGCGACACTCGTTTCGTACGACACAGCGTTCCGCGCGCCTCACGGCAAAACTTCTGCGCACAGAAGGACACCCGGACATTCCTCTCGGACTCGGTCCGACAACCAGTACGGATACAAAATACAACTGCCAGCAGGAATGGCTCGGCGACTTTTCGCTCAACGACTGGAAAGCTCCCGTCTCCCGGGATGCGGCGGAACTCATCATCGAACTTGTCCGCAACTCTCCGAAACCGGTGACACTCTTCGGAATCGGTCCGTTCTCGAATATCGCCGAAGTGATCCGGCGGGCTCCGGACGTTGCGGAGAAAACAGATTTCATCGGACTCGGCGGAAGTGTGCACTGGAAGTATTTCGGCAAACCCGGACACTGCAGCGAATACAACATCGTCAAGGACGTCGAAGCCGCGCGCTCCGTGCTGAGTGCAAAGTGGCATTCGATTCTGCTTTCCCCGCTCGACACCTGCGGCAACATCATAATCCGCGGAGAACGCTATCAGCGACTGAAGCGCTCCTCCGATCCGCTCGCAAAAGCGGTGATTGACAACTATATCCTGTGGCGCAAGTTCCGTCTTCCGCTCTTCCCCGGCGATCCTCCGTACACTCCGGAAACGGCGTCCAGTCTGATCGCGGATGCGGCTGCGGTTGCGCTCTGCGTCAACCCCGGACTTGCGGAAATCAAACCCGTTCCGCTCTCCGTTTCGGATCTCGGCGAAACACTTGTTGACGAGACACACGGCGTCCCCGTCCCGTGCGCGCTGCAGTGGCGCGACGTCGAAAAGTTCTACGACTTCGTGGAACACCGCCTGACCGGACGCGCGGAATAATTCCCGTCTTCCTTCTCAGCGGAAGGCTGTCTTGCTCCGCTGAGATTTTTTTAAATCTTCCCCGTTTTTCATTTTCCTCTCTAATTTTTCCGGGATGAGCCATCATTAAGACAAGAACAGAAAAAACGGACAGATTCAGATTCGGAATCCGTTTGAAACCGAACTGGCTCCCTGAACGTCTCTCCGCTCCGGGAACACTCTTCCCGGAGCGAATTATTTTAAATTTCCGTCTTCACGCTTTACTTTACACACTTGCGGGTGTACATTACCAAATGTAAAACCAACAGGAGATCTAAACTATGGACAATTGGACCGATCGCTGCCACAAGTACACGCTCGTGGACGGAACCTCCGGATTTCAAATCAATTTCGCCGGAATGAATTTCACCGACGCAGACATCGAAAACATGAGCAAACGTTTCGTCGGCGTGCATGAAGAGATGCTCAAGATCGAGCGCGGAGAAATCAAGAACCCCGACGAACACCGCAAAGTCACCCACTTCACCGACCGCTCCGTCTACACCGGATCCGAAGAATATCAGGACGTCGAAGCCTTCGTCGAGGCCGTCCGCACCGGAAAAATCGTCGGCTCCACCGGAAAGAAATTCGAAGCAGCCTTCATCAACGGAATCGGCGGATCCGCTCTCGGTCCCCAGCTGCTCCAGATGGCGATCAACGGTCCTTACTGGAATGAGAAATCCGACGCCCAGCGCAACGGCTATCTCAAAATCTACTTCCTCGACAACACCGACACCGCCGGTCTCGCCGACGCTCTCCAGGTCGCCGATCTTGAAAAGACCCTCGTCGTCAACATCTCCAAGTCCGGCGGAACCCAGGAAACCAAAAACAACATGATCACCTGCATGAACTGCTATGCGGCGGCCGGGCTCGACTTCGCAAAACATGCATGCGCCATCACCATGAAGGACAGCGAGCTCGACCAGCTCTCCCGCGGCGGCAACTGGCTCAAAGTCTTCGAAATGGCCGAATCCATCGGCGGAAGAACCAGCGAAACCAGCATCGTCGGGCACCTCCCCGCCGCCCTCGCAGGAATCAGCTTCAAGGATCTCCTCGCCGGCGCATGCCACATGGACAGCCTCACAGCCAACCCGCAGTTCACGCAGAACCCCGCCTACATGCTCTCCGCAATGTGGTACATCGCCGGAAACGGCAGAGGCGACAAGAACATGGTCATCGTCCCCTATTCCGACAGACTCATCCTCATGTCCCGCTACCTCCAGCAGCTCGTCATGGAAAGCCTCGGAAAGGAACTCGATCTCGACGGCAAAGTCGTTCATCAGGGGCTCAACGTCTTCGGGAACAAGGGCGGCACCGACGCACACGCATTCATCCAGCAGCTCAACGACGGACGCAACGACTTCTTCGTCACCTTCATTGAAATTCTCGAGGATGCGCTTCCCGCGCCCATCTCCAAGGGCATCGCAATGGGCGACTACCTCCACGGCTTCATGACCGGCCTCTCCAACGCCCTCCGCGGCAAGGGACGCCAGGTCATCGAACTGCGTCTCAACAGCGTCTCCGCCTTCAACGTCGGCATGCTGATCGCCCTTTACGAGCGCGCCGTCGCCGCATATGCGGAACTCATTCACATCAACGCGTTCCATCAGCCGGGCGTGCAGGCGTACAAGCTCGCCAGCAAAGGCGTCATCAAACTGCTCACCGACTTGGAAGACGTCTTCGCCGGAATGGCTCCGGTCTCCGGAACCTCCGCGGAACTCGCAGCGAAAGCGAACCTCTCCGCACAGGAATACGAAGTCGACGGCATTCTCGCGAAACTTTCCGCCAACACCGGAAAGCGCGACACCCCCGTCAAAGTCACCCGCGCATGGGATGCCGCCAAAGGCTGGATCTACTCCATCTCCAAGTAATCCGGCGGAACTGACGGAGACGGCGCCGGGCGTGCCGCCTCCGTTTTTCATTCAACACAGGTTAAAATGACGGATCACGACGACAAAATGACGGAACTGCTCGGGCGGTATCCCGTCAAGCTGAACTCCTACTGCAAAGCGCTGGCGGAGCACTCCCCCGCGGTTGCGAAACTCTACCTTCCCGATCTCCGGGAACTCGACAACCCCGGGCTCTCCTCCGACGGGCTGGCGGAGCTGGAGCAAAGCCCCGTCCGGAATCTGATCCGCCGTTACCGCGACCGTGCGGTTCTGCTGACCACCTCCGAATGTTTCGTCCGCTGCCGTTTCTGTTTCCGCAAACGGCTCTGGGCGGACGGCGCATCGCACTTCACGCTCTCCGATGAAAATCTCGACGCCGTCTGCGCATGGCTCGACCGCACCCCCGAAGTCGACGACATTCTTCTGAGCGGCGGCGACCCGCTGGCGATGAACGACGACCGCGTAGTCGAGATCGCCTCGCGCATCCGTGATTCCGGAAACGTCAGAACAGTCCGGGTCTGCTCCCGGGCTCCCGCGGTCGAACCGGCACGCATCACGGAAAAACTGACGGAACGTCTGTCCGTCATTGACGGATTGTGGTTCGTCACACACTTCGATCATCCCGATGAACTGACGCCCGATGCGGAAGCCGCGCTGAAACGTCTTGTCTCGCACGGGATCCCCGTTCTCGACCAGACCGTGCTTCTGAAAGGCGTCAATGACGACCCGGAAACGCTGCGCCGTCTGTTCAAGCGTCTCGCCGCATTGCGGGTAAAACCGCACTATCTGTTCCACATCGACCCTGTCGAGGGGGTTTCGCACTTCGCCACGGGCGTGGAGCGCGGACTCGAGATTCTGGAAGATTTCCGCTATACGCTCTCCTCGCTTGCGCTGCCGATGTTCGCCATCGACCTTCCGGAAGGCGCGGGCAAAGTCGTGCTCACCCCGGACTGCCGCGATGCCGACGGACGCTACCGCAGTTCCGTCACCGGCAAATACATCCGTCATCCGCTGGCGGATTTGACGGATTCAGGAGAGTAAACGAATGCTCCGGCTGCTCAACCAGATTCGCGCGATTCTTTATCCGGCGGAAAAATACCGCCTGATCTTCATTTCCGTTCTGGTTTTCTTTTCCGACCTTCTGGAACTCTGCGGACTCGGTCTCATCATGCCGGTCATCGCCCTGTTCCTGAATCCGGAACTGTTCGAGCAGAACACGTACCTCGTCTATATCCGAAACTTCACGGGCAGCCTCTCCAACAACTCGCTGATGATCCTGCTCTGCGTTGTCTGCGCTCTCTTCTTTGTGGCAAAAAACATTCTTCTTTACCTCATTGCCCTGCTCCAGACCCGGTTTGCCTACACGCTTTCCGCGCGCCTCGGTTCGGAACTGCTGAAACGCTACATCGAGGGAGATTACCGTTTTCATCTGAAAGGCACCTCCGGCGGAATGGTCGAAAAACTTCAGCAGACCCGCAATGTCATCCCGCACTTCATCAGCGCCCTGATGATGCTGACATCCGAAGCAGCCCTGGTTCTGCTGATTCTGCTTTCGGTGTTCATTCTCGCCCCGTATTCCGCTCTCGGAATCGCCGTTTCCGGAACGATCTTCTCCGTCCCGCTGCTGCTTTTCATGAAGAAGATGGTTCAGCACCTTGCGGCACTGACCTTCGAGCGCGCCGTGAAATTGAATTCATTCATTCTGTTCACCGCCAACGCCCTGAAGGAGATCAAACTGGCAAACCGGAGCAAACCATTCGTCCGCGAGGGACACAAACTCGAATATGAAGCCATTGAAATGCCGCGTCTCCAGTTCATTTACGGACAGATTCCCCGCTTTGCAATCGAAGCGGGCGTCGTCTTCCTCGGGATGGGAACAATTGTGGTTCTTCTGCTCTGCGGCATTGCACCGACCTCAATCGCTCTGCAGATTTCCTTCATCGGACTCGCCCTGATGCGCATGACTCCCTCCGTCGCCCGCATTCAGTACAACTGGGTGCTCATCCGCGGATATCAGTTCTTCTTCGACAAAATCTACAAGGACCTCCAGGCCATCCGGCTGGAAGCTCCGCCGTCCGAACCCCCAATCACCTTCGAACATGAAATCCGTGTTGAAAACCTTTCTTTCGGGTATGACAAGGATTCCCCGGTCCTGCAGAACGTCTCGCTCACGATTCCCAAAAACACCTCGCTCGCATTTTCGGGGCCGACCGGATGCGGAAAAACAACCCTCGGCGACCTCATCACAGGACTCTTCCCCCCGGATTCGGGACGCGTCCTTGTCGACGGACGGGACATTCGCGGAAATCTGGAGTCATGGCGCGCGCAGATCGGTTATGTCCCGCAGAACATCTCTCTCATGAACGGAACGATTGCGGAGAACATCGCCATCGGCATCCCGACGGATCAGATCGACCGTGCGCGAATCGCGGCATGTCTGAAAATTGCGCAGGCGGAGGACTTTGTACTCAGCCAGACCAACGGAATCGACCATGTGCTTACGGAAAACGGACGCAATCTTTCGGGCGGACAGCGTCAGCGTCTTGCGATCGCCCGAGCCCTCTACCCGAACCCGGCTTTTCTGATTTTCGATGAAGCCACGAGCGCTTTGGACAACGCCACGGAAACCGCGTTTGTGGAAGCTCTCTCCTCCCTCCGCGGCAAATACACGATGCTGGTCATCGCCCATCGTCAGACCTCCGTCGACCATTGCGACGCCGTATTCCGCTTCCCCGCCCCGGCAAAAGCCGAGACGAAAACGGAAATTGCAGGGATGCGCTCCTGAAGGTCTCCTCAGAGCGATGCATGCCTGTCTTCACCTTTTCCTCGAATCCCGGCCTTCGCAGACTGCAACATCCGTTGGGCTCCGCTGCAGAAAAGGCGTGCGGCGCTGACAAAAGAAAATCGGTCTCTCAAGCCCGCACTCACTTGTGCGTCTGAAGAAAATCATGAATCGCGGCGGCGAATTCCGCACCGATTCCGCGGACACGCGAGGCAATCTCTTCCGCGGAGGCTTTCCGGATCATCGCAACGGAACCGAATTCGCGCAGCAGCGAATTGCGGCGGGCTTCTCCCAGTCCGGGAATCTCATCCAGAAGCGATTCGGATATCCGCTTCAGACGCAGCCGGCGGTTGTATGAAACCGCAAAACGGTGCGCTTCATCACGCAGAGCCTGAAGGATTTTCAGCGCCGGACGGTCCCGGTCCAGCACGATCGGCTCGCTCCGTCCCGGAATGTATATCTCCTCGTTCTTCTTCGCCAGACCGACAACCGGAAACGGCGGGCAGTTGATCGAAATCAGAGCTTCCAGCGCAAGATGAAGCTGTCCCTTGCCGCCGTCGACCATCAGCAAATCCGGAAGCGGACGCTTCTCCTCCAGGAGACGCGAAAAATAACGCTTGACGACCTCGTTCATCATTGCGAAGTCGTTCTGCCCCTCCACGGTTTTGATGCGGAAACGGCGGTAATTGGATTTGTCCGGACGTCCGTCGCGCGAACAGACCAGACTCGCCACGGCGAAGGTCGTGCCGAGATTGGAAATATCGAATCCGACAATCACGCGCGGCGGCTTCGGAAGATGCAGAGCCTTCTGCAAGTCCAGCACGGCCTCCTTCCCCGCTTCAGACGGGATGTGCGCGTGCTCGAAGGAGCGAACCTTGTTCCCCAGAACCGACTGGAGGTTGCTCAGGACGTCGCGGTACGACGCGGCTTTCTCAAACTGTTTCGCGGCGGCGGCATCCAGCATCTTCGCCTTCAGCTCCTCCGCGATCTCCTTCGTGTCGCCGTTCAGAATTGCAACCACGCGATCCACCCGCGCCATATACTCCTCCTCCGTCACCTCGCCCACGCACGGACGGCAGCAGTCGCGCACCGTTCCTGCGAGACAGTGCTTGCGGTCCTCCGCATCCGGAGCAAGCGATTTGCAGGAGCGCAGACCGAACCGTTTCGTCAGATATTCGCTCAGCTTGCGAAGCGCGAATCCGTGCGGAAACGGACCGAAATAAAGACATGCGTCCTTCTTCTTCAGACGCGTCAGACGGATGCGGGGAAACTTCTCGTTCCGGTCGATTTTGAGCATCGGATAACGCTTGTCGTCACGCAGCAGAATATTGTAATGCGGCGCGTATTCCTTGATGAAGCGCGACTCCAGCAGCAGCGCTTCATCTTCGTTTTTGACGATGAAGGTCTCCCAGGTGTCTATTGAATTGATGAGCGAACGGAGCTTGGGATCGGCGCGGAGCTGCTGCGAGGGCTGAAAGTAGTGCGACATGCGGCGGCGCAGGTTCGAAGCCTTGCCGACGTAAATCACCGTCCCGAAGCGGTCGCGGTAGACATACACGCCAGGTTTCGCCGGAATGTCGCCGGGATGAAAATCGGAGCGCGCCATGCGTCACCGTCCCGACTTTTTCTTTTCCGCGCGCAGACGGTCCCAATACTGCAGACGCCGCAGAATTTCACGCTCGAAGCCCCGTTCCGGGGGATTGTAGAAACGCTGGCGCGGCATCGTTTCGGGGAAATAATCCTGACCGGAGAAGCCTTCCGGCGTGTCGTGGTCGTAAACATACCCTTTGCCGTAACCGATCTCCTTCATGAATTTGGTCGGTGCATTCAGAATATGCGCGGGCGGATTGAGCGACGAGAACTGTTTCGCCGCCGCGCGCGCCTTGTTCCACGCGACCTCCGCGCTGTTCGATTTCGGCGCGGTTCCGAGGTAAATGACGAGTTCGGCAATCGCGATATCCCCTTCCGGCGAGCCGAGCCGTTCGTAGGCGTCCCACGCCGCCACCGCCATCGGCAGAGCCTGGGGATCGGCAAGGCTGACGTCCTCCATTGCGAACCGCGTCAGACGGCGCAGCAGGTAAAGCGGGTCTTCTCCGCCCTCGATCATGCGCGCCGCCCAGTAGAGCGCCGCATCGGTATCCGAACCGCGCAGAGATTTGTGCAGCGCGCTGATAAGATTGTAATGCCCCTCGCCGTCCTTGTCGTAAACCGATGCGCGATGCTGGACGATTTTTTCCACCTCCGTCCGGTTCATCACACCGTCCGGCGGGGCGAGATCGTAAATGCTTTCAATGAGATTTATGAGGTAACGCCCGTCGCCGTCGGCGAGATCGCGGACCATCGACACGGCGTCATCGTCAATCGGGAGTTTGCGTCCGACGATTTTTTCCGCCCGTTCGATGATCTGCTGGAGCGCGGCGGAATCCAGCGGTTTCATAATGAAGACCTTGCAGCGGGAAAGGAGTGCGCTGTTGAGCTCGAACGACGGATTTTCCGTCGTCGCTCCGACAAGCGTCACCGTTCCGTTTTCAACATAGGGGAGAAATCCGTCCTGCTGTGCGCGGTTGAAGCGGTGGATCTCGTCGACGAACAGCAGGGTCCGTTCCCCGTAAAGCCGCCGCTTTGCGGCTTCGTCGAACGCCTTGCGGAGATCGGCGATTCCGGAAAAGACGGCGGAGAGAGCGACGAAATGCATGTCGGTTCCGTTCGCCATCAGCCGTGCGATCGTGGTCTTTCCGCATCCGGGCGGTCCCCACAGAATGAAGCTGGAAATGCGTTTCGTCTCCAGCATCTTGCGGATCGGGCCGTCGGGACCGAGCAGATGCTCCTGCCCGACGATGTCGTCGATCGTTTCCGGACGGAGCCGATCGGCAAGCGGCCGGTCTCCGGGTTGTTCAAAAAGCAGTCCTTCTTCCATAATCAATGAATCGTGACGGGATTTTCACGATCCTCCTTCTGCAGACGTTTCAGCAGAGCGTTCGGCGAAGCCTGCCAGCGGGCGAGAATCAGATAGCCGACCGGAACCACGAAGAGAGTCAGGATGCACGCGGAAAGCCCGCCGTAGAATACAACCGCGCCGAGACAGCGGCGGCTTGCCGCGCCCGCACCCGTCGCAAGCAGCAGCGGAATCGCTCCCGCGACAGTCGAAATGCCGGTCATGAGAATCGGGCGGATACGCAGTTTCGCCGCCTGGAAGAGCGCCTCCTCGAACGGGACGTCATCATCCCGCAGCTGGTTGGCGAACTCCACGATCAGAATGCCGTTTTTCGCCGCCAGGCCGATCAGCATGATGATGCCGATCTGTGTGTAAATGTTCATGGTGAAGCCCATCAGATTCAGCGCCGCAATCGCGCCGATCATGCCGAGCGGAACGGTCAGCATCACCACCAGCGGGCTGATGAAGCTCTCAAACTGCGCGCTCAATGCCAGGTACGAAACAATCAGGGCGAGCGCGAAGATGAACAGCATCGAACCGGAAGTCTGTTTCAGCTCTTTCGACTGGTTCTTGTAGCCGATCTGCGCATATTCCGGCAGATTTTCGCGCACGGTGTTTTCGAGGAACGTCAGCACATCGCTGAGCGCATAGCCGGGGGCGACATTGCCCTGAAGCGTAATCGAACGCACGCGGTTGTAGCGTCCGAGCCGTCCCGAATCGCCGCGTTCCTCCAGTTTGACGAGGTTGTCGAGCGGAATCAGCTCGCCGGAATATTTGGAACGCAGATAGATGTTGCGCAGATCCTGAGGCGTCGCGCGGCTTTCGCGTCCGGCCTGAAGCATGACGTCATACTCCTGTCCGCGGTCGACGAACGTTGTCACCTGTTTGGAACCGAGCATCGTTTCGAGCGTGGTACCGATGGAGAGTGCGGAAATGCCGAGCTCCTGGGCACGCTTTGTGTCAACTGCGACATGCAGCTGCGGCGTGGTCTCCTTGTAGTCGTAGTCGATATCGACGAAACCGGGATACGAGCGGCATTTTTCCAGAATGATGTCGCGCCATTTGACCAGTTCATCATAGTCGGGGCCGCCGATCACAAACTGCACCGGTGTTCCGAACCCGCCGAGTCCGCTCGGAAGAAACGGAATTGCGTTGATGCCCGGAATCTTCGCCAGCTCCGGACGCAGCGAATTCATGATCTGCTGAGAATCGAGCGTGCGCATGTTCCATGGCTGAAGTTCGAGAATGCAGAAACCAGTGTTCGCCGCGCCGTCGCTCTCGCCAAACGAGGGAAGAACCACCATGAGACTGTTCGCATTTCCGTCGGCGACAGGCTTGTAGAGAACGTTCGTCACATCGCCCGCATAGTCGTTGATCGCGTAATAGTTGGTTCCCTCGGGGGCGATGATGCGGGTCATGATCACCGCGCGGTCTTCGGTCGGTTCATATTCCGAAGGCAGACGCATCCAGCCCGCGATCATCAGAATGCATATGGCGAAAAAGACCGCCGCCGTGACAATTTTGAACCGGGCGACGAAGCGGAGCGAGCGGTCGTAAATCCGTTCGAGAAACGCCATGCACGCATCCACGCAGCGGATCATCCAGCCTTTTTCGGACGCCGACTGCGGTTTCAGCATCTTCGAACACATCATCGGCGTCAGGGTCAGTGCGATGAAACTGGAAAAACAGACTGCCGCGGTCATGGCGACAGCGAATTCGGTGAACAGTTTGCCTGTCTTGCCCGACCAGAGGCTGATCGGCATGAAGACCGCCGCCAGCACCAGCGTCGTCGCAATCACAGCGAAAATCACCTGATTCGCCCCGCGCGTCGCCGCCAGAAGCGGTTTCTCGCCGAGAGAAATGCGGCGGTAAATGTTCTCCAGCATCACAATCGCGTCGTCGACCACCATGCCGATCGCCAGAACCAGCGCCAGAAGCGTCAGCAGGTTCACGCTGTAGCCGAAAACGTAAAGCACGATGAACGTCGCGACCAGGGAAATGGGAACCGTCACCGCCGGAATCAGCGAAGCCCGGAAACTGCCGAGAAACAGGAAGATGATCAGCAGAACCAGCACGGCGGAGATGATCAGCGAATCACGCACTTCATGAATTGAGGCGTTGATGAACAGCGCTTCATCGCGGATCACCTTGATCTGCATTCCCTCCGGCAGGCCGCTCTTGTTGAGTTCCGCAACCAGCTTTCTGACGCCGTCGGAAATCACAAGCGCGTTCGATTTTGACTGCTTGTGAATGCCGAGTCCGACCATCGGCTCCTTGTTCGTCATAAAGTTCTGACGGGGACGGCGCGAGTCGATTTTGACCTCCGCCACGTCGCGCAGCCGCACGTAGTCGCCCGCCTTGTCGCGTTTGATGACGAGATCCCGGAAATCCTTCTCCGTGGCATACTGCCGCTTCAGGCGGACCGTGAACTCGCGTTCGGACGATTCGATCCGTCCGCCCGGATTCTCTACGTTTTCCGAGTTGAGAACATTGATGACGTCCTCCGCCGTCACTCCACGCGCCGCCATTGCCTGCCGGTTCAGCCATATGCGCATCGCCTCTTCCTGCGCGCCGAAAATGCTGACGCTCGCCACGCCGTCAATGACGGAGAAGCGGTCGACGAGGTAGCGGTCCGCATAGTCAGTAAGTTCCATGCGGCTCATTTTATTCGAGGTAAGAGCAAGAATCAGAACAGGGCTTCCGCTGGAGTCGTACTTGGCGACGACCGGAGTGTCGGCGTCGTCCGGAAGCTTCTTCAGAATGCGGCTGACCTTGTCCCGGACGTCGTTCGCCGCCGCGTCGATGTCGCGCTCCACTTTGAACTCCAGAGTAATGCGCGAGCGTCCGTCACGGCTGATGGAGGAGATGGTGTCCAGCCCCTCGATCCCCGCCACGGCGTCTTCAATACGCTGGGTGATTTTCGTTTCGACGACGTTCGACGACGCCCCGTCGTACGTCGTGTCGATAGAAATCGTCGGCACGTCGATATCCGGGTATTCACGCACGGCCATGCGGTTCAGGCAGATGAAGCCGAACACCACAAGCAGGAGCATGAACACGATCGTCGCGACCGGTCGGACAATGGAGAACTGGCAGATCGTCATTTCGTCACTTCTCCCGTTTTTGACGGATTGACGAAGTTGACCGTCATTCCGTCAACCAGCTTTGCAACCCCCTCCGTAACGACGGTTTCACCCTCGTTTATTCCGGAAACGACCTCCACTTTCCCGCCGCGGCGACTGCCGAGCGTCACTTCATGACGCGTCACCCGTCCGTCATTTCCCGCGGTAAAGACGAACTGTTTTTCGCCGAGACTGACCACGCACTTCTCCGGAATCATCAGAGCCGAACGGCTGCCCATATCGATGCGGACGAGGAACATCATGCCGGGCCGCAGCTTCATCGCCCGGTTGTCGATGACGGCGCGCACCTCCACCATTCGGGTGTCGAGATTGATGCGCGGAGAAATCGCGGTGATCTTTCCCTTGAACGTCTCATCCGGATACGCCGGACTCCTTACGCTGATTTCATAGCCGGTTTTCAGCGCGGCAAAATATTTTTCGGGAACGGAAAAATCAACATTGATTTCGGAAATGTCGTCGAGGGTCGTGATTTTTGTTCCGGGCGTCACGAGGTCGCCGAGACTGACGAGACGCATTCCGAGACATCCGGCGAACGGCGCATGGAGATGACGGTCGTTAATCTGCGTTTTCGCCACGGCCAGCAGAGTTTTGGAACGTGCGAGCTTGGTCTTCTGTTCATCAATCGACTTCTGAGAGACCGCGTTGGATTTGGAAAGACGGTCGATTCGCGCCATTTCGCGCTCCTGCTCATCAAGGTTGATTTCCGCCTGGGCAAGCTCCGCGCGTTCCTTGTCGTCGTCGAGCCGGACGAGCAGCTGCCCCGCCTTCACCCGGTCGCCGTCTTCAAACTTGATTTCAACGACTTTTGCCGTAACGGTTGCCGTAATCTCCACAGCCTCTTTTGCGCTTCCGGTTCCGAGCGCTTCGATCACATCGGCGAACTGCTCTTTTTTCTGCACCTCCGCAACAACGGAGGGCGTCACCGCCGCACGCTTCTCCGCCGTTCCGCCCGATGCAAGAATGACCTGATAATAGTAGACAGCACCTCCGACGACAACGGCTCCGACGAGCAGTTCGGAGCACACCTTCAAAATTTTTTTCCACATGACAGTTCCCTTCGCATTACAAATAAATCTTCCCTTATATTATAGCAAACAGCGGAAAAATCAAGAGCGCAACCGGAATTATTATACTATTTTAATCTTTTACGACTTCCGCTTTTCAGCAATCGGGCACCTCTCCTGGCGAGCCATTCATGGCAATCCGCCCGCGCTTCGGTAAAGCGCGGCAATTCCCCGCAGAGTGAAGAGTTCATCGGCAAGTTCGAATCCGGGAATCTCCCGCAGGAAAAATCCGGCGTCGCCGCCGCAGGCCACGCGGCGGATCGGCACGCCCGGATACGCAAGTTCCATCCGGCGAAGCAGCTCGCGGACCGCACCCAGCGCGGCGCAGTCGGTCCCGAGGTCAATCGCATCGACCGTGTTGTTTCCGGGAAACGAAGGAACACGGGAAGTCACCACCGTCGCCGGCAGTTTCGCCGTGTAATCATGCAGAGACTTGCGCAGAATCAGGCGTCCGGGCAGAATCGCTCCGCCGCGCATCCGGCGATTGGAATCGACGAATTCAAGATTGATCGCCGTTCCGAAATCAACGCACAACGCAGGCAGCGGGCCCGAAAAAATCAGCGCCGCCGCATTCGCCAGCCGATCCGCGCCGAGCGTCTCCGGATGTTTCATGCGCGAAAGGTCAACCGGACAGTCCGGCATCTGCGAATTCACGATAAATGCGCCCGCATCGCGGAATTCCCGTTCCAGAACGGGAACAACCGAAGCGGCGACCATGTTTTCCGAGGCGTAATCGGCAATCCGGAACTCCGGAGTCGCAACCGTGTCAAGCAGACGCAACGAAGAGCCGGAAAGCTCCGCCACCTGCACGTGCGTGTTTCCGGCGTTGAAAAGACGAATGATGGACATGGTCCCGATCAGCCGCCGAGTTTTTCGATAATGCTGATCAGCGGCATGAACAGCGCCATAACAATGCCGCCGACGACCACCGCGAGGAACACAATCATCAACGGCTCGATCATGGACGTCAGCGCACCGACGGCGTTGTCGACTTCTTCATCGTAGGTGTCGGCGATCTTGTCGAGCATTTCCGGCAGCTTACCGGTTTCTTCTCCGACCTCGATCATACTGATCACCATGTCGGGGAAGATTTTTGTGGTGTTGAGCGGACCGGCGATCGTTTCACCCTCCTTCACGGCGTCGTGCACTTCCTGAATCGCATCGCAGACGATTTCATTTCCGGCGGTCTCTTTCACGATGCTGAGCGCGTTCAGGACCGGCACGCCGGACCCCATCAGCGTTCCCAGCGTTCGCGAGAATTTGGAAATCGAGGATTTGGATACAATCGGTCCGAACAGCGGCATATTGTACTTGATGTAGTCCAGCCAGTAATGTCCGAACTTGGTTTTCGCAAAGAGCTTGAAGACAATGACAATGCCGACGATGCCGCCGACGAGCACGAGAATCTGCTCCTGCATGAACCGGCTGATCGCCATAACGATCTGCGTCAGACCGGGCAGCGGAGCGCCTTCGAGCAGTTCATTGAAGATTTTTTCGAACTTGGGAACGATGAAGATCATCAGACCGGCGGTAATGGCGCCTGCAATACTGAGAACGATGGTCGGGTACACCATGGCCGATTTGACCTTCCCCGCGATTCGCGCGGCTTTTTCCATGAACGATGCGAGTCGGTCGAGAATCAGTTCGAGCTTACCTGCGGCCTCGCCGGCGCGCACCATGTTGAGATAGAGTTTGTCGAACGATTTCGGATGCTGGGCGAGCGATTCGGAAAAGGTGGAACCGGCTTCAACTCCGTTCGCAACTTCCCCGAGAATCTTCTTGATGATCGGATCTTTCGACTGTTTTTCAAGAGTCCGGAGAGAACGGATGAGCGGCAGACCCGCATTCAGCAGAATGGAAAGCTGACGGGTGAAAATCGTGAGCTGTTTTGTTTTAATGACTGCGGGACCAAGCGAGATGTTGATGTTCATCGCGCTTTTTTTCTTGGCTCCGCCTTTTTTTGCGGGCTGCGGGGCGGCCTTTTTCTTTTCAATCTTCCGGACCTGCTTGATGGAGGTCGGGAACATACCCTGATCTTTCAGAAAAGCGGTTACCGCTTCTTCGTTCGCGGCCTCTTTCTGACCTTTCCGCTCTTTTCCCGTGGCGTCCATCGCCGCATACTGGTACAGAGGCATAGGGATCTTCTCCTTACTTACATGTTAAAATAATATTCCTCCGTATAATAGCATCGAACAAATGATATTTCCAGTGACAAAAGCGACTTTTCTTCAGAAAATTTTAAATCGTCAATTGAAAAAAGCAAACGCACACTCGGAATATTCGGGAAGGGCGTTTTTCGCGTTTGCAAGACTGAACGCACAATCTCTCCGTTCAGAAGTCTCCCGGGAAGCGCTGCCTTTGCAATTCAGAAAATTTTTCTTTTCATGCATAATTTCCCTCTTTCCTGCGAATCTGTCGGTAAAAGAACAATCAACCGCCGCACAAAAAAGCGGAGCTCGTAAAAAATCAAAAAAAATATTTCCGGCTGCATAATCCGCGTTTTTCCAGCGAATCTGTCAGTGAATGTTTTCCGGAAAACCGCGGGGAATGATTCGGGGGGATGATTCCCCGCAGACTACGGATGCAATACGCGCATGGGATCCCGTCCGGGGGGAACGGAATCCAGAGGGGGGATGCGCGGGGTGTTCCGATCAAACGCCCGGTTCAAAGATGAATGACCCGCCATCCATTCGGGGGGACGGATGACGGGGCGGGGGGAACTTTGAATCCGGACGGCGGCTCTGGAGAGTCCGCTCTTCAGAGCCGTTCGGAAACACGGCTTGTTTTTTCTGGGGGGGGGAGTGCCGTTCCTTCCGCGGGGGCGGAAGAACGGCCCGCCGCGAAAAGAATTCTGAAAAAGATTTCTTTTCGCGGCGTTTTTTTATTTTCCCTGCTTGATTTTCTGTTTTTTTGATGTAACTTTAATTAAGAAACAAACGGGGTGTCTTATGACAGTTGTTCTTTTTATTCTGAAAGCGCTGGTCTTCTTCATCATTGAACTCATGCTTTCCAAATTTACGGCGGAGCAGATGAAGATCAAATTCCCGCTCGGAGCATTGGCTCCGTTTGCTCTGATTTTCACCGCGCTCTTTCTCATCCCGTACGCAGGCTGGATTCTCGCAACCATATTCCTTCTGCGTTTCACCGCTGTTATGACAAACGCGCGCACATGGCCTGAATCCACCGCATTCGCAATGGTCGTCCTCCCGCTCAGCTGGCTGCTGAAAGTCGTCGTTTTCTGAACTTCCTCAGTTGAATTTCCGCAAAAAAGCGCTATCTTTACCGGAAACGGAGATTTTTATCATGAAACAGAAAACGATTCGGGCGGCTCTGGATTTCTCGTGGAACGAAGCGTCTCTCGCTCTCGCCGATGAACAGAATAACGTACTCTTCACTGAAAAAATCATGCTGAACGGACACGACGCCTCCGCGCTTCCGGAGCGTCTTGAGCTTGCGGCAAAACAGGCGGGAACACCCCTCGCCGGCATCACCGAATGGAGCGTCGGGACAGGTCCCGGAGGATTCACCGGGCTGCGCGTCGCCGCCGCGCTCGTCAGCGGTCTCACCTACGGTCATCCGGAACTCAAAATCCGCGGCGTTCCCTCCGCGGCGGGACTCATCCGCACAGCGTTTGCCGGAAACTTTCCCGAAAAGGCTGCAGCGGTCTTTGACGGGCGCCGCTCCGAGCTGCTTGTCTACGGCATGGTGCTAAAAGACGGCTCATATCAGCCCGACGGCTTCACCGCCGTTCTGCAGAAACCCGAAGAACTCGCCGGACTTCTCGCAGGACGCTCCGCCGCGGCGCTGGAAAAGGATCGCACGGCAATTGCGAAATTCGCTCCGGAACTCGTTGAAGGCATCCGTTTCACTCCGTCCATCAATGCGGAGGAGCTGATCTTCAACGATCCGCAGAACTTCAGCGCATCTCCGACCGATCTGATTTATCTGCGCGCCGCCGTGTTCGTGGAAGCGCGCATCCCGAGAAAGATCTGCTGATGAAGCCGCGCAAACTGTTTTTGTGCGTTCTGCTCCCGCTCTTCCTGCTGTTTCTGTTCCTTGCGGGAGTGTCTTTCTGCGCGGCGAAGCTGATTGACGAAACCGCCATCACTTCACGGAATCCGGCTCCGCTTGATTTCATGTCGACCATGACCGCGATGCAGTCGCTCAACCGGAGCATTCAGCAGGCGGCGCACCAGCCCGCGGGAAGCGAAACCGTTCTGGAGCTGACCGAGCCGGAGATGAACGCCCTGCTCTCCAATTCCAGCATGCTCTCCGCAACTGCGGCGCAGGCTCCGCAGGAACTGAAAAACAGCAGACTCGAACTCTCAAAAGGCGTCTTCACGCTGCTCTATCCGTATGACCTCGGCAGAAACACGCCGTTCGGACGCTTCATCAATCTCCGCATCCGTTTTTACGCGGAGGTGGTGAACGGCGAACTGAATGTGCGGATTGTCTCCTGTCATGCCGGAGCGTTCCCGCTTCCGCGCGCCGCCATTCAGAATGTTCTGGAAAAACAGCTGGATAAAGAGTACCGCGGCTCCCCTGCCGAAAAGGTGGTGCGCGCAGGCGTCGCCAGCCTAAAAACCGAAAAGGGAAAATTCATACTCCGGGTGCGTCCGTACGAACTCATTCAAGCCGCCGACCGGCAGTTCAGCGGCGGGAATCCGCGCATCCGCAAGACGCTTGAGCGCATCGCCCGCTGAATTCAGAATTCCGGATTCAGGGAAACCGTCGCACGCGCCTGAATCTCCGCGCACCAGCCGCAGCTTTCACACGTTTTTCCGCAACGCCATCGGCGTTCCAGCCAGTCCGCCGGAATGCGCCCGCTCAGCAGAATGTTCGGATGAAAATGTCCGGCGTGCGCGGGTTCGGTCAGATCCAGAAGATTCCCGTGCGCGAAACCGGAGGCGTACGCTTCCACAATCAGCGACGGATTCCGGCTGGTGCGGGTCGCAAGCTTCATGCCGTCACACCACGGCTCAAACCGGGCGACATCCTCCGGACGGATGAAATTCGTGTGTGAAAGCAGATTCCTTCCGTGCTCCCCGTCCTTGAGAAACAGATGGCAGATGCCGTGGAAGTCAAGGGCGTTGTCCATCTCCGCGATCTCGTGCTGATGCGCCACCAGATTATCGTGAAAGGTCCGCGCGGAACAGAAGTTCAGGCACCCGCTGTTCGCAAGCAGGAACAGTTTCTTTCCCCGCGCCCGGGTGAATTCGCGCATCCGTTTCAGACGCGCAAAATCGTAATTGTATTCGCGCTTGAGATAGAATGAATCGAACCACGGGAGCAGATATTCGACCGCCTCCGGCGTGCCGGTCTCCATGTTCACCGATGCGCGGATTTCCAGTTCCGGAAAGTTGTTTTTCAGGAAACGGGCAATCAGCGGCGACGCGGTTGTGACGGAGCGCAGACCGAACCGCGCCTTCAGTTCGTCCGCGCCGTCGCCGACCTTCTGGAAGAACGCGCGGGATTGTGCGTAACGGCCGTAGCAGTTGCCGTTCAGGAGCCAGTTCATCGAAAGTCCGGCGGCGGAGTATGCCGTCAGATCCTCTTCCAGTTTCCGCTGAAACGCGGAACCGGCGGAAACGCCGCGTCCCGTGGAAAATCCGCCCCACGGGAAATAGAGTTCGCGAACCGCATCCGCATGACGGAGCACGCTCTGCCGGAACAGTTCGTCCGGCTGGTAACCGACCGAGAATTTCATGACCGACTCCTTTTCATTTTTACTTCAGATCATCGTTCGGGAGTTTCCACTCCGGACGCTTGCGGAACGGGGAGGCGAATTTGCGTTTCAGCGCGTTTTTCGCCTCCAGGTGAATATAGCATGCGGTATCGCAGGCGCGTCCGCAGATGCTCGCGGGATAGGCGTGTTTGATCGGCGGGTAAAAATGAATCTGGTCGATCACCTCCCGCGCCCGCTCGGGCGTGAGCTGCGCCTCGCCCGCGATAATCGCAAGACGGTCCGGATCATTCGCGAAGGCGTCAGGCGGCATGAAGGGATTCTTGCTGCGGTTCGCCCCCATGTAGTAGGCCGCGCACTGCCAGCGGTTCAGGACGCCGTCCTCCGAAATGGCATGTCCGGGACAGGCCTTGACGCACTCGCCGCAACGGTCGCAGAGATGCGGTTCAATCACCGGGTCCGGCTCAATTACGGCGTCGGTCAGGATGAAACACCAGCGGATGAACGGACCGAAGTCGTCGGTCAGGATGGAACCGGAAAGGCCTTTTTCACCGAGTCCGCAATCAACTGCGCAGAGCTCGAAATCAAGCTGGTTTTCGGCGGTTTTCCCGCGGTAGATCTCCGTGTAGTCGACTTCGGGGTTCGTGTCGTTTTCCGTCTGCATGATGAGCTGGCTGCGCTTTTGAGGGAGCGCCTCAAAACCGTTTTCCTCAAGCACGCAGCACCCGCGCAGAAGAGCGGCGGGCATGACGACTTCCTCCAGCGTTTCAACGGCTGTCGTGGTATACTGATAGTAGGTGGAACCCTCCTCGATTCCGCGCCGGGAACCGCGCAGCTGGCGGAACGCCGCGCAGACGACTGTGCGGACCTCCGGCATGAGCTTGAGCGCGGTGCGGTCGCGGAAGCGTTCGATATTGCCGAAACGGACGAGATCGGCGCCCTCGGCTTTCATGATGCCGGCAATCTGTTCCTTGAGCGTTTTCATAAGAGATTTTTCTCCTTCAGATGTTTGTAACACGCGGTATCGCAGGCCTTGCCGCAGAGACACGCCACGTATCCGGTCGGGCGGCTGGGCAGAAAATCGAGCTTCGGATAGATCGCGCGCGCGGATTCGCGGTCAAACCGTTTCACGCCGTCCAGAATGGCGTCGCGGTCGGGCTCGTCCTTCAGATATTCATCCGTCATGAACGGATTGGATTTGTGGGCGCCGCGATAGTAAACCGCGCACTGCCAGGTATCCGTGCCGTGTTCGGAAACGGCATGTCCGGGACACGCCCTGATGCAATCGCCGCAACGGTCGCAGAGCGTTCCGCGGAAGGGTTCGTCGCACTCCAGCGGAGCATCGGTGACGATGAAGACGAGGCGAACGAACGGTCCGAGCCCCGGAACGATGACGTGCCCCGATTCGCCGGCCGCGCCAAGCCCGCAGATCTGCGCCGCCTGGTTGAAATCCATGATGATGTCCGGAGCCGGCTTCCCCGGCGCCACGGCTTCCGCATGAACGAGTTCGTAGGTGTCCACAAGCTCCGGATTGGTGGAGTGGTCGCCCTTGATGCGCAAGTTTGAAATATTGCGCTGGAGACACGCATCGTAGCCTTCGTTTTCAATCAGCGCGCCCATCTTCAGAAGGAAGATTTCGGAAAGATCCTCGTCGATGAATTTCACGCCGATCTGCGTGTAGTTGTTGTACTGGGAACGGTCGTTCATCGTGCGGTAGAGCGCACGCGGAACACGGAAAGCGAACCCGATGACACAGGTCGCGCAGGGAAGGATCATCTTCGGGTCCCTCTGAGGATCCGTCCCCGCAAAATGCGCAATGTCGCCGATTCCGACCAGCGACGCGCCGTATTCAAGAGCCTTTTCCTTGATGATTTTTGCATTCAGCATAAATGTTCTCCTCAGCGGTCCATTTTCCAGGCTTTGCCGGTGCGGCGCAGCGGTTTTTCAAAGCGTCCGTTCATGCAGCCGCCCTTCTTTTCAAGCATGCTGACGCACGCGCGGATACAGCCGCCGCACTTCGCCATATTGTAGCCGACCCAGGTCGGGAAATATTTTTCGAGCGCGGTGTAGACCTTCATAATCTCCGATTCATTCGCGGCGCATTTGCCTTCGAGCAGATTCAGATCGCCGTTCTCGTTCCTGTCCCAGACGGCTTTCGGAACGAACGGGTTGTAGTGGCGTCCGCCGTGCGTGTAAAAGGCGTAACACTTCCACTCGTCGAGCTTGCCCCATTCGCAGATCTTTCCGCCGAGATTGACCTTGACGCTCTCTTTTGCGCTGAGACAGCCTCCCGGGCACTCGCGGACGCACGCCATGCAGCGGCGACAGAGCGCGGGACCCGAATACATCGGATCGGGTTCGAGCGGAGCATCCGTGAAGATGAACGCCACGCGCTGAAGGGGACCGAACTGCGGAGTCAGGAACATTTTGCTCCAGCCCATCTCGCCGAGTCCGCAGGCAACCGCCGCAAGACGGAAATGGAACTGGAGATCCGGCGGCATCTGCTCCGGACTCACGGCGCGGGTGAACTGCACCGAACGGTGATGTGCCGTCTTGTTCTTCTCCTGGTTCATGACATTGATCTGCTCTTCCGGCGAAAGCGTGTTGCCGGGCGAGGCGTCCATATCCGAAACGCATCCGCGCGCTCCGGTGTTGCGGTAAACCGCCGCTTCGTAGCCGTGGTCCTCGATCAGCTTTCCGACATGGTAGAGGACGGCGGGCGCAAAAATTTCATTGATTCCGCCGTATGCCATCGAAGGGTACTGGTAGAACTGAGTTCCCTCTTCGATTCCGCGCTGCACTCCGCGCGGAATGCGGAAGACCATGCCGATCACCCGGGTCGCTTCCGGAAAAATGTACCGCGGATCCATCTCCGGAGGCGCACCCTCAAAACGCGCCATGTCGCCGATTCCGCAGACGTCGGCTCCGGCGGCAAGCGCCGCCGCTTTCACCATTTCACTTGTCAGCATTCTGCCTTTCCTCCTGTTGTAAAGCATAAAATTGCTCTATCGTTTGACCATGCAATTCAAAAATTTTCATGTAAGCTGGAAATGTCTTGTTTTCAAGGCTTCAAACTCCGGGGAGCCGGCGGGGCGGAACACGGTCGGGAAGAGACGATTCCCGAGCACGGCGCCGCTGTTTTCAATCTGGTTGAGAAGCATGGAACAGAGCTCCCGGACCATGTCGCCGGTGTTCGAGTGAATCACGCCCGCGATCTCCGGCGCATTCATGAAAGGTCCGCGGCAGTTCGCATGAACAAGCAGATGCGGACGATACCCGGGGAACTCGTCGCCGAGCAGATCCTGAAGCATGACGAGGGTCTGCCAGCCGCTGGTGAGAATCCAGTCCGGCTTCTCTGCACAGACTTTGCGGAGTTCTTTCAGGCGCGCTTCCAGATCAAACGGCAGGATACGCGCCATCGCTTCGAGTCCGCGCCGGTGTGCTGCAAGCTGGAACGCGCCGTTCCATGCGGAGTTGCGGAAGAAAAGTCCTGCGATCCGCCCGTTGACTGCGGCAAGCGCGGCGTCGAGAGAGCGTCCGAGGTCGGGATTCATCACCGAACCGCGGTTCACGGAAGTATCATAGACGGCAGTCGGGAGTTTCGGGAAATAGTTCTCCGGAAGGTCGGCGCCGGAGAGAATGAGCCCGTCCACATCGCGGTCGGTGAGAAAATCCAGAGCGGCGCAGTCGGCTTCCGGTCCACGCACCGCGATGAGGAGCTGATAGCCGTGTTCGCGCAGAAAATTCAGAATCAGGTTCGCGAAATGCGCACTGTAGGCGTTCGTCAAATCACCGCAGACAAGCCCGATCGTGCGGCTCTTTCCACTGCGGAGCGTGCGCGCGGAAGCGGAAGGACGGTAGTTCAGTTCCTTCAGAGCGGAATCGATGCGCGCCCGCGTCTCCGGCGTCATGCGCGCCTGCGAACTGTGATTCAGATACTTTGAAACCAGAGTGAAATTCACTCCGGCAAGTTTCGCCACATCTTTTAACGTTGGTTTCACGTCCCGCTCCGGATAATTTGCTCAAACGATTGACTGCCGTCTTTAATATAGTTCCGTTTCAGCAAATGTCAAATTTTGTCATGAAATAAAATTCAACGGGGTGCGGCTTCTTTCTCTTTTTCCCGCTCGTGGAGAATGTTGAGGGCGTCGTGGGCGGCGAGTCCCTCGGCGGTCTTGCGCTTGTTCGCGGACGCTGTTGTAACGACCTCTCCCTGCACGCAGACTTCCACGCGGAAAACGGGGCTGTGGTCGGGTCCTGAAACAGAAAGAAGACGATATTCGGGCTGACAGCCGAATCTGCTCTGGGTGAACTCCTGGAGCAGGCCCTTCGGGTTCAGATCCCGCAGCATCCGCGCAGGCTCCGGAACGGTTTCCGCAAGGAGCTTGAGATAAAACTGACGCGCGGTTTCCAGGTCGGAATCGAGCATGATCGCCCCGAGAACCGCCTCCATCGTGTCGGAGAGCGTGGATTCGCGCGTTCGGCCGCCCGTCTCCTGTTCGCCGTGTCCGAGCATCAGCGCATTGCCGAGATCAAGACGGAGGGCGAGCTGTGCAAGTGCGCTTTGGTTGGCGAGCGCGGAACGGATTTTCGTCAAATCGCCTTCCGCAAGCTCCGGATAACGTTTGAAAAGGTATTCGGTCAAAATGATCTGGAGCACGGCGTCGCCGAGAAATTCCAGTCTCTGATTGTCATATTTAATGTTGTGTTCGGTGGCGAACGAGCGGTGCATCAGCGCCTCTCTGAGGAGGTCCGGATTGTTGAAGGTGTAGCCGATCAGCCGCTGGGCTTTCTGAAAATCGTACATGGCGCACTCTTTCGTGGACAGGGTTTGGCAAGAGGGCTTTTCATGCCGAAGCGACTGAACCTGTCAATCGAGCTGGCAGGTTTAGTCGATTTGGACTTCCGGGAACGCAGGGTTCCCGGAAGTGAGAAAAACCGGTCAGAGGTTGGCGACGACGAGGTCGCCGACTTCGCTGGTGGAGTAGCCCATCTTGCCCGCGGAGAGCGATTTGAGCTTGTGTTCGGTAATGTAGGCAACCGCCTTCTCGATGTCCCTGGAAGCCTCGTGTTCGCCGAGGTATTCCAGCATCATGGCGGCGGAAAGAATTGCCGCGCAGGGGTTGATCACGCCGAGACCGGTATACTTCGGAGCGGATCCGCCGATCGGCTCGAACATGCTGACGCCCTCGGGGTTGAGGTTTCCGCCCGCGGAGATGCCCATTCCGCCGGAGGTCATGGCGGCAAGGTCGGTGATGATGTCGCCGAACATGTTGGAGGTGACGATGACGTCGAACCACTCCGGGTTCTTGACCATCCACATGCATGTGGCGTCAACGTGGCAGTAGTTGAGCTTGACGGTCGGGTAATTCTTTGCCATTTCATGGAACGCGCGTTCCCAGAGGTCGAAGCAGTAGGTCAGAACGTTTGTCTTTCCGCAGAGAGTGAGCTGGGAGGTGTAGCCGGCCTTCTTGTCCTCTTCGGAAAGTCCGCGCCACGGATTCTCTTTCGTGTGACGCTTCGCGGCGAGTTCGAAAGCGAACTTCAGGCAGCGGTCGACCTGGAAGCGGTTGTAGACCATTTCCTGAATCGCGACTTCATCCTTGGTTCCCTTCATGGAAACGCCGCCCATGCCGGTGTAGACGTCGCCGGAGTTCTCGCGGACGACGACATAGTCGATGTCTTCGGGTCCCTTGTTGGCGAGAGGGGAAACGACGCCGGGATAGAGCTTGACAGGACGCAGATTGATGTACTGGTCGAGAGCGAAACGGAGCTTGAGGAGGATGCCCTTCTCGAGGATTCCGGGAGCGACTTTGGGCGTTCCGATTGCGCCGAGGAAAACCGCATCGAACTTCTTCAGCCGGTCGATTGCGTCATCGGGAAGAACCACGCCGGTCTTGAGATAGTTTTCACCGCCCCACTCGAAGTTGGTGAAAGTCATTTCAAATCCGTACTTTTTGGAAACGGCCTGAAGGACCTTGACGCCTTCCGCCACGACTTCGGGACCCGTTCCGTCGCCCGGAAGAGTCGCAATCTTGTAAACTTTCGACATTTTCTGAACCTTTCCTTTCAGACGGTGAACCGTCCGAGTTTTTTGTTTGTTGAAGTTATTATAGCATTAAAAAAAGAATTTTCAATATGATTTACAAAATTAAATATATTAAATATTTCAACATTTCTCCGAACGGGGCAGATTCAAACGCCGCCGCTTCCGTGAAAAACAATTACGGGAACCGCGTTTTGGCATGCTTGCGCCGTTCTGCGCGGCAGCGTGAAACTTCACCCGGAACGGTAGAGAATCGAAGCGGCTGGAAAATACGCAACTCTTTCATTTTCAAGCACTTGGAACTATTTAAAAACTTTGCATAAGCCTCTGTTGAATTTTCAGGAAAGAATGCTATATTATATGAACCGTAAAATTTGAAGGAGAGGGATACCCGATGGGAGCATCCACAAAAACCATTGAGTGCATCATCAAAAACAAACTGGGTCTTCATGCGAGACCGGCGTCCCTTTTTGTTCAGACCGCCTCTAAATTCGACAGCGACATCACCGTTTCGAAGGACTCGGAAACCGCAAACGGCAAAAGCCTCATGAGCATGCTCGTGCTTTCCGCCGCCTGCGGCTCCAAACTTGTCATTACCGCTTCCGGTCCCGATGCGGAAAATGCCGTAAAAGCCCTCAACGACCTGGTTGACAGACGTTTCGATGAAGAATGATTCCGCAACATCCGACCCCCTCTCTCCGCCGCGAAACCGTGAAATCCGCAATGAAGTGATGTACCACGGGATCGCGGCCTCCTCCGGCATCGCGATCGGCATCGCCCTCGTCGTCGGCGGAACAAACCGTTCTTCCCTTGATCTGGAGCCCAAACCCATCACCGAGGCGGAAGTTCCCGCGGAAACAGCCCGGCTCAATGCGGCTCTCGCGAAAACCCGCGCGCAGATTCTCGAACTCCAGGCGCGCGTCAAATCCTCCCTCGCCTCCCAGGAGGCAAGCATCTTTGAAGCACATCTGCTGATCGTCGACGACAAAATGCTCATGCAGGAAGTCTACGACGGCATCCGCAAGCAGCTGCAGGCCGCCGACGTTGTTTTCGCCGGAATCATGAAGCGGTACATCACCGCGATTTCAGCGGTCAACGACCAATATCTCAAGGAGCGCGCAGCGGACGTCGCGGACGTCGCCTACCGCGTGCTCGACAACCTCAACGGAGAATCGCGCCAGCTTCTCGACCATCTGCCCGGTCAGCGCATTCTGATCTCCCGCGACCTCACCCCGTCGGACACCGCCATGCTCGACCGGGAAAACGTTCAGGCGTTCGCCACGGAAACCGGAAGCCGCACCTCGCACACCGCAATCCTCGCACGATCCATGCGCATCCCCGCCGTCGTCGGCGTGACGAATCTCGCGGCAAATGTGCACAACGGCGACCTCATCATCATCGACGGTTTCATCGGCGCGGTCATCACCAACCCGAAACCCGAAACGCTCGAACTCTATGCGCAGAAAGAGGTCTCGAAAGAACAGCTCTTCAATCAGCTGCAGCAGGAAAGCTCCCTCGAATCGGAAACCATCGACGGATACCGCATCCACCTCTCCGCCAACATCGACGACGTCAGCGACATTGACGACGTCCGCAAGTCCGGCGCGGCTGGAATCGGACTCTTCCGCACCGAATATCTCTTCATGGACAAGATCCCGACCGAAGAGGAACAGTTTGAAGTCTACCGCAAAATCGTCGCCGGAACCAATGGAGAGGGCGTCATCATCCGTACACTGGACCTCGGCGGAGACAAGCTTTCCGCCGTGCTTCAGACAACGCCCGACCCGAACCCGTTCCTCGGCCAGCGCTCCATCCGCCTCTGTCTTGCGTTCCCCGAACTGCTGATGCCGCAGCTCCGCGCAATCCTCCGCGCCAGCGCGTTCGGACCCGTACGCCTCATGTTCCCCATGGTCACCTGTGAAGACGAAATCGACCGTCTCAAAGAGATGCTCGACAAGGCGCGCACGGAACTGCGTCTCGAAAAACTGAAATTCGATGAAAACATGGATGTCGGCATCATGGTCGAGACGCCATCGGCGGCGCTCTTCGCGGAGCACCTCGCACGGAAAGTCGACTTCTTCAGCATCGGCACGAACGACCTCGTGCAGTACACCATGGCAGTCGACCGCGGCAACGAAAAAGTCGCGACGCTGTACCGCCCCGCGCACCCGGTGATTCTCATGCTGATCAACAACATCGTGAAAGCCGCGGACGCCGCCGGAATCTGGGTGGGAGTCTGCGGGGAAATGGCGTCCGACCCGCGCTTCATTCCGCTGCTCGTCGGACTCGGCGTGCAGGAGCTGAGCATGAGCACCGGCGCCCTCGGCGCGGCGCGGCGCGTCGTCCGCAGTCTCCGCATGTTCGAAGCGGAAAAATTCGCGCAGGACGCCATGAAGTGCGCCGACCACAGACAGGTTCTTGAAATGGCCGATTCGCTCCTCCAGCGGATCGCTCCCGATATCGTAAGCATCGCCATGAAAGGCAATTAAGCAAGGAACTGAAGCATGGGCACCAAAGTCAGACTGACAACAGAAATGGGCGACATCGAACTGGAACTCTTCGACAAGGAGACTCCCGTCACCGTCCGCAACTTCCTCGACTACGTCAAAAACGGACACTACAACGGAACCATCTTCCACCGCGTCATCGACGGATTCATGATCCAGGGCGGCGGAATGGACGCCGACATGAACGAGCTCGACACCGAGCCCCCGATCAAAAACGAAGCCCACCTCTCCCCCTCCAACAAGCGCGGAACCATCGCAATGGCCCGCACAAACGTCATCGACAGCGCAACCGCCCAGTTCTTCATCAACCTCGTCGACAACGATTTCCTCGACCACCGCTCCAAGACCCCGTCCGGATACGGATACTGCGTCTTCGGAAAAGTCACGAAGGGCATGGATGTCGTCGACAAGATCGCCAAAGTCGAAACCGCCCCGTACGGCTACCACGACGACGTTCCGGTCGAACCCGTCGTCATCGAAAAAGCGGAAGTTCTCGCATAATAAAAAAACGGAAGGAACCTGCCATGGATCAGGATTGGTTCAGCCACGTCCCGCACCCGGTGTTCGATGAACATCCGGAGTACATCGAGCTTTACGACCTCGCGTGGAACCTCGCGAAAGACCACGTCAAGCACATCCCCGGAATGCCGCAGGATCCCTACATCGACGAATCGTTCTGCGAATCCAGAATCTGGATCTGGGACACCTGCTTCATGACGCTGTTCTGCAAGTTCTCCCCGAAGGACTTCCCGGGCATCGAATCCTTCCGCAATCTCATCGACGTGCTCCAGGACGGCGTGAGACTTCCTCTCGTCAGAATCCCCGAGGGCGAACCCGCATGGACCGGCAACAAGCCCGGAGATCTCGCGCCGATCCTCATTCAGCATCCCGACAATCCCCCGCTTTTCGCATGGGCGGAATATGAAAACGCACTCATGTCCGGAAACCGCGAACATCTCAAAGACATTCTCCGGAACACCAAAGTGCTCCAGAAGCATTACGACTGGCTCGAAAGTCTCAAGGAGTCCGTCCTCCCCGATCAGTGCATGATTCCAACCCGCTGGATCCATCACGAAAAGGGCTACTTCTGGGGCGGTACTCCGAGCGGCATGGACAACACCCCGCGCGGCCGTTTCTCCCATACCGATACAGGCCCCGAACTCAAAGATTTTTACTGGGTCGACGCCATCGCCCAGCAGGCGCTCACCGCCGAATGCATCGCCCGAATGGCGGAAATCATCGGAGACGATGCGCTCGCGGCCGAGTGGACCGCGCACAAAAAAGAGAAGCAGGAACTCATTCAGAAATATTACTGGGATCCCGTCGACGGCTTCTTCTACGACGTCGATCCGGAAAGTCTGAAACCGCTGCGGATTGTCACTCCCGCCTCCTTCTGGGTGCTCCTCGCCGGATGCGCCACGCCCGAACAGGCAAAACTCTGCGCGGAAAAGCTGCTTGATCCCGAACTTCTCGGCGGAAAATATCCCTGGGTCACAGTCGCCCGCAACGACGCGAAGTTCAATGCGGACAACGGTCGCTACTGGCACGGAGCCGTCTGGGTTCCGACCGCATACGCGGGAACCCGCGCACTTCTCCGTTACGGCATGTTCGACCTCGCCCGCGAAAAAGTTCTCGACATGCTCAAACACATGTACGACACCTGGAAAAACTTCTCTCCGCACACCATCTGGGAATGCTACTCCCCGAACAAGCCGGAACCCGCGCACACGCCCGACGGCGTCAAACTCGTGCGTCCGAACTTCTGCGGCTGGTCCGCGCTCATGCCGATCGCCGGGCTGATCGAAAACGCAATCGGACTCTATGAAGCCAATGCCTTCACGAACACGCTCCGCTGGCATCTTTCCGCGGAAGCAAAGGGAAAGACCGGCTGCCGCAACTACCGGTTCGGCGAAGTTGTCGCCGACCTCATCGCGGAAAACGGCGTCTGCTCGTACACATCAAACAGGGAATTCAATCTGGAAATCAACGGAACCATGCACCGCGTCCCGGCGGGAAGCGGTTCCTTCCGGTTCTGAACTCAAACGCCCTCGGCATCGGGACTCCAGACGATTTTATGAAACTGGAGATTCAGGCGTGCGGGGGCGCGATCCGCAAGCATCCATTCCACCAGCGCGCGCGGCTCGATTTCTCCGAAAACCGGCGCGAACAGAACCGTCGCATGAGCCGCGACGTCAAAGCGGCGCACCACGTCAAGCGCGGCGTCGTAATCCGCACGGTTCGCGATCACGAACTTCACCTCGTCGCCCGGACGCAGAGAGCGGAAATTGGAATCCAGCATCCTGGCGGATTCTCCGGAAAACGGAGTCTTCCAGTCGACAATCCGCTTCACTCCTGCGGGAAGCGGGGAGATGTCGACGCTGCCGTTCGTCTCCATCAGCACCTCGAAGCCGTGCGCGAGAAGCCGTCTGCAAAGCTCCGGTGTCGCGCTCTGAAGCATCGGTTCGCCTCCGGTGATCTCCACGAGCTTCAAACCTGATTTTTCCGCTTCGCCCACCAGTTCATCGAGTGTACGCGGAGAGCCGGAGTTCATGGTCTGGGCTTTCTTCGTGTCGCAGTAGGAGCAGCGCAGGTTGCATCCGGCAAGCCGGATGAAGAAGCAGAGCCGTCCGGCGTGCGTCGATTCACCCTGAATGCTCGAAAAAGTCTCATAAATGTTCAGTGTCTCGCTCATATTTTTCCTTTCTTGCAACGATGATGCGCTGAGTTAAAAAGTTTGCGCGGATCAGTTCGCGGTGCACGACATGCCCGTACGGAGCGATGACGCGTTCGACTTCGGCGGAACGGAGCGGGCGTTCATCGTGGAACATCCAGAGGCGCAGCAGTTCCGCGCAAAACCGCGTCGCGCGGTAAAGCGGAGTCGGCGTCGGGAAGAACAGAACCACAAGCCCGCCCGTTTTCGCCAGTTCAAAGTGCCGCCGCACCATGCGCGCGGTGTTGAGCGGGGAAAAGTGCTCGATCAGCCCGACGGAAAAGACCAGGTCCGCCTTCTCCGCATTCTCCGGGAGCGCGCGCAGAAGATCGACTTCGCACAGAACCACGCCGGAATCGTTGCCGATGCGGTCGCGGAAACGCCGGAGAGCCAGAACATTGTTGTCGCAAACCGTGTAGCGGAGCGGCTGAAACTCGCGGGCGATGCGGTCGTAAAAACAGCTGTCGCCCCCGCCGAGCTCCGTAACGGTGAACCGTCCGTCGCGGCGGAACATCCCGATGATGTGCATGAGGCGCGCGGAAACGATGCGGCGCGCGAAACCCGCGGTCGCGGGCGGCGCGGAATAATAGCGGTTCCAGTCGGTCGCTCCGCCGCGCGGCGGAATCAGAAGCAGACGGAACATGACCAGCAGAATGCGGAGCGAATCGCGGACCGCCCGGAAATGCGAGGAGCGCCCACCGTCCGGATAAAGAGTGCGGATCGCGGTTTCCCGGATCGGAACTTCGCGGCGTTTCGCAAGGACGAGCATCTCCAGCTCAAACTCATAGCGGTCCGCGTTCAGAGTCTGCAGAAACGGCAGCAGAGAAAGCGGAAGCGCCCGGAGACCGCTCTGCGTATCATCGAGCGCGATCCCGAAGAAAAGACGCATCAGCGCACGGGAAACGCGGTTCCCGAGACGGCAACGGAACGGGACCCCCTTCCGGTTGAAGTCGCGCATTCCGAGAATCAGATCTTCCGGATGCGCCAAATGCTCGCGCGAAACTCCGAGGACGTCCTCCACGCAGTGCTGTCCATCGGCATCCAGCGTAACCACGCCGGAACAGCCGGAATGATGCGAGACCAGATAATCGAACCCCAGTTTCAGCGCCGCGCCCTTCCCCGCATTTTTCTCATGCGTGAGCAGAACGGCGGAGGGAATCTCCCGTCCGATGAAATCGAACACCGGCTTCGCCGCCGCACGGCTGCCGTCATCGACGACGACCAATGCGGCAAAGCCGTACTCCGCGAGCTCGCGGAGCAGTCCGCACAGACGCTCATCCGGATTATACGCCGGAATAAGAAGAGCGGTTCGGGAAAAATCCATGGGCGATCCGGGAATCACTCCTCTTCCTTTGTGCCGATATAGGGACAGCCGCGCAGAAGCCCGAATTCGTCATCCATGCCGTAGCCGTAGACGTATTTGTTCGGAATGGAGAAGCCGATATAATCCGCATGGAATTCGCAGACGCGTCCTTCGGGCTTGTCGAGCATCACGCAGGTGCGGAGCGACGCCACGTCGAGGGATTTGAGATATTTTGCGATATTGGAAAGCGTAACGCCGGAATCCAGAATGTCGTCCACCAGCAGAACATGTTTTCCGTTGAGGTCGATGTTGAAGGTTTCCTTGAGAACCAGCTCCCCGCGTTTCGCGGCCTTGTAGGAAGACGCCTTGACGGAGTCAAAGCAGGTGTCGTGCGGAAGTTTGCGGAAAAGGTCGGCGGCAAAGATAAACGCGCCGTTGGAAACCGCAACGAGAGCGATCTGCTTCCCCTTGTAATCATTGCGAATCTGTTCCGCAAGGGAGGCGACCCGCTCCGCGATGGAGCGCTCATCAATCATAACCGTGTGTTTCATTTGTCCGTTTTCACCGAGTTGAGGATCATATTTTTAACGGCCGCCGTCTGCCGGGCAACCGCCTGTTCCATGGCGGCGGCAAACTCTTCCGGAGTGTTCTCCTTGAGCTTGACGCGATCCGTCAGGACCTTCGTGAAGAGAGGTTCCGCCTCATCGCGCAGAGAGAGCGTGTAGGCAACCGAAAGAACGGCGGAAGCGGAGGGGACGTCGAGTTCAAACACCAGGATGTTCGAGGAGAGTTTGAACGCGGGTTCCTCCTGCGCGGCGGAGCGGAATGCGGAGCGGAAGCAGCGCGTCATCATCCGCGCAGGCGTCTGCGCCCATTTATTGTATTCATCCGCGGAAAGTTCGGTCCCGTTCCTGCGCAGCATCTTGAACTTTGCGGGCGAATCCGAGCGAAACGGCAGCACCTCCACGGGAAAGGGAAACAGCGCAGACGCCGGTTCCGGAATCTCAAACAGACGGGTCTCCTGATATTTCTGTTCCGGCAGGTTCACTTCGATGCAGCCGCTCAGGAAAAGAGCCGATGCGCAGAATGCAAATACAATCATTTTCATGGTTTTTTCTCCTTTGACGGATCCGGCGGAATGATCAGGACCTGACCGACCCGCAGGAAGTCGCGTCCCTTCAAGGTCTCCCGGTTTGCCTCGCGCAGAATCCGCACCGCGGAACTTCTTCCGTAATATTTGATGGCGATTTTGAACAGAGTATCGCCGCTCTTGACGGTATGGCGGATCACCTGCGCCTTCGGCGGAACTGACTTTGTCTCCCCCTCGGGCCGTCCGGCAACGGCGTTCGGACTCTGGGCGGAAACATCCGCGCTCTCCCAGCTGTCCGGCTTGTCTTTGACCGGATCTGTTGAAGTGGCGGCGCCCGGCGGAACAGGCTGCTCGTCAAGCGGAGTCGGCGACTCCGTTTTCGTCTTCGGCGCGGAAACGGAATCCGTTTTCTCCGGCTCCGGACTCTTCGCTTCCGGTTTTTCCGGCTCGGCATCGCGTTTTTCCTGATCGCGTGCGCGGAGCTCCGCTTCCCGCGCTTTCTTCTGAAGATCCTCCACTTTCAGCTTGAACTGTTCGCTCTCACGCGTGTAAGTCTCCATACGAAGCTTGAAGGTTTCGATCCGCTTGCGCATCTCCTCGTTCTGTTCGCGAAGCTGTTTGTTCTGCGCCTGAATCTTCTTTGTGTACGCAACATACTGGTCGAGCGCCTTCTTGGTCTTCGCCGCCTCGGCATACGCGCGGACGGTGTCGGCGGATTCGAACTGGGTGGAAAGCTGTTCGAAGATCTTGCGCTTGGAACCGTCGATGAACTTGCGGATATTCTCCGCGTCCGGCGAATTGCGGTCCAGTTCGAGATAACGCTGATAATGATAGATTGCGCGGTACGGATCGTTCAGATGATCCGCGTAAAGCGATGCAAGTTCGTAATGAGCGACCGGCGAGCGCGGGCAGACGTTGAGGAACTCCTCGTAGTACTGCGCGGCTTCATTGTACCCGCCCGATGCGCGGCAGGTCTCCGCTTTCACAAAAAACGGATGACTTTTTTCTTTTCCGACATAATCCCCGCAGGAAGTCGCCGCGAGCATAAGCCCGCACAGCGGGATCACAAGCAGTTTTTTCAAATTCATTCCGAAGACTCCCTTTCTGTTCCGTTCCGGAGCGAGAATCTCCGGTGCGTCAATATACAGCCTGTTTCAATGTTTATCAAATGAAAAATAAACTTCCTCTTGATTTTTCCGTTTCCGCATATACAGTAAAGCCAACCGGAAAGCAAACAAAAAAAGGGGGTTACCATGCTCAAAGGCATCTCTCCGCTCGTATCGCCTGATCTTCTCAAAGCTCTTTGTGAAATGGGACACGGCGATGAAATCATTCTCTCCGACGCACACTTCCCCGCACGCACGCTCGGCGTCCCCGTCCTGCGTGCCGACGGCATTCCCGTTGCAGATCTGCTCGCGGGAATTCTGCCGCTGCTCGAACTGGACGCCTATGTCGATCACCCGGTTGCAATGATGGCTCCGGTTCCCGGCGATTCGCTCGACGGAGCGCTCATGGCGAAAGTCCACGCCCTTGTCCCGCCGGAAAAAATCGAACACGTCGAACGCTTCGCCTTCTACGAACGCGCACGCAAAGTCTTCGCTGTCGTCGTAACCGGAGAAACGGCAAAATACGGCAACATCCTCCTCAAAAAAGGAGTGACGCCGCTCGCGTAATCAAACACGGATGGCGCGAATCGACACAAAATAGTTCCGTTCGTCCATATCTTTTTCCCGTTTCGCAGGCTATATTGAAATCACCGCGTTATTTCAACCTGCGAAAGGAAATATCATGAACAGAACGGAACGGATGTTTGAAGATGCGTGCTCCATCTATGCGGAACACGGAGTCGACGTAAAAGAGGCTCTGCGCAAGCTCGACTCGGCAACGGTCGGAATTCATGCGTGGCAGGGCGACGACGTCGTCGGTTTTGAAAACACCGGACATGCACTCACCGGAGGCTGTCAGGTCACAGGAAACTATCCCGGACGCGCCCGCACTGCGGAGGAACTCCGCCAGGATCTCGATGAAGCGCTCGCCATGATTCCGGGACCGAACAAAATTGTCCTTCAGGGACACGAAGTCGACTCCATGATTCCGGGATGCGACCGCGATGCATTCACTATCGAAAACTTCTCCGGCTGGGCGGAGTGGGCCGCCGCGCGCAAACTCGGACTTGATCTCGCCCCCGCCTTCTACTCGCACCCGAAACTGGACCACGGGCTCTCACTCTCGCATCCCGACGCCGCCATCCGCAGATTCTGGATTGACCACGGCAAAGCGTGCCGCCGCATCGCCGCGGAGTTCGCCCGCCGCACCGGCGTCCGCTCCGTCTGCAACTTCTGGGCTCCCGACGGATTCAAAGACACCCCCGCCGACCGTCTGGCTCCGCGGCGCCGCCTCATGGAAAGCCTTGATGAAATTTTCGCCGATCCCGTCGATTCCGCACTCGTGCTCGACGCCGTCGAATCCAAACTCTTCGGCATCGGAACCGAAAGCTGCACCGTCGGCTCTCATGACTTCTATCTCACCTACGCGGCAAAACACAACAAGGCAATCTGCCTCGACATGGGACACTTCCACCCGACGGAATCCGTCGCCGACAAGCTCTCCGCGATTCTCGTTCAGCAGGGCTGCATCCTCCTTCACGTCAGCCGCGGCGTCCGCTGGGACAGCGATCATGTGATTGTCCAGAACGACGATCTTCTCAATCTCGGACGCGAAATCGCCGTCTGCGGAACCGGGCGCATTGAAATCGGACTGGATTACTTCGACGCAACCATCAACCGCGTCGGCGCGTGGGTCATCGGCGCGCAGAACATGCGCAAGGCGCTTCTCCGCGGCTTCCTCGAACCGGCGGAGGAAATCAAAGCCGCCGAAGCCGCATGGGATCTCACCGCGCGGCTGGCGCTTCAGGAAGAGGCGAAAACGCTTCCCTGGAACGCCGTCTGGAACTTCTACTGCGAACAGCGCGGAATTCCTCCCGCAAATGCGATTCTCGCCCGCATCCGGGACTATGAAAAACGCGTTCAGTTCCCGCGCGGCAACTGAATCTCTTCAAATTCAAGAACGGAAAAGGACTCCGCCGGGTTCAATTCGGCGGAGTCCTTGAATTTTCTGCCGGGCAGAGGAGGATCAATCCTCTTTCGCCTTGGCGTTGCGCTGACGGCGGCGATCCAGCTCGGCGAGGAGTTTCTTGCGGAGGCGGATGTTCTTCGGCGTAACTTCGACGTACTCGTCGTCCGCGATGTACTCCAGAGCCTCTTCCAGGCTCATCTTCTGAGCGGGAGCGATCTTGAGGTTGCGGTCGGAGCCGGCGGCGCGCATGTTGGAAAGGTGTTTTTCACGCTGGGCGTTGACTTCAATGTCGCCTTCCTTGCAGTGCTCGCCGAGAATCATGCCCTCGTAGGTATCCGTTCCGGGATCGATGAAGAAGGTTCCGCGCTGCTGCAGGCCGTCGATCGCGTAAGGGATCGCTTTGCCGGTGCCCATGCTGATGAGCACGCCGTTGGTCCTCTGCGGAATATCTCCCTTGAACGGAGCGTATTCGCAGAAACGGTGCGACATGATGGCCTCGCCGGCGGTTGCGGTCATGACCTTGCTGCGCAGTCCGATCAGACCGCGGGTCGGAATCTTGAATTCGAGAAGCTGACGGCTCATGTGCTGCTCCATCTTGATCATCTCGCCGCGGCGCACGCCGACGAGCTCGATGACTTTTCCGGCGGAACCGTCGGGAACGTCAACCGTCAGGGTTTCGATCGGCTCGCACTTCACGCCGTCGATCTCTTTGTAAATGACGTGCGGCTGGGTGATGGTGAGTTCGTATCCCTCGCGGCGCATGTTTTCAATCAGAATGGAGATGTGGAGAACGCCGCGTCCGCTGACCTTGAAGCCGTCGTTGAGTTCCTCGACGCGCAGGGCGACGTCGCGCTCGGCTTCCTTGAGAAGACGCTCGCGGATGTGGCGGCTGCTGATGAATTTGCCTTCCTTGCCGAAGAACGGGGAGTCGTTGACGCGGAAAACCATAGAGATTGTGGGCTCGTCGATCGCGATCGGGGGCATGGCTTCGGGCGTATTGGCGTCGGCGATCGTATCGCCGATGTCAATGTCTTCAATGCCGACAATTGCGCAGATGTCGCCGCATTCGACCTGGGAAACGGTCTTGCGCTCGATGCCTTCGAAGGTGTAGACCTGTTTGATGGCAGCAGGAACGACTTTGCCGTCGCGTTTCACAACGGCGATGGGCTCGGATGTGTTGAGCACGCCGCGGTGCACGCGTCCGATGCCGATGCGGCCGACATAGTCGTTGTAGTCAAGCGTGGTGACCTGCATCTGGAGCGGACCTTCGTTCATCGGGGGCGCGGGGATGCAGTCGATCATCGCATCCATGAGAGGAAGAATTGAGTCACGCTTGCCGTGTTCGAGGTCGGTGGTCGCCCAGCCACTGCGCCCGCTGGCGTAGAGAAGCGGAAATTCGAGCTGTTCGTCATCCGCTCCGAGGTCGATGAAGAGATCGAAAATATCGTTGTGAACCTCGTTCGGACGGGCGTCGGGCCGGTCGATCTTGTTGATGACGACGATCGGTTTGAGTTTGAGTTTCAGGGCCTTGTCGAGCACGAAACGGGTCTGTGGAAGCGGACCTTCAGCCGAGTCGACGAGGAGAATCACGCCGTCCGCCATGTTCAGCACGCGCTCAACCTGTCCGCCGAAATCGCTGTGTCCCGGGGTGTCGATAATGTTGATTTTCGTATTGCGGTAACGCACGCTGATGTTCTTTGCCAGAATTGTGATTCCTCGTTCGCGTTCGAGATCGTTGCTGTCGAGGAAGCACTCGTGCATTTCCTGATTTTCGCGGAAGAGTTTGGACTGTTTGATGATCTCGTCAACGAGGGTTGTCTTGCCATGGTCGACGTGTGCGATGATGGCGATGTTTCTGATGTTCTGCATAAAACAATTCTTGGTTAAGGGTTGTAACGCCGTTTATTAAGCTATTCAATATACACCGTTTTTTCAAAAAATCCAGTTTTTGAAAAAAAATTACTTTACTTCCACCCGGCTGTGATGAAAAACGCCGTCCGCGAATTCAATGACCGAATAGGCGCCGTTGCGCGTCAGCGATCCGCAGGAAGTCTCTCCGCGCCCCGTCGAATCAAGGTCGAAATAGGGAAAATGAATATGTCCGCAAAGCACCAGATCCAGGCGTCCGCCGTTCAGAAAATCAACAGCCTCGCGCGTTCCGAAAAGCCGGTGCCGGAACCCGTTCACCAGTCCGTGACGAATGCGGCGGAACGGAAAATGGCAGACCGCGACCAGCGGTTTGGTCCGGTCGAGGCACTCGCGCCGGATCAGCTCCTGCGACGCCTCGTCCAGGAACCCGCACGAAAGCAGCGGATTCGTCGGCCGCGCCGCATTGAACACCAGAAAACGCAGCGGCCCTGGATCGAACACGGACGGATAGCCGTCGAGCGTCTGCCGTCCGTTCGTAAGCTCCTCCACGAAATCGCGGAGAGCATTCCGGCACGCGCGGTCGCGCACATAGGCGTCGTGGTTTCCCGGAGAGAACAGCAACGGGATTCCGGACTCCGTCAGCGGTTTCAGGTCGGCGAGCGCCTGCCGGAACTCCGACGGCTGCCCGCAGGTCGCGGCGTCGCCGGAAAAGACAACAGCATCCGGCGGATCGGCGAGAATCCGCTCCACGGCCGGCGCGATATTTGCGCGGAGAAAACATTTTCTCCGGCGGAAAAACGAGTTCACCGCGCCGACAATCCGTTTGTCCAGGAAGCCGCCCGCCGTACGCATCGGCCGCGCCTCGTGAATATCGGAAAAATGGACGATGCGGAACGGTTTCATTGCGCCTTGTCCGCCCGAAGAGCCGAAAGCACGTCAAACAGAATGTCACGCATCTGCGTAAGCGCATCCTCATGATCCTGACACTTCTGTTCGAGAAGCGGAGAGAGCGCGTGCAGTTTGAACATCTCGCCCATAATCGTATTGATATCCGCAAGCAGACGCTTGCAGAGCGCGATTTTGAGCGGGCGCGTCCGGACGGGGTCCTCCTCTTCGGCGTCCATGTCGATAACGTCTCCGGAACGCGCCATCATCTTCCCGTAAAGACAGAGAATCCGCATGGAGGGAATTGCCAGTTCAGGGTCGCGGACAACGGAGAAGAGGATGCTCCAGTCGCGGGCGAGCTGCGCCGCCCCGCGGAAGACCGGACCGCACGGCGTCTGCTTCCAGTTGGTTTCATTGCGCGCGGAATCCTCGTCGTCGTCCTCCTCCTCTTCATCGTCGCCGCGGTCGTACGGAACGGGGCCGAGCCGGCTCCAGTCGCCGCCGGCGGGGGCAAGCTCGGGACGTTTCTGAATCCGGGTCATGATGACGCCGTCTTCATCGGGCAGGTCGATATATTTCGGCAGGTCCGCGGCATACGCGCAGACCCGCGCATCGTCCTTGCGAAGTTCGAGTTCCCAGTCGAACTCGTTCCACTTCTCTTTGTCGGGATTCTGAACCATTTACTGTCTCAGACGGGAGGCGACTATTTTCGCTTCCAGCTTTTTGATGGCTTCGACCTTCGGCGCATCTTTCCAGAGATCCTCGAGCTGATAAAGTTCGCGGGATTCACGGGTGAAGACATGGACCATGACGTTTCCGAAATCCACGATCATCCAGTGGCTCTCGGGGGAACCGTCGACTTCCCCGCGCAGACCGTATTTCGTGCGGACGTCGCGGCGGATGCGCTCGGAAATCGCGCGCAGATGCGGGTCGGAAGTTCCGGTGCAGATGACAAACTGATCCGCAATCGCGGAGTGTTCGGACATGTCGAGACGGATGATATCGGTCGCCTTCCGGTCATACGCGATTTCCGCGCAGACTTCAGCGAGTTCGCCGGGGGTGAGTTTCGGAAAGGACTTCTTCTCTTCCTGTTCAGTGCTCATACAAGCTCCTCTGTTTGATATATTCCAGTACATTGCGATTCAGATATTTGCCGGAGTCTTTCCCGGTGCGCAGAGCCTCGCGTATTTCCGACGAGGAGATGCTGAATTCAGGCAGACCGCGGATAATGCCGGCATAGAGTTTTCCCGCCCATTCCGGTCCCCAGTGGTCCAGCAGATCCTCCATCGCGACCGGTTTTCCCGGACGCGGATAAGTAAGAACTTCATACTCGAAAACGATGTCGCCGGGACGGAACCACGAATAGAGCTGCGCGAGGCTGTCGGACCCGATCAGCAGCGCAATCGTATCATCCGGGAACTCCGCGGAAAGCAGATGCAGGGACCGGATTGTGTAGGAGATTCCCTTCTCCCGTCCTTCGACGTCGGAGACGGAGCAATGTTCCATCCCCTCAACCGCGAGCCGGGTCATTGCGAGCCGGTCTTCGAACGGGACAATGGAGGCGTCCTGCTTGTGCGGCGGAATCCATGCGGGAGCGAAAATGATCTCGTCGCCGAGTCCGCGCTCCAGCACCGCCTGCGCGAGCCGGGTATGCCCGAGATGAGGCGGATTGAACGTTCCGCCGTAAAAAATCTTCTTCATATCCGTAATCCTGTTTTTCTGTCGGGAACAATTTACTATGAAAAATGGGGATTGACAAGTCGGAAAATGGAAATATTTTTAAAATTTTTCCGTTTCGCGCCCCGCCGCGAACACCCTCCGGTTGAAATAATCCGGAACATGGTGAATGCGAACGGGGAAAAAGCGTCCGAAGAAAACTTCCACGAGGTCATGCCGGAAGGGGAATTCGCGGGTTCCGAATCTGCGTTCGAGCTCATGAACCGCGCGCCGCTGGCGGATCTGCTGTTCTGTGGTGTAATGAAGTCCGGGGTGATACTCCTCTCCGCGCCAGCGTGTCGATTTGACTTCGACGAGCACGAATGTTTTTCCGTCGCGCATAAGCAAATCGATTTCCGCGCTGCGGAGTCTGAGGTTGTGTTCGATCAGTTCATATCCGAGGGTGAGTTCGAGGAAGCGTCTCGCCAGCCGCTCTCCCTCTCTCCCCAGCCGGATATGCGCCGCCGTATTCTTTTTCACCTTCAGTCTTCCAGCACGGTAGTGGAAATGCCGTGGCTGTGACACTCCTTGATGTAGGCGAAAGCTTCATCCGCGGAATCGACCACGCGGAACAACTCAAGATCCTCTCTGGAAATCATGCCGCTCTTGAAAAGGCCGTCGCGGAACCATGTGAGAAGAGGCTCCCAGAACTTGCGTCCGACCAATACGATCGGAACCCGGCGCACTTTCTGCGTCTGAACCAGCGTCAACGTCTCCGAAAACTCATCCAGCGTGCCGAAGCCGCCTGGATAAACCAGAAGCGCAACCGAATATTTCAGAAAACAGATCTTCCGCACAAAAAAATAACGGAACTCCAGACTCGCCGTCTGATACCGGTTCGGACGCTGCTCCATCGGAAGCTCAATATTCAGTCCGACCGAAATTCCGCCGCTCTCAAACGCTCCGCGGTTGCCGGCCTCCATGATGCCGGGACCGCCGCCCGTCAGAACGCCGTAGCCGGCTTTCGCAAGCAGGGCTCCGAGATGCCGCGCATCCTCGTAATCCGGCGTACCGGGCCGCGTGCGTGCGGAACCGAAAATCGTCACAAGAGGCCCCTGCTTCGACATCAGTTCAAAGGAATCGACGAGTTCCGCCATGATGCGGAATATCCGCCACGGTTCCTCCCGCGTGTAATCGGGAAATGTGCAGATCGGTCCGGGATGCGACAATTCGGTTTCCATAATGCAACTCCTTACTCGAGCGCCCCGAGACTGCGCAGAATGCGTTCCAGCTCCGCGCGCGGAAAGGCGTCCGGTTTGTATTGATACTTCGTGTGCAGCTTCTTCACCGCCATGCTGCGCGCAAACGCCGGCGGAATCTCATCCGAAAGGTTCCGCTTCAGCTGCGCATCCAGTTCCCGGGCAAGAGACGCCGGAAGCATTGAACGGTATTTCCGGTAGAACTCCTCCGAAACGCCGCTCAGCTTGTCGTCGGAACGGTAGAAGTCATTTTTCGTTTTCATATAAAGTTTCCAGAGGTCGGAATCGCTCAGACTCGGCTTGCGCCCGTCAATCTCGTCCGGCGCGTCGTTTCCGCTCCCGCGGTAAACCGGACGCAGATCCGTCCGGCGCACGCGCATGGCGAAATTGATGCGTTTCAGGAAATCGATATCCGCTTCCAGACGGGTGGCGGCATACTCCAGACTGCTTTGCGCATCCTTGTAAGCCTTGCTTTTCACCAGCTTCCGGATATCCGCGTTGTCCCGCTTCGCGCGCATGGCAAAAAGCTTGCGCGCCTGTTCGAGATATGCATTGGCATGCCCCGTCAGGTCGAAATCAGAAGGCACTTTCACCCGTTCGAGCGAAACTTTGCGCGCGATCTCCTGACCGAGCTTCCGGAAATTGGCGGCGCGCTCTTCGTAACGAGCCTCAATCTCCTTGCGCAGACGGTTCGAACGAATCGCATCCTGGTAGATTTGGCGGAACATGTTTCCGTAGTGCAGAATCGCTTCGTATGTGCCGGACGACGGGTAGGGATTCTCAAATGTGCCGGATTCGTAGGAGTAATTCAGGCTGCGCAGATATTTGATCTGGCTCCGCAGCTTCCCCGCGTATTCGCCGACGGAACCGTCGCTCTTTCCAAGCCCGCGGGTGCCGATTCCGCGAATCTGAATGCTGTCGATCAGTTTCCGCGTCAGCTCCTGAATCCGGACTTCCGGGATGCCGAGTTTGTCGGCAGAGTGCTGAAGGCGGAACGCGCGGTCGCTCGCCACCGTGATGCGCGCACGGTATTCATCGCGGAATTTCGACTTCAATCCATTTTTTTTGAGATCGCTGTAAGACTTGTCGAGGAACTCGACGTCGGATTCGAAATCATCCAGCATGCCTAGCGCCCCCGCAAAGAACGGGAGCGCCAGCAAAAGACCGAGAAGCGAAAATCTCATCGCCGCCGCCTTCCGTTATTTCTTCGGAAGAAATTCGACGTTCTGCTCCTTTTCTCCGTTCAGAATCAGAAACGCCAGAGGTCCGCTGTTTTTAATCACAAAGCGGTTGACGCCTTCCAGCGGAGTGAACTCCGCCTTGCGGTCCTTGTCGAATTCAAACTTGTGCCCGTTCAGCCAAATCTCTTCTCCGCGCTTCGCATTCGGCGATGAAACGAGCGTCAGACGCCCCTTGCGGACCGGTTTGAATTCAACAATCATCAGTGCCTGCTTGCCCTTCCACTCCGGCCCCGCAAACATTCCGGGATGAACGACTCCGGTTCCGACATCCCCGACTTTGCGGAGTTTTCCGGCGACCAGATTGAAGTTCGCGGGGTCCGCCCCCGGCATCGAAATTCCGGAAAGATCCGGGTTCTCCGGACAGATGTAGACCTGCGCCGCCGCACTCGCGGTTACGGGAAGATTCTTCTCCTCGTCTTCACGGATATCGGCATAAAGACGATACCGTTTGCCGTCGCGCATGAAATCCGCCTGAAGCGCGTAGTACGGCTTGCCGTAGCGGTAGTAAAGGTCATTCTTTTTCGCATCCTGCGCAACCGTGACGGAGACGCTGTTCTGCGAACCGAGGTCTTTGCGGATGACCTCCTTGCTCCACTGCGAGGGGAAGCGGAACGAAAAGGCAAGCTGTTCAACCGGCTTGCCGTCAAGCGTCTTCAGCTCAGCCTTCCAGACCTTCTCTTCCGGATGCGTGAACACCAGGGAGACAAACGGGATCCGGCTCTTGCCGTTCTTGTCCACGCTGGCGTAGACTTCCGGCAGTTTGCGTCCATCGGCGTGCGGAAGTTCAACAGAGCCGTTCACCAGCTTCGCGCCGTTCGCGGAAACCGCTTTCGCGCCGTTCACGGAAAACCAGAGCGGAACCGATGCGCCGAGCTCAAACGGCTCCATGCGGGTTACTGTAAATTCCGCATTTTTGCCGTCGACCTTCTTTGCAATGGAGGTGTTCTGCGTCTCGTAACGGTACGCCCCGTATTCATTCTGATTGCAATACCACCATTCCGGATTGTTCGCGACCATTGCATACGCACAGTCGAGGTTGATGAGCCCCTCCGGCGTATGCCACGAGTGCATCGCCATGGAAACGGAGGGCTGAATTGCGAGCGCCTTTTCATTTCCAAGCGCCCACTTCATTTCACGGTTGAATTTCGCAAGATCGGGATTCCGGTCGCCAGGAGCGACAAAGCGGGACTGCGCGAAGCTCTTTGCCGGGTAACCGAGTTCGTTTTCGCGGTTCGGATACATCACGTCGGGCGAAGAAATGACTCCGGTTGCGCGCATTGCCCAGCCGATGCTCAGCGGAATGAACGGTTCGGGCGCCCACCAGTTGCAGAACGGCAGAACCTGCGAGTTGACCGGCGACTGCGATTTCACTTCCAGCTCGATGCGGTCGCGCATATATTCGCGGAACTGTTCATACGGGTTCTTCGCAGTCAGAAGCGGATGCGTCAGAGTGTGCAGTCCGATGGAGTTTCCGCCCTCCATAAGTTTTTTGATATAATCCGGGTCTTTGTTCAGCACGCCGTTGAGCCAGTTGAGATCCCCGAGGAAGAAGGTCCCTTTGATGTTGTTTCTCATCATGACTTCATGGGTATCCAGATGCTTGGGCGTGGAATCGTCCCAGCGGGAGGAATACGCGAGTTTGTAGTCTGCGGGCAGCGGTTTTGCCTTGAGTTCCGCCTTCTGCGCATCCTGTTCAGACGGGAATGAGAGCGTGAATTTCTGCTGATATTCGCGGAAACCGAGCGGGTTTTCCGCAAAAACCGATACTGTCGCAAAGACAGCTGCGAGAGTCAATGCTGTGAATTTCATACAACAGCTCCTTATATTTTTTAAGACAACGGGTTACCATATCACCAAAAAGAATACTTTTCAAGGCTGATTCGCAAAATTTGCACCCGAACGTTTACTTTGACAAGTATCATCTGAACAAAAAATTCAAAAAAATCATTTCATTCATTTGACTTCTCGGAATCTTCTGCTATATTACACTCCATACTCAAGCGGAGGCGTAGCTCAACTGGTTAGAGTGCCACCCTGTCACGGTGGATGTTGCGGGTTCGAGTCCCGTCGCTTCCGCCATTTCTTTTTAAATCCGAGCCTAACAAACCACAGAATCCTTTTTAATAAAACTGAATCCTGTGTGTCAAATTGCATGACACAACATTTGCCGTTTTTCAGCGGATCATGCAGCGAAAAACGCCTGATCGGAAAAAATTGTTTCCCGGCGTCTCCTCTCTCCTCTTGCCGAGGAGCGAAGCTCCGACACTTTCGAGCGGCGCAGCCGCGACACTTGCCGAGCCCGCCAAAGGCGGGCGACACTCCTCAATACATCAGACTTCCGGTGATGCGGAAACGGAACGAAACGTCTTTCAGCTTGACGCCCATTCCCATCACCTGTTTCTCAAAATGAATGCCGTTGATCCGGGCTGTGCCGGAAAGATTCAAATCCTCAAGCGCAACACGATCCGGATTGTTCAGAAAACTCCGGTGATTGCCATCGCCCGTGGTCTCGGTCCACGTGTAACTGTTGAGATGCTCGGTGCGGACCTGCTCCTCCTTCCCGCCGAACGGGGAACTCGTCGCGATGTCAATACGGATATCCTCAATCGCGACATCAAGTTTCAGCAGAAGCGGACGGTGATCCAGCTCTCCCGCGAAAAGCGCGATATACTGATTCACCCGGCGGTCGATTTCCGTCTTCAGAAGAGGTTTGATAAACATCGGAAGCATGGACATGATAAATTTCCTTTCAGTCAGAGCCGGCGGTCAAGCGAACGGTAGTTGATGGCTTCAAAAATATGGTCGGATGCAATCTGCTCCGCCCCGTCAAGATCGGCAACCGTGCGGGCGACGCGCAGAATGCGGTCGTAGGCGCGGGCGCTGAGCCCGAATTCCGTAATGGTATGACGCAGCTGAGTCTTGGCATCGGCTGTGATTTCACAGAACCTGCGGATCTCCGCGGATTCCATACGGGCGTTGCAGCGGACTCGCGGATTTCCGGCGAAACGGCGGTTCTGAATCTCGCGGGCGCGGATGACTCGCGCGCGAATCTGCGCACTCGTTTCACCGTCCGGAGCATTCAGGAGCTCGTTCTCCGTCAGCGAAGAGACTTCCACATGCAGGTCGATGCGGTCCATCAGCGGACCCGATATCTTCGCGCGGTAATCCTGAATGCGCTTCTGTCCGCAGCGGCAGACGTGGAGCCGGTCGCCGTAATGACCGCACGGACACGGGTTCATCGCGGCAAGCAGAATGAATTCGCACGGGAAATCAAAACTTCCCGAGGCGCGGCTGATTGTCACAACGCCCGATTCAATCGGCTGGCGGAGCGTTTCAAGCACACTGCGTTTGAACTCCGGCAGTTCATCCAGGAAAAGAACGCCGTTGTGCGCAAGGCTGATTTCGCCTGGCTGCGGATTCGTGCCGCCGCCAAGCAGTCCGGCGTCGCTAACTGTGTGATGCGGCGCGCGGAACGGACGGCAGCGCAGAAGCGGATGTTTCGAATCAAGAAGGCCGAGCACGCTGTAGACGCGGCTGGTGTCAAGAGTCTCCTCTTCCGTCATCGGCGGGAGAATTCCAGGAAGACGCTTCGCCAGCATGGATTTTCCGGTTCCCGGCGGACCCACGAACAGAACATTGTGTCCGCCCGCCGCCGCGATTTCCAGCGCGCGCTTCGCCTGAAACTGACCTTTCACGTCGGCGAAATCGGAGATCTGGCTCCAGTCCGGCTCCGCGAACACGCCGCCCGCATCGGGCTGAACCGGCATGAGCTCCCCGTTCACCGCCGCGACCGCCTCCTGGAGACACGACACGGCAAAGACGCGCACTTTGTCCGCCGCGACCGCCCCTTCGGGAGCGTTTTCCGCAGGCAGAATCAGCGTTCTGATCTGCGGAGCAAGCTTGCGGGCGAGAAGCGCGATCGGCAGAGCGCCTTTGACCGGACGCACCGAACCGTCGAGCGCAAGTTCTCCGAGAATCATCGCGGAAGCCAGATTTTCGCGCGGAACGATTCCGTTCGCCGCGATCAGCGAGAGCGCAATCGGCAAATCAAACGCCGCGCCCTCCTTCTTCATATCCGCCGGAGCGAGATTGACGAGCGTGTGTCCTTGCGGATGACCGTACCCGCAGGAAAACAGCGCGGATTTGATGCGGTCCCGGCTCTCTTTGATTGCGGTGTCGGGCAGACCGACTATCGCGACAATCGATTCCTCTCCGCGACCGGTTGCATTGAGTTCAACCTCCACGGCAACGGCATCGACTCCCGCGAGCGCGCCGGAAAAAGTTCTGGTCAGCATAATTTCATAAATCCCCGATTTGATAAACTCATTCTTTTACAAATACACGAATCCGGCGTATTTTACAAATGCGGAAACAAAAAAAAATCAAAAAAACGGAGGGAACGTCATCGTGCGTGTTCCCTCCGAAAATCCGGACCTGGCTCTGCGGCCGGGTTGCGTTATTTTTTATTCTGCCTGAAATACTTCAGAAGAATCTTCTTTGCAGGCGTGTCCTCCTTTGCTTTTTTCAGCTTGAACGCCCTCGCACGTTCCATCTCCACCGACCAGGGCGGCCACTCGCGGAAGGCGTGATACGTCCAATCCCAGCCGTACTCTTCAAACAGCTCGATGCAGTCACGGATATACTCATCGCGTCCTTGCGCCCAGGCGATACAGCTGAATTCCCCGATGTAGATGGGCACTTTGTATTTCTCCTGATAGTCGATAATCGGCTTCAGAGCAAGCCGAATCTGCTCTTTGTCCCAGTATACGCCGTTGATGTAACCGGGATATTTCCATTCGATCTTCGAACCGGGGGCTACACCCTGATGAGTCAGGGCATGCGGAGAATAATAATGCGGCGTATAGCCCATATTCGGATCTGTCGGAGCGGCGGCTGACGGATTGTAAATCCGCTTCTGCGAATCAACGGAACGTATCGCTTTTACCATGCGGCCGACAAGCCTGTGCCATTTTTCCTTGCTAATGCCGTACGGCTCATTCAGCAGGTCGTAGGCAATCACATTCGGCTCATTCCTGTAGTGCTCCGCGATCATCCGCCACGCGGTTATCAGACAATCGAAGTCATCAACGTCCTTCAGGTTGGCGCTCGCGTAGATTGATGATTTCCCCTGCGGAACCATCGGCGGATGCACGACAATGCAGATTCCGTTGCGCTTGAAAGCGGGCAGGAGTTTATCAAGATGCGCCATGCGTTCCCCGATGAATTTGATATATTCCTCTCCGTTCTTCGCTCTTTTCGGGCTTGTAAACGCGAATCTGACAAGATTCGCCCCCCAGCGTCCGAGTTCATCAATATCGGCTTCTGTGATATGAAGCGGCGCCACCATCGTTCCGCGATACTGTGTTACAGGCCCCTTCCAGGTTTTCAGGGAATCCGGATCCTTGATGTCGCGTCCGCGGCGGATTTTCGCCGCCTCTCTGTTCTCCGGCGCAACGACTTCAAAATCGGGAATCTCCACAGCTTTGCTGATGCTGACCCAATCGACAAACAGGTCGCCATGACAGCGGTTCAAGTCGATGGAGAACATGGCGCTCGTGACATCTCCCGGTTTGACACGGAAGACTTGATAGAAATCGCTCCATGCCGTTGTTCCGTAAACCGGAGCGGCGGCCTCCCAGCGCGGTTTCTCTTTCGTGGATTTTTCGCGCAGACAGAGAACCGCTCCGGCGCCATACCAGTGCTGTTCGCCTTTTTTCAAATCCGTTCCGCAATAGCGTCCCTGAATCACATAGTATCCGCCCTCGGCGAAAAGCTCCGGAGACAGTTTTACTTTGTACTGCGAATGAGTTTTGTAATTGATGTTTTTCATCCACAGCGCGCCATCCCCTTTTTCTCCGCCTTTCGGCTGGTGAATGCGGACCGGACTCAGCATGAACGGATCAATCTCTCCGGCAGTAAAATCATTCCGGTAGATTGTTTTTGTAACTTTGAATGCGCCGAAACACGTCAGCGCAAGCAGAAACACAAACAGAAATCCAAGTTTTTTCAGCATCGCCACCCCCGTCATTTCTTCGGAACCGCTTCAAATGAAATTTTGCGGATCTGAACATTCACAGTGTTCAGGAAATCAAACCGAGCCCACACTCCGGCAAGATCGACGGGAAATTCCTGTTCAAACGAAAGAGTCTGCCAGCCGGCGGCCAGTGCAACTTTTTTCATCTTTGCCCAGTGACGCTTCTGTCCGTTCACATCCCGGCTTCCTTCGAATCCGAAGTTCAGCAAAGCGGGCGCATCGCTCTTGATTTCAATGCTGATCCGGCTGATTTTCCCCGCAGTTTCCGGAGCGCCGGTCCGGCAAATGTCCTCCTTCTTTGCAATATGCATGCGCATGACGACAAAATCTTTTCCGGAAACATCAAAATCGCGCGTATTCAGGGCAAGCGTTCCATCCACGCCGGATACTTTCATCTGCGGGAAACGCTCTTTCGGGAACGCCTCCAGATTGCCGAGAAAACGGTTTCCGGCAGTCTGTTTCACATTGACGTACTTGGATTTCACCGAAGTCAGCGTGAATGGCTCCGCAAAAGAGCAGGTGTCCGCATTCAGACTGAACGCCGAAAGCGCGGCAAGCAGAGCGGCAGTTTTTGTTGTTGCAATTTTCATGATTTTATCTCCTTTCTCTGAAAATTATTCGACATATGAAGAGGAAAGCGCCCAATCCCAATAAGCGATTGCATCGCGCCCTTTCCATTTTTTTCTGGATGCGACATGCCCGTCAAGAAAAGTGATGTTCGCGGCGGAGTTGTGATTTGCCCCGACCCCGAGGGAGTTCGAAAACCAAAGCGGTCCTGCGCTGTCCGCGGCGCCGATCCGGGTCTTCCGGAATCCGGTGGAAGTCTGATTGTTGTAGTCGACATCCGCAATGCAGTACGTCGACGACTGGCGCTTATAGCGCGACATTTTCGGCAAGGGCGCACCGGCGGCATCACGCGGAGACGTCAGCAAAAGTCCCTCGACAAACGCATACGAACGCGGAAATGCATTGTCAGGAACCCTGTTTTTGCTGTGACTTGGACACACAAAGACCAGCCAGCTCGTGGGAGACGACGGATGAACTCCCGAGAACTTACAGCCCAGATATACCGCGTACTTGACATCCCAGTTCTTCAGATAACTGTCGGAATCAGATCGCTTCGCCGGCGCGATGTAGTCATCGTTATCCCCGGCATACTGCGGAATAGCCAGCCCAAGCTGTTTCAGATTTCCGGCGCAGCTTATCTTCCTCACCTCTTCCCGCGCCTTGTTCAGGGCCGGAAGAAGCATCCCAACAAGTATTGCAATAACTGCTATGACCACGAGCAGCTCCACGAGAGTAAATTTGTTCTTTTTCGCATTCATCTTTTAAAGTCCTTTCTGAGTAATATATTTTCTCTTTCTTCGACGACTGTTTTGTAATACGGATCTCTGCACTGTTCGCCAAAGCGGTCTTTTAATGCAGCAGAACTCACGAATTCCATCGGCAGATAACAGGTGCGGACCTGCGGTTCCGGTTTTTCCACCATCTCAATCAGACGCTCGATCAGACGCGGAACCTTTTCTTTGAACGGTTCGAACATCGCCCCCAGAACATTCGGAGCCTCGAAATAATCGAACGGCAGAGAGTAACTGTTAATCAGCGGCGGAATGTTCCGGACTTCATTGCTGTAACAGTAAATCTGGAATTTTCTCGCAACGATGCTGGACAAAAAGAAGAGAGACGCCTTCCGGTCCTGCGCAACGGCAAGGATTTGCGGAGCCGATCCGAACCGGATGAAATCCACTGCAACGCCGCATTCGGTCCCGCACTTCTTCGCAGAACCGATCGGCATCTGGTCGCCGACAATCACAAAAAGGACATTGCGGATACCCTTTTTCACAAGCATCGCAAACGCATCGCGGAAACATTGGCAGTAATCCCGCAGGAACATATTGCATTCCGGATGCTCCGTTGTCAGAAGGAGGGGATAGTTCCGCACATAATCCGGCAGAGGCTTCTCGGGATCAAAATCCAGCGTGTAAAGAATCCCGTCCGCCTGGCGGTTCATAAGATTCTGCAGACACTTCTGCTCTTTTTCCTTGTTGAACCGCGTCACGGAAATCAGCAGCTGATACCCGCGTTTGTCCGCCTCGTCAAGCAGCGTCTCCGAAGAGAAGCCGGAATAGACGCTTGCAATATCGGCAATGACAAGCCCGAGCGTTTTGCTTTTCCCTTTCTTCAGCGAACGCGCGGTGGCCGAGGGCTGATAATTCATCTCGCGCACGGCCTCATCAATCTTGCGCTTCGTATCTTCCGACATTCGAGCGAGCGGATGATCGTTCAGATACATCGAAACAAGCGCAGTCGAGACGCCGACCCGCTCCGCGATATCTTTAATCCTTGTTCTCATCCGAACCTCCGCCATTTAAATGTGCTGTATCGTTTCAGCACTTTTAATTATAGCACATTTCCCTTGTTTTGTCAACCCCCTGTTTTGAAAAAAAATCAAAAAAAAACGGAAGACACGGCGCCCTCCGTTTTTCATCGACGGAAAATAAAAATCACCCTAAGAGAATTTCAATCACGGAACGCCCCGCCGGACATGCGAGCTCGCGTCCGCGGAAAATCAGCCGGAACGGCTGAATGCAGTCAACCGAAATCCGGTCGTTCTCCAGAACCAGCGAAATCCGGTTCCCGCCAAGCGGAAGATTTTTCATCCCCATCCTGCCGCTTCCGCCGGGAAGCCACTCAATCCGCTGTTCCGCCGCATCCATCCGGACCAGACCGACGACATTTTCGATCATCAACGCAATCGGTCCCAACGCGGACCAGCCGCAGAAGTCCTGACGGACAAGTTCATTCACCTTGTTCGTCGAAGGTCTGTACGCCGTCGGCGAATAGCACTCCCAGATCGTGTGCGGAGAGAACTCGCGGAAAGTGCGCTCCATCATCTCGACCAGACGTTTCGCAAGTTCCGCCGCGAGTTCGAAACGCCCGTATTCCTCGCACGCCTTGACGGACATGTAGGCGACGGGCAGCCAGATTCCGCCGCGCCAATATGCTCCCTCCGGACGAAAATCGGGATCGTCGTGCGCCACGCTTGCGAACGGGAAATCGCCGCCGAGCTTCCGCGGATCGAGCAGAGAACGGATCTGCGACTCCGCCTGCTCCCTTGTCGCGCAATGCGCCGCAAGCGCCCAGAATGACGCCGGAGTCAGCACGCGGCAGAACCCGCTTCCGTCACGGTAACGGTCCAGAAAACAGCCCGTTTCCGGATCGAAATATTTCGCGAGCAAAGCGGTTTTTTCAGCGTATTCCCGCTCAAAATGTTCCATGGCGGCGCGGTCGCCCGCAATCGCGCCGATCTCGGCGATGCAGCGGGCGGAAAGAGCCTGCTGCGCCGGAGCGTCCACCCAGTGAATGGCGTCGTAACGGCCGCGCCCGCGCGGGGTGTTGTCCATGCCGGAGGGACAGCCCGCCCAGCAGTAGCCGTCGCGCTCGCGACGCCAGACCGGACGTTCCGCCTGATACGGCATGCGGTCGGGGTCAAGATTTTCGAGCCAGTTGTAATGGGAAATCAGGACGGGGAGAATCTTCTTCAGCCGCGCCTCGTCGCCCGTCTGACGGTAGAGCAGGAGTTCGGTCCACGCGAACAGCGGCGGATTGTCAAGGTGGTGGATGTTGATCGGATACCCCGAACGCCCGTCGCGCAAGGCGTAGAGATTGTCGAGCGTGCTGCAAACGGGATACACATCGGCCGCATAGCGGCAGAACATGCCCATGAGACAGGAATCCCAGATCCAGATGCGGTCCCGTTTGCAACCCTCTCCGATGTACGGAGAGAAGGGAAGGGATTCCGTTTCATAGATATGTTCCCACGCCTGCTTCCACGCGAGATAATAAAAGTCGACGAGAGCGGGGTTTGCGTCATAAATGAGTTCCGGCACGAGTTCCCTGCGGAACGGACGGCTGTTTTCGGTGTAGTGCACTGTTTCCGGCATGATAAGAATCCTTATCTTATGATTCAAGGGCTTCGAGAATCGAGAGCTTGCCCGGCGTCAGCGGCTGAAGACGCGTCAGCGCCTCCGCATAAGGAACACCGAGCTTCTGTCCGTAGAAAATGTTGATCTCCCTTTCTTCCCGGAAGAGCCAGGCGGGGGACTGCGAGCGGTAGAGGCCGATCATCTCCTCTTTCCGCTTCATCTCCTCTTCGTTCAGCGGGACGAAACAGTTCGGAGAATCGGCCATGCTGTTACGGAGATAATGATAGAAGAGGACTTCGGGCCAGGAACCGGTCATCTGCCCCTCGGAGAGTCCGGAAGCGATGCGCAAAGCCTGAAGAGCGGTGTCCGCGGCCGCGGTATGATCAAGATGGCGGTCGAGCGGCCACTGAGTGATGATCGCGTGCGGAGGTTCCGCGAGATAGAGCTCCGCAAGTTTGCGGCAGCCGGATTCGGAGGCGAACGCGGCGCCGTCGGCTTCATCCAGCCAGACGATGTCCGCGCCGAGCTTCCGGCAGACTTCGCTTTCTTCGGCGATGCGCATTTTCGCGCACTCCTCCGGCGCGATTTTCCCGACGAGACCGCGCTCTCCATGCGTCAGATCGACGACATGTAGGCGGCAGTTTTTCTTCCGGCTCAGCTTCAGCGCCGTCCCCATGACGGCGCAGAGATCATCGGGATGCGCATTGACAAAATAAATATGTTCCATCGTTTTCATTTACTTCCGGTTTCGGGAGTTCCTTGTTTTCAGCGCACGATTTCATAAACCATGCAGGGATGTTTCAGAGCGAATGTATCCGCCGTGAACAAAAGTTTTCCGGTCGAAGAATTGAACTTTGACGGCACTTCGCCAATTCGCTCGCCGAAGAGGTCGACGCCGTAAACCCGCGGCGTCTCACCCGGAGTCAAGGTCAGTTCAACATCCGCGACTCCACGGCGGACCACATGCTGGGGAGCGCCCCACGTCTCCATCAGAGCCAGCGTCGAATCGGAAAATCTCTGGTTGAAATTCTGAACGTTCGTCAAATGGAAAAGAAGAATCTTTCCGGACTCCTTCAAAATTTTTCCATCCATTGCAGAGGCGGAGACCAGCGCGAACCCTTTATGGATGTTCACGTTCAGAACGCCGGCGCTTCCGTTGACCGCATCGACCGACACAACGGCGGCGGTTTTCGGCGTATCAATCAGGAAAACACCCTTTTCTCCGTCCAGCGTCAGTTCTCCTGTTGAACTCTTTGCGAATTTCCGGTTCAAATCCAGCATTCCGGCATCCGTCTTGAGGTATGAACGGATTTTCTCAACCGTCTCTCCCTCCGGCTCGTCAGTCTCGGCGGAGAACAGGCCGTCATTCGCGACTTTCGAACCGATCCGGGAAACAAAGCCCCAGTTTTTCAGAACCGGAGGGTAGACTCCTCCCACTTGCCGCGTGAAGAAACGGCTTTTTGAATCCGTGTAGTTGTCCGGAACGGAAATCGGCAGAAGCTCTTTCGCTTTACGCACATCTCCGCGCAGGAAAAGCAGAATGCCGAGACGGTCGGAAAGGAATTTCATCGGATCGCCGACCGTATCAAAACCTACTGTCTGCCATTCCGGATTCATCAGCTGCGCCGGATGTTCCGCAAAACCGTAGCGGAACAAAGCGTCCCAGTCCTGCATTGCGGCATAAGCTCCGACGAGCGCGCCGCCTTCCGCACGGTACTGATTTGCCGCACAGAAGTTGAATTCGGAAATCATATACGGTTTGCCGATCAGGCGTGAAGCAAAGGCGTCGGGAGGATAGAACGCACTGTCCGATCCGATCAGATTCTTCATCGCGCTTTCAGTCGGAACGCTCTGGATATATTTGGACCCTTCATCTCCGCTGGATGTATGCGCCCAATAGAAGTGGTTGTCCACATAGTCGCACGAATTCCGGATCAGCGTCATGGAAACCGTACTCGACACGTTCTGGTCGGTCAGCGGCGCCCTGACTCCGAGACCGCGCAGAAAACCGCATATCTCCGGGTAGTATTTTTTCTGAGATTCCACAACGGACTTGGCGATCCGGCGTTTTTTTTCATCCGGGCTGAGACCGGCGGGAACTCTGAAATACGGAGAATTGAGGTCTCCCGAAATTCCCATGAAGAAAAATGGCGAATTCTCATTGACCGGACAGATTCCGATCATCGCCGGCTCATCCTTCCATGCAATTCCGGTATGCGGATTCACCGAATTCAACAGATTCGCGGAAAACTTCTCCCAGTTGCGGCGGCATTCTTCTTCATAAAGAATCGACTGTCCGCTTTTTTTGAGCAGCCCTATGCGCGTTGTATGCAAATCCAGCAGAAGGTAGATGCCGCGATCCTTCAGACATTTCACGAGATAATTCAGCGCATCCAGTTTCTCTGGATCCAAATCCGTGAAGCCGCTTTCCGGATTGCGGGCAAGCATACGGTCATAGTGATGAATCCGCACGGCGTTGTAACCGTAACGGGCGAGCATGGAGGCAAGACGCTCCGCTCCCGCCCTGTCTGAAAAATTGATATGTCCGTAAATGTTTGTTCCGTAGAAACGGACAGGAACGCCGGGGCGGTTTTCGAACTCGAAATGCGAACCGCGGACAACAACGCGTCCGTATTTTCCCGCAGGCGCATCAATAAATCCGAGCGATGAAAAATCCAGCACAGTTCCCGGTTTCACGCATGGAGGAACCACAACTTTGCGCCAATCCTCATTTTCCACCAGCGTATACGCTTCCTTGTTCCTCGGGGCCCTCGTCGGTTTTCCGCAAACGAACTTCCAGCCATTGGAACCGCTGAGCACCTTGACGGCAAGGACATTCACGCCCTTTTTCACCGGAACGGCGACGACATGGTCGTCGGGAACGAACCGCTTGCTCCGGTTCCCCGTCGCTTGAGTATCATAAACGCGCTCGCCGTTCACATACAGAGTGAACCACCAGTCGGCGGCAAGCCCGATATGCATCTCGCCGTCGGCGGGACTTTCAAACCGATTGAAAAAGTAAGCGCATTCCCCCGGCGTAAAATCCTTCCTGTTTTTCCCAAGATCGATCACATTGTTTTCCAGGCGCATGTTTTTCGGTGCAGCCCCGGAAAGCTCCGCCGGAACTTTGGAGTACAGATCATGCTCCGCGCTGCCGATGAACGCCTCCAGTTTCGCTTTCGGCTGAAACACTTTCCATTCCGGATTCAGATTGAGCGGCAGAACTTTCGGAAGACGCTTCAGCGTAACTTTATCGAAATAGAGTTTTGTCCCCGCCGGACATTCTCCCGCCATGACCCGCGGAAGGTTCAACGGCGCAGACGCATCCTCAACCGGAATGAACGGAATCTTCACCTGCTGCCAGCGTTCCGTAAAATTAACCGTGCGACGGCCGTGATTGAACTCCTTCCACGACGGGTTGCCTCCCATTGCGACAGCAACTTCCGCCTTGCACGGCGCGGAAGCTTTGCAAAGAAACGAAACTTCGTATTCCTCACCGCCCTTCAGCGCCTCGCCCTGATACTCGAACTTCAGAACAAGTCCCAGCGCGTTCCCTTCCGGGGGCACCTGCTGAATCGACACTCCAATGCACGGCTTTCCGTCCTTCGAAAGAACTTTGCGGCTCATCTTCAGAACGCTGCGGTATTGCGCCCCGACACTGACAAAGACATCCTTCGCCGGAACCGTTTCCCATTTTTTTACTACCGTGCCGCTCTCCGCGAACATCAGAACCGGAACTGACACGGCACACAAGAATATTTTTTTCACGATCTTCATTTTCCCAGTCTCACAAATCATTTTCAATCTCTTTCAACACGACGTCGCCGAAATAGAGTTTCACGCCCGCGGGGCATTCTCCGCACATGACACGCGGAAGATTCAGCGGCGGAACAGCTTTTTCCGGCGCGGCAAACCGGATCACCGCAGTCTGCCATTCCGTCTTAAAATTGAGAATCTTGCGTCCATTCTGAAACTCATTCCACGACGGATTTCCGCCCATTGCGGCAACTGCGACCGCACGGCATGGCGCACTCGCCTTGTACAGAAACGCCAGCTCATACTCCTCTCCCGCCTTCAGCGACTTATCGGTACAGAGAAATTTCAGAACAAGATCAAGCTCTCTTTTTCCCTCATTCATCGTAATATTCAGCATCATGGCGGATTTTCCGTCCGGAGTCTTCACCTCCGGAGCCATCTCCAGACTGCCGCGTCCGTTCGCAGACTGCGAAACGATGATTTCCTTCGAGGGAACGCCATTCCACCTTTTGAACACCTCATCCGCCTGAACGGCAGACGCCGAAAACATGAGAAAAGCGGCAAACAAAACAGACATTTTCATAGCGAAATCCTCCAGTTGTCAATGTTATTTCATATATGCAAAGTAGAAACGGCAGCCGGGACAGCTGCTGTCCGGCGATCCATGACTGCACCCCATGATGCTTTTCGACGTGCTGCCTACATGTCCGTCATTGAAGGCAACCGTGGAACGCCCTGAATGCGCAAAACGTCCGCAATTCCCACCTGTCGTCGCTATGCCGGGATTATAAGCCACCCCTGCCTTGAGTTGCATAACCCCCTCCCCCCACAGCACACTCGAAGAAGGCTGGCGCGCTTTGGACGGCTTCAGATATCCGATATCGCCGCTCCAAAGGAGTTGTCCGTCCAAAAATGGAAGCGCATACAACGAGCGGAATTCGTAATGTTTTTCCGGACACACGCAATAAAATTGCGTCGTCCATCCGGGAAACGCCGAAGCCTGTGCAAAAGTCTCTGAACAGAAATATTTTGCAGAGACTCCGTCTTTTGCAGCAGGACACTGATTTTTCGTTTTTCCGGTTGCCTTCCTGACAATAGAAGCAAATCCGTCCGTATTCCAATAACACGGATTCCAGTTTTCCCTTACAAACAGCATTTCTTCGTTTTCATCCAGATAAAACGTCGTTGCGAGACTGAGCTGTTTCATCTTGCTGTAGCAGTCCGTCTCCCGCGCTTTCTTTCTCGCCTTGTTCAGCGCAGGCAGAAGCATTCCGGCTAAAATAGCAATAATTGCTATTACGACCAGGAGCTCTATAAGCGTGAAACGCTTCTTCGCTGCGTTCCGTTTTCCGTTCTTCTTTGTTCTGGTAATCATACTGCGTCCTTTCTGTGT
>ERZ1034913.110-NODE-110-length-79977-cov-8.204487_pt1 | contig 79977 bp, 66 predicted proteins | sample MGYA00520697_ERZ1034913 | MGnify/ENA primary metagenome ERZ1034913 (study PRJEB33766, sample SAMN09781786) | gut metagenome | biome: gut microbiome | host: Homo sapiens | place: Madagascar | study: EMG produced TPA metagenomics assembly of the PRJNA485056 data set...
AAAGTGGCGTACGGAGCGATGGTTCAGCATCGCATCCAGTACGGCGAGATCAGGCAGGTTCAGCGCTGGCGCTTCATCTCCATAGCGCGCTTGCAAGGCAGTGTGAGACATCGTGTGTTTTCCAGACAGTAAAAAGGTGGATGCTGCATTCTAGAAAGGCAGCGCACAGTGGCCTGACAGATACCGGACGTCGGATGCGCTTCGCGTAACAAGTCGAAACGGTTGCAACCGGGGGATTTTTTCCATAACAGTGAGGAGACACCCCATGACAGCATCTGCCACATCAGCTTCCACACCCACCTGGCCCCGTATGGCATGCTGACGCTGACAGCAGCCAGCGCCATCTACATCCCCCATGCCCATGCCACAGGCAGCAGCTTTGCCCCTACAGAGGTTGTACAGGGCACACCACTTGTGCTGCAGGGCTCGGGTACCCGCTACCGCGCCATCTTCAAGGTGTATGACATGGCGCTGTACCTGCCACGCAAGGTACAGACTGTAGAAGAAGCCCTGCAACTCAACGGCCCGGTAGGCATCCAGTTTCTAGCCCTGCGGGATTTACCTGGTGCAGACCTGGGGCTGTCCTTCATTCGCGGACTGAAGAACAATGCCACGCCCGAGCAAATGCAGCGCTACACCCTCACTAGCAATCGCCTGATTGAAATTTTTTCGGGCCGCAGCAAAGTGGCACCAGGCGAGACCTTTGCCATGGAGTTTGTGCCAGGCCAGGGCACGACCTTTTTCATCCACGGCGTACAACAGGGTGATCCAGTCGGAGATGACGAGTACTTTGGCCTGATCCTGCGCATCTGGCTGGGCGATGCGCCGGCGGACCGCAAGCTCAAAGCCAGCCTGGTGCCTGCCGCTGCTCGTTGAGGCAAGCGCAGCGCACTACCCGCACCGCAGTCCAAAGTGTTTTGAATTTTGCATACCCTGCCCGCGCGTGCTGAGCCACTAAGATCAGCACACGGGCGCGCTGAGCTGCGCCCAGCGTCCAGCACACATAACTACGACTCGGAGACAACCCATGGACATTCTGGGCATGCTAGATCTTGCCTCATGGAGCGAGGTAGCCCTCTTGCTCGCTGCAGCCTTTGTCGCAGGCGCACTGAACGCAGTGGCTGGAGGCGGCAGTTTTCTGACGCTGCCTGCACTGGTTTTTGTCGGGGTACCGGCCGTCACCGCCAATGCCACGGGCACGGTGGCCCTGCTGCCCGGTTATGCCGCCAGCGCCTGGGGCTTTAAAGAAGACATGGCAGCCCCCCCCGGACTGACCATGCGCAAGTCCATCGTACTGTCACTGCTGGGCGGCGCAGCTGGTGCAGCACTGCTGCTGCTGACCCCAGATGACACCTTCCGCCGCGTGGTGCCCTGGCTGTTGCTGGCCGCAACAGCACTGTTTGCCTTTGGGCCTCAGATTCGTGCCTGGGCCTCGCGCTCTACCGCCCCCGGCACGCCTGCCAGCACACTCAAGGCCACAGCCGGCATGCTGGCCGTAGCTTTTTACGGCGGCTATTTCAACGGCGGCCTGGGCATTCTGTGCCTGGCACTGTTCAGCCTGCTGGGACAGACCCAGCTCAATGCCATGAACGGCATGAAGAACCTGGTCTCAGCCCTGCTGACCGCCATTGCCGTGGCCATCTATGCCGCTGGCGGCATCGTGCAGTGGGAGCTGGCCATCCTGATGATGATTGCCGCCACCCTGGGCGGCTATGGTGGCGCACGCGTAGCGCGCCAGATTCCCGCCAACATCCTGCGCTGGGGGATTGTGCTGACAGGCCTGGTCATGGCGACCCTGTTTTTTGCGCGCAGCTGAAAACATAGACATCTGCTGACACCAAGCTGCTCTTCCCGCTCACCATGGCGCAGCAGGGGCCACCACTAGAGTGAGATTTTTCACACTGATACGGAGTGCCCCTATGCCATCTCGCGCCCAGCGACTTGCCCTCACCCTGACCACCGCCACCTGCATGACCATGGGCGGTACTGCCATGGCTGCGGGCACCACCACGTCCACCAGCATCACCAGCGCGACCGCCTCCTTGCTGGCACAAAAGGCCGTAGCAGCATGCACGGAAGCCGGTTATGTCGTATCGGTCAGCGTCGTGGACAACGCCGGCGTGCTGCTGAGCTTTATCCGTGCAGATGGTGCTGGCCCTCACACCGTCAAGGCCTCTCAGGCCAAGGCTTACACCTCGGCCTCCTCCCGCAATCCCACCAGCGGCATTGCCAAGGCAGTCCAGTCCAACCCTGACGCCGCAGGCATGACGGACATTCCTGACTTTCTGGTCCTGGCTGGCGGCGTGCCCATCAAGGTGGGTAACGCTACCGTGGGTGGCATTGGCGTAGCCGGTGCCCCTGGCGGCCATCTGGATGAAGCCTGCGCCCAGAAGGCACTGGAAGCCGTGCAACAGCAACTTGCTAACTAAAACATAGCTATCAGCGCTTGCTACACAAGCGCTGAAGGCAGATTTTTATCAAAATCTGACACGTAAAAAAGCGGCTGCCTTGATGACAAGGCAGCCGCTTTTTTTGTTGGGACTGGTGCTTGGATCAGCCCAGGGTCACGCGTGCAAACTTGCGCTTGCCCACTTGCAGCACATAGGTGCCTGCATCCAGCTTCAGGCCGCGATCGCTGATGACCGCGCCATCCACACGCACGCCGCCGCCATCAATCAGGCGGTTGGCTTCGCTGGTCGATGGAGCCAGGTTGGCCTGCTTGAGCAGTGCACCAATACCCAGTGGTGCGCCACTCAGCGTCACCTCGGGGATGTCGTCAGGAATGCCGCCCTTGGAGCGGTTGATGAAGTCCTGCTCTGCAGCATCGGCCGCCGCTGCGCTGTGGAAGCGCGCGGTGATTTCCTTGGCCAGCATGACCTTGGCATCCTTGGGATTGCGGCCAGCTTCCACTTCTGCCTTGAGCGCGGCAATCTCGTCCAGGCTCTTGAAGGACAGCAGGGTGTACCAGTCCCACATCAAATCGTCCGAGATCGACAGCGTCTTGGCGAACATGGTGTTCGCATCTTCGGTGATGCCGATGTAGTTGTTCTTGGACTTGGACATCTTGTGCACGCCGTCCAGACCTACCAGCAGGGGCATGGTCAGCACGCACTGCGGTTCCTGACCGTACTCCGCCTGCAGATGGCGGCCCATCATCAGGTTGAACTTCTGGTCGGTGCCTCCCAGCTCCAGATCGGCCTTGAGCGCCACGGAGTCATAACCCTGCAGCAGGGGGTACAGGAATTCATGCAGGCTGATGGAGCTGCCTTCGGTGAAACGCTGGTGGAAGTCGTTGCGCTCCATCATGCGTGCCACGGTGTACTTGGCGGACAGCTGGATCATGCCGCGTGCGCCCAGCTGGTCGCACCATTCGCTGTTGTAGCGCACCTCGGTCCTTGCGGGGTCAAGCACCTTGGCAGCCTGGGTGTAGTAGGTTTCGGCATTGACCTTGATCTGCTCCGCAGTCAGCGGCGGACGGGTGGAGTTACGGCCCGAGGGATCGCCGATCAGGGTCGTGAAGTCACCAATCAGAAAAATCACCTGATGGCCCAGATCTTGCAGCTGGCGCATCTTGTTCAGCACCACTGTATGACCCAGATGGATATCAGGCGCTGTAGGGTCCAGACCCAATTTGATACGCAGAGGCACGCCCGTAGCTTCGGAGCGGGCGAGCTTTTGCGTCCAGTCTGCTTCGGGCAGCAACTCATCAACGCCACGCTTGGTAACGGCCAGCGCTTTTTGAACCGCCTCAGTGACCGGGTAAGTGGTATCAGCTTTTTGATTCATACAGTTTGTTCTCAGTACGGGGAATACCCTCCCCGGTATACTTCGGGATCAATTGCAGTGGTGGATTCTAGTCGCCATACCATTTACAGATGGTTCAATGGCCTCTATGCTCATAGAGTTCGTACCCCCGTCCCCCATACATACTCTTTCATGAGGGGTACATATCACTTCCGGGAACTCCTGTTTTGACTACCGAACTAGTTTCTGCTGGCCGTGCCTGGCTCGCACAGCTCGCACAATCTATTCAGCGCCATCCCAAGCGCGTCACCGCAGCGATTGCAGCCTTCATGTTGACTGCAGGCGGCGGTGCATTTGCCGTAGCCTCGTTCGGCCCCGATCCCGCGAATCTGCCCATCCGCACACTGACACAGCCCATCGCTTCGCTGGCTGATGGCAGCACGCTGGCAGACCTGACCGATCTGAACGATTTTTCTCTCTATCGCACCGAATACACCCGTGCGAGCGACACACCAGAATCTCTGCTGAAGCGCCTGGGCGTTGAAGACCCCGGCGCTTCCGCTTTTCTGCGCAGCAATGAACTGGTGCGCCAGCACATCCTGAACCGCAGCGGCCGCCTGGTCTCTGCAGAAACCAGCAATGACCACCAGCTGCGCAAGCTGACCGTGCGCTGGATTCAGGATGAAAACAGCGACCACTTCCAGCGTCTGGTGCTGGAGCGTCAGGACGATGGCGAATTCGCTGCCACCGTCTCTACAGCTCCACTGACCGTCAACACCCGCCTGACCGGCGCCACCATCCACACCTCGCTGTTTGCAGCAACCGATGATGCTGGCCTGCCCGATGCTGTTGCCATTCAGCTGACCGACATCTTCTCGGACATCGACTTCCGCCGCCTGCACAAGGGCGACCGTTTCTCGGTCATCTACGAAACGCTGGAAGCGGATGGCGAATTTCTGCGCACCGGCCGTGTGCTGGCTGCCGAGTTCAAGAACCGCGACAAGCTCTACCAGGCCATGTGGTTTGAAGAGCCCGGTGAACGCGGCTCCTACTACGCCATGGACGGCTCCAGCCTGCGCCGCGCGTATCTGAATTCGCCCGTGGAGTTCTCGCGCATCAGCAGCAACTTTGCCATGCGCAAGCACCCCATCCACGGCACATGGCGTCGCCACCTGGGCACTGACTATGCTGCCCCCACAGGCACCAAGGTGCGTACCGTGGGTGATGGTGTGGTGGACTTTGCCGGCTGGCAAAACGGTTTTGGCAATGTGATCTTCATCAAGCACGCCAACACCAGCCATGTCACGGTCTACGCCCACCTGAGCCGCATCGACGTCAAGAAGGGCCAGCGTGTGGAGCAGGGCCAGAACATTGGTGCCGTTGGCTCCACAGGCTGGTCTACCGGCCCTCACCTGCACTTTGAGTTCCGCGTCAATGGCGTGCACCAGGACCCTCAGTCGGTGATTGCCGCCAAGGAAGCCAACCCCATTTCTGAAAAAGTGCGTGAAGCCTTCATGAAGCAAGCCAGTGCACTGCACGAGCAACTGGCCTCTGCAGAGTTGATTCGCCAGGCTTCCGCACAATAAGCAGCGTATGCTACGCTTCACAGGGCCTCGATTTTCGAGGCCCTTTTTCTTTGAGCCTGACACATCCCATGCCCGCACCCACACACCACACCCATGCCAGCGCTGACCTGTACATTGGCCTGATGTCAGGCACCTCGCTCGATGGGGTGGACGGTGTACTGGCACGCTGGGACAGCAGCCAGCAAATTCAGGTCCTGCGCCATGCCAGCCTGGAATTCCCCATGGCCCTGCGCCAGGAACTGCTGGCACTGAACAGCCCGGACGGCATGAACGAACTGCACCGCGCTGCACTGGCCGGCAATGCCGTCAGCCGCATCTATGCCAACGTGGTGCAGCAGCTGCTGCAGGACACGGACACCCGCCCGCAGCAGGTGCGTGCCATTGGTGCACACGGCCAGACCGTGCGCCATCAGCCCCAGATGCACGATGGCACGGGCTACACCCTGCAGCTGCAAAACCCTGCCCTGCTGGCCGAGCGCACCGGCATCACCGTGGTGGCCGATCTGCGCAGCCGCGACGTGGCCGCTGGCGGCCAGGGCGCACCGCTGGTACCAGCGTTCCATCAGGGCATCTTTGGCCACGTGAACCAGGCGACGCTGGTACTCAATATTGGCGGCATTGCCAACCTGAGCATCCTGCCCTCACTGTGCGACAGCAGCAGCGCCGTCATTGGCTTTGATACCGGCCCTGGCAATGCCCTCATGGACTGGTGGTGCCTGCAGCACACCGGCCAGCCTTTTGACTGTGATGGCGCATGGGCTGCCAGCGGCAGCGTGCTGCCCGAGCTACTGAATGCCATGCTGGCAGAACCCTATCTGCAACTACCTCCACCCAAAAGCACGGGGCGTGATCTGTTCAACCCACGCTGGTTGCAGTCACACCTGACCCAGCTGGGCAGCACACCCCGCCCCGAAGACGTACAGGCTACGCTGACCGCGCTGACCGCCCACAGCTGTGCTGAAGCCGTCAGCCGCTTTGGCGTGCGCAGTGATGCACTGCTGGTGTGTGGTGGCGGTGCGCTCAATGGCGAGCTGATGCGCCAACTGCAAGCCCTGCTACCCCAGCTGCGCGTAGAAAGCACGGCCGCGCGTGGCATGCCACCGCTGCAGGTGGAAGCTGCCGCCTTTGCCTGGCTGGCACGCCAGTGCATGCAGGGCCTGCCCGGCAATCTGCCCCGTGTGACAGGTGCACAAGGGCCACGGATTCTCGGCGCCATCTACCCTGCTTAAAAAGCATAGCTTCCAGCGCTTGATACGAATTGATTTCAAATAGAAAAGTATTGCAAAAGCTTTCAATTCAAGCGCAAGCAGCTACCTTTTTAAAGATGCAGATACAAAAAAGCCGCTGACATTCAGCGGCTTTTTTGTTTTTTTGAAGGGGAAGCGTTCGTGCCCGCGGCTTATACCGAGAAGCTGGAACCGCAGCCACAGGTAGTGGTGGCATTGGGGTTCTTGATCACAAACTGCGCACCCTGCAGGTCTTCCTTGTAGTCGATCTCTGCGCCCAGCAGGTACTGGTAGCTCATGGCATCGATCAGCAGAGACACACCATTCTTGGTCATGGTGGTGTCGTCTTCGTTGACGATTTCGTCAAAGGTGAAACCGTACTGGAAGCCCGAGCAGCCGCCGCCCTGCACGAAGACGCGCAGCTTCAGGTCAGGGTTGCCTTCTTCTGCAATCAGATCCGCCACCTTGGCAGCTGCGCTGTCGGTGAAGATGATGGGTTCTGGCATTTCGGTGGTCGTGTTTTCGGCTACGGCGCTCATGGGGATACTCCGAGAATTCTTCTGAAATCGGCGGCAATGGTACTGCAGATTGCTCAGGAATTAAGCATGAGCGGTATTTGACGACAGTCCCAGTGTGGGCATTAACCCTTGCGGCCAGATGGGGGTAGCTGGCATGGAGACTCCCACAAAAAAGCCGCCATGCCCAAGAGCAATAGCGGCTTTTTTGTGGGAAGGCAGCTGCCGTGAGGCAACCACCTTCGAGCCAGGTCTGAGGCGAATTAACGCTTCGAGAACTGCTTGGCGCGACGAGCACCGCGCAGACCGACCTTCTTACGCTCAACTTCGCGAGCGTCGCGGGTCACAAAGCCAGCAGCGCTCAGCGCGGGCTTCAGAGCTGCGTCATAGTCGATCAGGGCACGAGTGATGCCGTGACGGGCTGCACCAGCCTGACCAGATTCGCCGCCACCGTGGACGTTGATCTGGATGTCGAAAGCTTCCAAGTTATCGGTCAGCGCCAGAGGCTGCTTAGCGATCATGATGGAAGTTTCGCGGCCGAAGTACTGCTGAATGTCTTTGCCATTCACAGTGATCTTGCCGGAGCCCTTCTTCAGGAATACACGAGCGACGCTGGACTTGCGACGGCCGGTACCATTGTTCCAATCACCAATCATTCAAGTCTCCTTAGATTTCCAGAGCCTTAGGCTGCTGTGCGGTATGGGGGTGCTCAGCACCGCCGTACACCTTCAGCTTCTTGATCATGGCGTAGCCCAGAGGACCCTTGGGCAGCATGCCCTTAACGGCCTTCTCCAGAGCGCGGCCAGGGAACTTAGCCTGCAGGTCGCGGAAGTTAGTAGCAGTGATGCCACCGGGGAAACCGGAGTGACGGTAGTACACCTTGTCCAGGTTCTTGGTGCCAGTGACCTTGAGCTTGGAGGCGTTGATGATGACGATGTAGTCGCCGGTGTCAACGTGAGGTGTGTAGATTGCCTTGTGCTTGCCGCGCAGACGGAGTGCCACTTCGCTGGCGACACGTCCGAGCACCTTGTCGGTGGCGTCAATCACAAACCACTCGTGTTGCACCTCAGCGGGCTTTGCGCTGAATGTAGACATGAGATTACTCTTTCTAAGAGGGTTTGCGGGCCCTTTTCCGCGGTCGGCGCTTCTTCTTAAAAAGGAAGCCTCTTAGGCGGTAACTGCCTGACCGCGTGCAAGCACACTGCCAAACACTTCGCCGCGGGACCCATAAAATCGCTGCGAAGCCCGCCATTATACAAAATAGCGTCCAATAGCGCCATCGCACTGTGTCTTTGTGTGGAATTGACCACCTGACGCTCAGAGCGCTCACACTAGGCACACCAGACACCTCTGAGCGGCCTTGCCCATCGCACGCAAGCGCCGCGCCCCTACAACGAAAAGAATCACGACCTATGTTCAGCTACCGCCACGGCTTTCACGCCGGTAACCACGCCGACGTGCTCAAGCACACTGTTTTGATTGCTGCGCTGCAGCACATGGCCCAGAAAGAAACCGCCATCAGCGTCATCGACACGCATGCCGGTGCAGGCCTGTACCGCCTGGATGGCGACTTTGCCAGCACCAGCGGCGAATCCAAGGACGGCATTGAGCGCCTGACCAGCACCCCGCTGGACCAGTTGACGCCTGCATTGCGCGCCTATATGGAAACCGTGCGCAGCGTGAACCAGGGCAAGGGTGTGCGCACCTACCCCGGCTCGCCCTTCATCACCCAAAGCCTGCTGCGCCCGCAGGACAAGCTGCGCCTGTTTGAGCTGCACCCCAACGACTGGCGCTCGCTGGACGGCAATATGGCTCAGCTGCAGGCCGGCAAGCAGGTGGAAGTGCTGCTGGAAGACGGCTTTGCCGGCGTGAAGCGCTTTCTGCCGCCACCTTCGCGCCGCGGTTTTTTGCTGTGCGACCCCAGCTATGAAATGAAGACCGACTACGGCCGCGTGCTGACCATGATCGAGGACGCGCTGGTGCGCTTTGCCACCGGCACGTATGCCGTGTGGTATCCCATCATTCCGCGCCAGGAAGCGCACGATCTACCCAAGCGCCTCAAGACCATGGCCACCAAGGCAGGCCGCAGCTGGCTGCACGCCACGCTCACAGTCAAGGGCAGCAAGATCCGCAGTGAGGTCAACGACTGGGGCAATGCCACCGAAGGCAAACGCCCTGGCCTGCCCGCCAGCGGCATGTTCCTGATCAATCCGCCCTTTACGCTGCGCGCCGCACTGAAAGAAGCCCTGCCCCAGATGCAGCAGCTGCTGGCGCAAGACAAGAACGCCACCCACACGCTGGAGTTCGGCGAATAAATAAAAAAAAGAGCAGCTAGCGCTTGATACTGCTGGGTTTGCAAATCAAATGATTGCCAAACCCTTGTATCAGCTGCACTAGCTGCTCTTTTTTTGTGAATCTTTTAGCCTTGCGCCTGCAGCAAGGCAGCGGGGCATTCCTCCTGACCGTCGTCGAGCTTGTAGATCTCCACGGCCTTCACGCCTTTGTCCAGCAGGCCGATTTCTTCGGCGGCCGCCTTGCTCAGATCAATCACGCGGTTTTTGACAAAGGGGCCACGGTCATTGACACGCACCACCACAGCTTGACCTGTGGCCTTGCTGCGCACGCACAGCTGGGTGCCAAAGGCATAGGTGGGGTGGGCGGCGGTCAGGTCAAACTGGTTAAAGCGCTCGCCATTGGCGGTCTTGCGGCCATGAAAGCCCGGGCCATACCAGGAGGCCATGCCCTGCTGATCGACCTCGGGCCACTGCAGTTCGTACAAACGGTTCTCCACCGCCTTGGCAGGATCGCCCATGCGGTCCCAGCGCATGGCTGGTGGCGCCACCTTGGCCAGTTGTTCGGAGCCATGCAGGCCCGTGCCCTGCACACGAGCAGCTGGGGCAGTGCCTTTGGCGTCGCTGGAGGTCTGCAGCGGTGTACAGGCTGCCAGCGCCATGCTCAGCAGCACGGCGCTCAAGGCTATGCCGCTGCGGCGAGGCAGCGGTGCACACGTTACGGTTTCAGGAAATGACAAGCACCTTGGTTCTGACATGGACTGACCCTTGAAGCAGTGAGCCACAGGCATCACGCAAGGGTCAGCAGGTGCTAAGCCCGGGCCTCAGAGGCCCAGACGATCACACAGCTCCAGGGTGAAAGCGCTCTGGTTCATCGTATAGAAGTGCAAGCCAGGGGCGCCGTTGGCGCGAAGCTGCTCACACAGTCGTGCAACCACATCCAGGCCGAAGGCGCGAATGGAAGCTACATCGTCCCCATAGGCCTGCAGGCGCAGGCGAATCCAGCGGGGAATCTCAGCGCCTGTCGCATCGGAAAAGCGCATGAGTTGAGAAGAATTGGTGATCGGCATGATACCGGGAACGACCGGAACCGACACGCCAAGTGCTTGAATCCCTTCAACAAAACGCAAGTATGCGTCGGCGTTGTAGAAGTATTGCGTGATGGCGCTATTGGCACCGGCCTGGATCTTGGTGGCAAAGGCACGCAGGTCTGCATCGGGCGACTTGGCCTGGGGGTGGGTCTCGGGATAGGCGGCCACCTCGATGTGGAACCAGTCACCAAACTCCTTGCGGATAAAGGCCACCAGATCGCTGGCGTAGTGAAATTCACCGCCCAGACCATAGCCGCTGGGCAGGTCACCACGCAGCGCCACGATGCGCTTGACGCCCATGTCCTTGAGCTGCTGCAGCTCGCTGCGCACCTTCTCGCTGGTCGCACCGATGCAGGAGAAGTGGCAGGCTGCCTGCATGCCTTCGGCCTGAATGTCGCGCACCATGCTGAATGTGCCGGCCTGGGTGGAACCACCCGCGCCATAGGTCACCGAGCAGAACTCAGGGTTGCGGGCAGACAAGTCCTTGCGCACCTGCACATGCTTGGCCGCGCCTTCCGGCGTCTTGGTGGGGAAAAACTCGAAACTGATAGGAAAAGCTGTTGCCACGTTGCTCACTCCTGGCCTGCCCTCCCGGCAGGCTGTTGGCATCTGGGGGACGCAGGGCGCAGCGCGCGCCCTGCGCGGTCATCAATACTTCTTGACGTTTTTACGCTTGGGGCGTGCAGGCCCGGGCACGTTGTAGCCATCTTCTTCATCGTCGATGATGTCGATGCGCTTGAGCTCACGCAGCACGGTGCGCGAGACGCGCTTGGCTGCAGGCGCAGCAGGCTGCTCTGGCAAAGGCTGGTCCAGATGCTTGATTTCTGCACCCTGCACGGCATGCACAAAGAATTCGTGGTTGCCGTCACCGCCTTCAATGGGCGAATCCAGCCATGCCTTCACTTCCAGGCCCAGCTCCGTCAGGCAGGCGCGGATGCGCTCTTCCACTTCCTTGTACAGGGCGGGGTCGCGCACAATGCCGCCCTTGCCGACCTGGCCCGGCTGCAGTTCAAACTGGGGCTTGACCAGCATCAGCAGGTGGCCGTGGGGCTTGAGCAGGCGCACTACGGCAGGCAGCACCAGCGTCAGCGAGATAAAGGACACATCGCCGGTCACAAAGTCGAACTCGGCCGTAGTGTCCACCTCGGCATATTCCGCCTTGCGGCGGCGCTCGGTAGGGATGGTGCCTTCTTCGCGGGCCTTGGCCTTGGCGGCGCGCTCGGCCTTGAAGGCTTCAATCTCAGCGTCCTTGGCGTCGTTGCTGTCGTCGTAGTCTTCGCCGACTTCGCCGCCATTGCGCATCCACGCATAGGGCGCCTGAGGCTGGGTGTCGTTGTCTTCTTCCTCTTCCCAGCGCTCAGAAATCACTTCTTCGCAGGCGTCTTCCAGCACTTCTGCGGTCATGGAGCGGGCATTCAGTCCCTCCACGCAAATCACCCGCACATCCGCGCGCAGGCTCTCGTGCAGCTGGCCCTGACCAACGTCCACGCCAATCACCTGTGCTGCGCCGTGCTTGAGCATGCAGTCGGTAAAGCCGCCTGTGCTCTGACCCACGTCCAGACAACGCAGACCTTCAATCTTCAAGCCAGTGGCCTTGAGAGCGCCTTCCAGCTTCAAACCACCGCGGGAGATGAATTTGACCTCGGCATCGTCGAGCAGCTTGAGCTCGGCGCCAGCAGGAATGTCGTCACCATTCTTGACAACTTTTTTCCATGGGGCCAGCGGTGTCAGACGCCATTCCACGCCCGAAGCAATCAGGCGCTGTGCCTGAGAACGGGTGGTGGCATAGCCGTTGTCCACCAAAAATACATCTGCGCGCATTGCGTAGTTTCCTTTTATGACTCAAATTGGGCTCTGGCGCTGATCCAGCAAGCGCTGGCAGCTATGAAAAACATCAAGCGCCAGAGCAGGCATGGCGAGGACTTCCTGCGCCTCACCATGCCACCGCCACAGCTTAGTAGCGGTAGGTGTCAGGCTTGTAAGGGCCTTCCTTCTTCACGCCGATGTAGGCGGCCTGGGTGTCGGTCAGCTCGGTCAGCTGTGCGCCCACCTTCTTCAGGTGCAGACGGGCGACCTTTTCGTCCAGGATCTTGGGCAGCACATACACCTTGCCCACTTCGTAGGCGTCAGGGCGTGTGAACAGCTCGATCTGTGCCAGGGTCTGATTGGCAAAGGAGTTGGACATCACGAACGAGGGGTGGCCGGTGGCGCAGCCCAGGTTCACCAGACGACCCTTGGCCAGCAGGGTGATGCGCTTGCCGTCAGGGAAGATCACGTGATCGACCTGGGGCTTGATCTCTTCCCACTGGTACTGCTCCAGCGAAGCCACGTCGATTTCGTTGTCGAAGTGACCGATGTTGCAGACGATGGCTTCGTTCTTCATGGCGACCATGTGCTCATGGCGGATCACGTCACGGTTGCCGGTGGTGGTCACGAAGATGTCGGCCTTGTCGGCGGCATATTCCATGGTCACGACCTTGTAGCCTTCCATGCAGGCCTGCAGGGCGTTGATGGGGTCGATCTCCGTCACCCACACCTGGGCGCGCAGCGCAGCCAGCGCCTGGGCGCAGCCCTTGCCCACGTCACCGTAGCCAGCGACCACGGCGATCTTGCCGGCGATCATCACGTCGGTGGCACGCTTGATGCCGTCCACCAGCGATTCGCGGCAGCCGTACAGGTTGTCGAACTTGGACTTGGTCACCGAGTCGTTCACGTTGATGGCGCGGAACTTCAGTGTGCCGTTGGCAGACATTTCGTTCAGGCGGTGCACACCAGTGGTGGTTTCTTCGGTCACGCCCATGATCTTGGCGGACTTGCGGCTGTACCAGGTGGGATCCTGGGCCAGCTTGGCACGGATCGCGGCAAACACAATCTTTTCTTCTTCCGAGCCGGGGTTGTCCAGCACGGAGAGGTCTTTTTCAGCGCGCATGCCCAGGTGCATGAGCATGGTGGCGTCGCCGCCATCGTCCAGGATCATGTTGGGGCCTTCGGCATCGCTGCCTGCGGGGCCGAATTCAAAGATACGGTGGGTGTAATCCCAGTAGTCTTCCAGTGTTTCACCCTTGATGGCGAACACGGGCACACCGGTGGCGGCAATCGCGGCCGCGGCGTGGTCCTGGGTCGAGAAGATATTGCACGAAGCCCAGCGCACTTCTGCGCCCAGTGCGGTCAGTGTCTCGATCAGCACGGCGGTCTGAATCGTCATGTGCAGGGAGCCGGTGATGCGTGCGCCCTTCAAGGGCTGCTGCGCAGCAAACTCTTCACGCACAGCCATCAGGCCGGGCATTTCGGTTTCAGCGATCTTGATTTCTTTACGACCCCAGTCGGCCAGAGAGATGTCCGCAATGGCGCGGTCGAGTGTGTTGCTCATGGTTTCTCCTGTGCGGAAAACAACTTGAAAAAACCACGTTCTGGGGATTTTGGGCTGACAGGCCTCACCGCACAGAAAGCGTGGGTGAGCGTCGTTGCCAAGAAGCGAGCGCCGCCTGAAGCGGCCCTGCTGCCCTTCCGAGCCTCACGCCACCGCTGACTTGGGATGGACGCTGCAACGCTCCTCGAAAGGAAAGAGGCGCGTATTGTACGCGAGCGCCCGCAGTTCTGCCGCCGTCAGGCAGCAGCGGGGGCAATACGCATGGGAATGGTCACCGGCCCGTCATTGACCAGATGCACCTGCATGTCTGCACCAAATTCGCCGGTCTGCACGGGCCCCGCTGCATAGAGCGCACGTACCTGCTGCACAAAGTAGTCATACAGGCGCCGGCCTTCATCCGGTCTGGCCGCCTGGGTAAAGCTGGGGCGATTGCCACTGCTGGTGTCGGCTGCCAGCGTGAACTGGCTCACGATGAGCAGACCGCCGCCCACATCCTGCACGCTGCGGTTCATCTTGCCTGCCTCGTCGCTGAAGATGCGCAGCTTCAAGATCTTGGCCAGCAGTTTGTCGGCTTCTTTTTCGCTGTCACCCTGCTCGGCACAGACCAGTGCCAGCAGACCATGCCCGATCGCGCCGGACACCTGCCCGGCAATTTCCACGCGCGCCTGGCATACGCGTTGCAATAACACTTTCATCTTCTTAATCAAAAAATAGAGCATCGACCGCTTGCAGTGCTTCAGTTTTGCACTTCAAGCACTTTGAATTCCAGATTTTTCCTGCGCTGAGCGCTCTCATTTTATGCATGCCATGTACAGAGCAGACGTCCCGGAGCGATCGGGACTTCGACGCTCAAAGCTTGCCCTAACGCAAGGCCTGACTCCAATGCTCGCTCTATCCTGATACATGAACCCCGCCCCTGTCTTCACCCTCTGTGCGTCCCTCCGGCACACGCTGCGCTGGCACGGTCTTGTCACGTACTGACCCGACATTCGGTGCATCCATGACGCCCGCACAACCCCGCCTTCCTCACGAAACACCGCAAGACCTCCTGCACGCCGTGGCGCTGAGCATCGGTGTGCCCATGGCATGCCTGAACTGGCCAGATGGCCGCTGCACCTGGGCCAACGCAGCCTATGCCCAGCTGTTTGACATGCCTGTGCAGGAGCTGCTCGGTCAGGCGCCGCAGCACTATCTTGCCCCCTGCAACTGGAAGCGCTGGAAGTGCGAACTCGAACGCCTGGCCAGTGCCTGCACCCAGGGTGCCAGCCTGCAGACCCCGCTGGTGTATGCCCGGGATCAGTGCATCCCCACCCTGCTCATCGCACAGAAACAGGGCGGGCAGGTCAACGCCATCATCGTGATGCCACAGCACAACCTGTCGCCGCTGGATGCTGCGCAGCTGGTGCAGGACTGGAACACCCGGCTGCAGCGCTATGCCAATGCCACGCGCGAGGCCATCATCTTCTTTCGCAACCGCCAGATCTTTGACGCCAACCCAGCCGCCATAGCCCTGACCGGCTACCCCTTGAGCCAGCTGCTGGACAAGCCCGTGCTGCATCTGCTGCCCCATGTGCTGCGCGCCGACTCTGCACGGCTGATGGAGCAAGGCACGGAACACGCCTACGAAACCCGACTGCTGCACCACAACGGGCAGGAAATGGATGTGGAGATAAACATCAGCCTGCTGCCAGAGGGCGATTCGCAGATCGGCCTGCTGGTGCTGCGCGACATCAGCGAACGCAAGCGGGCAGAAGCAGAAATACATTTTCTGGCCTTTCACGACCCACTCACCCGTCTGCCCAACCGTCAGGGGTTGATGCGCCAGCTGCAACCGGCCATCGCCCATGCCCAGCAGAGCAAATACCCGGCGGCCGTGCTGTATGTGGACCTGGACCACTTCAAGGATGTGAATGACTCCCTGGGCCACGAAGCTGGAGACAAGGTGCTCACCGAGGTGGCGCGCCGCCTGCGCAGCAAGGTACACCCGGATGACATCGTGGCCCGCCTGAGCGGTGACGAATTTGTGGTGGTACTGGCTTCACCGCTGACCGCCTGCCAGCCCGAGTGCATTGCGCGCGAGCTGCGCTTTGTGCTCAACAAGCCCTACACCCTGCCCAGTGGACAGGTGCATCTGCCAGCCTCCATCGGCATCCGCCTCTACCCGGAAGACGGCAACAGCGCCGATGCCCTGCTGCTCAATGCCAGCGCCGCCATGGAAACCGCCAAAAAGATGGGGCACGGCGCACTGCAGTACTACAGCGCACTGCTGGACATGCGCCCCAGCCGCCTGCTCGCGCAGGACCGGCTGCTGCGCGAGGCCGTAGAAAATGACCAGGGCCTGGCGCTGCACTACCAGCCACTGTGGAATTTCCAGACACAGCGGCTCGAAGGCTTTGAAGCCCTGGTGCGCTGGCAACACCCCGAGCGCGGCCTGCTGCCGCCCGGTGAATTCATTGCCTTTGCCGAGTCACGTGGTTTGATCTCTCTGATCGACCGCTGGGTCATGCGCAGCGCCTGCAAACAGATCCGCGCCTGGCGCGATGCAGGGCTGCCGCCCGTGGTGGTATCCGTGAACATGTCGGCCATTGAGTTCAGCCATAGCCATCTGCTGGCCGAAGTCCAGCAGGTGCTGCAGGACACAGGCGTGGCAGCACAGTGGCTGGAAATTGAGCTGACGGAAACCACGCTGATGAAACAATCCAGCCATGTGCTGGGCACGCTGCAAGCCCTGCAGCAGCTGGGCGTGCGCTTGTCCATTGATGACTTTGGCACGGGCTATTCGTCTCTGGCCTACCTCAAGCGCTACCCGCTGGACAAGCTCAAGATCGACCGCAGCTTTATTCAGGACATCCTGCAGGATCAGGACGATGTCAATCTGGTCACTGCCATCATCCACATGGCCAAAAGCCTGTGTTTGCGTACCGTGGCAGAAGGCGTGGAAACCCGGGAGCAATGGGAGCTGCTGCAGCAGCTGGGCTGTGACCTGGCACAGGGCTACTATCTGGCTCGCCCCATGACTGCCGAAGATGCCACCCGGTGGCAACTGCAGCACCGCCAGCGCCACACATCCTTTGCATGAAAAAACGCTGAAGGCACTTGCTCAGTGCCTCCAGCGTCCTGCGCTTCCGCCGTCAGGCAGCGCTATGCAATCTGGGCAGCTTGCACGGAACGCTGCGCCTGCAGCAAGGCTGCTGCTTCACGGGCGGCCACACGGCCTTCGTCGGTAGGAATCACCCAGATTTCCACAGAGCTATCCGGTGCGTGCACGGCATAGGCTTCCTTGCCTGTGGCTTCCTGGTTGCGCTGTGCATCCAGACGAATGCCCAGCCAACTGAGCCGCTCACACACATGCTCGCGCAGCACCGCATCGTTTTCACCAATGCCGCCGCTGAAGGCCAGCGCATCCAGCCCGCCCAGGCAGGCCACCAGCGCGCCGGTCTCGCGAATCACGCGGTGTGTGAACTGGTCAATCGCACGCTGGGCGTTTTCGCTGCCGTCGGCACGCAGCTTGCGCATGTCAGCAGAAATGCCGGACACCCCCAGCAGACCGCTTTGCTTGTAGAGCAGCTTTTCCATCTGCGCATAGCTCCAGCCCTGCTCCATCAGATACAGCAGCACACCGGCATCGAGCGAGCCGCTGCGCGTGCCCATCATCAGGCCATCGAGCGCAGAGAAGCCCATGGTGGTTGCCACACTGTTGCCCGCCAGCGCCGCGCACAGGCTGGCACCATTGCCCAGGTGCGCCATCACCACGCGGCCACGGCCACGGATGGTGCGCTCCTGCAGCACGGACATGATGTACTGGTAGGACAGGCCATGAAAACCATAGCGGCGCACCCCCTGGTCCTGCAGCGCCTTGGGCAGGGCAAAGGCATAGTCCACCTCAGGCATGGTGGCGTGAAAGGCTGTGTCAAAGCAGGCGATCTGCGGCAACTGCGGAAACGCCGCCCGGAACTGGCGAATGCCTTCCAGGTTGTGCGGCTGGTGCAGCGGCGCCAGTGAATTAAAGGTCGCGAGCTTTTCCAGCACTGCATCAGTCACCAGCACCGATGCCGTGAACACGCCACCACCATGCACCACACGGTGCGCAACGGCCTCGATGTCTGGTGCAGCTTCCAGACGATCGATCAGCGCACGCACGCCCTGCAGCGCTGCTGCAAACGAGGTGCTGCCAGCACTGACATTCAGTGGCTCGGTATGTTTTTTCCCCAGATACGCCCAGCTCATCATGGGTGAGCCCTGAGGCTCCAGCCCCTGGATGTTGCCGGACAGTACAAAGGGCTGCACCTGCCCGTCCTTGAGTGGGTGCAGGGAAAATTTCAGCGAGGAAGACCCCGCATTCACGGCAAGAATGGCCATTGTCAGACTCCCCTTCGGGTTCAACCCAGCTTCCAGGCGTTTTCGGCGCGCTGCTTGCGCTTTTCATGCGCTGCCAGCAGTGCCAGCACGCAGGATGCTACACGGGCGCGTGGACCATCGGCACGGCTGGTCAGCGCAATCGGCACATGGGCTCCCAGCACCAGCCCGGAGCCAGATGCATGCGCCAGATACTCGAGCTGCTTGGCCACCATATTGCCGCTTTCCAGATCCGGCACCAGCAGAATATCGGCCTGCCCAGCCACTCCGGAGTCAATGCCCTTGATGCGCACCGCATCCATGGACACGGCGTTGTCAAACGCCAGCGGGCCATCGAGCTCACCGCCCTTGATCTGGCCACGGTCTGCCATCTTGCACAGGGCGGCAGCGTCCAGTGTGGAAGGAATGCTGGGGGTGACGGTTTCCACCGCTGAGAGGATGGCCACCTTGGGCTTTTCCGTGCCCAGCACGCGTGCAAAGTCGATGGCGTTCTGCACAATGTCCACCTTTTCCAGCAGGCTGGGGCGAATGTTGATGGCTGCATCGGTGATCAAGAGTGGTTTGTCGTACAGCGGCACATCAAAGCGGAAGATGTGCGAGAGGCGCCGCCCCGTGCGCAGTGCCGGCTGAGCCAGCACGGCCTTGAGCAGCTCGTCGGTGTGCAGGCTGCCCTTCATCAGAATTTCCACATCCTGACGTGCTGCCATGGCCGCTGCCAGCTCTGCTGCTGCGTGGCTGTGCTCCACGGAAATGATTTCCACGCCGTCGAGGTTGATACCAGCTTCCTCCGCCACGCGGCGAATACGCCCCTCAGGACCAATCAGCACGGGAATGATCAGGCCATGGCGGGCTGAGTCCATGGCACCGCTGAGCGAGCCTTCATCGCAGGGGTGTACCACGGCGCAACGCACAGCCTCCAGCGACTGCACACGGGCCAGCAAGTCTTTCTGGCGTGCTTCGGGGTCAAACAGCTGGATGCGCGGCGCATCAATGCGCTGCACTTTGACTTTCTGGGTCGGTGGCATCAGCTTGGCTTCACCCTTGAGCACCACCTCGCCCTTCTGGTTGGTCACCAGACAGTCCATCTTGACGCGTTTTTTCTCGTCGTCCTTTTCCGCCACCGTGGCCAGCACCGTCAGGGTGTCACCGATACGCACAGGCCGGGTGAACTTCAGCTCCTGCCCCAGATAAATCGTGCCCGGGCCAGGGAACTGTGTACCAAACAGGGCTGAAATCAGGGCTGCGCCCAGCATGCCGTGGGCAATCACGCCATGGAACATGGTGCTGTCGGCATATTCTGCGTTCAGGTGTGCGGGGTTGATGTCACCAGACACCGCCGCAAATGCCTGGATGTCCTCTAGGCGCACTGTGCGCAGCAGGCGCGCACTTTGCCCCACCGTCAATTCGTCATAGGTGACGTTTTCCATCCATTCAGTCTCTGGTGCGTTCGTATGCATTCGGATGTTCTCCCTTTGTCTTTGTGTGGTGTGCGGATGACGGACTGCCCTGGTGGCATGGCCTATGCAGTTTTCAGAATCAATCCACGGCGTGGACGCCACCGTCCACATAAATGGTCTGACCTGTCATGCCAGAGGCAGCGTCAGAGCACAGGAAAGCGCTGAGCTGTGCGATTTCTTCCAGCGTCACCAGACGCTGCAGCGGGGCCTTGGCCTGTGCTGTGGCCATGAGTTCGTCAAAGTCGGCAATGCCGGATGCGGCGCGCGTCAAAATAGGGCCAGGCGAGACCGCATGCACCCTGATGTTCTTAGGTCCCAGCTCCATGGCCATATAGCGCACCATGGACTCCAGAGCCGCCTTCACTGGCCCCATCACGCCATAGTTGGGCACGGCTTCATCGGCCCCCAGATAGCTCATGGACAGCAGGCTGCCGCCCTCAGGCATATGGGGTACGCAGAGCTTTGCCAGTTCAGCAAAGGAATGGCAGGAGACGCTCATTGCACGCGCGAAGCCTTCACGCGAGCTGTCCACCACATCACCGTGCAGATCATCGAGTGGCGCCCAGGCAATGGAATGGATCACAAAGTCCAGCTTGCCGAACTTGTCTACCGCATGCTGCACCAGTGCTTCGAGCTGGCCAGGCTCTTCCACATTGCAGTTGACGAGATCCACGCCAATGGGTGATGTCAAAGGCTCTACCCACTTGCGGGCCTTGTCGTTCAGGCAGGCCGCCACGATGTCCGCCCCCAGTGCACGCGCCAGGGAGGTACATCCCCAGGCGATGGAACGGTCGTTGGCAATACCAAGCACCAGGCCTTTTTTGCCAGCCAGGCTGAACAGCGATGGAGAAATCATGGTTGAGGAATGCAAGAAGTTGGAAGAACTAGGGAAAGCGGCGCAGGTCTGCGCCAGCACATGGCACAGACCTGCATGGACGGCATATGCCCGGCACCACCGCTGCTGCGCAGCAGAACATACACAGGTGGTGTGACAGGCTGAATACGAGGAAGCGGCTCAGCAGGTCTTAATCGGCGTAGCGCACCATGACGTATTCGCCCGGCGCATCGCACACCACCTTGTCAGCCTTGATGGGCTTGGCCTTGACGGGAGCGCCTGAGCGCTGCTTGATCCAGCGGTCCATGGACTCCCACCATGAGCCCTGCACCACAGGGGTCTGTGCCACCCAGTCGTCCGGATCGACCCAGCCCGCGCCATCTTCGACGCTGGCGATCTGGTAGCTGCGGCGCGGACGGCCAGGCTCTGACACGATGCCTGCGTTATGCCCGCCTGCCGCCAGCACAAAGCTAACGTGCGTATCTGTCTGCAGATGGATCTTGTAGACCGACTTCCAGGGTGAGACGTGGTCGCGCGTGGTGCCGACCACCATCATGGGCGCGTCAATATCCATCAGCGCCACAGTGGCCCCGGCAAAGCGGTACTGACCAGAGGCCAGCGCATTGTTCAGGAACAGCGAGGTCAGATACTCGTTGTGCATGCGGGCAGGCAGGCGTGTTTGGTCCGCATTCCAGCTCATCAGGTCAAAGCTGCTGTCTTCTTCGCCCATCAGATAGCGGCGTGTATTGCGGGACCAGACCAGGTCCTTGGAAGCCAGGAACTGAAAGGAGCCTCCCATCTGCTTGCCCGAGAGATAGCCCTGCTCATTCATGCGCTGGCGCAGATGGGCCAGTTGCTCTTCGTCGATAAACACGCCAAGCTCGCCGGGCTCAGAGAAGTCAGTCTGCGCCGCCAGCAGGATCACGGATGCCAGTTCCGGCAGATCGGCAGGAATCAGCGCCTGCTCCTTGGCCGTGCGGGTCTTCTTGCGCTTCAGACGCCCCAGCGCTGCCGCCACAATCGCCAGGAAAGTACCACCCAGACAGTAACCCATGGTGTGGATGCGGCTGGCACCCGTGTTGTCCTTGACGGCGGCCATGGCCTGCAGCACGCCAGTGCTCAGGTAGTCCTGCATCTTCAGATCACGGTCTGAGGCATCAGGATTGCGCCAGGAAATGATGAAGACAGTGTGGCCCTGCTCGACCAGGTACTTGACCATGGAGTTGTGCGGCGACAAGTCCAGGATGTAGTACTTCATGATGCAGGACGGAATGATCAGCACCGGCTCTGGCAGCACCTTGTCGGTGGCAGGGCTGTACTGGATCAGCTCGATCAGGTGGTTGCGGAACACCACCTTGCCCGGGGTGCAGGCCACGTCCTTGCCTACGGCGTAGGGCAAGGGCTCCAGCGCTTCTGCAGGCGTGTCTGGCCGGGCATTGCGTGCGGTTTCCAGGTCCTGCACAAACAGCTCCAAACCCTTGCGCAGGCTTTCGCCCTGCGTTTCCCGGGCCTTGGCCAGCACTTCGGGATTGGTCAGTGCCCAGTTCGAGGGGGACAGCGCGTCCATCCACTGCCGGGCAAAGAACTCCATGAGCTGGCGGTGGTGACGTGTCATGCCATCGACCTTGACGGCTTCGCGCCACCAGCTGTCTCCGGCCTTGAAACTTTCCTTCATCACGCTGCAGGGCCACTGCTGCCAGGCAGCGTCCTTAAAGCGTGCATCGCTTTCTCCCGCGGGCTGTGCCGTAGATTTGGCCGCCTGCTGCACCAGCTGTGCGGCGCGCTGCGCAAGCAGCATCTGCTTGCCAGGGGAAGAAGCCAGATGCAGCCACCAGTCTGCGGTGGCCAGCCCCAGGGCAATGGGCGACAAGCCCATGGTCATATGGCTCATGGCCGCTCGTACGCGGTCATCCAGGGCCTGCGTCGCTTCTGTCTGCGAATCAGTTTGTATGTTTTCGACTACCACTTTGTTCCCATTGCAAAGTTACAGCTTGTCTCGTCTTTCACTTGCATTCTCAGGAAAAGCGGCATTCCTGCCAAATGCGAACCCGCCAATCTTGATATCCATCAAGACCGCAAAACCACAGCCTGCGCGCGTTGCATGGCAGAACACCCGCCTAAGCCCATCTTTGCGCCTCAGCCAGCACCATATGCGCCGCTTTTTCACCAAGCATGATGCAAGGCGCATTGGTGTTACCGCTGGTAATGCGCGGAAAGATGGAAGCATCCACCACACGCAGCCCTTGCACGCCATGCACGCGCAGCTGGTGATCCACCACATCCTGTGGCCCGGGCCCCATGCGGCAGGTCCCTACCGGGTGGTAGATGGTGTCGGCATACTGGCGTACCCAGTCTGCAATCTGCTCAGACGTCTGCGCCGCTGCGGAAGCTGGCAGCTCTCTGGCACCATGACGGGCCAGCGCTGGCTGCGCCAGAATGCGCCGCACGATCTGCACGCCACGCACCGTGCGCTGCAGATCATCTGCATCCGCAAGAAAGTTCGGGTCTACCGCTGGCAGCGTCAGCGGGTCTGCACTGCGCAGGCGCACCGTGCCCCGGCTGCGCGGACGCAGCACGCAGACATGGCAGGAGTAGCCATGGCCCCACACCGTCTTGCGCCCATGGTCAAGCAGTTTGGCCACCACAAAATGCAGTTGCAGATCAGGCAATGCTTCTTCGGGGCTGCTGCGCAAAAAAGCGCCGGCTTCTGCAAAATTGCTCGTCAAAATACCCGTGCGGTGACGCCACCACTCCCATGCGCCTTGCGCCAGATGCCAGCCGCCAGACAGCGACAGACCAAACGACTGCGTCAGCTGCGGTGCATCCAGCACCAGCGTAGCGTCCAGGTGGTCATGCAGATGACTGCCCACACCCGGCAAATCATGTACCGGCGCTATACCGACTTCCTGCAGATGCGCTGCCGGGCCAATGCCCGAGAGCATCAGCACCTGTGGTGACAGCAAGGCACCCGCGCTGAGTAGCACTTCACGCCGCGCATGCACGATGTGGCGCACGCCGCCACGCACATACTCCACACCCGTGGCGCGCAGGCCCTGATCGCTGTGCTCCAGCACGATGCGCAGCACCTGTGCGCCCATGCGCACATGCAGATTGCGACGGTGCAGATGGGGCATCAGATAGGCCTTGGCAGCGCTGCAGCGCTCCCCGCTTTTTTGCGTGACCTGATACAGGCCCACACCTTCCTGGCTGGCGGCATTGAAGTCCGTGTTTGCGGGAAAGCCTGCCTGCACACCAGCTGCCACAAAATCCTGGCTCAAGGGGTTGGGCTGCTGCAGATCGGCCACGTTCAGCGGCCCGCCCTGGGCGTGAAATGCATCGGCACCACGCTCCTGGTGTTCGGCCTTGAGAAACCAGGGTTTGACGTCTTCCCATGCCCAGCCCGGATTGCCCTGTGCCGCCCACCAGTCAAAGTCTTCGGGCTGACCACGCAGGTAGATCATGGCGTTGATGGAGCTGCTGCCTCCCAGCCCCTTGCCACGTGGCTGATAGCCCACGCGGCCGCCCAGCCCCGGCTGCGGCACGGTTGCCATGGACCAGTTGAAATGCCCGGTCTTGGCCAGCCCGGCCAGCCCGCCCGGGCATTGCAGCAAGGCGGAATCATCGGCACCACCTGCCTCCAGCACGCAGACCTGATGCAGACCCGATTCACTGAGCCGCCCCGCCAGCACACTGCCTGAAGAGCCTGCACCAATCACGATGTAGTCAAATGCTTCTCCCATGTCACCCCCCTGATGAACAAGACGCTTACGTTACGCATTCTGTCAATGTCTTGGGATACCATCTTTCACGCATACCAACCACAAAGGGAGATAGAACCGTGAGTATTCAGACCGTAGGTATCGTAGGTGCAGGCACCATGGGCAATGGCATTGCACAGGCATGTGCAGTCGCAGGCATTCCCGTGGTGATGGTGGACATTTCCGAAGCCGCCGTCCAGAAAGGGCTGGCCACCATTGCTGGCAGCCTTGACCGCCTGATCAAGAAGGAAAAAATCACGGCGGCCGACAAGGACAAGGCGCTGTCGCTGATCAAGACCTCCACAAACTACGACGACCTCAAGGCCGCACAGCTGGTCATTGAGGCCGCCACGGAAAACTACGACCTCAAGGTCAAGATCCTGCAGCAGCTCGACAGCCTGCTGGCCCCTGAGGCGCTGATGGCCTCCAACACTTCTTCCATCTCCATCACCAAGCTGGCAGCCGTCACCCAGCGTGCGGACAAGTTCATCGGCATGCACTTCTTCAACCCCGTGCCCATGATGAAGCTGGTGGAGATCATCCGTGGCCTGCAGACCAGCGATGCCACACATGACGCGGTCAAGGCGCTGGCGGAAAAGCTGGGCAAGACACCGATTACCGTCAAGAACGCGCCCGGCTTTGTGGTCAACCGCATTCTGGTGCCCATGATCAACGAGGCCTTCTACGTGCTGGCCGAAGGCACGGCCACGCCCGAAGACATTGACGAGGGCATGAAGCTGGGCTGCAACCACCCCATTGGCCCACTGGCACTGGCCGACATGATTGGTCTGGACGTGTGTCTGGCCGTGATGGAGGTCTACCTGGAAGAGTTTGGCGACAGCAAGTACCGCCCCTGCTACCTGCTGCGTGAAATGGTGGCCGCTGGCCGTCTGGGCCGCAAGACCGGCCAGGGCGTCTACACCTACTAAGTCCTACCCAGCGTGCCGCACAGTGGCATGCCCAACCAAGCGCCAGCCGCAGCCTTGCTGCCTGGCGCTTTTTTGTCATCCTTGCCTACAGCAAGGTCTGGCACGGCGTCTTACATTGCTCCTCATCCCATGAACGGCACGGGTTGTGTGCCGTTGGTTTTTTCAACTTGCATAACCCAAGGAAATGCCATGACCCAGCAACTGGACAAAGTGCTCTACACCGCACGCACTCACACCACCGGAGGACGCGAAGGCGCGGCGCGCAGCGATGATGGCAAGCTGGACATTCAGCTGTCCGCCCCCGGCAGCAGCGGCACGGGCACCAACCCCGAGCAGCTGTTTGCTGCAGGCTACTCCGCCTGCTTCATTGGTGCACTCAAGGCCGTGGCTGCACGTCAGAAAATCAGCCTGCCGCAGGATTTGTCGATCGATGCCGAGGTCGATCTCGGCCCCGTCGGTCAGGCCTATGGCATTGCCGTGCGCATGACCATCCGCCTGCCAGGCATGGACCATGCCCAGGCGCAGCAACTGGTGGATGCTGCCCACGAGGTCTGCCCCTACTCCAATGCCACGCGCGGCAATGTGCCCGTAACGCTGACGGTGGCTTGAGGCCTACGGCTGCAGCAGCGCCTCTGGCTCGGCCACGTACTGCTGCGTAGCCAGGTCAAACCTGCCTTCAAAGTACAGCGGCCCGGCAATATCGCTGCTGCGATAGCGCGCCAGCCACAGCGCGTCGGCCTGCGCAGCATGCAGCGGCCCACCGGGCACGCTGGATTGCAGGGCCTGCAGCGCCTCTGCCAGTGGCAGGCGCCGGCCGTAATGCCCCAGCGTGATGTGCGGCACATAGTGCCAGCCGGGGTAAGGCATGCGCGCCATCAGTGCCTCATGTGCGATGTGCAGCGCAGGGCTGTGCGATAGCGCAAGATACGGGACGGTCGAAAAACTGCCCACGCCCTGCAGCTGCCAGGCAAAAGGCGGCAGCTGCGCTGCCTGCAGGGCCTGCACATCGGCAAGCAGCTGCGGCAGGCCAAACTCAGCCTGCGTATCTGCTGCATCGCGCGGCATCAGCCCACGGTAGGCCAGCGTGATATGCGGCTGGCGTGCATAGCGTGGCAGCAGCCAGGGCCGCAGCGCACTGCGCGCTACCTGCACCAGCGCCTGTACCCGGGGCGCTTCAGCACGCACCACCCAGACCCCACACCAGGGGCGACCCTGGTGCCACTCGGCAAAATCGCGATCCTCACAGACTTCGGTATGGGCAATCGTTGGCATACATGCAGATGACGGAGCAGGCGCTGCACCTGCATAAAAAACCATAGCTTGCAGCGCTTGCAAATGCTTGATTTCAGATAAAAATCACTCTGAAATCAATATTAATCAAGCGCTAAAAGCTATCTTTAAAAGAGCAAACCGGGTAATTCCCAGTATGCCCTGCAAGCTTAACGCCAGTTAGACGCGTCACCATGGCGGCATGAAACTGGCCCTGTTCTCAGACATCCACAGCAATCTGCAGGCGCTGCAGGCCTGCATGGCCCACGCACAGGCGCAAGGTGCCACCCAGCTGGCCTTTCTGGGCGACATGGTGGGCTATGGCGGCGAGCCCACCGCTGTGCTCGACACCATCATGCGGGCCGTGCAGGCGGGAGCCTGGGCGGTGCGCGGCAACCACGACGATCTGGCCCTGCTCCCACCCAGTCAGATCCAGCACGTGGGCGAACAGGGCGCGCTCTGGACCCATGCCCAGCTCAGTCCGGCGCACAAGGATTTTCTGGCGCAGCTACCGCTGCTGAGCCAGCACGAACACCTGCTGCTGGTGCATGCCAGCGCCCACCATCCCGAGCGCTGGCCCTATGTGGACAGCAGCCTGATGGCCGAGCGCAGCATGGCGGCCGCCAGCGATATGGACATCAACATCCGCTACGTCTTCAGCGGCCATGTGCACCAGCAGGCGCTGTACTACCTCACGCCCACGGCCAAGCTCATGCGCTTTGTGCCGCAGCCTGGCGTGCCCATTCCCGTGCCCGCACACCGGCAATGGCTGGCCATCGTGGGCTCCTGCGGTCAGCCGCGCGACGGGGATGTGCGCGCGATGTATGCCATGTATGACAGCCAGGCCGCCACCCTGACCTTTCACCGCGTGCCCTACGACCATGGCGCTGCCATGCAGGCCATCCGGCACAGCGAGCTGCCCAATGCCTTTGCCGACCGTCTGGAGCAGGGGCAATGAAAAAGCTCACGCCGGGCACAGAGATTGACGGCTTCATCATTGACGACTGCATCCACGCAGGCGGCATGGCCCACATCTACAGCGTGCGCTATGCGCAGCCCAAGGCCGCATCACCGGGCTTTCCGATGGTGATGAAAATCCCGCGCATGACAGCCGGTGACGGGGCGGAGAACATCGTCAGCTTTGAGGTAGAGCTGCAAATCCTGCCTGCGCTGCACGGCCCCCATGTGCCGCAGTTTGTGGCCGCAGGCGACCTGCTGCGCGTGCCCTACATCGTCATGGAGCACATGGCGGGCCACACGCTGCAGCACTGGCTGGATCAGCCACAGCCCCTGCCCATAGAAACGATTACCCAGCTGGGCACGGCCATGGCCCAGGCCGCCCACAGCCTGCACCAGCAAAACTGCTGCCACCTGGATCTGAAGCCCGGCAATGTGCTCATTCAGAACAGTGGCAATGCCGTACTGCTGGACTTTGGCCTGTCCTGCCACGCCCACTACCCGGATCTGCTGGCCGAAGAGCTGCGCAAGGCCGTCGGTTCCCCTGCCTGGATAGCCCCTGAGCAAATCGTGGGCGTGCGCGGCGATATCCGCAGCGATATCTTCGCCATCGGCGTCATGCTCTACGAGCTCGCCACCGGCGAGCTGCCCTTTGGAGCACCCACCACCCAGGCCGGTCTGCGCCAGCGCATGTGGATGGCTCCCACACCACCGCGAGCGCTGCGCGCCGATGTGCCGGACTGGCTGCAGGAAATCATTCTGCGCTGCCTGGAGCCTGAAGCCGCACAGCGCTACCCCAGCGCGGCGGAACTGGCCTTTGACCTGAGCCACCCGCAGCAAGTGCCCATCACCCAGCGCGGCCTGCGGCTCAAAGGCATTTCCTTTTTCGGCAAGCTGCGCCGCTGGCTCAGGGCCGCTGGCATGGAATACCACCCCAGTCCCTTGCCCTCGCAGCAGGCGGCGGACGTGCCCATCCTCATGGTGGCCGTGCCGCACAAGGATGTGACCGATGCCACACTCTACAGCCTGCGCCAGGCCGTGGCGCGCTCGCTGTCAACGCGGCCGGGGGCGCGGCTGGCGGTGGTGACCGTCATTTCCCCTGCTGCCAGCAGCACCACGGACAGCAGCCGCAGCGAAACTGCCCTGCACCGCATGCATCTGGCACGGCTCAAGCAATGGGCGCAGGGCCTGGAAACCGGGGGACACGGGGTGAGCTACCACGTGCTGGAATCCGGTGATGTGGCGCAGGCCCTGGTGCGCTACGCAGAGGGCAACAACGTAGGACTGATCATCATGGGTGCCGCCACCCACGGCCTGCAGCTGCAGCGCTGGATTGCTACTGTGCCCATGCGCGTGGCACGCGATGCGCCCTGCACCGTCATCCTCGTCAAGCAGCAGCTGCCTTTTGCGGCACTGCACCGGGCCAACACTTCATATCCTGAAAATTAGAACAAGCGTCTTGTTTTTGACACGCCGCCCGAAATTCACTTTTTTCTTTTTGGGAGCAACGACCTATCGCAAAAACATCAGATTTTTTGCATTCATTTGCAGTCACAGCGTTCGAAATGTGAAATTTTTTGTTACAACGACGGGATGCGCATTGCTGTTCTAGACGACGATCCCATTTTCCTCAAGCTGGTGGAGGCGACCATTCATCAGATGGGCCATGCCACCATCCTGTTTGAAACAGGAGAAGACCTGCTTCGCGTCATGCGCCGCGAAAGCTTTGACCTTCTGATCGTTGACTGGCTGCTGCCAGGACTGAGTGGCATTGAGGTGGTTCGTGCACTGCGCGAAGCCGGAGGCAGCAAGCTGCCTATCCTGTTTGCCAGCCAGTGCAATGAGGAAAAAGACATCGTCGCCGCCTTCAATGCCGGGGCGGATGACTTCATGACCAAGCCTTTGCGCGTGCAGGAGCTGATGGCACGTGTCTCTGCGCTGATGCGCCGTGCCTATCCCGACGTATCCACCATGCGTCTGGACTTTGACCCTTATCGCCTCGAGCCACACACCCGCACGGTCTATCTCAAGGAACAGCCTATTGAACTCAAGCACCGTGAGTACGAGCTGGCGGAATTCCTGTTCCAGAACTGCGGTCGCCTGCTCTCGCGCAACCACCTGACCGAAGCGGTCTGGGGCAGCACACCCCCTTCCCCATCCCGCACGCTGGACACCCATGCCTCGCGGCTGCGCACCAAACTCCAGCTGGGCCAATACCATGGCCAGGGCAGCATCTACCAGCTCAGTGCCATCTATGGGCTGGGCTATCGCATGGAGCTCCTGCCTGCGCCCGAGATGGCACAGGCCACCACTGCCAGTTAACGGCCGTCAATTGCGCTGGCACTGTGGCTTTGCGTCACGCGCCTTGGCTGTGCAGCAGATAATGCTGCAGGCCGTGCAGCACCTGTGGACTGCAGCCTTCCAATGCCAGCATCTACCCCGCAGGGCCTGGCTTTTCCCCGTCTTCATGACTGGATATGCAGCACCAAAGCTCCACGTTCCGCAAGCGCTTCGCGCTGAGCCTGACTGCCAAAATCGTGCTGCTGGTCAGTGCCATGGGCATTGCCTTTGCACTGATTTCCACCTATGCCACCTGGCAGATTCAGCGCATTGAAGCCCAGTACCGCGCTCTGCTGCAAACACAGTCCGCCGCCAAGCATGAAGTCGGCATGCTGCACCAGTATCTGAGCGATGCGTCCACCCTGATCTATGAAGTCCTCACCACCGGTGACATGGAGCAGGCCTTTGTGGCCAAGGAGCGCCTGCATCAGCTGCAGCAGGCTTTCGACCAGGACGCACAGGACATCCAGCGCATGACACAGGGCCACACTCCCAGCCTGGAATCCGTCACCACACAGGCGCAGCGTTTTTTTGCAGCAGGCCATCACTCCCTTGACGCCTATTTGCAATGGAATATTGACCGCCCGCTGCACATCCTGGCCCAGGAGCTGTCCCCGACCCTGAGGCAGCTGCGCCATGAAATGGAGAGTCTGCGCCAGCAGACCGATGCCTATTTCGAGCATGCCTCCCGCACGCTGATTCAGCAGACACAGCACACACTGAGCCTGACCAACTGGACTGGCTGGCTCAGTGTGCTGCTGATCTTCGCTTACGCCGCATGGCTGGCATGGCACAACATTTCACTGCCTCTGCGGCAGCTCACGCACAGCATGCAGCGCATGAGCCGGCAGGAATACCACATCCCCATTCATGGCCAGGAACGCCATGATGAAATCGGCACCATGGCGCGCACCCTGCAGGGCCTGAACACGGCACTGCAGCAAGCCCAGGCGCTGCAGGCACAGCTGCAGCAGCAACAGCAGAAAAACCTGCTCATCGAGCAGCTGCAGGCACTGACCAGTGCACTGCCCGGCGCCGTCTTCCAGGTGCATATGTTTGCCGACGAGTCATGGCAGCTGCGCTTCGTCAGTCCGCAGTGGACACACCTCATGGGACTGGAAGCCGATGCAGATCACAGCATTGAAGCCGCATCCCACTACTTTCGCCACTACGACCAGCAAGTGATGGCGCGTATCAAGCAGCACTTTCTGAACAGCGCCAAGACCCTGCAGCCCGTGAATTTTGAGGTATCCATGCAGATGCTCGACGGCGTCAACCGCTGGATCAAGACCCGAGCCAATCCGCATGTGGAAGCCGACGGCAGCATTGTGTTCAACGGCGTCTGGCTGGACGTCACCAAAGAAGTGTTTCAGGCCCAGGCCCTGAACAAGGCCAAGCGCCAGGCCGAACAAAGTGCGGCGGAGCGCACGGCCATGCAGGCAGCCATCAGCCATGAAATTCGTACACCGCTGAATGCCATTCTGGGCCTGACGCAGCTGTTGCTGAAGGCAGAGCTGCCGCAGACGCAGCGCGAACAACTGTACAACGTGCTGCGCGCCGGGCAGCACCTGCGCGGCATCGTCAATGAGGTCCTAGATTTTTCCAAGATTGATGCCGGCCAGCTCAAGCTCGAGAGCACCGACTTCAGCCTGGAAACCGTGGTGCTCGACGTGCTGAGCATGTGCCAGGAAGAGGCCAGCAAAAAGGGGCTGACACTGCACTACAAGATCGCGCGCGAAGTGCCCGACAGCCTGCGCGGAGATCCGCACCGCATTGCGCAAATCCTGCTGAACTACGTCAACAACGCCATCAAGTTCACCGCCAGCGGGCATATCGATATCGCCATACGGCTTGACCCCGGCAGCAGCCTGCACCGCATCATGCTGCACGCCAGCGTGAGAGACACTGGCCCCGGCATTCCTGCCGACCATATTCCGCTGCTGTTCGAGGCCTATCAGCAGGCTGACAACTCCATCACGCGCCGCTACGGCGGCACAGGACTGGGTCTGGCCATCTCCCGTGCGCTCGCCCAGCTCATGGGTGGCACAGTGGGGGTGCAAAGCACCGTAGGAGCGGGCAGCAACTTCTGGTTCACGGCCGTGCTGGAGCCTGCACGCAGCATCGTGCAACGCACGCCCGCAGCGCAGGCGCCAGCGCATGCCATCCCTGTGGACTGGCAGGGCCTGCGGGTGCTGGTGGTCGATGACAACGCCCTCAACCGAGCTGTGGCCGAAGGCATGCTGCATGCCATCGGCCTGCAAACCGATGTGGCGGAAGATGGTGCGCAGGCGCTGATGAAGCTGCAGTCCTTCGGCCCGCAATACTTCAGCTGCGTGCTGATGGACATGCAGATGCCACACATGGACGGTATCAGCGCCACCCGCGCACTGCGGCAGCTGCCAGGATTTGAGCACTTGCCCGTCATTGCCATGACGGCACATACCGCAGTGCAGGATGTAGAGCGTTCGCTGGCAGCAGGCATGAATGCCCATCTGAGCAAGCCCCTGCTGGAATCTGCGCTGCACACCGTGCTGCAGAAATGGCTGGGTGCGGCTGCACGACCCAGCTCTATGGATGAGATGCGCGCCTGCACGCAGGCCGATACGCTGCCACCGGTCTTTGATGCCTCCGCCATGGATGCGCTGGCACAGTTGTTTGATGCCACCAAGCTGGAGCAGCTGGTGACCCAGTTCACCACCGACACACTACAGCGCGCAAGACAATTGCCGCAGCTCGCACAGCAGCACGACTGGCAGTACATGCACGCAGAAGCGCACAAACTGACGGGCACGGCCGCCACTTTCGGGTTGATGCAGCTGGGGCATTTTTCCAGCGCACTGTCTGCGGCCCTGAAAGAGGGTGATACCGCCCAGATCGAAGCTCTGGCCAGCCAGGCCTGTGCAGCAGCAGAAGCCGGGGTGACAGCACTCGAAGGCTATGGCAGCGCCTAAACAGACGATGCGCCTGCTGGCACGAAGATCATGTGCCGTGCGCCGTCAGCACATGCCACGGATACGGCACTCCGGCACCACATTGCCTTGCGCATCACGCCACTGCACAGCGCCCGGGGCGGAGGTGGCAGGCTGCGGCTGCTGTGGTGCTGCAGATTCCGGCACCGCTTGCTTCTGAGGGGCTGCATGCGGGTCATGCAGCACGGTGGATGTGCCCACACCTGCTCCCACGTGTGCGCCACCACCGACGGAGGTGGAGACACCTACACCCGCATTGCCAGTCACCTGTCCCCGCTGGTTCACGCCCACACCCACGCCGACCGGACCCACACCCGTGCTGACACCAGCAGAAACTCCACCTGTTCCCATGCCCACGCCGACGCGAAATGGCCCCACAGGCACACCTACCCCGACACCCGCCGAGGTTGCGCACCCCGCCAGCAAGCTGCCAGCCATCAAAGTCAGAAACAGTGTTTTCATGCCTGCCATTGTCCGCCGCTCGCCTTCCCTGCACAAATTGCGGGCACTTTCACCTGCCATCATCTTCACAAAAGATAGCTGCCTGCGCTTGCTGCATAAGCGCTGAAGCCATTTTTTATGCATAAAAAATCCCCAGCACCTGAAGCACTGGGGCGATGGTCACACAGCAATCAAGCTCAGACCAGCAAGGCGTTCACACGCTTGACGTAAGCGGCAGGATCTTCGGGGATGCCGCCTTCGGCCAGCAGCGCCTGGTCAAACAGGATGTGCGCCAGATCGTGGAAATGCACGCTGCCGTCCAGCTTCTTGACCAGGGCGTGCTCGGGGTTCACTTCCAGCACAGGCTTGGTCTGTGGCACGGTCTGGCCGGCCTGCTTGAGCATGCGGGCCAGCTGGGTGCTCATGCCGTCTTCGGTCACGACCAGGCAGGCGGGCGAATCCACCAGACGGGTGGTCACGCGCACGTCTTCGGCCTTGTCTTTGAGCGCTTCTTTGAGCTTGGCCAGCACGGGCTTGAAGGCTTCGGCTGCTTCTTCGGCGGCTTTCTTCTCGGCTTCGTCCTGCAGCTTGCCCAGGTCTACCGCGCCCTTGGCCACAGACTGCAGCGGCGTGCCGTCAAAGTGCGTGAGGTAGTTCAGTGCCCACTCGTCCACACGGTCGGTCATGAGCAGGACTTCAATGCCCTTTTTCTTGAACACTTCCAGCTGGGGGCTGTTCTTGGCGGCAGCCAGAGTTTCGGCGGTGATGTAGTAAATCGCCTCCTGGCCTTCCTTCATGCGCGCCTTATAGTCGGCCAGCGAGACGGACACCGTGTCCGACGTGGTCGATGCAAAGCGCAGCAGCTTGGAGATGCGCTCCTTGTTGGCGAAGTCTTCGCCCAGGCCTTCCTTGAGCACCGCGCCAAACTCGGCGTAGAACTGGCTGTACTTGCCTTCCTTGGCCTTGTCTTCTTCGCTGACCACATCGGTCACGCCCTCGGCATCGGTGGCGGCTTCATGCTTGTCGTGCTTGGCCAGGTCTTCCAGCATGCCAAGCACACGCTTGACCGAGCCATCACGGATCAGCTTCACATCACGGCTTTCCTGCAGCAGCTCGCGGCTGACGTTCAGCGGCAGGTCGGCCGAGTCAATCACTCCCTTCACAAAGCGCAGATAGCCAGGCATCAGCGCATCGGCATCGTCCATGATGAACACGCGCTTCACATACAGCTTCACGCCCGCTTTCTTGTCGCGGTGGTACAGGTCAAACGGTGCCTTGGCAGGGATGTACAGCAGCTGGGTGTACTCGGTGTTGCCTTCGACGCGGTTGTGGCTCCAGGTCAGCGGGTCGTCATAGTCGTGGCTGATGGCCTTGTAGAACTCCTTGTACTGCTCTTCGGTGATGTCCTTCTTGGCGCGGGTCCACAGGGCGCTGGCCTTGTTGACGGTTTCCCATTCACCGGTCTTGACCATGCCACCGGGCTGATCGTTCTCGCCGTCCTTCCACTCTTCCTTTTCCATCAGGATGGGCAGGCTGATGTGATCGGAGTACTTGTTGATGACTTGCTTGAGCTTCCAGCCGTTGAGGAATTCTTCGGCATCGTCACGCAGATGCAGCGTAATGCTGGTGCCACGCTCGGCGCGCTCGATCTGCTCGACTTCAAAGTCACCCGTGCCACCGCTGATCCAGCGCACGCCCTCAGACGCTGGCAGCCCTGCACGACGCGACTCCACGGTGATCTTGTTGGCCACGATAAAGCCCGAGTAGAAACCCACGCCGAACTGACCAATCAGCTGGGCATCGCTCTTCTGGTCGCCGCTGAGCTTTTCCATGAAGGCCTTGGTGCCACTCTTGGCAATCGTGCCCAGGTTGTCGATGGCTTCCTGCTGGCTCATGCCAATGCCGGTGTCGGCAATGGTGATGGTCTTGGCATCCTTGTCGAAGGACACGCGCACTTCCAGATTGGGCTGGTCGCCATAGAGGCTGCTGTCGTTCAAGGCTTCAAAGCGCAGCTTGTCGCAGGCGTCCGAAGCGTTGGAGATCAGCTCACGCAGAAAGATCTCGGGGTTGGAGTACAGCGAGTGGGTCACCAAATGCAGCAATTGCGCCACTTCGGCCTGGAAAGAATGGGTTTGCTTGCTCATGTTTTTATCAGTTGCTGTCAGAAGTGAATACCAAATTGCAAAGCCAGACATCTGGCACAGGCTGGCATGTGGGGGCCCAAACCACCATTTCAAGAGCACCACAGGGCAGCCCAAAGACAATACTTGCAACCACACCACAAGCACCTAAAAAAGAATTGTTCTCACTCAGGAATACAATTCGCCCGCCCCGCAATTGGGTGGGGCATTCACCCTGAAATTTCTCATGTCCAACGCCCCAAAAACATCTAACAAAGGCGTGCACAGCGAACTGACCTCCCTGCAAGTGGCTTTGGCCACAGGTCTGTGCATTGCTGGTGCCACTGCTTTTGCCCAGGAAACTGCCACCCTGTCGACTGTGACGGTGACGGATAGTGCTGCCCCCAGTGTCAAGAGTGATGAAGCTGTCTCCAGCAAATTCACAGTTCCGTTGCTGGACGTACCGATGACCGTCAATATCATCAATGACATCGTCATCGAAGAAACTGGGGCAACCAACCTGCAAGAAGCGCTACGTACCGTTCCCGGCATCACTTTTGGCAATGGTGAAGGCGGCAACCCCACTGGCGACCAGCCCTTCATCCGTGGCATGGATGCTCAGTCCAGCACCTTTGTGGATGGCATGCGTGACATCGCCGCCGGTTCGCGCGAAGTGTTTAATCTGGAAGCGATCGAAGTGGTCAAGGGCGCCGACTCGACCTATGCCGGCCGTGGTGGTGCAGGTGGCTCTATCAATATGAGCACCAAGAAAGCCAAGGATGGAGACTTCATCAATGGTGAAGTAGGCTTGGGCACTGACAGCCACAAGCGCACTACGCTGGACTTCAACCGCAAGCTGAACGACACGACAGGTTTCCGTCTGAATGCCATGGCACATGACGCCGATATACCTGGCCGCGACGGCCCTACCAATAAGCGCTGGGGTATTGCACCGACCATCACTTTTGGGATGGGTACGCCCACGGAAGTCACGCTGGGATGGCAGCATCTGCAGACCGATGACATCCCAGAAAGCGGTATTCCTTATCTGTACGGCAACAACAAGCAAGGATCAACCACGGAAACTACGGCCGGAACACCCTCAGTCTCTACCCTCCCTGGCGGCAGCAACGTACGCCCTACCTATGGCAACAGCCGTAAAAACTGGTATGGACTGGTTGACCGAGATTTCAGCAAAGAAAAAAGCGATCTCTTCACTGCCAGCGTGGAGCACAAGCTCACTGAAACCAACAAGTTCCGCAATACGCTGCGCTACAGCAAATCCAAGCAGGACTACCTCTGGACACAGCCCGATGACAGCAAAGGCAATGTGCTGAATGGTTATGTATGGCGTCGTGGCAATGCCCGCAGCGCCGAAGTCACCACCCTGCAGAACGTGGCGGAATTCACAGGCAAGGCCCAGACTGGCGATATCGGTCATAGCTTCGCGGCAGGCTTGGAACTGTCCAAGGAAAAGTCAGATGCCCGTGCTGCCGCAGTGCAAACTGGCGGCACATGCAACGCGGTGAGTATGTGGTGTGCTTCGCTGAATAGCCCAGATATTCATACGCCCTGGACTGGCAGTTACACCCTGCCTACACAAGCCACGCGCAATCAGATCGACACGATTGCACTTTATGGTTTTGACACTATTGAGTTGAACAAACAGTGGTTGCTGAACGCAGGCCTACGACTTGACCACTATAAGCTGCAAGCTTCCGGGCCGGCAGGTGGTCGTGCGCCCAACACATATCCAGCCTACGATCTGGAGCGCACGGATACTTTGTTCAACTACCAGGTGGGCGTGGTCTACAAGCCAGCGTCCAACGGCAGCATTTACGCCAATCTGAGTACATCTTCTCGCCCGGGCGGCTCGACGCTGGGCAATGGCAATGAAGATTTGACGACCAACACCAATGAGCAGGCAGATCTGAGCCCAGAAAAGACGCGCTCTATCGAGTTTGGAACAAAGTGGGATTTACTGAATAAGAAGCTGGGGGTGACTGCCGCAATTTTCCGCAACGAAGTCACCAATGTACGCATCACCGAAAACGGTGAAACCTACATGGGAGGCAACAAGGTGGTCAATGGCCTGGAGTTGGGATTCAACGGCCAAATTGCCAAAAACTTCAGCTTGTTTGGTGGCTATACCTACATGGATAGCAAACAAAAGGACATGGGCCAAGACAATATCGCCAACGGCCTGCCCTTTACCAACACGCCTAAACACAGCTTTACATTGTGGAGCAGCTACAAGCCCAGCCAGAAGCTGACACTGGGCCTTGGCATCTACACACAAAGCTCTGTCAATGCAGCTTATGTGCGAGCCAACGATGGCGGCATCGTCACCAAGGGGGCCAGCGGCTATGCCCGCTATGACGCCATGGCCAGCTACCAGTTCAACCCCAATCTGGCACTGCAAGTCAACGTCTACAACCTGACAGATAAGGTGTACTACAGCGGCGTGCGCTCTACGCACTATGCGACCATTGCTCCCGGCCGCTCTGCCGTTGCCACCCTCAAGTTCACTTACTGAGGACTGTGAGCCAGGCCTAGATTGACCTGGGCAGACAGCGCTGAACAAAGCCCCGCCAGCACCTGCTGCAGCGGGGCTTTTCCATACATACTGCATGCCATGGCTGTGTGATGTGCATGCTTTGTTGAAAAAGGTTGAGCCACCATGATGCTCCGAATCCCCGCCCTCCTCACACCTGAAGAAGTTCGCGAATGCCGCCAGGCCATGGAAGCGGCCGACTGGCAGGATGGCCGCACCACGGCGGGACATCTGGCGGCCAGGGTCAAAAGCAATCTGCAGTTGCCCGTTGACAGCCCGCTGGCGCAGAAGATGGGCACCCTGATTCTGGACAAACTGTCGCGCAACCCGCTGTACCTGTCTGCAGCGCTGCCGCTGCGTGTGCTGCCTCCGCGCTTTAACCGGTATGAAGGTGGCGGCACTTATGGCAACCACATTGATAACGCGCTGTTTGTGATTCCGGGCACAGCCATCAAGGTGCGCACCGATGTGTCCTCCACCGTCTTCTTCAGCGACCCCGACGAATACGAAGGCGGTGAGCTGGTCATCGAAGACACGTTTGGCCACCAGAGCGTCAAGCTCGCGGCAGGCGATGCCATTCTCTACCCCGGCACCAGCCTGCACCGCGTCAACCCGGTCACCCAGGGCACGCGCTATGCCTCGTTCTTCTGGACGCAAAGCCTGGTGCAGTCCGACGAGCAACGCCGCCTGCTGTTTGACCTGGACCAGTCCATCCAGCAGCTGACTGCGGACTGCCCTGATCACCCCAGACTGTCTGCGCTGTCCGGCACGTATCACAACCTGCTGCGCATGTGGTCGCAGGCCTGATGGAGCACACCATGCGCAACGCCCTGGGTGAAGCAGTACGCGCCGCACACACGCAGATTCCGGCAGACATCCGCTGCGCGGCGGATTACGAACGCCATGCCATTCACCACATCGAGGCACAGGCCTGGCAGCACATCCAGAGTGGTGCCGACCAGAACCTGACGCTGTCGCACAACCGCGCGGCACTGGATGCGCTGCGGCTGGTTCCGCAGCCCGTGGCCGATCTGCGCCACGCCCATACCCGCATCGAGCTGCTGGGACAGACGCTGGCCAGCCCTCTGCTCCTGGCCCCTGTGGCCTACCAGCGGCTGGTGCACCCAGAAGGTGAGCTGGCGACCGTCCGCGCTGCCATGGCCTTGCAGACGGGTATGGTGGTGAGCACGCTGTCGAGCTTTACGCTGGAGGAAATTGCACAGGCGGGGCAGGCGGCTGCCACGGAAATGGGCCACAGCACGCCACGCTGGTTCCAGCTCTACATGCAGCCTGCGCGTGAGCACAGCCTGCAGCTGATCCGCCGTGCAGAAGCTGCGGGCTACACCGCCATCGTCTGGACGGTGGATGCCTCCATCAAACGCTCTGGCTTTGCGCTGCCGCATGGCGTGGAAGCGGCCAATCTGCGCGGCATGCCCAGCACGCAGCACACCCCGCCTTTGCTGGGGCCGATTCTGTTTGGCACCCCCCTCATGCCGCAGATCCCCACCTGGGATGACCTGCGCTGGCTGCGCGCCCAGACACAGCTGCCCATCATCGTCAAAGGCATTCTGTCGCCTGCACAGGCGCAACAGGCCGTGGACCTGGGGGCGGATGCGCTGATCGTTTCCAACCACGGCGGCCGCGTGCTGGATGGCGTGGTCAGCCCCATCGAGGTTCTGCCCGCGATCGCACAGGCCGTGCAAGGTCAGGTGCCGCTGCTGCTGGACAGCGGTGTGCGCCATGGCACAGACGTGGTCAAAGCGCTGGCGCTGGGTGCCAGCGCCGCGCTGATTGGACGCCCGCAGCTGTATGCGCTAGCCACCGCCGGACTGGTTGGCGTGGCCCACCTGCTGCACCTGCTGCGTGCCGAGCTGGAACTGACCATGGCCCAGCTGGGCTGCGCCACCGTGGCCGACATCACGCCCGCAGTGCTCTGGCAGCAGCGTTAAAGCATCTGCAATAAAAAAGGGAGCTGCTTGCGCGCCCCCTTGCTTGTTTTCAGATAACTTTCATGCTGAATTGCTTATAAATTCAGCGCTGACAGCTCTCTTTTTTACTTCTTGTCGCCGAACTTGTCTTCCGGGCGAATGATCTTCACAGGCGCAGCCTTGCCCTTCAGTGCAGCAGGTGCATGGTAGGCACGAATGCCGCTGAAGGCGCGGCGTGTCTCGCCCTCGCGGACCTCGAAGGAGCGCTCAAACTGCTGCTCACGCTGGTCGTCCTGGCGGGGGCCTTTGCCAAAGCCGGATTTACGTGCGGGACGATCGCCATCGCGGCGCGGCTTGTCAAAGCGTGGGCGCTCGGACTGGCCAAAGCTGCCTTCTTCGCGGCGGGGACGGTCGCCGAACTTGCGCTCACCACGTGGTGCGCGGTCGTCACGTTCAAAGCGGGGGCGATCGCCTGCGCTGCGTTCCTTGTTGAAACGAGGGCGCTCAGACTGGCCAAAGCCGCCTTCTTCGCGGCGAGGACGGTCACCGAACTTGCGCTCACCACGTGGTGCGCGGTCGTCACGTTCAAAGCGGGGGCGATCGCCTGCGCTGCGTTCCTTGTTGAAACGTGGGCGCTCGGACTGGCCAAAGCCGCCTTCTTCGCGGCGAGGACGGTCACCGAACTTGCGATCACCGCGAGGTGCGCGGTCGTCACGTTCAAAACGTGGGCGGTCGCCATCGCGGCGTGGCTTGTCAAAGCGTGGGCGCTCGGACTGACCAAAGCCACCTTCTTCGCGGCGAGGACGGTCGCCAAAGCTGCGTTCCTTGTTGAAATGCGGACGCTCACCGCCTTCACGGCGTGGGCCACGGTCTTCATTGAAGCGTGGACGCTCCGAGCGGCCAAAGCCGCCCTCGTCACGGTCTCGGCGAGGACCGCTGCGATCATTGCTGAAACGGGGGCGATCGCCGCCCGCACTGCGACGATCTTCCTGCTGGAAGCGTGGGCGCTCTGAGCGGCCGAAGCCTCCCTCGTTGCGGTCACGACGGGGACCACCGGTGCGGTCTGTGCGGGGGGCTCCCTCCGAAGAGGAGCCACGGAATGGTTTACGGTCTGAGGAAGACATGTCGGCTTACTGAGTTAGACCTCCATTGTCTTGCCCATGCTGTAGCCCTGTGCGGCAGTGGCCTATGCCACAGAGGCAGCAGGGGCACGTTTGATGGAGGTGAACAGCCCTTCGCGCAGGGCCTGCAGATCCAGCACCCGCAGGCCGCCGTACTCCACCTTCAGCGCACCATGGGCCTCCAGCGTGGCCAGTGCCTCGTTCACGCGCTGGCGTGACAGCCCCACAAGATACGCCAGTTCCTGCTGGGTGATGCGCAGCACCGAGCCCACGGCCGGATACAGCACGGGGTTGAACAAGGCGGCCAGGCTGCGCGCCACACGCACATCGGGGTTGCTGATACGGTCAATCTCCCGCGCTGCAATGAACTGGGCCAGCCGCTCGTTGAGCTGGTTCATGATGAAGCGGTTAAAGGCCAGCGAGTTGTCCAGCAGCCACTGAAAGGTCTCCAGCGAAATACCCGCCAGCACGCTCTTGCGCAGCGCCTGGATGTTGTAGCGATACGGCTCGCGCTTGAGGCAGGTGCCCTCCCCAAACCAGCCACCGGGCGGCACGCCAGCAAACGTCATGGTCAGGCCGTCGCTGTTGTCGGCACTCATCTTGAGCAGGCCATCAATCAGGCCCCACCAGTACTTCACGCTTTTGCCCGCGTGACAGACGTACTCGCCCGCGCAGGCTTCCGTCACCTGCAAGGCCGCAATCGCACGTTCTCGCTCCGCCGGCAGCAGTGAATGCAGCCAGGGGATGGCTGCAATCTCTTCAGCGGTGGCCAGACGACGACGTTGATACAGGGAAGTGCTGGAACTCATAACCCCAAGCATGCGCACAAGCCCGCCCCTGAGCAATGGGGTTTGCGACAACGCAGCACACGCCGTCATGCATGGCGCTCTGACTGAAATCAAATCGCAGCAAAAAACGACATCTTGCTGCGATTTCCACGGAAAAACCCGATCAGGTCTTTCCCGAGAAAGTCGTTGCAAAGACAAGAAAGCGTCAAACCGCCACCTACCATGAACTTCAATCTGTGGGTTGTGCCGTATGTGCGGCAGGCCTGTGACCCGTGCTTGCATGAAACTTTGAGGATCTGTGATGGCGACAACATTCCCGCACCTGTTGCTGCAGCATGCTGCCCAAAGGCCCGATGCTGTAGCCCTGCGCGAAAAGGAGTACGGCATTTGGCAGACATGGACATGGGCTGACGTCGCCCGTGACGTGCGCCACATGGCCTGCGGTCTGGCTGCACTGGGACTGGCCAAGGGGCAGAACCTGGCCTTCATCAGCGACAACCGTCCCCACGTCTACATGGGCTTTCTGGCCGTGCAGAGCATTGGCGCCGTCCCGATCCCGCTGTATCAGGATGCCGTGGCCCAGGAGATGTGCTTCGTCATCCAGGACGCAGAGATTGCCTTTGCCTTTGCCGAAAACCAGGAGCAGGTCGACAAGCTGCTGGAAGTGCGCGAAACCGTGCCCGGCATTCAACACATCATCTACGACGACCCACGCGGACTGCGCAAATACGCCGAGCCCGGCCTGATCAGCACCGAGCAGCTCAAGCAGATGGGTGCTATTTGGGACAAGGAGCACCCTGGCGTCTGGGACTCCATGGCGCAGTCCGTGCGCCCTGATGATGTCTCCATCATCCTCTACACCTCGGGCACCACCGGCAAGCCCAAGGGCGTGTGCCAGACCCATGCCAGCTTCATCGGCTCCGCCCTGGGTGGCGTGCAAGTCGATGGCCTCACCTCTGCGGACAATGTCATCTCCTACCTGCCACCCGCCTGGGTGGGGGACCACCTGTTCTCTCTGGCGCAATGGATGGTGGCGGGCTTTACCATCAACTGCCCCGAGTCGGCCAACACCGTCAGCATCGACCTGCGCGAAATCGGCCCGACCTACTACTTTGCGCCCCCGCGTGTGTTTGAAGGCATGCTGACCTCGGTGTCCATCCGCATGGAAGATGCCGCAAAGCCCAAGCAGTGGCTCTACAACCGCTGCATGGAGCTGGCCAAGCGCGTCGGCGCGGACATTCTGGATGGCAAGCCCGTAGGAGCCTGGGACCGCTTCAAATACCGCCTGGGCGACCTGCTGATCTACGGGCCGCTGCGCAATGTCATGGGCCTGTCGCGCATCCGCGTGGCCTATACGGCTGGTGCTGCGATCGGTCCGGACCTGTTCAAGTTCTTCCGCTCCATCGGTATCAACCTCAAACAGCTCTATGGCCAGACCGAAACCTGCGCCTACGTCTGCATTCAGCAAAATGGCCAGGTCAAGCTCAACACCGTCGGCCAGGCCGCACCGGGTATTGAACTGAAGATTGCCGACAACGGCGAGGTGCTGGTCAAGGGTGTGTCCGTGCTCAAGGAGTACTACAAGCGCCCGGACGCCACAGCCGAAGTCATCGACGAGCAGGGCTACTTCCACACGGGCGATGCTGGCGTGATCGACGAAGACGGCCACCTGCGCATCATCGACCGCGCCAAGGACGTGGGCAAGATGAACACCGGCGCCATGTTTGCGCCTAACTACATCGAGAACAAGCTCAAGTTCTTCCCCCAGATCAAGGAAGCCGTGTGCTTTGGCCACCAGCGTGACCAGGTCTGCGCCTTTATCAACATCGACTACGAAGCCGTGGGCAACTGGGCCGAGCGCCAGGGCATTCCTTACGGCGGCTATGTGGACCTGGCATCCAAGTCGCAGGTGCTGGAGCTCATCAGCAACTGCATTGCACAGGTCAATGCCGACCTGGCCACGGAAGCAGGCATGGCCGACACCCAGGTCGCGCGCTTCCTCGTGCTGCACAAGGAGCTGGACCCCGATGACGACGAGCTGACCCGCACCCGCAAGGTACGCCGCAACTTCATTGCCGAAAAGTACGCCGTGCTGATTGATGCGCTGTACACCGGCAAGACCGAGCAGTTCATCGAGACCCAGGTGAAGTTTGAGGACGGGCGCACCGGCAGCGTCAGCGCCACGCTCCAGATCCTGGAGGCCAAGACCTACCCGGCCTCTCGCGCCGCAGCCTGAACCTAGCCAAGAGATCCGCAGCCATGACAGACAAGAACATTGGCGATGTCATTTTGGACATCCAGAACATCAGCCTGCGCTTTGGTGGCGTGAAGGCACTCACGGACATTTCCTTCAATGTCCGCGAGCACGAGATCCGCTCCATCATCGGCCCCAACGGCGCAGGCAAAAGCTCCATGCTCAACTGCATCAACGGGGTCTATACGCCCAGCGAAGGCAAGATCACCTTCCGCGGCCAGACCTTCTCCAACATGAACAGCCGCCAGGTCGCGGAAATGGGCATTGCGCGCACCTTTCAGAACCTGGCGCTGTTCAAGGGCATGAGCGTGATTGACAACATCATGTCCGGGCGCAACCTCAAGATCAAAAGCAATCTGCTGATGCAGGCGCTGCGCATTGGTCCGGCGCTCAAGGAAGAAATTGCCCACCGCGAGTTTGTGGAGCACATCATCGACTTCCTCGAAATTCAGGCCTATCGCAAGACGCCCGTAGGCCAGCTGCCCTATGGCCTGCAAAAGCGCGTGGACCTGGGCCGCGCACTGGCCATGGAGCCCAAGGTGCTGCTGCTCGATGAACCCATGGCGGGCATGAACGTGGAAGAAAAGCAGGACATGTGCCGCTTCATCCTCGACGTCAATGACGAGTTCGGCACCACCATCGTCCTGATCGAGCACGACATGGGCGTGGTGATGGACATCTCCGACCGTGTCGTGGTGCTTGACTACGGCAAGAAGATCGGTGACGGCGCCCCCGACGAAGTCCGCAACAACGAAGACGTGATCCGAGCCTATCTGGGCTCCAGCCACTGACCCCATCGCGATCACGGGAGACACGCAATGGCATTCTTTCTCGAAACCATGATTGGCGGCCTGATGACCGGCATGCTCTATGCGCTGGTAGCGCTGGGCTTTGTGCTGATCTTCAAGGCCTCTGGCGTTTTCAACTTTGCGCAGGGCGCCATGGTGCTGTTTGCAGCCCTGGCCATGGCGCGCTTTGCGGAATGGATTCCGCAGTGGCTGGGTGTGGAGTCCGCCTGGTGGACGCTGGCCGCTGCTGCAGCCATATCGCTGGGTGCCATGATTGTGATCGCCTGGCTGATTGAACGCCTGGCCCTGCGCCGCCTGGTCAACCAGGAGCCCATCACCTTGCTGATGGCCACGCTGGGCATTGCCTACTTCCTAGACGGTCTGGGCCCACTGTTCTTTGGCAGCGGCGTCTACGGCATTGATGTGGGCATGCCCAAGGATCCCGTCTTTGTGCTCGACCATGTGTTCGAGGGCGGCATTCTGGTCAGCAAGGAAGATCTGTATGCAGCACTGATTGCCGCAGCGCTGGTGATCTGTCTGTCCATCTTCTTCCAGAAAACACGCACAGGCCGCGCCCTGCGCGCTGTGGCAGATGACCACCAGGCAGCACAGTCTGTCGGCATTCCACTGTCGCGCATCTGGGTCATCGTGTGGTCTGTCGCAGGCGGCGTAGCCCTCGTCACCGGCATCATCTGGGGCTCCAAGTCCGGCGTGCAGTTCTCGCTGTCGCTGGTGGCGCTCAAGGCCCTGCCTGTGGTGATTCTGGGAGGCCTGACCTCGGTGCCCGGCGCCATCATCGGCGGCCTCATCATCGGACTGGGAGAAAAACTGTCCGAAATCTACCTCGGCCCCTATCTGGGAGGCGGCATTGAAAACTGGTTCGCCTACGTGCTGGCGCTGGGCTTTCTGCTCATCCGTCCCCAGGGACTGTTTGGCGACAAGATCATTGACCGCGTTTGACAGGAGAGGTCTGCAATGCTTTATCGTGAAAATGGACAGTTCAAAAGCAGCTATCGCGAAGACCAGCAGCTGTTTCCCATCCGGCAGGATCGCATCGGCATTCTTCTGGTCATTGCGGCCGCCTTTGTGCTGGTCCCCATGCTGGCCTCTGACTATGTGTACCAGGCGATTCTGATCCCCTTTGTGATCCTGTCGCTGGCCGCCATTGGGCTGAACGTGCTGGTGGGCTACTGCGGCCAGATCTCGCTGGGCACGGGTGCCTTCATGGCCGTGGGCGCCTATGCCGCCTACAACCTGCAGGCCCGCATTGACGACTTTCCGCTCATTCTCTCCCTCATCCTGGGCGGTGTCGTCGCCATGTTCTTTGGTGTGCTGTTCGGCATTCCCAGCCTGCGCATTCGCGGCCTGTATCTGGCGGTGGCCACTCTGGCCGCCCAGTTCTTCATGGACTGGCTGGCCAGCCGCGCTGCATGGGTGACCAACCACTCCTCTTCAGGCTCGGTCAGTGCAGGCAAGCTCAGCATCCTGGGCTGGCACATCAACACCCCCATGGACAAATACCTGCTGTGCCTGATCTTCCTGTGCGTGCTGGGCCTGCTGGCCAAGAACCTGGTGCGAGGTGCCATCGGCCGTGAGTGGATGGCCATGCGCGACATGGACGTAGCCGCTGCCGTGATCGGCATCAGCCCCATCTACGCCAAGCTCAGCGCCTTTGCCGTCAGCTCCTTCATCGTCGGTGTCGCCGGTGCACTGTGGGGCTTTGTGCACCTGGGCTCCTGGGAGCCTGCCGCATTCAGTCTGGACATGTCCTTCAAGCTGCTGTTCATGATCATCATCGGCGGCCTGGGCTCCATCGCTGGCGGCATCTTTGGCGCAGGCTTCTTCGTGCTGCTGCCCCTGGCACTGACACACATCCCGCACTGGCTGGGTCTGCCTCTGTCCACAGCTGCCGCCACCTATCTGGAGCACATGATTTTTGGCGGCCTCATCGTGTTCTTCCTGATTGTGGAGCCACACGGTCTGGCACGCCTGTGGGGCACCGCGCGCCAGAAGCTGCGTATCTGGCCGTTCCCGCATTGAGCAAGATTCCCCGCAAGGGGCTAACCCTCCACCCGAAGAGGTGGCTTTTCATGACTGCAAAAAACCGGAAAACAAAGGAGACAAGCATGCAATGGAAACACCGCGTCGTGGCCGCTGCAGCGGCGATCTTAGGTGCCCAGGGCCTGATGGCCACCAGCGCCATGGCCCAGGAGCAGTACATGCCCGTCATGGTCTACCGCACAGGGCAGTTTGCTCCTTTGGGAGTGCCATGGGCAGATGGCAAGCTGGACTACTTCAAGCTGGTCAATGCCAAGGGCGGCATCAATGGCGTCAAGCTCAAGTACGAAGAGTGCGAAACCGCGTATGACACCGCACGTGGCGTGGAATGCTACGAGCGCATGAAGGCGGCCAACGGCGGCGCTCCTGGCTTTGACACCCAGTCCACCGGCATCACCTTTGCCGTCACAGACCGTGCGCCTAACGACAAGATGCCAGTCATCACCCCCGGCTATGGTTTGTCGCAAGCGGTAGATGGCTCGGTGTTCGAGTGGAACTTCCCACTGCTGGGCACCTACTGGACCGCAGCGGATGCCATCATCCAGGACATCCTGAAAAAGGAAAAAGGCTCACTCAAAGGCAAGAAGATTGCCTTGGTCTACCACGACTCCCCCTACGGCAAGGAGCCCATTCCACTGCTGCAAAAGCGTGCGGCCAAGGAAGGCTTTGAGCTGATGCTGCTGCCTGTGACCGCCCCTGGCGTGGAGCAGAAGTCCACCTGGCTGCAGGTACGCCAGCAGCGCCCCGACTATGTGCTGCTGTGGAGTGCTGGCGTGATGACGCCTACCGCCGTGCGTGAAGCCCAGTCCACCGGCTACCCACGCGACAAGATCTATGCCGTGTGGTGGGGTGGTTCTGACCATGATGTGAAGGAAATCGGTCAAGGCGCCAAGGGCTACAACACCGTGACCATCCATAACACGGCTGCACGCGGTGCCGTGCATGACGAGATCAAGAAAGAGATCTACGACAAGGGCCAGGGCAGCTCCGCCAATGCAGGCATTCTGGGGCAGCTGGCACACACCCGCGGCATGGTGATTGCGATGCTGCAGACGGAGGCCATTCGCACGGCCCAGGAAAAATTTGGCAAGGGCAAACCTGTAACACCTGAGCAGGTACGTTGGGGCCTGGAAAACCTGAACCTGACCGAGGAGCGTCTGGCCGAGCTGGGCTTCAAGGACATCGTACGCCCCATCCAGACCAGCTGCGACAACCACCTGGGCGAAGACTGGCAGCGTATTGCCCAGTGGGATGGCAGCAAGTTCAACGTCGTCTCTGACTGGTACCAGGCCGACCAGGCCATCGTGGGCGAACTGGTCAAGGAGTACGCGGACAAGTACGCAACCGAAAAAAAGGTTGCCCGACGTGATTGCAGCAAGGTGCAGTGATCGCGCATGGAGGCTGCCCCATGCGTGATGGCGCAGCCTCCACAGCAGCGATCTGGCCACTGTGTTGGATCCCAGACCGGGACAGTCCCCTGCCCCGGCATAACTATCGAGGCAGTCATGAGTGCACTTCCAACTTCTGCGCACCCGCAACCCATTCTGTTTGTCAACGGTATTGAGGTTATCTACAACCACGTGATTCTGGTGCTCAAGGGCGTTTCCTTGCAGGTGCCAGAAAAAGGCATTGTGGCCCTGCTAGGTGGCAACGGCGCAGGCAAGACCACCACCTTGCGCGCGATCTCCAACCTGCTCAAGGGTGAACGCGGTGAAGTCACCAAGGGCAGCATTGAGCTGCGCGGTGAAGCCATTCACAACCTTTCTCCCGCAGACCTGGTCAAACGCGGCGTGGTGCAGGTTATGGAGGGGCGCCACTGCTTTGCCCACCTGACCATTGAAGAAAACCTGCTGACTGGCAGCTACACCCGCACGAACAAGGGCGAAATCGCCGCCAACCTGGACAAGGTCTACACCTATTTCCCACGCCTGAAGACCCGCCGCAGCTCGCAGGCGGCCTATACATCGGGCGGTGAGCAGCAAATGTGCGCGATTGGCCGCGCCATCATGAGCAACCCCAGCGTCGTGCTGCTGGATGAGCCTTCCATGGGTCTGGCACCTCAGATCGTGGAAGAGGTGTTCAACATCGTCAAAGACCTGAACACCAAGGAAGGCACGACCTTTTTGCTCGCTGAGCAGAACACCAACATGGCGCTCAAATACGCCGACTACGGCTACATCATGGAAAGTGGCCGCATCGTGATGGATGGAACGGCCAAAGACCTCTCCAGCAACGAAGACGTCAAGGAGTTCTATCTGGGCGTTGGCGGCAGCGAACGCAAGAGCTTCCGCGACGTCAAGAGCTACAAACGCCGCAAGCGCTGGCTGGCCTGAGCGCTTTGGCCCCCCGGAACCTGGAAGGACCCAATGTCTGAGTATTACGACGATCTGGAACTGCGCAGCCCCGAAGCACGTGAAGCGGCACTCATGGCTGCGCTGCCTGCACAAATTGCCCATGCCCAGCACAGCTCCAGCGCTTTTGCACAGATTCTGCAGGGCGTGGATGCATCCAGCATCCGCAGCCGTGAAGCACTGGCGCAATTGCCTGTCACACGCAAGTACGAGCTGCTGGAGCGCCAGAAAGCACAGCGCGCATCCAGCCCCTTTGGCGGCTTTAACGCCTGCAGCTTTGGCCCCCGGATGCCTCGCGTCTTTGCCAGCCCCGGCCCTATTTACGAGCCAGAAGGTACGCAGCGTGACTACTGGCGCATGGCGCGTGCCATCTATGCTGCGGGCTTTCGCGCCGGTGAGCTGGTTCACAACAGTTTCAGCTACCACTTTGTGCCTGCTGGCTCCATGATGGAAACCGGCGCACACGCCATTGGCTGCACCGTCTTCCCGGGCGGCACTGGCCAGACAGAACAGCAGGTGCAGGCCATTGCCGAGCTTCAGCCTGCAGGCTATATCGGCACGCCCAGCTTTCTGAAACTGATTCTGGAAAAAGCCCAGTCGCTGGGCACACCCCTGCCCAGCCTGCGCAAGGCACTGGTCAGTGGCGAGGCCTGCCCCCCTTCGCTGCGCGAGTGGCTGCAGCAGCAGGGTGTAGAGGCCTACCAGTGCTATGCCACGGCGGATCTGGGACTGATTGCCTACGAAACCCGGGCACGCGAAGGTCTGGTGCTCGATGAAAACGTGATTGTGGAAATCGTGCGCCCGGGCACCGGCGAGCCTGTCGCGGCAGGCGAAGTCGGAGAGCTGGTCATCACCACACTCAACCCCGTGTACCCGCTGATTCGCTTCGGCACGGGCGACCTGTCCGCCATCCTGCCTGGCAGCTGCCCGACAGGCCGCACCAACACCCGCATCAAAGGCTGGATGGGGCGCGCCGACCAGACCACCAAGGTGCGCGGCATGTTTGTGCAACCCGGCCAAGTGGCCGAAGTCATCAAGCGCTTCCCGCAAGCGCTCAAAGCGCGGCTTGTGGTCACGGGAGCCATGGCCAGCGACCACATGAGCTTGCAGGTCGAAACCCTCGAAACCGCTGAAGGCCTGGCGCTGCGCATTGCCGACGCTGTGCGCGATGTGACCAAGCTGCGCGCGGAGGTCGAACTGGTGCTGCCCGGCAGCTTGCCCAACGACGGAAAAGTGATTGACGATCAGCGCAGCTACCAGTAGCAATTTTTACAATACGACAAGGCACTTTCACCATGCAAAAGGAACATGTCTTCCTGTGCTGGTGCAAGCGCTTTTCGCGCTACCGATGCTCTGCAAGCACCTGCAGCACTTAAGCCAAGAAGCCCGCAAACAAACCCTCTCACAGCAATAATTAGCAACAGATAAAAACAATAAACATCAAGCATGCCATCCAGATTTTTTGCGCTGGAGCAAGCCTGAAGCTTTCATAGAATTTTTTGCCAGTTGCATGCGGGTTTCTTCTAATCCCCCAGGACACCCCCATGCCTAGCATCACGAGTTCCTATAAATATTCAGGAGATCCAGCATGAAAAAAACGTTTGCAATCACAGCCATCGCACTTGCCGCCTCTGCCACCGCAACAGGCAGCTTTGCCCAGAACTACCCCGCCCCCAACAAGAACATCACCTTTGTCGTGCCCTTTGCCGCAGGCGGCCCTACAGACCGTGTCGCACGCGACCTGGCTGAAGCCATGCGCAAGCCACTCAATGCCACCATCGTGATTGAAAACCTGGGTGGTGCAGGCAGCTCCATCGGTACCGCCAAGGTCGCCAATGCCAACCCTGACGGCTACACCCTGCTGGTGAACCACATTGGCATGTCCACCATGCCTACGCTCTACCGCAAGCTGTCGTTCGACGTGCTCAAGGACTTTGAATTCCTGGGCATCGTCAACGATGTGCCCATGACCGTCATTGGCCGCCCCAACCTGCCAGCGAACAACTTTGCCGAACTGCGTGAGCTGATCAACAAGGACAAGGAAAACATCAACCTGGGTCACTCGGGTCTGGGCTCGGCCGGCCACCTGTGCGGTCTGATGTTCCAGAGCGCACTGAATGTGCCCATGACGCCCGTGCCCTACAAGGGCGCAGCCCCGGCAATTACCGACCTGATGGGCGGCACCATCGACCTGATGTGCGACCAAACCACCAACACCACGTCACAGATTGAGGCCAAGAAGGTCAAGGCCTATGGCGTGACCACACTGGAGCCTCTCAAGGTGCCCGCCCTGAAGGATCTGCCCACGCTGGATTCGCAAGGTCTGAAGGACTTCAACGTCACCATCTGGCACGGCCTGTACGCACCCAAGGGCACACCACCCGAGGTGCTCAAGACCATCAATGAGGCCTTGAAAGTTGCCGTCAAGGACCCTGACTTCATCAAGAAGCAGGAAGGCCTGGGCGCTATCGTGGTGAACGACCAGCGCGTCGAGCCTGAGGAACACAAGAAGTTCGTTGCCAAGGAAATCGCCACCTGGGGTGAAGTCATCAAGGCCAACGGCCAGTTTGCAGACTGATCACGGCTCTGCTCCCTCATAAAAAAACCGCTCCAGCCATCAGGCGGAGCGGTTTTTTTGTCTGGTGCAGGCCCTATAGCTATCGGCTTGCAGCCACAGACCAGGTCACATCCTTGCCCTCAGCAGCGCTGCGGCGCAGCATGTCTGCCAGCGGTGCCACGCGCTGACGCAGGCTGATGGCCCCCAGCTGTGCAGACATCGCCGCTGCCTGGGCGCGATCGTTGCTGTCTTCGCTTTGCTGCATGGTCTGCAGCTGCTTGCGGCGTGCGTCATCCTCCTGCACGGCCTGCTCCAGCGTGCGCAGCGCTTCAGGGATTTGCTCTACCGTCACGATGCCGGGCTCACCAGGCGTTTTACCCAGCAGCTCCAGAATGTACTTGCCGGTCGCGGCCAGCATGATCAGGTCTGCCGTTGCACGAGATTGAAAGGTATAGGCCATGGTCGTTATCCCTTGGTGTACATGTAGTCGCGGTGGAATGGGTACTGTGATTGTGCCCCCCTCAGACTTCCGGTGCTCATTATCCCATCAGGATGCGTGGCCAACATCTGATGCAGCGCAGTCCAGCCATGTTCAAACCCCATGGCGCAGCCAGCCAGATACAGCCGGTAGGCCTTGAGGGAACGCTCGGCCTGTTCACGGTGGAGCGTCTCGCACAGCACCTGCAGCGCCGTATCCAGCTGCGCCTCCAGTGCATCCGACCAGGCCCAGAGCGTGCGTGCGTAGTGAGGGCGCAGGTTCTCGGTATCGACCATCTCCAGCCCGGCATCGGCCATGTCGTTGAGCACTGCGCTCACATGCATGAGCTCTCCGCCCGGAAAGATGTAGCGGCCGATAAAATCCCCCATGCCTGCCCCCACCTGGCGATTGCGCGTGCCCCCAGCGGTAATGCCGTGAATCAGCGCCAGACCGCCGGGCTGCAGCAGGCGGCGCACGGCCTCGAAATACGCAGGCAGGTTCACACGCCCCACATGTTCGAACATGCCCACGGACACCAGCTTGTCAAACGGCGCATCCTTGAGCTCCCGGTAGTCACACAGCGCCACCTCAACCTGCTGCTGCAAGCCCTCACGGGCAATCAGCTCACGCACATACTGGTGCTGGTTGCGCGACAGCGTAATGCCCTTGGCCTTGACGCCATAGTGCTTCGCCGCCCAGACGATCAGGCCACCCCAGCCACAGCCAATGTCCAGCAGCCGTTCACCGGCTTGCAGGCGCAGCTTGCGGCAGATGTGGTCCAGCTTGGCTTCCTGGGCCTGTGCCAGCGTCATGTCTGGCTCTCGGTAATAGGCACAGGAGTAAACGCGCAGCGGGTCCAGCCAGAGCGCGTAGAACGCATCAGACAGGTCATAGTGGTACTGCACCTGCATGGCGTCACGCTCAAGCGTGTGCAGGGCCATGGAACGCATGCGCTCCACCAGCTGGGTGCTCCAGCGCGGAGCCGTGCTTCCTACGGGGTCACTGTGCAGCAGTGCACTGGCTGCAGCCATGATGTCGCGCATGCTGCCCTGCAGATCGACCCAGCCCTCCACCACGGCGGAAGCCAGCGTGCCAATCTGCCCCTGGCTCAAGGCCAGCAGCGCGGCCTGGGAGCGCAGGCTGAGCCGAACATCCCCTTGTTCGGGGCCCAGGTGCTGACCGTTTGGCAACTCCACCGTTACACGGACAGGCAGCCCCGCCAAACGCTTTTCCAGTGAGGTGAGCATGTTGTTCATGCCCCCATTGTTGAAACCGGCGCTGGCTGACGTCAATACGCTTGAACACCCAATATTGAAAGATTTTTTCGCTTCTTGTGGGGCAGCGCTTAGACCTTGCCTACCAGACGCTCATAGGCCGTGCGGGTGCTGGGCGAAACAGACTGGAGCACCTGCTCATAAGACGTTTTCTGGCGAGCCATCAGGCGCATGGAAGCAATGGTGCGCGACTTGCAGAACCAGTGGCAGGTGTGCTGCAGCAGCAACAGCTCGGCTGTCATGGTGTAGGCCATGCGCTTGCGTGTAGCCATGTCTACATCGTCCGGTGCGCAGGCTTCACGCACGGCATGGGCGTGCATGCGCAGCGCTTCACGCATGTCAAAGGTGTAGGCAGGCAGCAGGCGGTCAAAGTACGGCAGCGCCAGCGGCAAGGTGCTCACGCGTGTGTCTTCGGCGTTTTCCTTGCCGAAAGAGTCTGCCAGGCGCTGCAGCTGATCGGCCAGGGTCTTTTCGCTGTTGTCCAGAATGGCCCAGACCTGCTTCTGGCGCTCGGGATCTTTTTCATCGAGCGCACGCATATAGCCTTCAATCAGCCCACCCATGAGCTTTTCGATCTGGGTCGGAGCCAGATGCGAGCCCAGCAGACGCACGCGGCGGCGGTGCTCCACACCCTGCAGTACATAGACGGCAATGGAGCCCACAATAATCCAAGTCAAAAAATCCATAGCGCATGCCTGTGTGTCAAGAACCAGGCCCTAAGTGTATGCAGCCACCGGGCTGCTTTTATGATGCAGGCCCTTTTCTTCTGCTTTGAGGTGTGACCTGTGTCCCAAATCCTGATTGAACGCCAGCATGCGCTGGGCCTGCCCGTGGTGCGTCAACATGCCCAGACCTGGGCCAGCAAAGCCAGCGACAAATTTGGCGTGCAATGCCGCTATGAAGCGGGGGACCAGCAGGACGTGCTGCACTTTGAAGGCAATGGCATTGAAGGCCAGCTGCACGTGACCGAGACCCAGCTGCGCCTGCAGGCCCAGCTCGGCTTTCTGGCCGCCATGTTCCAGGACCAGATCGAAGCCAAGCTCAACGCCCAGTTTGACGAAATGCTGCAGGCAGCCTGAGCCTGTAGATTCATAATAAAAACAGCCTCTAGCACCCATCCAGCAAGCGCTAGCAGCTATATTTTTTAAATAACCACGTCAGGTTTTCACACAGGCTTGCAAGAAAAATCACAGCGTTTGGGCAGGGCTTGCTCTACAGTCAGCGCTCATGACGACTGCCAGCCTTTCCGAACGCGCCGCCCGCCAGGCCGAGGTGGTGCAAGCCCTGTCCCGGCACGTGCCAGCACACGCCCTGCTGTGGCATGCCGAAGACACCACACCCTACGAGTGCGATGGCCTCACGGCCTACCGCCAGCGACCGCTGGTGGTCTGTTTGCCCGAAACCTATGAGCAGGTGCAGGCCGTGCTCAAAGCCTGCCATGCGCTGCAGGTGCCCGTGGTCGCGCGCGGTGCAGGCACGGGCCTGTCTGGCGGGGCCATGCCACACGCCATGGGCGTGACGCTGTCGCTGGCCAAGTTCAACCAGATTCTCAAGGTCGATCCGTACAGCCGCACGGCCGTGGTGCAGTGCGGTGTGCGCAATCTGGCCATCAGCGAGGCCGCAGCGCCCTACGGCCTGTACTACGCGCCGGACCCCAGCAGCCAGATTGCCTGCACCATTGGCGGCAACGTGGCTGAAAACTCCGGCGGCGTGCACTGCCTCAAATATGGGCTGACGGTGCACAACGTGCTCAAGGTCAAAGGCTTCACCATCGAAGGTGAGCCCGTGGAATTTGGCGCTGACGCGCTGGACGTGCCCGGCTACGACCTGCTGGCGGCGCTGATCGGCAGCGAAGGCATGCTGGCCGTGACGACGGAAGTCACCGTCAAACTCATCCCCAAGCCCCAGCTGGCGCGCTGCATCATGGCCAGCTTTGACGATGTGCGCAAAGCGGGCGACGCCGTGGCCGCCGTGATTGCCGCAGGCATCATCCCCGCCGGGCTGGAGATGATGGACAAGCCCATGACCGCTGCCGTGGAAGACTTTGTCAAAGCAGGCTACGACCTCACGGCCGAGGCCATTTTGCTGTGCGAATCTGACGGCACGCCCGAAGAAGTGGAAGAAGAAATTGGCCGCATGAGCGAGGTGCTGCGCGCCGCAGGGGCCACCGCCATTGCCGTGAGCAACAGCGAAGAAGAGCGCATGCGCTTCTGGAGTGGCCGCAAGAACGCCTTCCCAGCCTCCGGCCGCATCAGCCCGGACTATATGTGCATGGACTCCACCATCCCGCGCAAGCGCCTGGCCGACATCCTGCTTGCCATTCAGGACATGGAAAAGAAATACGGCCTGCGCTGCGCCAACGTCTTCCACGCAGGTGACGGCAATCTGCACCCCTTGATTCTGTTTGATGCCAACGACCCCGACGAACTGCACCGCTGCGAACTGTTCGGCGCCGACATTCTGGAAACCAGCGTGGCCATGGGCGGCACGGTCACGGGCGAACACGGCGTGGGTGTGGAAAAGCTCAACTCCATGTGCACCCAGTTCACCACGGAAGAAAACAACCAGATGTTTGCCCTCAAGGCCGCATTTGACCCGCTGGGTCTGCTGAACCCCGGCAAGGTCATTCCCACCCATAACCGCTGCGCCGAGTACGGCAAGATGCTGGTGCGTGGGGGGCAGATCAGCCATCCGGATTTGCCACGTTTCTAAACCGCTCTACAAAAATCAAAGCGGCTAGCGCTGGATAGACAAGGGCTTCAGATAGAAAACTATCTGAAATCCAATATCTACAAGCGCTAGCCGCTACTTTTTTGTTGATGCTCAGCTGCCGTGGCGCGTTTGATGACAGAGGCCACCAACCAAGAAGCACAAAACAAAAAAGGCACTCACCTATCCATAGCTGAGTGCCCTCATCCAACCTGCCTAAACAGCAGATTCAACGCATAAAAGAAATATTAAGCCAATGCCTCAGCGGCAGGCGCCGGAAACCCATTGCGCCCCGGAAACTCCGGTGCCAGCTCTCGGGCATTGGGCATCTTGAGCCACAGGCGCAGCAGCTTGCGGCGCAGCGCGGGGTCGTCATGGTCTTCAAAGCCATTGCGTGAGTGCAGCACGGCGTAGTTGTTGGCGAACTGCATGTCGCCGGGCTCAAGCATCATGTCCAGACGCAGCTCGGGCAGGTGGATGACCTCGTCAAACAGATCCAGCGCCGCCACTTCCACGGGAGACAAAGGCAGGCCAGCTTGCTCATGGCCCAGCTCGAAATACTGGCGCAGATAGCGGCAGGTCAGCTTGCCCTGGTGGTAGCTGAAGATGGGCGTCAGGCCCGGTGCATCGCCCTCCACGCACAGGTGGGCGCAGTACCACTGGCGGTAGTACAGGCCCAGCAGCTCGGGGTGGCGGCGCAGGATTTCGTTGTAGATCGCGCCCACGCTGACCAGGCTGGACAGGCCGCCTTCACGGGCCTTGCGCACGCACAGCAGGCCCACTACGTCGGAGGGGTCGGTGTGGTAGGGCAGATAGTTATTGGTTTCGTAGACGCGCGTGGTTTTCTTGGATCCATCTGTAAAAGTCAGGTATGCAGCGGATGACGCCGCTCAGATTTTCGAGATGAGTGACGGTTCAGGGTCAGCAAACAGTCGTTCAGATGGAGCAATTTCGGTGCATCGGGTTCCTCTGCAGGAAATCGTTACGGGTGAACGCGCGCGGCAATTTCAGGAAGCCGTTGCCAATATTCTGTCTGTCGAAGCCGTCACCCCGGCTGAAGAAGTGCGCGCTCTACCCCAGCGCCTGCAAGCGCTGCAGCTCATGAATATCGTGATTTGTGGCAAGACCACCACTTCAACGCCGATGAACTGGGCGAGCTGGGCTTTGTGCTCTACGCCAATGCAGCCCTGCAAGGCGCAGTCGCAGGCATGCAGAAATGCCTACCCTTGCTCAAAAATGAGCACAAACTCGATGAAGACCCTGCCATCGTCGCCCCGTTTCTGGAGAGCCAGCAGCTGATGAACAAAGACTTCTGGATTGGGCTGGCGCACCACTACAAGTAGTGCGCCAGTGGCAATGCGCAGGCAGTCTCAGCCGCGCAAAAAGCTCTGAGCCTTGTCTGCAGCCTCACTGGAGGCTGCTACGACGAGCATGGGAAAGCCATACATCTTGCGCACTTGCTTTAAACGCCCTTCCAGCAGCTCGCGCAAGGCTGCGTCTTGCGTGACATAGAGATAGCCTTTGCAGTAGGCGCGCAGATCCGCTTTGCGCTCTTTGATCCAGACCACCGAGCGCTTTTCATCTTCATGCGGTTCGTCGTCGTGGTCGTGACTTGGCGGAATCCAGGCCATCACAAAGGGCTGCTTGAGCGCGAGAATTGCGTCCAGTGAATCGAGGATGCGCGAGACGCGGTCGCTCTCGCTCAGTTCTGGAAAGCGCCCAAAAATCAACGGCCACTGGCTGGCATCGAAAAGAACGGGGTCTAGTCCGGGGATAGTCATTTCAGCTTGATTCATAGGATGTTTGTTCTTTGGATTCATGCGAGTGATGCTGCTTCACGTTCGCTTTGCAAGCGCTTGAGCATCCAGAGGCTGGAGAGAATGAGTGCCGCCATGCCAGCGCTGTAGAACACAGGCCAGGACATGGTTGCGACGAGCTTGCCCGTAAACACAGACATCACGATGCCGGACAAGCGTGTGCCGCAAAACAGTACGGCGTAGTTGGTGGCGGCCTGCGGCCCTTCAGACCAGCGCAGAATCAGCGCCGAATACACCACCATCAGCCCGCCCACCACGGTGGACATGCCCACCGTGCCGACGATGGCTACGGTTTGCCAGCCCTGCACATACCCGGCAATCAGCAGGCCGACGCACATAACGCCGACAAGCGCGAGCAGTGCCAACGCAACTTGGTGGCCCAGGCCACGAATCAAGGGCGTGGTCAGCAGCGCAATCGCCACCAAGCCAAGCGGTTGCAAAGTGCCGACCAGCCATGCGATGTGCTCCATCGGCACTTGGATATCCACCAGCATTACGCGGTTGAGCGCACTGAGCGGAAAGATCACACCCGCACACACAACCAGCAACAGCAGGTAGCGGCGCATATGCGCCTGGCGCAGGCAGGCGAACCAGTGCTTTTCTTGCGATTGCGAGCCTGCGCTATGGTGATCCTCCTGTTTCACAAGCCCGAGCACCGGCAGCAGCGACAGCAGCATGAGCGCGGCCACGCACAGGAAGGTGAATTGCCAGCCCATATGCCCAAGCACCGCCACAAAGACACCACCGCCAATCATCGAGCCCAGGGCCAGCGCCGCCAGCTTGAGTGATGCTGCCATGGGTTTGCGCTGTGCGTTCGTCAGCTCCACCGCGAGCGCGTCGAGCGCCAGATCCATGGTAGCTGCGGCCACCGCCACCAGCAGGCCCAGGCCAAACAGCAGTGCCATCGGCGCGTGCTCAAGCATGGCCACTGCGATCAGTCCGGCCACAGTCGACAATTGCGCGAGCACGATCCAGCTGATGCGTGGTGACAGGAAGGGCAGCCGGATGCGATCAACCAAAGGGGCCCAAAGAAAGGACAGGCCAATCGGCAAATACAGCGCAAAAGTCCAGCCGATTTGCGCCACCGACAGGCCACGCGCGCGCAGTACGGGCGGCAAGCCGCCTTGCAGCAGAGCGGCCAGCACACCAAAGCCGACATACAAGACGCCCATCGCCAGCATCACGCGGCGACTACTGGCATCGTCCATGGGGGCCGATGCATCCATTGTTTGCATCTCACCAGCCATACTTCAATGTCGCCAAGAAGGTGCGGCCAGGGCCGTAGTTGCAGAAGTTCACGCCATTACAGGTGAAGAAAGTCTTGTTGGCGAGGTTGGTGACATTGAGTGCCAGCGTGGCACCCCTGAGGGATGGGTCCAGATAGCGCAACTCATAGCGCAGCATGGCATCCATCACAGTGAAGGACGGAATTTTTTGTTGATTGGCAGCATCGGCAAACGCCGAGCCCACATGGCGAACACCGCCGCCAAACGTGAGCCCCGCGAGCGGACCTTCACTCAACCGATAGTCGGCCCAGATGGAAGCGGTTTGCTTGGCCACGGTGATGGGGCGCTTGCCCAGGTCTGCACCGTTGCTGCGCGTCACCTTTGGGTCAATCCAGCTCAGGCCGCCAATGATGTTGAGGTTCTTCAGCGGGCTGAAACGTGCCTCGAACTCCACGCCCTTTGAGTTCACCTCACCCGTTTGCACCTTGGCATTAGGCTTGTTGGAGAGCGGGTCCTGCGTCAGCACGTTTTGCTGCGTCAGATCGAACGCGGAAAGAGTGAACAGCGCGTCCCTCCCTGGCGGCTGGTATTTGACGCCCACTTCGTACTGCTTGCCGGTCGTCGGTTTGAACGGATCGCCATAAGGGTTGGCCGTGACCGATGGATCGTACGACGTCGCGTAGCTCACATAGGGCGCAACACCGTTGTCGAAGTTATGCATCAGACCCGCGCGCCAAGTGAACTTGTGCAGCTTCTGGTCAGAATAGGTCTTGGCTAGGCGGTTGTCGTTCTTGGCGCGTGCGTTGTCGAAGCGGCCACCCAAGGTCAAGCCCCAGCGGCCCCATTTCATCTGATCCTGCACATAAAGGCCCATCAGGCTCTGCCTGCGATCCGGGCTGGTATAGGCCTCCGGCATGGTGATGGCTTGCCCGTAGTCGGGGTTGAGATAGTCCAGCCCTGGCGCGCCGCCAAAGCCCTGGGTCTGCTGCCAACGGTCATGCTGCAGATCCAGCCCCACCAACACCTGGTGCGCGACGTCTCCTGTTTGCAATTTGCCTTGCAAATGGGTGTCTATGTTGATGGCGTTGAGCTTTTCCTTGGACCACTGGGCGTAGCGCGTAATCGTGTGTTGATCCGCCCCTAAGCCCGAGGTACCCACCTGGTTCTGCTCCAGATCCATGCGCCAGTAACGCATATTCTGTGACAAGCTCCACTGGTCGTTAAAGCGATGGCTGAGCGAGTAGCCAATGCTGGCCTGCTTGCGATCGAACTTGTTGTAATCGGGCGAACCATCGAAGAAATCGCGCGGAATCTGCCCATTCGGATTGGGCAGGATGGAGCCCGCCGAGGGCAACACACCATAAAAGCCCCCTTTGGGGTCGTGCTGATAAAGCGCGTACAAGGTGAGTTTCGTGTCGGCATTGGGCTTCCAGGTCAGCGACGGGGCGACATAGATGCGCTCCTCCTGGCTGAACTGTACGGAGGTATCTGCCTTGCGTGCCAGCGCCGTCAAACGGTACTGCAAGCTGCCGTCCTCATTGAGTGCGCCGCCGCTGTCCCATGCCAATTGCCTGCGGTTGTGGCTGCCCAGTGAAAGCGAGACCTCCTTGAAATTTTCTGCGGTGGGACGTTTGGTGACCATACTGACAATGCCGCCCAGAGGGGCCTGCCCGTATATCACCGAAGCAGGCCCTTTGATCACTTCAACGCGCTCCACGCTGTGCATATCTACCTGCGGAACGAGGTAGGACGCGCCGCGCGGCAAACGCAAGCCATCAAGATACAAAAACGTATCTGACACACCGCCGATGCCGCGAAACGCCAGCATGTCAAAGCGCGAGGTGTCGCCGCGAATTTCTGCAGACAAGCCCGGCGTGTAGCGAAGGGCCTGGGTGAGTTGCTGCGCGCCCTGGTTTTCGATCTGCTCTTTGGAGACGACATGGATAGTCATCGGGGTTTCCATTAGTGCCGTATCGGTCTTGGTTCCTGTCTTGCTGCGCTTGGCCACATAGCCAAGCACCGGACCATTGGCCACTTCCTGCTCTGCGCGATCGGTCACTTGCACCGCAGGCAAAGTGGCTTCGCTTCGTGGCGCTGCAGAGCCCGGCTCAATGGTGACGAGATTGCCGTCAAAACGCGCGCGCAGCCCGCTGCCAGCTAGCAACCGTGACAGTGCTTCACGCGCATTCAGCGTGCCCGATACTGCTGGTGCCCGCTTGCCCGCCACCAAGTTTTGCTGTACCAGCAACTGCATGCGCGTCTGGCCTGCCCAATGGTTCAGCGCCTCCGCCAGAGGCTGCGCCTGCAACTGAAATGACTGCGCCGTGTCAGATGCGCGAGAACTCGCAGCAGGTGCAGACACTGCTTGCGCGTGCAATGCCGTGGTGCTCCATGCCAGACTCAAGGCCAATACGAGTGTGGCCTTGGATTGCAGGGGCCGAGAGGGTCGGCTGCTCATAAATTCTTCTCCCAAAAACAAAGTCCTATGAGAGAAGACGCAGCTGTTTCAGCAAACCCTGTATCAAATACGAAAAATTCTTATTTTTATTTATCAGACACTACTTCGGAGACACCATGCCGCTCTTCCAGGCGCACTGGCAGCACGCGTGGCAACGCCTTGTGCAGCGCGTTCACCATCATCGGGTCAAAGGTGCCAGACAGCCGTAACGCCGCCACCTTCGCATCGCGCACCACCAAGCCGGTGGGGCGGTACCGCTCCAACTCCGCCAGAGCCTGCGATAAAGGCACATCGAGAAAGCTAACACGCTGTTGGCGCCAAGGCGCTATGCCACTGGCAGACAGGTTGGTGACTTCACCTGCTCCGCCACGCCCATCTGTCTGCAATTGCTGGCCTGCCGTGAGCAACTGGCCCGCCAGCAAGTCATAGCTGCCGCCATCCACTTCCGTTTCACGCAGCGCAGCCACACGCACCTTGCCTTCTTCTACTGCTACTTGCACGCCATCGTTGCCCGGAATGTCTGGCGTATAGCGCACCGAAAACCGCGTGCCCACCACGGTCACCCGATGGCTAGCAGCCAGCACATGAAAAGGGCGGCCATCGTGCTGTACCTCGAACACAGCTTGCCCATCCAGCAAACGCACTTCGCGGCGCTGGCGGAACATGCGCACTTCAAGCCGTGTGGCGGTGTCCATGCGCAAGTGCGAGCCATCCGACAATGCGATGTTCTGCTGCTGCCCACGTTCCGTTTGATACGCCTGTACCGACAGCGGCTGCGCCTGCAAATGCTGCCAAGCCATATAGCCCACGCCACCGATGGCAGCCATCGTGAGCGCGGAGGTAGCTGGCCAGAACAGAAAGCTTCTGCGCGATGCCTGCACGCGTTGGGGCTTGGCGTGCTTCACGCGCGCCGCACTCGCTGGTGCCTTGTCCTCTTTCAGCTTGCGGCGCATGCTCGCCACTAGATCGGCTGGCATGGCATCCAGTTGCGCCCAGTGGCTATCGCACTGCGCATACATCTCGGCGTGGCGCGGATCGGCGCTCAGCCAGTGTTGAAACAGCGTTTCGTCCTGCGCTGTCCAGCCCGCATCATTTCTGCGCACCAACCAGCCCAGTACCTGTTGGCGCAGCTGTGGCGGGTCGTTGGATGAAAGAGATGGGGTTGTCGTCATATCGGCAGTCGGTTCATCAAAGAAGACGCGCAAACCACTTTCAACCCTGTAGTTAGAGCTGCATAGAAAAATTGGGATCGCATTGTGGGGCGGGAGAGCACGGCAATCATGTTTTGGAGCAGGGTGAAGATCGCTTTTTGGGAGCGCGCAAGTCTGCAACATCTCCATCTCTGGCATCCAGGTGGCTCCAGCAAGCCTCCAGCGCAATCTGAATCTGCATCTCCACCGTTTTAACAGCAATGCCCATGCGGGCCGCCGTTTCGGCATGGCTCAAACCGTCAAATTTAACCAGAATAAAGGCTTCGCGGCAGCGCGGCGGCAAGCTGTCCACCACTTTGGCAAGCGCTTCAAAACGCTGGCGCGAAGCCAGTGCGTTCTCGGGCTCAAATTGCCTCGGCCCGGCGAAATTGTCCAACTCAATAGCTTCATCGTCTCCGTCTATCGCCACGCTCTGCCCGCCCGCTTGCCCTCGTCGAAACTGATCGGTGAGTAAATTGCGCGCAGTGGTGTAGAGCAAGGCCCTGGGGTCACGTACCACAGTGCCCGAGCGCTCGGCGGCATAGACACGCGCAAAGCTCTCCTGCGCTAGATCAGACGCAGCATCGCGATCTCGTACCTTGTTGGAGAGAAAGCCTAGCAGTTCGCGGTAATAACGCTCAAACACAGGAGGTCGCAGATGAGAAAGTAGCAATGACCTGGATTCCGGGGAAAATCCAGACTACGGGCAATATTTACAAATGAGAAACATTCGCATTTTGCACCAAATACAACCACTCAACTCATGCTCGTATTAGCGCTGGTGCGTAAATAAAATTTAAAACGAGCTACCCCAAGCCCAGCCGTGGCTATGCCACGGCCGCAGTCTGAGGACGACCCAGTTCTGTACATCGATTCAATATGGCTGCTCTGATGTGCAGCTCGTTCACCTGACTCTCAAAGCTTCTTGCCATCACCCGCTCGCCAAGTCGTTTGATGCAATTCATTTTCGTTTCCACCAAACTTCGCCGGTGGTAGCCACTCCAAGCTTTCCATATTCCCCTGCCCACTCTCTTGCATGCGGCAATCGCTGCGTTGCGTTGAACAAAGACGCTTCCTTTACGTATTCGTGCATTTTTTCGGGGAGGGATGATGGGGGTAGCTCCATGCACAACCACTGCTTCGTATACCTGCTTGGTGTCATAAGCACCATCGCCAGTAAGACTCTCCAACTTTTCGTCCTGTGGCAATTGATCCAGTAAATCTGGAATCACTGCTGCATCACTGACGTTGTTAGAAGTCACACAGATCGCTCTAATCTGCAGTGTCTTGGCATCGATGCCGATGTGCAGCTTGCGCCACTGGCGACGGTACTCTGCTCCATGCTTTTTGCACTTCCACTCACCTTCGCCTAAGAACTTGATCCCAGTTGAATCCACCAGCAGGTGCAGTCCTGCTTGGCTGCGTGTGTAAGGTATCTGAACATTGAGTGTCTGCTGGCGTCTGGACAAGGTGCTGAAGTCTGGCGTTGGCCAGCTCAGACCTGATAGCTGCAATACTGACTCCACCAACCCTGTTGCCTGACGCAGCGCCAAGCCAAACAGGTTCTTGAGTGTCAAACAAAACTAAATCGCTGCATCAGAAAACTTCGGGCTGCGCCCGCGTTTGCCGCTGGCTGCGGCAAACCATGTCATGCGCTTATCCAGCCAAATCGTCAACGAGCCACGTGCTTTGAGTGAGGCGTTGTACTGCGCCCAGTTTGTGGTCTTGTAACGTTTTTTAGCTGCGGCGTGGCTCATGTCCTGAGCTTGCAAGCTGTTCATCGGATGTTTGTGCAACAACGCCCCAACGTCAATGATGTTGTTGAAGCCAACAGCCTGCTGCATGGAAAAGAGGTTGATGGCTATGGAGATGCTGGCTACCAAGGCGCGGACCAACGTCCCGACATGCCAACGCCAGAACCTGAGCGCAAATTCCAATGGCATATCGCCATGAAGCGCAGCCAGCGCAAGGCGCTAGATCATCAGCACCCGATATCAGCCCTGCAAGAGCAGCTTGAGCAGGTGAAGTCCAAGATCCGGGCCAAGGTCGAACACCCATTCAGAGTCATCAAGCGTCAGTTTGGCCACGTCAAAGTTCGCTACCGAGGCTTGAGAAAGAACACGCAGCAATTGCATACCCTGTTTGCCTTGGCGAACTTGTGGATGGCCCGTGGCCGTTTGCTGAAAAACAGCCAATCCAAGCCTGGTGTGGGTGCATAAAAAGCAAGATGCCCGCGAAACGCGGGCATCTTGAGTGCCAGGGGCAAGGGAACATCACACTCGTTCAAGCACTATCACGCTTGAAATCGAGTTATGCAGAGGTTCCTTAGCTCTTGCCACGCGCTTTAACGCTGCGTGCCCCATTTGCGCACGGTAAGGTGCTCCAGCGTGTGAAAACCCAGTGTCTCCACCAGCAGGCCAATGGCGATCACGGTCAGCAGCCCGGCGAAGACCTTGTCGGTATACAGCTCGTTGCGGTTCTGGAAGATGTACCAGCCCAGCCCGCCTTTGCCCGACGATGCGCCAAACACCAGCTCGGCCGCAATCAGCGTGCGCCAGGCAAAGGCCCATGCCACTTTCAGGCCCGAGAGAATGGACGGCAGCGCCGCAGGCACCAGTATCTGCAGCACATAGCGCACACCCTTGAGGCCATAGTTGCGCCCGGCCATGCGCAGCGTCTCTGGCACGGCCTGAAAGCCCGCATAGGTGTTGAGCGACAGCGGCCACAGCACGGAGTGCACCAGCACAAACAGCAGGCTGCCCTGCCCCAGCCCAAACCACAGCAGCGCCAGCGGCAGCAGGGCAATGGCAGGCAGGGGGTTGAACATGCTGGTCAGCGTGGTGAGCACATCACGGCCGAGCTGGGTCGAAACAGCCAGCGTGGTCAGCACCAGTGCGCCCACAATGCCCAGCACATAGCCCTGCACCAGCACCTGCAGTGAGATGGCGGCCTTGTCCAGCAGCTCGCCGCTGGCTACGCCTTCCCACAGCGCCTGCAGCGTCTGGGTAAAGGTGGGCAGCAGCAAGTCGTTGTCCTGCCAGGTGGCCAGCAGCTGCCACAGCGCGGCCAGCACCGCCAGAATGGCTACGCGCCGCACCACAGGCTGCGCCCACAGGCGCTGTGGCACAGACAGGGGCTGTGCTGCAGCCAGCGCACCGGGAGATTCCAGCTGGCGTTCGTACTCAGGCCGCACGGGTGGCTGCACGCTCGCAGCGTTGGAAGAAGTAAGACTGCTCATGGCAGGTGGTCCTTGTCGCATTTACAGATGTACGGGGGTAGCAGCCCATAGCGGGGAGTCCGCTGTCTGTGACTCTGCCTGCGCAGGCGCGGGTGATGCAGGCTCATCAAACAGCAGGCGGTGGATGCGCTGGGCCGTGGCCTGAAACTCGGCGCTGCCCTGGCTGCTCAGATCAAACTGGTGGCTGTTGACCTCGGCCCGCACGCGACCCGGATGGGGCGAGAGGATGGCAATGCGGTTGCCCACCACCAGCGCCTCTTCAATCGAATGGGTGACAAACACCAGCGTAAAGCGCAGCTCTTCCCATAGCGCCAGCAACTCTTCCTGCATGCGGCGGCGCGTGAGCGCATCCAGCGCGGCAAAAGGCTCGTCCATCAACAGCACACGCGGCTGCATGGCCAGAGCGCGTGCAATCGCCACGCGCTGCTTCATGCCGCCGGAGAGCTGGTGCGGGTGCGCATCGGCAAACTTGCTCAGGCCCACCTTGGCGATGAAGGCATCGGCACGCTCGCCTGCTTCCGCGCGGCTCAGCCCACCAGCTGCCAGCAGCGGGAACATGACGTTCTCACGCACCGTCTTCCACGGCGGCAGCTGGTCAAACTCCTGAAACACCACCACGCGGTCCGGCCCCGGCCCCTGTACGCGCTGGCCGTCCAGCAGAATCTGGCCTTCGCTGGGGGGAAAGAAGCCGCCCAGTGCCTTGAGCAGACTGCTCTTGCCGCAGCCCGAGGCGCCCAGCAGCACAAAACGGTCGCCCTCATACACATCCAGACGCACGCGGTGCGTGGCCTGCACCTGCTGCTGGGCCGTGCGGTAGACCAGGCTCACGTCCTGAATCTGCAGCAAAGGCTGGGCCACAGCAGCTGGCACAGGCTGATGGCTGCCATGCACCACCGGCTGTGCGGATCGCACTGCAGCGGTGTCACGCGGTGCATCCTGTACCCGCACCACGGCGGGGGCTTGCACACTGGCGGCCACAGCGGCTACGTCTGACCAGTCTCGGCGCTGCGGGCCTGCGGCCAGTGCTGCACCACCTTCCAGCTCTGCGGCCAGCTGCTGCCAGAAGCGCTGACTGGCTTGCTTGAATCCTTGCACCCATGCTTGCATGGCCTTGCTCCTGTTCACTCAGTTGCCGCCCGACACACGCGGGTCGTCAAAGAAATAGTCAGACACCTGGGTCGGCTGGTTTTTGATGGCACCCACGCGGTGCAGGAACTGCCCCAGCTCCAGCGTGCGCTGGGGCTGCACGGTGAATTCCACCTGCGGGTTGCGAATTACGTCCAGCACCAGCTGGCGGTCCTGCTTGGCACCGCTGACCTTGAGATAGATGTCTGCCGCCTGCTCGGGGTTGTTGCGCACGAAGGCTGCCGCTTCATCCAGCGCATCCACAAAGGCGCGGTAGGTTTTGGGGCTTTCGTTCTTGAACTTCTCGGTGGCATAGAGCACGGTAGCTGCCGCTGGGCCACCCAGCACGTCATAGGAGTTGAGCACTGCGCGCGCCTGCGGGTTGCCAGCCAACTCCTGATCCTGGAAAGGCGGGTTGCCAAAGTGGGCCGTAATTTCCGTGCCGCCCTTGATGATGGCCGCCGCTGCCTCAGGGTGTGGCAGTGCGACCTGCAGCTTGTCGAGCTTGTTGTACTGCGCATCCCCCCAGAGCTTGGCCGAAGCCATCTGCAGAATGCGCGACTGCACGGACACGCCCACGGCAGGCAGGGCAATGCGGTCCTGGTCCGTAAAGTCGGCAATCGACTTCACCGCCGGGTTGTTGCTCACCAGCAGATAGGGAAAGTTGCCCAGCGAGGCCACGCCCTTGACGTTCTGGCGGCCCTTGGTGCGGTCCCAGATGGTGAACAGCGGGCCTACACCTGCGCCTGCAATATCTACCTCGCCCGTGAGCAGTGCGTCATTGATGGCCGGGCCGCCGGACAGGCGCAGAAAGTCCACTTTGATGTCCAAGCCCTGGGCCTTGCCGTGTTTTTCAATCAGCTGCTGATCCTGCGCCACATTGAGCAGCAGATAGACGATGCCGAACTGCTGGGCAATGCGCAGCTGCCCTTCCTTGGCATGGGCCTGAGGCAGCACCGCAGCGGCAGACACCGCTGCCAGCGCCAGCACGGCAGTGCGTCGGCGCAGACCTTTGAACAATGACATGGCAATCTCCTGGTATCTGTGATTCAGGGCAAAAACTGCCCCTAACGCCCATCGCACCTGCGTGGGCAGCTATCAATTCATAAATAAAGTGGTGGGTTGCTTCTTGGGACGCAGGAACCGCTTACACAAGCCAGCAAACCAAAGGTTTGCGATTGAGACGAGGCGCGAAGCCGCAGGCAGTACAACTAGTACGACAAGGCTGAGCAACGACGTATCAAGGCTTGTGTGAGCGGGTCTAAGCCTGCAGCTTGCTGCCTTCCACCGTCGTGCGGTAAAGCTTGCGGCGCAGATGCTCGGGCGTGCCCGTAGCCAGATGCAGCACGGAGCGGTTGTCCCAGAACACCATGTCATGCGGCTGCCACTGGTGGCGGTAGACAAACTGCGGCTGCACGCTGTGCGCAAACAGCTGCTGCAGCAAGTCGCGGCTTTCGTCTTCAGGCAGGCCCAGAATGCGGCTGGTGAAATGCTCGCTCACAAACAGCGCCTTGCGGCCATTGCCGGGGTGGGTGATGACTACGGGGTGTACGGCAGGCTTGACTTCGTCGATCTGCTGCTGCGTCAGCTTGGGCCGCCATGGGCTCTTGGCGCGCAGGGCCTCGTAGTGCAGCAGGTAGCTGTGCTCGGCCTGCAGACCTTCCAGCTGCTTTTTCAGCGCCTGCGGCAGCGCGTCATAGGCCGCGTGCTGGTCGGCAAACAGGGTGTCACCACCTTCGCTGGGCAATTCCTGCGCATGCAGCAGGCTGCCCAGGCTCGGCTTTTCCTTGTACGAAAGGTCTGAGTGCCACAGCAGCCCGGCATCGCCCAGGCCTTCAGGCTGGCCCTGGGCGTTGCGCACGTTCGAGACCTGCAGAATTTCTGGATAGCCTGGCAGCTGGAACTGGTGCAGCACATGGATCTGCAGCGCCCCCCACAGACGGCTGAAGGCCACCTGCTGCGCCGGGGTGATGCGCTGGTCACGGAACACCAGCACATGGTGCTTCCAGTGCGCCTGCTGCAGACGCTCAAAATCCTCCTGCAAAATGGACTGCGACAAATCCAGCCCCAGCACTTCCGCCCCCAGATTGCCTACCGCACCCGCATCACGTGGCAGGGGACGAATTTCAAAATCCTGGGCAGTGGTGTTCAGCACATCCTGCAAGGTGGCAGCAGCATCAAAACGGTCAGCAGCAAGTACAGCAGACATGGAAAGCTCCTTGAATCGTCGGTATGAGGTGTCGTTGGGAGCCAGTCTAGAAAAGATGTTTAATTCTTAAAACGAATAAAAAATTAATTATTTATATCCAAAACATCTTTAAAACAGCGTGTGGCTGCACCGGCCGCAATTTGGAGCTTGGGGCAAGGTAGCGCCTCTCACCGAGCCTGTGAGCCCTGCAGGGCTCTCGCAAATAGCAGACATCTGCATGCCCAGCAAGCCCCGTGCATCCCAGACCATTGCGCATACACCATGCAAAAGAAACCACAGATTCAGCAAATGCAGCACACAAATTCTGAAAAATCTGCAAAAACCTGCGCTTGGTTTAAATAATGCGCATTAATTCACCATAAATATAAATTTGAATATTTATTCAAAAAAGAGACGTTCAATCAATAACAACTAATTGAATTTTTGTTTGCAAATACTCACTTCATTGCCATTCACGCAACTTCGTTGTTTCTCATAAGGGTTTTTGTTACATTAAACATGGCCGCAAGTGTTTTAAATATTTAATACCCTTGATTAAAGGCCAACGCAGACACCTCTAAATTCAATCAATAACAAATATCTCCATGCGGCCTCATATCCAACGGAATTTCACTCTGACTGCAGCTGCTGCTACCCTGCTCACCATGACTGGCTGCCAGACGCTGCAAGGTGCGGGAGATGCACTGAAAGAAACCTTCGCCAGCAGTGATCCATGCTCCAACAATGCCCGCAATATCGGTATCACCGCTGGTGGTCTGCTGGGTGCGGCGGCTGGGGTTGCCATTGGCGACAATGCCACCAGCGCCATCATTGGTGCAGGTGTAGGCGCTCTGTTTGGTGCATTGATCGGTCAGGATATTGACCAGCGACGCTGCGAACTGTCCAAGCTCGCGCAGCAGCACCAGCTGCAAATGCAGGTCAACGATATCAAGCTGACAGAAGGTGACAAACAGACCAAACAAGGCCTGAGCGTCTCTGTGCAGAATGAATCGCAATTTCAGGTGGGCTCCTCCAAGCTCACCCAAAGTGGGCGCGAAGCATTTGAAGCCATTGCGCAGACCTACCTGCAGCCTATTCAGGGCAGCACCCCAGAAGCGCAGGCTCAGCGCCACCAGAAGATGCGTATCTTGCTGGTGGGCCACACCGACGATACCGGCCCTTCCACTACCAACGCCCGCCTGTCCGAAGAGCGCGCCAAGGCTGTCGCAGAAATTTTTGCCAAAGCAGGGTTCAAGCGCTCTCAAATCTATTACCAGGGCGCAGGTGAAACACTGCCTGTAGCCAGCAATACGGAGGAAGCAGGCCGCGCACGCAACCGCCGTGTGGAAATCATCGATTTGAGCGATGACCTTGCCTTTGACAACTTCCTCTCTGGCGGCCGCCGCACCAACACGGCCTTTTACCGTCCTGCCAGTGAGGCCGCACCTGTCATCCCCAGCAAAGGGGCCAAGAAAACTACCGCAGCAGCCAAAAAAGACAGCACGGCCAGCAAAAACACCACGGCGCGCAGCAAGGACAGCGCACCTGCGCAGACCACAGCCAGCACTCCTGCAGCTGCATCTGCGGCAGCCAGCCAGCCCGCCAAGCCCGCACGAGCCACTGCGGTCAAACCCGGCCCCATCGACTTTGGAGGCGTTCCCGTCAATGGCCAGCCCATGGTCCTGGCCCTGGGTGGAGCCAAAAGCACGGGCACTTTTTCATGGCTGCCCGTGGCACAGGCCGATGAGACCGCCCTACTGCTCAGCTGCCTGCAGGACCGCCCACGCGTGGCGCATGGCGTCAAGTCACTGGCCAATGGCCAGCTGCGCACCAAAGACTATCTGCCCGGCGTTTACAACAGCAGCTGGGTGGCGACGGTCAACGGCCACCTCGTCGCGCTGAACCGCGTGGCAGTCCTCAGGGATGGCGTGGTTCCTGCCAACAAGCCTGAACTGCAGATCTACCGCAACTACGAGGGCAATGCCAAGGCCAAGCCAGACTACAGCGGCAAGCCGGAAGTCAACGCCTATCTGGGTGAACGCGGCTTGCTGTACCGCGTGTTCAACGCTGGTCCGGTGCAATGCATGGACATTTTGATTCCCCATCGCAATGCGACGACAGCCATTGCCGGGAACCTGATTTACCCAGGCCAGGGCGACTACTACCAGACAGAAATTCAGCCACGCTTGGCCAAATAAATTCTGACCATTAAAAAACAGGAATAACCAATGGAAGACTTTTTCGGTTTTATCACCAAGAATATCGTGGCCATAGGCACCATGGCTGCGGCCGCACTGGTGATCATGGCCTATATCGCCAACCAGCGATTCAAGCTGTGGGTGGTGGATTTCTGGGCGACTTTCCCAGTCATTGGCACGATTGCACGTCTGTCGCGCGACAAAACCAAGGGCAATAACGGCTGGCTGCGCGCAGAAGAAAAGCTTTGCGCGGCATACAAGCCTTTTGTCAATCTGATTACCCGCCGCATGTTTGATCAACGCATCGAATACATGCGCAAATCTGCGGACCTGGGCCGCACTCCTACCCCCATGTGGGCCTGGTTTCTGCTGGTCATTCTGGTGATTGCAGAAGGCATGGGGTTCTCTTACCTGCTGGGCTCATGGATGGCACGTGAGGGCAGTGCCAACACCCACACCCTGCTGATGTTTGCCATCGTGCTGGTGCTGTGCGTGATTCTGGTGGCACTGACCCACTTTGCGGGACACCAGTACTACCGCACATCCTTGCTGCGCTCCTGCTTTGCGCGCTACAAAGAGCGTGGCAGCGATGAATACTCCGTCCACACCGTGGCCTTGAAGGATGACCAGGACATTGACTCCAGAGAGCCTGACTTCAAGCAGACCATCAACCGCGTAGGCAAGCATTCGCATGATGTGGGCAGCTACGCTGGCGGCATTATCGCGATCATTGCCATTGCCTTTATTGCCATTGTTTCCACCTATATGCGGGTGCAGAACATGGAAGCAGAAATGGCGCGCGTCGTGACGGGAGAGGCCCATGTCGCCTCTTCTTCGCAGGCATCCGGCAATCCTTTTGATGCTCTGCTGCTGCCTGAATCGGTGACCTCCTCGCAAAATGCCGCCGACTCCCAGGCCAAGAACGAAGAAATGAACGCCTTCTCCAAAGAAGGACTGGCGGCATTTGCCATGCTGGGCTTTATCTTTGTGATTACCCAGATCGTGGGTATGGGCACTGGCTACAAGTACGGTTTTGCAGGCCGCGAATCAGACCAGGCGTTCAAAGCCACAGGTGGCTTTTCGACCTACGAAGACTATCTGTCGTACTACCGCCCCCTGCGTGACATGGTCAACGGCCGCCTCAAGGACCTGCAGCAGCGCATCGAGAGCAAGTCGCACACCAAGCTGTCGCTGAACAAGAGCTTTGATGATTTCCTGCGTGAGCAGCGTGCCCAGGAGATGATGGAAGACCCGCTGACCGAAAGCAATCCTGCACCAGAGACACATCCAGCCGTGCAACCAGCCGTGCCCGTCTCCGCTCCAGTGCACACACAGCCTGCAGTGACTGCAACGCCGCCCTCCGCGCCTGCTGCCCCCGTAGAAGCACCTGCGCCGACACTGGCAGCGGTCCAGCAAGAAATGCTGCGTCTGAACAATGCAGATGCCGAGAAAGCCTACTTCCTGAGCCTGCCAGACAGCATGCGCAGCAACCCGGCACTGCTGACATGGCTGAAAGAACGCAAGGCAGTCCGCGCTGCAGCGGTTCAAGCCAACGATCTGTTCTAAGGACGGCTGGTCATCATGTCTTTCTGGAAAACCATTCTCACCGGTGCCTTGCTGGGCACCGCCTCACTGAGCTGGGCCGCCACAGGCTCCGTTCCCAGCTGCTATACCGCCAACAAGCTGCCCATGGCAGCGCCCGTACCAGAGCGGGAAGTCTTTATCCTGCTGGATCAAACCACGCCGCTGGACGCCACGCTGCAAAAGTCGGTCATTGAAAACGTCGCCCGCGTTCTGCAGCCCGGCTCGGCTTATTCCATTGCGACCTTCTCGTCCTTCGGCCAGGGCCGCTACCTGGAACTGCTGGCAGCTGGTGCCATGGAAGTCACGCTGCCCGAAAGCGCGCGTAACAGCATTGGCGTCAAGGTGCTCCGCAACTTTGATGCATGCCTGGTCAGCCAGCAGAACTTTGTACGCAAGACCGCTGCTGCAGCGCTGCAGCAGGCGCTGTCAGGCATCAACCCTGACTATGCCAAGTCTGACGTCATGGCCAGCGTCAAGGAAATGTCTGCACGCATCAAGCAGTCGCCAGCCAGCTCCAAGGTGCTGTTCCTGGTTTCGGACATGCTGGAAAACTCTGCCGTCAGCAGCTTCTACGCCAACCGCAATGTGCGCCAGCTCAATCCTGGCGCAGAGCTGCAAAAAGCCACCTCAGCCAGCATGCTGGCCGATCTGGACGGTGCACGCGTCTTTGTGCTGGGAGCAGGCCTGGTGCAAGATGCCCAAAGCAAAGGGCGCGCCCAGGACAGCGGGGTGTATCGCTCCCCTCAGGCCATGAATGCACTCAAGGATTTCTGGAACCAATACTTCCAGAACAGCAATGCCACTTTGCAGGAATTTGGCATGCCCGCCCTGCTGGTGCCGGTGCAATAAGTTCTGTGGACATGTGAGAGGTGCTGGAACACCAGCCACTCTCATAAAAAGAGCTGCTAGCGCAATATTCTCCTTAGATTGAGAATGAAAAGTGTCTGAAAAGCACTTTTCACAAGCGCTAGCAGCTCTTTTTTCATGAGCAACACCAGCACATGAGCCGCTGCAGAAGTCATGCACAGCGCATGTCTTCACACTCCGCGCCACAATGCCGTTTTCATCCATTGCATGCTGCGCACACCATGACCGAACCCAGCTTTGAAGAACACCTGCAATCCGGCAACGCTCTGGTCGCCCAGGCACAAACCGTTGCCACCCAGGACTTTCAACAGGCACGCGCTCTGTGGCAGCAAGCTGGCAAGCACTTCTACCACGCCCACAAGGCAGACCCTACGCATGCCATCGCCGCCTTTCGCCTGGCACAGGCCTGGATGGCAGAAGCCTATGCCCTGCAAAAAGAGGAGTCTGCCAATGCGCTGGTGATGTGGGCCAATGCCGCTGCGCAGTGCGAACTGGCCTTTGACCTGGATCCCGAAAATGGCCGCATCGCCATGACCGCCGCCAGCTGCCACCACTTTGCCGGCGAGCACGACGCTGCCAAGGCCTGGAAGCAGATTGGCGAGCATTTGCTGAAGGATGAGCAGGCGGCTGCAGAACAAAATCGCGACGACGCCTAAGCACACCACACAAACAAAAAAGAGCAGCCTGCGCAGGCTGCTCTTTGCTTTTAAAGTGCTATCAGCATCAAAACCAATGCTGACAGGCGCTAATAGCTCTGTTTTTTAGAGCGTTACTGAATGCCCGCAGCACGATAAGCCTGCTTGAGCTGCTGCACATTGTTCAGCAAAGCCGTAGGGCCTGTGCTGCCCATCAGGTACCAGCCCTTGGGGTCCAGAAACACGATCTGGCCTTTCTGACCGGCAGGTGTGGACTTGACCTTGTCGTTATCAAACACCTTGGTCGAAGGAATGATCTCACCGCCGCCTGCCGCTGCGCCCACGCCTGTGTTGCGATCAATCACATAAATCCACTCGGGCTGCAGCTTGGCCAGATCGTCAAACGTAAAGGCCGGGCCACCACGCGCAGGAATATCTTTGGCCGTCAGCTGCGACTTGGCACCCAACACATCAAACAGGAAGCCAAAACGTGCACCAGGGGCCTGGGGCATGATGCGTTCGTTGATGGCCATCAGCAGCACACCGGGCTGCGCCTTGGCAGCCAGTTGATTCAACTCAGCCACTTCAGACTTGATCCTGGCGACCAGAGCCTTGCCCTGCTCCTGCTTGCCGTACATATCGGCAATCTGGGTGATGTTGCGCTCAATGTCCTGCAGCATCGTTGCAGGCTTGACGCTGAAGTCCAGCGTAGGCGCAATCTTGCTCAGCACGTCCTGCTTCGCCGCCGAGCGGCCGCCCACAATGATCAGATCAGGCTTGATCTGGCTCAGCGCCTCGTAGTCAGGCTGAAACAGGGTGCCAGCGACCGTGTACTTGGCATCGCCATAGCCAGCCATGTATGCAGGGAACTGCGCCTTGGGCACGCCTGCAACGGGAATGCCCAGCGCCTGCATGGTGTCGAGCGTGGCGAGGTCGTAGACGACGGGGCGCTCAGGTGCAGCAACGGTAGATACAGCTTCGGCTTGGGCGACACCTGCCTTGTGGGCCTGGGGTGTTGTTGCAGCCATTACGCCCAGGCTCATGCTGGATGCCAGCGCCAATGCTGTGAGAGTCAAGTAGCGGTTCATAGTGTTCCCAAAGAAATGTCCCTGATGCCGCTGGCAACAGGGACATGGTGTGATTTATCAGAAGGCGGCTGTCAGGCTCAGGTTGTAGCGACGACCATCGTAGTGAGCGTCATACGTATCCTTATCCACTTTCTTATCAAACACGTTGTAAATACCAAAGCCCAATTTCACGTCTTTTTTCAGTTTGTAATTGACACCCACATCTACAAACGTAAACGATGGTGTCTGATTATTCGCCATGGATGTACGGCTCAAATAGTCCGAAGATTTGCCGCGGAAGTTCACGCGACTCCAGACATTGGTGCTGGAGTTGGCATTCCAGTCCAAAGTAGCATTGAGCATATGCTTGGGCAGCTTATTCAGCGGGCGACCTGCAAATTTTCCGCTCTTTTGCTCAGATTTGGTAAAGGTATAGTTGGTCGCAAGCTGCAGATCTTGAATGATATTCCAGGTTGCCGTCAGCTCAATACCGCGCATATTCGCCTTATCGACATTCATGCGCTCACTGATGAACTTGTATTTCGTTCCATTGACCACACAATTACCTGTCGAAATACTGCTTCCACCGCCATCCGTGTCTTCACATACACGTTCCTCAGAAATCTTGTCCTTGAAATCGGTGTTAAACAGAGTCACGCTGGACATAAAATTGCGTTTGTTATCAAACACCAGTCCAATTTCCTGACTCAGAGATTTTTCAGGCTTCAGATCTGGGTTGCCAAGAATGATGGCAGGATCGCCTCCACCACCCGTAATCTGCCCCCAGTCTGCAACCGCTGCACGCAGTGCGGGCGCCTTGAAGCCCGTCGAAACACCACCCTTGACCGTCCACTGCTCTGCAGCCTTCCAGACGCCATAGATACGCGGCGTCCACTCTGTACCGTAATTCTGATCACGGTTCATGCGCAAACCGGTCGTCAAGCTAAAAGTATCAGTCGCAGCAAATTCATTTTCTGCATACAACGCCCACTGGTAACGATCAATATGATTACGCGTGCTACCCTTCAGTTCATTACCTTGGTCATCCAAGCTTTCTTTTCGGTAGTAAACACCTACGGTTGTCACATTGGAGCTTCCGAGGGGCAATATGGCCTGGCTGTTGAACTCCGTATTCACCAGGTTCATATTTCGCACAGGATTATCTGTTTCTTCACGCTGAAGGTAGGTATTAATCTTGCCCCATGCGTAACTTCCTTGATGACCCAGGCTGTAGTCATTTTTGTAGTAGCTCTGATGTGATGGATTATTAGGTGAGCACCCTTTTCTACCGCATGATTCCAAGGCCATGGACTTGCCGGGATTGGATTCACGTTTCTGAATCGTTCTGCCAACCAGAAAATCAAAATTATTTTGCTTGTCTGCTGCCAGATTCAGCTTCAGATTCAAAGCCTCTGTGCTCTGCTTACTAAAACCATTGACAATCTTGTCTTCATTGCGGTGTGAAGTCTGACCATAGATTTGCAAACCCAGCACTTCATTTTTGATCGGACCACCAAAATTAAAGCTGCTCTGGTAGATATCGCCAGCATCAGAGCTTTCTTGCTGCGTGGTCTCCGCACGCACACTGCCACCCCATTGCTGCGGTACTTTGCGCGTGATGATGTTGATCACGCCGCCCATGGCATCAGAGCCATACAGCGATGACATCGGGCCACGCACAATCTCAATGCGCTCAATCGCACTCAGTGGAGGCAGCCAGCCCTGCTCGATGCCGGAACCATCACTATTGGGGCGTGTCTCACGCGAGTTCTGACGGCGACCATCGACCAAAATCATGGTGTAGCCAGCTGCCATACCGCGAATGCTGATATCGCTGGAGCTGCCGCCTCCCGTAACCAGCACCCCGGGCACATCACGCAAGGCATCTGTCACATCGCGATAGGAGCGCTTTTCCAGCTCTTCACGAGGGATCACGGTGATAGATGCGGGAGCATCTTCCACTGTCTGCTCAAAACCCGAAGCCGTCACCACCATCGCGCCCAGCACCTGCTCTGGCGAAGGCTGTGCCAGCGGATCAGCCGCAAACGAGGAAAACACACCACCGGCCATGATGGCTGCAGCAAAAGTTGGATAGGAAATGCGCAAAGGAGTCATTTTTGGCTTCGAGAAATCTAATAAGAATCAATTTCATTAGTATCTCACTCATGTACATCAATAGACTGCAGATCGCCCTAAGAAATGGCGGGGAACAAGGAGATGCACACATCGCGGCAGAGCAAGCTGACCGCCCCACACCTGCAAAAAAACAAACTATTGATTTAAATAACAAATTTCACTGCATAGACTGATCTGCGAGGCCCTCCTCAAGCCATCACATGCCGTAGCACAGATCTCACAACTTGTTGCTTACAGGCTACAGGTCTACAGCAAAACACTATGCAAATGAGAAGTATTTTTATTAAGAAACGCATAATCCACGTCGTCAACCGATTTCGGCTCAAGACAAGACGCAACCGGTACCGCAGCGCCACTGCGGCCATCCCTTTGTATTCCTTTCATGTCAGCCCCTGGCTGAGATTGCTATGCCTCAAAAATCTGTTCCATTCTTCACTCGCCCTACACTGCTGGCGCTTGCTGCCGCAGCATGTGCTTCCGCCATCGCTCAGGACAACACACAGACCCTGTCTGAGGTGGTGGTTTCTGCCTCCGGCTTTGAACAAGACATTCGAGATGCACCTGCGTCGATCACTGTTATTACCAACGAGCAGCTCGCAGAGCGACGCGTCAACAACTTGGCGCAAGCCCTAGAAGGCGTGGAAGGCGTCGATGTTGGAGCAGGCACTGACAAAACGGGTGGACCCAATATCAGCATTCGTGGCATGCCCAGTGAGTACACTCTGATTCTGATTGATGGTCGTCGTCAGAATTCAGCAGGGAATGTCACACCAAATGGATTTGGGGGCACACAAACCAGCTTCATTCCCCCTGTTTCTGCCATTGAGCGTATTGAAGTCATCCGAGGACCCATGTCCACACTCTATGGCTCAGATGCTATGGGTGGCGTGATCAACATCATCACGCGCAAAGTCAACAAGGCATGGGGTGGCTCTGTCACCGTTGAGGGAACAGCCCAGCAAGAGTCAGAGTTTGGTGACTCTTACGGTGGTAAGTTCTACCTGAGTGGCCCTATTAAAAACGATTTACTTGGACTCGCATTACGTGGCAGCTCCGTACATCGTGATGCCTCAGATATCTCTTACATCGATAACGATGGGAAACGCGAAACTCCCATCATGGGCGCGAACCCCGTGCAATCAACAGTCAACACTTTTGGTGCTCGCCTCTCTTTAACGCCCAATAAATCCCATGACATTGTTTTAGATGTGGAGAGTGGTCGTCAAACTTATGACAACTCCAGAGGACAACTGGGAACACTCGGCGATGGCGGTTACTCCAAGGAACAAAAATACAAACGTGACCAGTGGAGTCTTGCACATACTGGCCGCTATGCATTTGGCATCTGGGAAACTAGCTTTCTCCATAATAAAACTGAAACTGTAGGTCGTCTAATTCCTCCTGGCGTCTCTGGAGCCGGTACACCTCGCAACTTGGAGACCACCAGTAAAGTTCTAGATACAAAATTGATGACCCCTTGGGCTAATCATTTGACTACCTTTGGCGGCCAATACTGGAAAGCGGATTTGATGGACGGCGTCGTTGCCGATAAATTCGACTTCACCCAGAAAGCACTCTTCGTGGAAGATGAGTGGAGCCTGACAGACGACTTCAAGCTTACGCTGGGTGGTCGATATGACCGACACAGTGTCTTTGGCGGAAAATTCAGCCCGCGCATTTACGGTGTCTGGAATGCTTCTTCGGAGTGGACAATCAAAGGTGGCGTCAGCAATGGATATAAAACGCCGCGCGTTGAACAACTTGCATCCGGCATCAATGGTTTTGGCCGCCAAGGTAAGTTACCACTGATTGGCAACCCTGATCTTCGCCCTGAAACCAGCCGTAGCACTGAACTTGGCTTCAACTTTGATGATGCAGAGCAGCGCTATGCAGCAGGTATTACGTTTTTCCACAATAGCTTTAAAGACAAAATAGCGTCAGGCGACGCCATTCCTAATTGCACATACACAGGAGCACCCAATCAACCCGGTTGCTTAAATGTTGGGAATTGGCCTACAGTACCAGAATTCTCTCAATCCATTAATATTGATAAAGCCACGACCCAAGGTCTAGAACTCAATGGTCGCTTCAAAATCAACCAAGAATGGAGTACTAGTGCGAACTATACATATAC